>Ga0268243_1000110_pt1 | contig 16401 bp, 14 predicted proteins | sample BulsoiMagMametaG_FD_200254 | JGI IMG/M metagenome (GOLD analysis project Ga0268243, IMG submission 200254) | Bulk soil microbial communities from Mexico - Magueyal (Ma) metaG (v2) (version 2) | ecosystem: Environmental > Terrestrial > Soil > Agricultural land | place: Mexico: Magueyal...
GGCAGCCCATGGAGGGATCGCGACCACCTCAGAACCCTGGATCTTACTGCCCTATCTGTACACGCTGCGAGACAATGGAATCTACGCCGAATACAACCACAGGTCCCTGATCTTGGCGATCGAGGACTTCTACGAGATGCTGCCGGGCGGACGGGAGGATTACATCGCGGAGATCCGCGAGTTTGCCCTCCGCCTCTACGATAAAGCATCCCCGGACGGCACCCGCTACTTCCTGGACAAGACCCCGCGCTACCACCTGGTCTCGGATGAGATCGTGGCCATGTTCCCTGAGGGGAAGCACCTCTTTCTCTGGCGGAACCCCCTTTCGGTGGTGGCCTCCGTCATGGAGACCTGGGGAGACGCCAAGTGGAACCTCTACCGTTTTAAGGTAGACCTTTTCGACGGGGTAGAGAACTTGGTCAGCACCTACGAACGTCACAGGAACAGGATCCACGCGATGCGCTACGAGGAGATCGTCACGAAACCTGAGGAGGCTTGGGGCGAGGTGTTCCGTTACCTGGAGATGCCCTTCGACCGCTCGGCCCTGGAGTCGTTCGGCGCCGTCAGGCTCGGCGGCAGAAAGGGCGATCCCTCCGGTGTAAAGAGATACGCCAGGGTGAGCAGCGAGCCCCTGGAAGGGTGGAAGCGAACTCTCGACAACCCCGTACGCAAGAGCTGGTGCCGCCACTACTTGCACTGGATCGGCCGGGACCGGCTGGCGATTATGGGCTACGATCTGGACGAGCTAGTAGCTGACCTCGACTCGCTGCCAACGTCCTACCGGCGAGTCGGTTCAGATGTGGGGCGTGGTTGTTGGGGACTCGTCCGCGACCTCTCGGAGCCCAAGATCCTCAGGCAGAAGCTACAAAAGCTCCCTGCGTGGAACCGCATCCACGTGCACAAGTAGCCTGTTGGAGGTCCTAAGATGGCAAAGGGCGGCGCAAGGGAATGGGCGCTACATCGGGAGACACCCGTTCTACAACTTCTACAGGCTGAGGCCGAGCTACAGGGACCTGTTAGTGGATCGGAGAACCCAGATCGTCATAGAGGGGTTTCCACGCTCGGGCAACACGTTCGCCGTGGTCGCTTTCCAACAGGCACAGCGAGAGAGCGTCCGGGTCGCCCGCCACCTCCACATGCCGGAGCAGGTGATACGAGCGGCCAAGTGGGGTATACCGACCCTCTTGCTGGCTAGGAAGCCCACGGACGCAGCGCTGTCCTGGGTTACAAGGGAACCCGGAGTCCCGATCCGACAGTCTCTCAAGCACTACGTCTCTTTCTACGAGAAGGCCGCCGAGTACCGCGACGCCCTCGTCGTGGGATTCTTTGAGGAGGTGACCCGAGATTACGGCGCGGTCCTGGAGCGGGTCAATGTCAAGTTCGGCACCGGGTTCTCGTCCTTCGTTCATTCCGAGGACAACGTCAAATGCGTCTTCGACCGTATAGAAGAGGTGCACTGCGCCATGCACGGCGGCAGGCTGGACGAGAAGGTGATCGCGCAGCCTTCGGCCATCAAAGCACGGCTGAAAGATGCACTAAGAAGGGACCTGGAAGCACCGGAGGTAAGGAAGCTCATCACCAGGGCCGAAGCCGTCGACGACAGCTTCGGGCCTACAGAGGGCCATGCACTCTAGTATCCCGGCGCCACGTCGTCGTCTACGTTTTCTACGATATCGGCGTGGTGTTTGTCTCAGCGCTATAGTGCAGGCGATCTCAACGGCCAAAAGCTCAGGATCGTTCCAGGATCTGCTCCGAAAACAGCGGAGAGCGGACGAGGGTCTAGCCAACCGGAGGCACAGACCCACGCTTGATGTGAGGCCCTTGCACACTAGCATCCTGTAGGCGATTATATGCCGATGATGAAAGATCCAAGCTGGGAGGGTGGGCTGTGTCTGTAGCGGCGAGGGCTTCGGCGTTGGCGGCTCTGGCGCTGGCGGGCGGCGTGGGCACGGTCTACGCGCCCGTTCCCACCTTCACCGTCGTGGCGGTTCTCTTCGCGCTGGGTTTGTGGGCGTTCGCCGGTAGCCGCCAAACGGCTCCCGCGGGACCCAAGATCTCGGATGCGGAGAGGATCAAGCCGCGCAGCACCCTGGCCACCAGGCTGGTGTCAGTTTACTTGCTCATCTTCTGGGTTGCGCTTATCGCCCCACTCCTCGCTTACTCTCCGCGGGGGCCATCGAGTCTGGGCGTCTCCCAGGGATCACTCAGCAACCAGGTGTTGATCTCCACGTTCGGGCTCGTCGGGGCCCTGTTCTTGCCCGCTGCTATCAGGCGCTTCGATGGGACGTTCCAGTGGCTCGCAGCCCTGTGGATTCTGTATCTGGGTTGGGCAGCGGCCAGCTTGATCTGGAGCATTTACCCTCCGCTTACCGTCCGCAACGTCTTCGCTTTCATCCTGGTATCGGTCGGCTGCTTCGGCCTTGGGGTCGGTTTCTACGGCGGCCTCCCGAACGGCAGGGACCTCTTTCTGCGCCACGTCTTCTGGGCCAGCGTCCTTTCGGCCCTGGTGATACTGTTGCCCCTGCCTTTCCGCTTTCAACAGTATGATCTGCTCGATCCTTCGCAGCGCCTGGATATAGGCGGCAACTTCTCCCAGCACGTGACGCGCCCCATAATGGTCTCCCTGCTTGCCCTCGTCGCGACCTACATTCTAGGGGTGCGCCAGTGGCTGAAGCGCGACTGGTTCTGGATTGCGGTCCTCGTTCTCCCTTTGCTGGCACTGAAATCGCGTGGTCCTATAGTGTGGGGGATGCTAGCGCTAGGCATCTTCTACCTCTTCTATAAGACCAGCATCAGGGACAGGGTGCTGCAAGCTGGGGTGCTGCTCATGATCGGCGTCGGCACGTACATCTACTACACCGAGAACGTCTTGGGAACTATCTTGGGCCCGTTAGTGCCTTACCTCACCAGGGGAAACATCCAGGCCACCGAGAACCTGACAGGGCGGGTCCCACTCTGGGAGGCTCTGCTCGAGCAGGTTTGGCAACACCCATGGCTGGGTGCGGGTTTCGCGGCCTTCTGGAGCCCCACTCACATCTCTGAGCTGGCATCTACCGCCGTTTCGGGGCGGGCGTCAGCCCACAACGGATATCTGGAAGAGGTGCTCAACACGGGAGTGGTGGGGCTCACCATACTCTTGGCGTTCTGTCTGGGCACCTTGACAGTGGCACTGAGACGGGCTCGGAGGGGTGATCCTCTAGGATGGCTGGTCTTTTTGTTCATGGTGTTCTACCTGCTGCTCAATGTGACCAACGCCCTTACGCAGGAGTATTTTCAGCCTTCGTTCGTCATACTCTTGATTGCCCTCGGGTTGATGGTGAGCAGACCGGCGCCGGAACCGGTGATCTCGCCTAGAACAGCGGAATCACCGCCATAACCTGGCCGAACGTCCGATGCAGAAGCAAAGGATGCAAAGCCGAAAATGTCCAGTCCCTAGTGTTCGACTCATGGCCAATTGAGGGGAGTTCCCTCAATACCACGAGACCGTCTACATCTTGGGCCTGGTGGGCAGCATCGACCTAGGCACCGGGACATGCGGGGGAAAGTTACATCCCACTTCTGTGAACCTATGGAGAGCGAAGGTGCTGGAAGAGGCAAGTGTTCGTTAACACAATGTACTACTATAGAATTATGGTATGGGAGTTCGAACGCAAGAGGACATTATGGTACTTGCAATATATGTGAAGAAAATAGTTCGGGCTATGGTCATAGCGGTGCTGCTCATCGCCCTAGTCTCCTTCGTCGCTAGAGTTGCTATGTACATGTGGGGCACAGAAGGGTATCTACAACCCCTGAGGATATTCGATGTTGGCGAGGAAAGGAGCATTCCTACGTGGTTCGAGTCGATTCAGTTTCTACTCTGTTCGACTCTCCTTGCCGTGATAGCGGTCGCCAAGAAACAACGCAACGACCGCTATAGCTTGCACTGGAGTGTTCTTTCCATCATCCTTTTGCTCTTGTCCCTTGACGAAGTAGCTTCCATACACGAGGCGATAGGCCAACAATCTGAACGCTTGTTGCATAGCACCACGGGATTAACCCCCGGCGGCGCCATTAAATTCTTCTGGGTGGTACCGGGTGCCATCTTCGTGTTTATCGTCCTGCTGGCATATCTAAGGTTTCTCGCGGATCTTCCTCGGAGCACTCGCTATTCATTTCTGTTTGCCGGAGCCCTCTTTGTGCTTGGCGCTCTTGGCCTGGAGATGCTCAGTGCACAAGTGTCGTCTTCTTCGGAGGGCATAGCTAATTTCTTTGGGAGTGCCGCTCCGAAGATCATGATAGGTTTGCAAACCTGCGTCGAAGAGATGTTCGAGATGTTGGGCTTGACGGCATTTATCTACGCGCTGTTGGCATACATACGCTCCTACGTGGAAGACATAAGCGTACGCGTTCGTATGGGCAAGACCGATTGAAGTATGTGAAGCCGAGATCGCGGTTGTGTACTCAGTGGCTAATATAGACTCCTTTGGAGAAGGTCTTCGAGTCGACCCGGCAACCAGAATGGTAGACGCCGGCAGAGTCTGTAGAATGGGACGTGACAAGACGGAAGGGGGAGCGTAATGAGGGCCATCGAGGAGCGGTTGAGACCACACCTTGACGAAAACGTCGTCTCCTTATGGCTCGAAAAGTGGCTACAGATTCACGCTGGCGGCCACCCCACAGTCTTCTTTAGTTTGTATCGGCTGTTGCGCACACGCAAGGATCTCACGCGCGCAGTAACCCCAGACACGCAAGTAGTAATAGAAGGGTTCCCGAGGTCTGGCAATTCGTTTGCCAGGAGGGCCTTCATTATGGCGCAAGACGAGACGTTCGACGTAACGAGCATCGCACATCATCTTCACGTTCCGGCGCAGGTAATCCGGGCCGCACAGTGGCAGGTACCAACCTTGGTGCTTATACGAAGGCCCAGAGACGCTGTACTCTCCTTGGTGATAAGGGACCCGATCTCCGTCGACCAGGCCCTCAGATACTACATATCTTTCTACGAGACCTCCGAGAAGTACCGCGATGCGTTCGTCCTCGGACGTTTCGAGGAGGTAACCGAGGACTTCGGACAGGTTATAAAACGGATAAACGACAGATTCGGGACCACGTTCTCTTTGTTTCGTCATGACGAAGAGAACGTCAGCAAACTGTTTGCCGGCATGGAGGCACATGCCAGAAAGAAGTATGGCGAGACGCTATGGGAGCGCAAGGTTCAACGTCCGGCTGCCGTTAGGGAGAGAATCAAAGACGAAATAGAATACGACCTGGAGAACCCAAAGCGCAAGAAGCTCATCGCCAGGGCCGACGCTGTATACGATCGCTTGACAAATCCCATGCGCGAACGGGACTAACGACCTCTACCCAGAGACGCTACACGCCGAACCTCGTGTCCCAAGCGGGCGCTGTATCAGGATGCCCGCTTGCTCGATGTAATCTCGCGAAATGTAGAACCTAGCAGGTAGTTCAGCATCCGACGTCGATGTCCAGAACGCAGTGGTCCGCCGATAGCCACACGGTGCACGTCGAAGTATGAGTTGGTGCAAGTCTTTCGGGTTCCTGCTGTCTCGCGCCGATAAGACAGGTTACCAGTAGGCTCCTCGAGCCAACTTCAGGCTAACCCGCAAGCCTTTGGCGAGGAACCATTTCAAGCGGAGGAGCCACCGGGGTTCGTCGGGCAGATAGCGACTTCGGATCAAGCCATCCTCCTCGTCGCTCTTGGTGCGCAGACGCCGGTTCTTCTGCTCTGGGTAGTAGCGCATTCGGGACCAGGCCAGGGGCACGTGATGAAGGGCGGTGTGTTCGGCGAAGCGGGACCACAGGTCGGCGTCCATGCTCAGTTCCATCCGGGCATCCAGGCCGCCCACCTTCTCATAGATACCGCGACGCCAGAACGTGGATGGCTGCGGGAGATAGTTGTGGTCGTACATCCAGATAAAACGGTAGTAGGGGATCTCCCTCTTGAAGCGGATAGGACGGCCATCAGCGTCTATCCAGAAGCTGTCACCGAAGACCACGTCCCAATCGGGATGCTGAACGAAGATCTCGGCCACCTCTTGCAAGGTGCGAGCTTCGAACAGGTCGTCGGAGCACAGCCAGCATAGTATGTCGCCACTCGCCCGGTTGAATCCCTTTATCAGCGCGTCGGTCTGCCCTTCATCTGGTTCGCTGACCCAGTAAGTCAGTTGGTCCGAGTACTTCTCGATGATCTCTACGGTACCGTCGGTCGAGCCGCCGTCCATAATGAGGTACTCTAGGTTAGGGTAACCTTGCTCGAGTACGCTCTTGATCGTCGCCTCGATGTAGCGACCCTGGTTGAACGAAGGTGTCACCACAGATATCTTGGGCCAATCTCCGTTATCGCCTTTCATGCTACGACCTGGCTCCCATCTACGATCTCACAGTACCCCGGAATATCTCGGTAGGTCCAGTCGCCCCCGTCTAAACTTCCGATGGTCCCACCCTAACATACCTGTAATGGATATATGTGCCGATCACGAGCAGTCCTGATTGCACCAAGCGGTTCCGGACCCTGTAGACGCCAATCTCAGCGAACCGCGCAATGCGCGTCGGCGGGAACACTGCAAGATTATTGACAGAGCCAAGGAGGGGTGGCATTCTAGCTCGGCGGTATTCCTTGGATAGTATCGAGATCTTTGACAAAGCATTCTTGCGAGGACTAGCGGGTGAGGTAGTAAGATGACGATGCCCAACTTCTTCATAGTAGGCGCGCAGAAGGCGGGGACAACCTCACTCTACCATTACCTCAACCAGCACCCGCAGGTCTACATGAGCCCCATCAAAGAGCCGTTCTTCTTCGACCACGAGATGGATTCCAAAGGCGAGGTCCTAAGACGCGAATTCGAGGGTCACCGCCAACCTCCGAGGTTCACCAATATCGAGGAGTACAGCACGCTGTTCGAAGCAGCGAGGGGTGAGAAGGCGATCGGCGAGGCGACCCCCTTGTACATCTACGCTCCGGGGACTGCCGAGCGCATAGAGAGATACGTACCCGGGGCGAAGTCGATCGCCCTTCTGCGCAACCCCGCTGACAGGGCGTATTCGGCTTTCCTATACGCCGTCCGCATGGGGGTGGAGCCGCTCACCGACTTCGCGCAAGCGCTTCGCGAAGAGCCGTTACGCATGCGTAACGGCTGGCACTACGTATTTCACTACCGCAGCAGGGGGCTCTACTACCAGCAGTTGAAACGTTATTACATGGTTTTCGGACGAGAGAGGCTCGGTGTGTGGCTCTACGAAGATATGAGAGAAGATCCCGCTAGCGTGGCCCAGAGTGTGTTCCGCTTCCTCGAGGTTGACGAGACCTTCGCTCCGGACATTTCCTCAAGGTACAACCCGGCCGGCGTGCCCTCGAGCGGAACCGCCCGGGCCGCGATGAGGGCAACGAACAGGGCGGTCTGGGCCCTCCGGAAGGTTCTTGCGCCCACGTCCAGCATCTTGCCGCTCGCCTTCAAGATGCGTCGAGCAGTGCAGAGCCGGGTCCTCACCGAGCCGCCGCCGATCAATTCGGAGCTCCGCGAGGGGCTAATCGAAGGCTACAAGGAAGACATCCTGAGGCTGCAGGAGCTCATCGGGCGGGACCTCTCGATGTGGTTACGATAAGGCTAGGCTGCGAGCAAGGGGGTTTACCCGCGTGACGATGCCCAACTTCTTTATAGTAGGCGCGCAGAAGGCGGGGACGACCTCGCTCTACCATTACCTCAACCAGCACCCGCAGGTCTACATGAGCCCCCGCAAGGAACCACATTTCTTCGAGGGCATGAACTCGGAATTCCGCAGGCCTGGCCGTAGGAGCGTCCCCGTAAGCGACCTCGCGGAGTACGAGGCCCTTTTCGATGGCGCCTCAGACGAGAGGGCGATCGGCGAGGCTTCCGCCTCATACCTGTATAGCCCAAGAGCCCCTGGCCTCATCAAGGGCTCTGTCCCCGACGCTAAACTCATTGCGATCCTTCGCAACCCTGCCGATAGAGCGTACTCCAATTTCTTGTACTGCGTGCAGGTCGGACGCGAACCGCTCGATAGCTTCGCTGAGGCTTTGCAAGCGGAAGAGGCCCGTATGCGGGATAAGTGGGGACCCCTCTGGTATTACAAACAGAAGGGTTTCTACTACGCCCAGGTAAAACGGTACTTCGACACGTTCGGTCGGGACCAGGTCGGAGTCTGGCTATACGAAGACCTGAGAAACGACGCCTTCGCAACTCTACGCGAGGTCTTCCGGTTCCTGGGTATCGACGAAAGTTTCGTCCCTGATGCGTCCATCGAGTACAACCCCTCTGGCGTACCGAGAATCAGGAGATTGTATTCGGGGGTGAGAACGTTGACCGCGCGGAACCCCGCCCTCGTCGAACGGGTCCTCCCCGCCAGACTGCGCGGCTACGTCAAGAGCCGCATTTTCGTCAAGCCTCCACCGTTCCCGCCGGAGGTACGCCGGCAGTTGACCGACTCCTACAAGGAAGACATCCTGAGGTTGCAGGAGCTCATCGGGCGGGACCTCTCGGCGTGGTTGGAGGACACACGAGGGTAAACGGCAGCGGACGCTAGAGAGAGCGGAAGTCCTTGAAGCATCCCCCCGGACTCGGGATGTTTCCGGCGGAGATAGGCGTCAGCGTAGAGGACTTCGTCTTGAAGCATGCCGCCGATGGTATAAAACCCGCCGGCGGCAACTTGACGGTCGCGGACTCCACGTGATGTATTGTTCGCGGGGTGTAGGCCCTAAGCAGGCTGGGGGACCCTTCCTGCGGTCCTGAGCTCCGATTCGATCCAACGGTAGGTAGGCGTCAGACCTTCCCTCAGCGAGATCCCTGGCTCCCAACCAAGCACCTCGCGGAGTCTGCTGTTGTCGCTGTTTCGACCCCGCACCCCTTGCGGCTTGGAGAGATCGTGGCGCTTGGTGATGCGCTTGTCGGAGATCTCGGCCACCATGTCAACCAGTTCGTTAATGGTCACCAGCTCGTCGGTACCCAGATTGAGCGGGTGGGAGTAGTCGGAGCGCATGATCCGGTAGATGCCCTCCACGCAGTCGTCTACGTGCATAAATGAGCGAGTCTGCTCGCCGTCGCCCCAGACCTCGATCTCGTCCCCGTCGGTGGCTAGGGCCACCTTGCGGCTGATGGCCGCCGGAGCCTTCTCCTTGCCCCCTTCGTAGGTGCCAAGAGGCCCGTAGACGTTGTGGAAACGAACTACCCGTGTCTCGAAGCCGTAGTCTTCGTTGTAGTATTTGCAGAGTTCTTCCATAAAGAGCTTCTCGGTGCCGTATCCCTCCTCGGGTTCTGCCGGGTAGGCATCGTCTTCCTTCAGGTTGGTAACGTCCGGGCTCTTCTGGAGATACATCGGGTAAACACAGGCCGAGGAGGAGAAAAGGAATCGCTCGGTCCCGTTGATCCGAGCCGCCTCGAGCATGTGAATGTTGATCATGGCGCTGTTGCGGGCGATGTCGGCGTGGAAAGCGGTGATGTAGCCGATGCCACCCATATCCGCCGCCAAGTGATACACCTCGTCGATTCCCCGCGTGGCGATCAGGCAGTTGTCGAATCGGCGTAGATCCAAGAGCTCGAACTCGTGGCTCGGGCTCGGCTCGTACTCAGGGTGCTTGATGTCAACGCCTCGTACCCAGTAGCCCTGATCCACCAGGTGCTTCACCAGATGGTGTCCGATAAAGCCGCCGGCACCAGTCACTAAGACCCGTGTTGCCATGTATTTCCTCCCAGCATCGCGAAACGATTACATCTTGTCATCAATATACTAGAAGATACCGAAACGTTCACATCTTATCCTCAGCATGCTAGGATTCGCCGAGACCCAATGCATCGGCCACAGGCACATTTTGCCGCTCGTCTCCGACTTTCCCAGGCGCGCTGGTTCGCACGAAAGTGCGTGTGCCGACGCTACCACTGCGTTCCCTAACCTACCCGCCTTGCTTTCTACCGAACTGTAGAAGCCCCAGGAGCTCCAGTAAGAACAGCACGACGAATCTCGGGTTATGTTTGGCATAGCGCTTCCATAAACGCTTGGGGTCCATGAGCAATCTGAATAGCCATTCTAAGCCTACCACCTGCATCCAGCCCGGGGCCTGGCGCACTCGACCCGTATGGAAGTCGAATGCTGCGCCAACGCCCAACATCACCGCTGGAATGCGATCCTTATGTGCCTCCATCCATCTCTCCTGCTTGGGACAGCCGATACCTACGAACAGGATGCGTGCACCCGAGGATACAATCTCCTTCGTTACTGCTTGGTCTTCCTCGGGCGTCAGCGGACGAAACGGCGGTGCGATCTGGCACACTACACGCACTCCGGGGTAGCGTCTTTCCAGGATGCGAACGAACGCCTCCAGCAACTCAGGCGTGCCACCGTACAGCCCGATCGGTATGCCTTCCCGCGCGGCTCGCTGCACCACGTGCGTCGTCAGGTTCGTGCCCCGAACCTGGGTTGCGCCTCTAACCCCCAAGATCCTCAACGCCCAAACCAGAGGTCTTCCGTCAGGCGTAATCAGGTCCGCCCCGTTTACCACCTGCTGAAACGCCGAGGAGTCAAAAGCCTCCATAGTCATGTGCACGGTCGCCACGCACACGTACGCTGAGCGCCCATCGCGCGCCCATCGCGCCACGCGCTGGGAGGCGTCTTCGTAGGAGGTAGCGTCTACGCGCATACCGAGCACGTACTGCGAAGCTAGGGTCAAGCCGGGACCTTCTTGCGCTCCAGGGCGGCTTCGTAGATCTCCATAAGCGTCAGGTAATTGCGCTCCGCGGTGTACTTTGCCTCGAACTCGGCCCTGACCTCCTCACGCATACTCCGTAGTTCCGCCGGATGCGACAGGGCCCACTCGACTTGCGTGACGAGATCTTCTGCGTCGCCGGGGCGGAATTTGAGTCCCGTCCGGCCGTGTTCTACGAGTTCGGCGACCGCTCCGATGTTGGCTGCGATAACCGGAGTGCCCGCCGCGAATGCTTCTGCCGCTACCCGTCCGAACGTCTCGTACCACTGCGAGGGGAAGACGAGCATGTCGGCCTTTCCCATCAGAGCGTGGACATTTGCCACCGGCCTGTGTCCCAGCCACTCCACGTTGGACTGCCTGGCGGCAGCTTCTACTACCAGATCCCTCAATGGTCCGTCTCCCACGATCTTGAGCGGGAGCTTCGTCCCGAGCCGATCCCAGGCGGCTAGCATCGTCCCCGTTCCTTTCTCGGGCGCGAGTCGGCCCACGAACAAGGCGTACCCGCCTCCTCCTTGGCCCCGACCAGGATCGGGGGCAACGAAGTTGGGTTTCACCACGATCTTCCCCGCCGGGAGGCCACCCTCGATGAATTTACTCCGGGCAAACTCTGTAAGGGCAACGTAGACATCAACCATCTCTGTCCATGTACGCAAAGCGCGGTGGACGGTGAGCATCGTCGCTATCACCCCGCTCGCCGTCGGGCTCCCTCTGTAGCACCTGTGAACGACGCCAGGCCAGGGGACCGCTTTGCCCATACAATCCTCGCACACCCGTCCATCACGGAAGAAGAGGGCTACTGGACAGAGCAGCCGGTAGTTGTGCAGGGTCTGGATCACTGGGACCCCTTCGGCCCTGGCGGCATAGTAGCCGGCCGGGGAGACTAGGGGTAGAGTGTTGTGAAAGTGAACCACGTCGGGCCGCTCACGGCGGATCAAGGCCCCTAGTTCACGATACGCTGAAGTATTCCATACCGTGTCTTTCGCCAGGGTCAGACGGTTCACTTGCTTGACTTGGTCGTTGTGCACCTCGTAGCGCAACACGCGGTGATTTCGGGTCTCCAAGAGAGCGGTTTCGTCCACGAAAACCTGGTCCTCGCCGCCGGGTCGCTGGTACCTGTTGTGGACCGCCAAGATCCTCATCTGGCACAAGTTACCATACCCGCATTTTCAGGGCATGGTGGGAAACCCCGAGCTACCTCTGTTGTCGAGTACCACCAAAGGTAAACTTGGATCCCGCGAGGCGTCGGCCGAGTACATTTACTGGAGTCTCCGTCCCAACATCCTTGGACTAAAGTTGCCAGCCGGATCGAAAAACGATCTATTCCGGTTGTCTATCCCGTCTGCACCTCCAGAACTGGTCGTCGTACGGAGGGGTTCGCACCTTACATGAGCGAAGGGGGAGATCCAAGGATTGGATGCTACGTTTCCTGCTCGCATCGTCAAGCCGGTCGCACAAACCGGCTGCGCTCCCACATTGGGACCTCGACTACGACAACGCATCCTCGTTCAGGGCGTTTTCGATCTGCTGCGCGAACCAACGCCAAACCTTCTTCTCTCCGATGCCTGGGGCCAGGCTCTGGGCTTCGCTATAGAGAAGGGTGACGTGTGTCAGGTAAGCAAGATACAAAATGGGCAGATGTTTCCGTCCTTCGGGCCAGAGGGCATCCACCAAGGTCAGAAGAAATCGGCGATCCCGAATACCCCTACGCCGCCCCTGCAGGGCGGCCTGAAGGGCTTGGAAGTTGAACGCGTCGTACAGGGGGCTCATTCCTTCTGAGGAGCGCTCCCAATCGAGGACGAACAGGAATCGCGATCCCAATCGGGTATTCCAGGGTGCGAAGTCGCCGTGAGCTAGAGACAGAGGCATACTCGCCGGCCCTAACTCGTCATGCAGCCGTTCGAGGGCTGGGCCAAGACTGGCAGGCAGGGTCTCGGGTGAGCTGTGCTGAAGACGGAGCCATATTTCGGCCATGCGAGTCCACATCGGACTCTCCACAAACGTTTCCTGCACCCTAAAGGACTGAAAAACCTGCGTGAAGAAACGCAGGTGCACCGATGACAGCCTTCTGGGACCTTGACGCGGAGGGCCCATCGTAATGAGGAGTATTGTGCCCTCGTGCCAGTCGAGAGAGCCCAAAACCTTTGGTACTGTGCCTTGCATGCCCGCGCTCTCCGATAACCGCAACAGGGCACGCTTTTCGGTTTCGACCGCCGCCTGGGCCAGTGGCGAAATGGCGATCTTGGCGTAAGCCAACGTCTTCCCGTCCGGGGTGAGCACCTGCGTGGTGACTTTCCGGTGTGGGGCTGGTACGCCCAGATAGAAAGCCAAGCGCACCGCCTTCACTCCCACGACGGAGGCCAGCTTCGTCTCCAAGCGTGCTAGGGCGTCTTCTTCCAGCCATACCTTTTCTCCCGGCACAACTCCGGCGCCTATGATCGTTCGTACCGCCCGGCCCCGCAGACTATTCGGCTGATATAGTCCTCCTATACCGGCCCGGCGCAAAGCGGGCTGGTTCGCCGGGAGCAGCCAGCGAACCTTGGCAAGGTTCGGATAGGCTGTGTACATGCGCCCAGCCGTCTTCCCGGTTTCAAGCCGAACTCCCAAGAGCCCGGAAGCATCGGTTCCTTGCACGTGAGGGCACATACCTAACGTGCTTCTTGTCGGATCAGATCCGCCACGCGACCTCTACAGGAGAAAGTAGTTCGACCATCCGATCCTACTTTCGGCTGCAACAATCTGCAACCCATCAGGGAACTTCTCATACACGTATTTAACCTCAGCTTAGCAGGTTACGCCCGAGAATCGTCGTTCGTTGCTCTCCCTTCTCAGAAGCCACGGGCGAGTCTTTGGCGCGCTTCCGCGAGCATCTTCGGGGAGGGGTCGATGATGGTGACTTCGTAGCCTCTGCGGGATAGCGGGAGAGCCTGCTGTCCGGCGCCGCCACCAACGTCGGCGATGAGGGCCGGCGGGTCCGGAAGGTGCTCGGCGAGCCCACGGTCAACGAGCTTGTGGCGGACTATCTGGCGCAGGATCCCGTCCGATTTATTGTAGCGTTGGGAAAGGTCAGAGAAGGAGTCTTGCGCCGGCAAGACTACTTCCCGTTCTTCAGGTACTTCTCGAACTCGTCGAAGGGTAGGCAGTTGATCACACTCCCCTTCTCCACCCAGGCCCGTCTGGCCTGGGAGATGCCGTACTTCATGAAGCCGAGAGCCCGCTCATCGTGGGCATCTGTGTCGATGGTGATGCTGACACCTGCTCCCACAGCCTCGCGGACGTAGGGAACCGCGAGGTCGAGGCGATCCACGTAGGCGTTGAGCTCGAGGGCCGTTTTCGTGGCTACGGCCTCCCGTATAAGGCGCGACACATCCACCTCATAGGGTTCCCTGCGGTTCAGGATGCGGCCAGTAGGATGGCCGATAGTACGCACATACGGGTTGTTCATCGCCCGTACGATGCGCTCGGTCATGGCCTTCTCGCCGACCCCGAAAGAGGTGTGCACGGAAGCTACGACGAAGTCCAGTTCGGCGAGCACATCGTCTTCGTAGTCGAGGGAGCCGTCCCTGAGGATGTCGACCTCGGAGCCGCAGAGGAGGTGTATCTCACCGTAGCCCTCGTCGGCCTTCCTCACGGCCTCCATCTTCTTCTTCAGGCGCTCGGGCGAGAGACCGTTCGCCACCCTGAGGCTACGGGAGTGGTCGCAGAAGACGAGGTACTCGTAGCCGAGCTCGATGGCCGCCTCGGACATGCTCTCGATGGTGCCTTTGCCGTCAGAGTAATTGGTGTGAACGTGCAGGTCCCCGCGGACGTCTTCGACGGAGACGAGGTCAGGCAGCCTGCCTCTGTCTGCGGCTTCGATCTCGCCAGCGTCCTCCCTCAGCTCCGGCGTTATGTAGGCCAGTCCGAGCTGCGCGTAGAGATCCTCCTCCGTGGCGACGGGTTTGTAGTCGCCGGTTCCTGCCTTGGCCAGGCCGTACTCGGAGATGTTGATACCCATCTTGACGGCCCGCTCGCGCAGCGCGATGTTGTGGGCCTGGCCGCCAGTGAAGTGGTGCAAGAGCGATCCGTAGGCCTCGGGCTCGACTATTCTCAGATCTACCTCGGTCCCGCCGCGCAAGATAAAAACCTTCTTCGGGCCGTGGGCCAGGACTTCCTCGGCGAACGGCGCCTGTGCGAAGTCGTCGGCGAGCGAGTCGGGGTCCTCGCTCGCGGCGACGATGTCGATGTCACCGACGGTCTCCTTCATGCGGCGTAGGGAGCCACCGACCTCGGCCCTCTCCGTCGCCGGGTGCGAGCGGACGAACGAGAGGACCTGCTCCCCCAAAGAGGTCGCTTCGTCCAGGAGCATCCGTCGTTGGGTGGCGTTATACGTCCTGGCGGCGTGCACCATCTTCTCCGCACTCTTCTTCCCGAAACCCTTGAGGGAGGAGATCCGCTCAGGATCAAGGGCAGCTAGCTCCTCGACGTTGGTAACGTCTAGTTCCTTCCACAGGCGTCCGACCGTGCGTGGTCCGACGCTAGGCAGGTGTGTTATCTCCACGAGGCCTTCTGGTATCTCGGCCGTCAGGTCGGCGAGAAGCTGGGGCGTCCTGTCTTCGGCGAGGTCCCTTATCACGGCGGCAGTCGTCGCGCCGACGTGGGGCAGCGTCTTGAGGTCATCGACCTCGGTCACCGGCCGACCGAGGGCGGCCACCGACTCGGCTGCCCGCTGATAGCCGAGCACGCGGTAGTACGCTTCGTCTTTGATCTCCATGAGCGTGGCGATCATCTCTAGCGCCCGGATGATGTCGCTGTTCTGCAAGCTGCTCGTCCCTCCTTCTCCGGACTGGCCGTCCGCAACAGGGATTATACGCACAGCCAGGGTAGAAAAACGGGTTAGAATCCCTCCATGCTCGAGACCCGGAGAGAGATAGTCCGGTGGGTCGCGGACCGCCTGACGATGATCGCCGCCGCCTGGCTTGCAGGGGGGCTTGCGATTTCGGCCTTTGTTATCTGGGCCTTTACCGAGCTGGCCGACATTGTTGTCGAGGGCGAGAGCCGCGCCTTCGACAGGGCCGTGCTGCTCTGGATCCACACGACCTTTCCCGGCTGGCTCGACGCCCCGATGCGTATCGTGACGGCGCTTGGCTACTACTGGTTTGTGCTGCTGCTCCTGGTCGTGGTCGTATCTCTCTTTTACCAAAGAGCCTGGAAGCTCTCCGCCATACTCCTCCTGGTCTCGACCGCTGGGAGTGCCGTGCTAACCACCGTCCTGAAAGGCGTATTCCAGCGGGCGCGTCCCGAGCTGTTCGACTCCGGCTACCACGCCTCCTTCTATTCGTTTCCGAGCGGCCACGCCACCGTCGCCGTCGGATTCTACGGGATGCTCACGCTCGTCCTGGCTTACCGGCTGGGAGGGAGGGCGCGATGGGTCGTGGCCGTCTCAGGAATACTCGTCGTGCTCCTGATCGGCTTTTCCAGGCTCTACCTCGGGGTGCACTACCCGACAGACGTGGTAGCCGGCTACCTCGCAGCCCTCCTCTGGTTGATCTGCGTCGGTGCCGTGTACGCGCTGTGGCTCTCCTTCAGGAACTTGAGGGCGGCCGAGTTGAGCCGCGGCGACGGGTAATACCAGACACTGATTGATAGTATTCTTCATCTTCAGGTTTCTGGCGGCCTCGGGAAGTGGTGGATAGACATTGTACATC
>Ga0268243_1000111_pt1 | contig 16303 bp, 7 predicted proteins | sample BulsoiMagMametaG_FD_200254 | JGI IMG/M metagenome (GOLD analysis project Ga0268243, IMG submission 200254) | Bulk soil microbial communities from Mexico - Magueyal (Ma) metaG (v2) (version 2) | ecosystem: Environmental > Terrestrial > Soil > Agricultural land | place: Mexico: Magueyal, Guanajuato...
TGCCACCTGCTCCTCGAACAACTGATGAACGCAGCTCTCCTGCGGATACTCCGTGCTCGTCTCATTCCATTGCACAACGATCTGCTCATGCTCTGCCGCACTCAGCACGTTGATGGCGGCCACCTGCTGTTCAGCATCTACTATGATTGCTTCCAACAGCCGCTCGAAGTGGCGCTGAAAGCGCTGGATGGTCTGCTCGTCGAAGAGGTCCGTGCTGTACTCGAACGCTCCGCTCAATCCTTCTTGGCTCTCACTCATGCTCAAGAGCAGATCGAACTTCGTTGTCTGGCTCTCGCTCGACCACAACTGTAGTTGCAAACCGGGCAACTCCAAGCTCTCTCGCGGCGCGTTCTGCAACACCATCATCACCTGGAACAATGGCTGATGACTCAAACTCCGCTCCGGCTGCAACTCCTCCACCAACTTCTCAAACGGCACATCCTGATGCCCATAGGCTCCCAGCGTCACCTCTCTCACTCGCTTGAGCGCATCCTTGAAGCTCGGCTCCCCAGATAAGTCTGTCCGTAACGCCAAAGTGTTGACGAAAAAGCCGATCAACCCTTCAATCTCACTGCGGTTACGGTTGGCTATCGGAGTGCCCACTACCACATCCTCTTGTCCGCTGTAGCGTGACAAGAGCACTTGAAAGGCTGTCAGCAACACCATGAAGAGCGTGCAGCCTTCGCGCTGGCTCAACTCCCTCAGTGCCCTCGTCAACTCCTGCGAGAGAGTGAAGCTGTGCTGTGCTCCGCGATAGCTCTGGAGAGGTGGACGAGGACGGTCTGTCGGCAACTCCAACACGGGCGGTGCTCCCGCCAACTGCTCCTTCCAGTAGGAGAGTTGTTCGTCGAGCACTTCGCCCGTTAGCCATTCTCTCTGCCACGCGGCGAAGTCTGCATATTGAATATCGAGGTCTGCGAGCGGCGACTCCTCGCCTGCCGTGTAGGCGGCATAGAGTGCTTTGATCTCTCTGACCATCACACCCAAAGACCACCCATCCGAGATGATGTGATGCATGGTCACCAAGAGGACGTGCTCTTCTGCTCCCAGTCGCAGCAGCGTGGTTCGCAGCAGCGGGCCAGTGGATAAGTTGAAGGGCTGTCGAGAGTGTTCACTAACGGCGTGTCGGGCCGCTGCCTCCCGCTCATCTGCTGGCAGAGGACTGAGGTCGGTGAGTGGAATGTTGAGAGCAGTTGGCGGCGAGATGAGTTGGATAGGCTGGCCGTCAATTTCGGCGAAGGTCGTGCGCAGAGACTCGTGCCGCCGCACTATCTCGCTGAAGGTCTGCTGCAACAGGTCTAAATCGAGTTGTCCGGTCAAGCGCAAGGCTATCGGAGTGTTGTAAGCGGCGCTGCCCGGTTCTAACCGGTCGAGAAACCATAACCGCTGTTGCGCGTACGAGAGCGGCAGCGACGTGCCGCGCGCTACGGAGATCAGTGGAGGAGCTTGCAAGCCTTCATCCACCCGGCAAGCGGCCTCAAGTTTCACAGCCAACCCGGCTATGGTTGGAGACTCGAATAATTCGCGCAGAGTGATGCTCGCCTGAAATACTTTGCGCACGCGCAGAACTACCTGTGACGCAAGCAGCGAGTGACCACCGAGTTCAAAAAAGTTTGAATGGATACCTATCTTCCCAATGCCTAGAACCTCCGCCCAGATGTCGGCTAACAACTCTTCGGCAGGTGTTCGGGGCGCGACATAATTATCTTTGGCCTCGCCCTCACCCCATTCCGGCGTCGGTAACACGCGCCGGTCTATTTTGCCGTTGGGCGTTAGAGGAAGAGCTTCGAGCAACACATAGTCCGTCGGTAGCATGTATTCAGGTAGCCGCTCTCTCAAAAAGGCACGCACTTCGCGGACGAGGTGCTTTGGCTCTTGCTTGGCGACCACATAAGCTACCAAGCGCTTGGCTCCGGCTCTATCTTCCAGGAGGAGGACTGCCGCATCTCGAACGGATGGATGCTTCACCAGCACCGCTTCAACGTCACCAAGCTCGATGCGGTAGCCGCGAATCTTCGCTTGGTTATCCCTGCGCCCGAGAAACTCTATGTCGCCGTTTGGCAGATAGCGACCGAGGTCTCCTGTCCTATAAAGACGATCACGGCTCAGTCCCGTGAAAGGATTCGTGATGAATTTTTCCCCTGTCAACACCTCATCGTTTAGATATCCGAAGGCTAAATAAGGAGTGCGAACATACAATTCGCCCACTTCGCCGACTCCGGACAGTTGCTCGCACTGATTGATGACCAGCAGTTGAACGTCTGCGATTCCTTTGCCTAGCGGGATGCTTTTCCTTTGTCTTGCCGCGCCCTCGCCGAGGTTAATCTGATCTTCATTTTCTTGTGGAGGAACAACAAAATATCCCATCGCCTGCGGCGTCTCTGTGGCTCCGTAGAAATTAACGCAGGTGACTGCCGGCGCGATGGCTCTGAATTTTGAAACGTCGCCATAAGTTAGTTGGTCGCCGCCGACGAAGAGATAGCGCAAAGATGCCAGCGTCATGCTTTCGTCCCCCGGCCCGTCGGCTCCGCCACCCGTTCCGCACAAGAGCTGTCCCAAAGCCGGCGTTAGATGCGCGACGCTGATTTGCTCCTGCTTCATCCAGCGAGACAATTCGCCTGGATCAAGTATCTGCTCCTGAGCGGGAATCAAGAGCGTTGCGCCAAGCCATAGAGGCGTGAAGATATCTCGCAGCAGGGGATCGTGCGCGAGACCTGAGAGCATGCTGAAATGATCCGACTCGGCGAGACCGAAGCGTTCTATGTGCCATTGCAGGAAATGAGAGAGGGGCTTGTGTCCTCCTGAAATCCCCTTCGGCAATCCCATCGAACCGGAGGTAAACGCAATGTAGGCTAGATCATCCGGGCCGACGCTCACCGAGGGGTTAGTGCTCGGGTAATCGGCCAACGTGCGGCGCTGCTCCGCGATGGAGCGGCGCGGTAACACAAGCCGGCAGCAGCAAGATAAGCTCCCTAGAAATTCTTCCAGAGCTTTTGGCAATTCTCTCGCCGTTTCGACCTGTAGCCATCCACGCGGCGACGCAAGGCGCAGGCAATCAATCAGACGGTCGGTCGGATACTCCGGATCGAGTATGACGAAGGCAGCGCCAGCCTTCAACACTCCGAGTATTGCCCAGACGAGTGACGCACTGCGATGACCATAAATGGCGACGACCTCCCGCGGCTTAATGCCAGAGGCGCGTAGATAATTGGCGAGTTGGTTACTGCGCGCGTCGAGTTCAGCATAAGTCCAGGCATCCTGCTGGTCTCTTACGGCGAGCCGTTCAGGCGCTCTTTGAGCTTGTCGGGAAAACGGCATATGTAGCGCTCCCTCCCAGTTCGCAGTGAGAGCCTGACTGGGAATCGGCAGCGAGATTTCGGCGGCTCGCGTGACCAGCGAGAAGCTTGAGATTTTCTCATCGGGCTGAGATACGATCTGCGAGAGTAGATGCTCAAACTGCCGTAGCATCTCGACGATGCGGGCGGGAGCAAAAAGGTCACGATTGTAGATCAGGTCAAGCTGAATCTCTTCTTCTCCCTCCTCTGCATACAGCGTCAGATCAAACTTCGAGTCGAACTCTCCCGATGCGAAAGGCTCAACTTTCAGCCCGGAGAGGCTCATCCCTTGCTCCTGAGCCTGGAAGTTGAGCATGTTGAACAAGACTTGAAACAAAGGCGTGTGGCTCGGATTGCGTCCGGCCTGCAACTTCTCGACCAATAATTCGAACGGCACGTCCTGATGCGCGTAAGCGCCGAGTGTCACTTGTCGCACACGTCCAAGCAACTGACGAAAAGTTAGCTCGCCCGACAAACCAGTGCGCAGCGCGAGCATGTTGACGAAATAGCCGATGAGCGGCTCGATTTCCGCTTGGGTGCGCCCCGCGATAGGCGAGCCCACTACGATGTCGTCCTGAGCCGTGAGACGGTGCAGCAGTAATTTGAAGCCCGCCAACAGCGTCATGAACATCGTCGTCCCTTCCCGGCGGCTCAACTCTCGGAGCGCCTTCGTCAGCGACGACGATAATTTCAGTTGTTCGCGCCCTCCGTAAAAGCTCTGCACCGGCGGGCGCACGTAATCCGTCAACAACTCAAGCAGGGGCGGCGCACCCGTTAGTTGCTCTTTCCAGTAAGAAAGCTGTTGCTCAAGTGCCTCGCCCTGTAAACCCTCTTGCTGCCACGCAGCGAAGTCGGCATACTGGAGGCTCAATTCCCCGAGCGGGGAGGGATGCCCAGCACTAAAGGCACAGTACAGTGCACACATCTCACGGATGAAGATTCCTATAGACCACCCATCCGTGATGATATGGTGCATCGTGATGAGTAAGACGTGCTCTTGCGCGCCGAGCTTGAGCAACTTAATACGTATCAGCGGCCCTTGAGAGAGAGCAAAGGCTTCTCTTGCCTCGGCGGCCGCCAGACGCCGCGCCTCAGCCTCGCGCTCGGCGGCAGGCAAAACGCTCAGATCAATCAGAGAGAGCTTAATCGGCTGGGCCGCACCGATGACCTGCATCGGCGCTCCCTCAATTTCAGTGAAGGTGGTACGCAGGCTTTCGTGGCGGCGCACAATCTCGCTGAAGGTCTGCTCCAGCGCTGGCAGGTTGAGACTTCCCGTGAGGCGCACTGCTGCGGGTATATTGTAGGCCACCGCGCTGCCGGGTGCGAATTGATCTAAGAACCACAGTCGGCTTTGTGGAAATGAGAGGGCGGCGGGTCCGGAGCCAACTCTGCGTGGGATGACCCGTTTCTTCGGAGTCGTCTCTTCTTTTCTAGCTTGCAGCGCAAGCCGTGCGCGCTGTTCCAATGAGAGTCTGTTCATAATTCTCGTCTGATCTTTCGTCTCGCAGTCCAGTTTCTCCTAGAGTACCTAACCCTAAAGAGACTTCTGCGAACAGCGTAGGAGCAAGGGCCATGCCAGTTCCGAGCTATCATTAAACGCTTTGCTTTGGGCCGGATTTGTAGACTTACCGGTTGTCGAAGCGGTGGGTTAGGGGATAATTATCCTAGCTGAGTTGAGCCATCATCAGAAACACAGCGCGATCGTAATGCTTTATTTACCCTGTTTGGCAGATTTTCAGGACTCTTCGATGAAAGGTTTTGTCGGTCGCCGCTCTCGGCTATTTATCCTTGCCAATGCCAGCAGCTTAGACGCCAATCGCGTCCCTCTACCGCAATCGCAGCGGCGTAACCGACGCCGGGATGTAACTCCTGCAATGACCAGCGCGAAGCCTCCTGCGGATCGTTGATGTTTCTAATTAGCATTGCCGATTCGCCGGGTGCGAAAGATACGTCGAATTGATCCAGAGGCATTGACAGTCCCTCACCGCGCGCTTTTATGTAAGCCTCTTTACGCGTCCAGCAGTTGAAGAAAGCTTGGGTTTGCACCGCAGGCGGGAGCGAGCGGAGCACCATTACTTCTCGGGGCGAGAAGTAGTTTGCGGCGATTCCCAACCCGTCGAAATCTTCACGCAGGCGCTCGATGTCTATGCCCAGTTCCCGCTCACACGCGACGGCGTAGAGGGCCAGCTCACCGGAGTGAGAGAGATTGAAACGTAGGTCTTCACCCGCCGCCGAGCCGATTAAAGAAGGTTTGCCGAAGCGCGTTGTGACAAAACGCAAACGTTCGGGCCTCTCCGCTAGGTAACGTCCGAGAATGTTCCTGAGCGCTCCGCGCGCTACGACAAAGTGTTTGGAATCCCTCGCGAAGTGAAACCGAGCCGCGCGGTCAAGCTCGTCGAGGCTTAAAGTTTCACGAAAAGCCTCGACCCACGCTCGCTCCTGGTCTAAAGTAACGCGCCAGACATGTACCTCGCCTCTGCTCAAAGAGGGGCGGGCAGGCCCGGCGACCCAGACATCAGAGGCTAACAACATAATCATTTACATCGGCCAAGCCGAGCCGGGTAGGAGGATTTCGCGCTCGCCCGGTTGGCCTGAGCGGGGGACACCTGCTGGAGGGATGGTTACGGATTAAGATGGGCAGGCGGCGCTCGCAGAGCGCCCGCGTCCGCCTGCTAGCTGCGCGGAATAACCTCAGCAGTTGGCCTCTTGCGTGGCCGCTCTCAGAATCAATGAAGACCGGCTCTGACCGCATTAGCTCTCACCTGAAGCATCCTCTTCCATCTTCTTTCTCAGGCTTAGCGGACGCATGTCAGTCCATACCTCTTTGATATAGGCGAGGCACTCCTCTTTGGTCCCGGTCTTACCGGCGTCGTTCCAGCCGAGAGCGTTTTCTCGATCAGCAGGCCAGATCGAGTATTGACCTTCGTGATTGACGACGACTTTGTAAATCGTGGCGTCTTCGTGTTCGTCTTTGCTCATAAAGATTTTCCGGTTTGAGATTTTAATAAGCTTTTTTGCAGGATAATATGTCAACTACGCAATTGCAAGCAGACTGTTTCTCTGAGGACACTGCGGCTCAAACAAGACTCTGCAGATCGCCATAGGGCGAAAATGCCCTAGCCCTTGCGCCCGAATTTCGGCGAATTTGGCTGTGGGGCAGGCCCGCGACCTTATAGAACGCATAAATATGCCCTAGTGCCGGAGGGTTCAATGCAGGGCGGGCCAAAAATATAAGGGTTTTTACGGTCAGCCGGCGTGGCATTAAGCTTGCGAACGCTTCACTGGAAGCTTCTATGCGTCGGTTAGTCTTCGACGAAGAGGCTGACGCTTGAGAAATATGGCAGGACTCACGTAGCTAATTTAATGATTGAATTACCAGGCTACTTACCTTTGTCCCGCTTCCGATTGGACAATCTTTGACACTTAGAGGAGCAATCTCTAATGAAAAATAGGACGCTGACTTTCTTCGCTTTAATAATTCTGTGTGCGCTCGCCTCTCTGAGCGTTCAGGCGCAGACGCCGACCAACGGCGTATCGGCTGCCAGCGCGCACGCTGACTCATCCACGGCAGAGGCGCTGACGCTGGCGCGCGCCGCGGTCAAGGCGCAGGGGGGCAGCAAATTTCTCGCTCTGCGTAATCTCGTGCTGGTCGGGACGGTAGACCTCTATTCGCCCAACTCGACCCAGCCTTTCCCCGCCAAGTTCGTTTCGGTCTCGGCAGGCGACCGGATGCGTTTGGAAATTCAATCCAGCGTCTTCAACTTGCGCCAAGTAGATAACGGACAGCAGAACTACTCCTCAATCGGGAGCATGAAATCGCCGCCCGCCCGTTTGGGTCTCACCCTGCTGAGCAAATTCGAGCAGCCCGGCTACAGTGTGAGTCTGCTGCCCGCCACGAAAAAGCAGAAGGCGTTTCGGATCACGGACGCCGAAGGCAACGCCACCGACTTTTATGTTGATGCCGTGAGCGGCCAGATCGTCCGTTACGTGACTGTGGTCGGCGGCTATAACTTCAGCGTGGAGAACAAAGAGGTGAAGCAGACGGAAGGCGTGCTCGTGCCTTTTAACTACGTGCAGAAGCTCGACAGCCCGCAAGGCTCCTTCTTCGCCGAATTTAAGGTTAAGGAAGTGAAGCTCAATCAGGACTTGGGCGAAGAGGTATTCGCCATCCCGGCGCAGTAAGCTCAGCAACCGTGGCGGGGCAGATTTTCTCTGCCCCCAAACACTTTGAGCGCCTCTCAAGCCGAAGGAGCAGAACCCTCATCTTCGGTCCCCCGCCGCGTCGCGCTCTGAATCGCCCGTGCGCGGGCAGTTCTTAATCTCAACATCTAAGGTCGAAAAGCAATGGCTTCGTTCTTGAAAAAACAACTCCCTCGCACTTTCATGCTGCTTGCGCTGCTCGTCAGCGCATCGGCGGTCTTCGCCCAACAAACCAGCGCCGTTCTGCGCGGTCATGTGACGGACGAGTTCGACGCAAGGATCATCGGCGCGACTGTGACGGTGGTTACTCCTGACGGCGCGGAGAAGACGTGCCCGACGGACAACGACGGCTCCTTCGTGTTTCCTCGGCTCACGCCCGGCAAGTATATCGTTCGCGCCACCATGCCCGGCTTCGCAGACTTTGCGGACACCAACGTCGAGGTAACTCGGGACGGACAACCGCTCAACATCAGGATGAGCGTGGCGCTGATAGCGGAGAGCGTCGAGGCGGCTTCCGAGTCGGCAATAGGCGTTGAGGCGGAGAACAACGCCAATGCGCTCGTGCTACGCGACAAAGAGCTGGATGTCCTGCCGGATGATCCCGATCAGTTGGCGGCTGCTTTGCTGGCGCTGGCCGGGCCGCCTGCCGGTCCGAACGGCGGACAAATCTTCATTGACGGCTTCACGGGTGGACGACTGCCTCCCAAAGAGTCCATACGCGAGATACGCATCAACAAGAATCCCTTCGCCGCCGAGTTCGACCGTCTCGGCTATGGGCGCGTGGAGGTTCTGACTAAACCGGGGTCCGAAGCACGGCTTCGCGGCCAGGCGTTCGCGAATTTCAGCGACGAGAGCCTTAACTCTCGCCACTCTTTCGCGGCCAACCGCGCACCTTATCAATATCGCTTCTTCGGCGGCAGCGTGAGCGGCCCTGTGATTCCGAACCGCGCCTCCTTCTTCTTCGATTTCCAGCGGCGTGAGACGGACAATAATGCCGTCGTCAACGCCACCATTCTCGACTCCGAGTTCAACGTGATGCGGCTCAGCCAGGCTGTTCTGACGCCCGAGCGTTACACGACCTTCAGCCCCCGTTTCGACTATCAGATCAACGCGGCGCATACACTGACGGCGCGTTACTCCTTCACCCGCTGGGACGCACGGAACCGCGGCGTCGGCGACTTTTCGCTCCCTTCGAGAGCTTACGACAGTTCTCGCACGGAGCAGATGGCGCAGTTGTCGGAAACGACTATCATCAACCAGAGCATGATTAATGAAGCCCGTTTCCAGTACGTCCGCAGTCGTCAGCAGCAGGAAGGCGACAATTCCATCCCGACCATCAGCGTTCTCGACGCCTTCACGGGCGGTGGCTCGCAGATAGGGATTTCGCGCAACAATGCGGATCGTTTGGAGCTACAAGACAGCGTCTCGTGGGTGCGGGGGCAACATGCATTGAAAGCCGGCGGGCGCTGGCGCTTCGCTCGCATCGAGGATGTCTCGCGCTCAAACTTCGGCGGAACTTTCACCTTCACCTCGCTCGAACAATATCGCCAAACGCTGCTTGGTCTGCCCGGGTCGTCTCCGGCGCAGTTCTCCATCGCCGCCGGCGACCCGGCGGCGCGCGTTAGCCAGTGGGATTTCGGAGCTTTCTTGCAGGACGACTGGCGCGTTCGACCGAACTTGATGTTGAGCCTCGGGTTGCGCTACGAGAGGCAGAATAATATATACAGCAATTATAATTTTGCCCCGCGCTTGGCGTTCGCCTGGTCTCCCTGGTCGGACGGCTCACGTCAGCCCAAGACGGTTGTGCGCGGCGGCTTCGGCATCTTCTACGAACGGTTCAATGAAGATTTGTCCCTGCAAGCCGCACGCTTTAACGGGACAACTCAGCAACAGTACATCGTGTCGCAGTCAGTCCCCGGTGGACTTGAGGTGCTCGGTCTGTTCCCCAACGTGCCGCCAGCCGAGACGCTCTCCCGGTTCGCCGCCGCGCAGACGACGCGGCGCGTGGCGACGGATTTACAGTCTCCTTACATCATGCAGAGCGTAATTAGCGTCGAGCATCAATTGCCGTTCAAAATCACGCTCACGGCGACCTTCATCAATTCGCGGATGCACCACGTCCTGCGTTCACGCAACGTCGGCGATGGCGGCAATATTTTTCAGTTTGAGTCAAGCGGGGTTTTCAAACAGAACCAGTTGATTCTCAACGCGAACAATAATTTCAACAAACATCTATCGCTTTTCGCCTCCTATGTCCTGAACAAGGCCGGCAGTGATACTGACGGGGCTTACAGCTTTCCGGCTAATTCTTATGACCTCGGCGGCGAATATGGCCGCTCTTCACTCGATATTCGTCACCGCTTCCTGCTCGGCGGCTTCGTTAAAACGCTGTGGGAGATAAATCTCACTCCGTTCATCAGCGCCTCTTCAGGCGGCCCCTTCAATATCACGACGGGCCGCGACGCGAACGGCGATACCCTCTTTACTGAGCGGCCTGCGTTTGCCACAGACCTGAGCAAGCCGGGAGTCATCGTAACTCCCTTCGGCGCGTTCGACCCGAACCCGACCGGCGAGCAGAAGATTATTCCCCGCAATTTCGGTCAGGGGCCGGGCTTCTTCGCCGTCAATCTTGGAATCAACAGAACTTTCAAGTTCGGCGAGATGCCCGCCTCGTCAAGCGGCAAATCGGATAAGAATAATCCTCTGGGTTCGCTGCTCAATAAGGTCGGTTCAGCCGAGAAGCGATTCGAGCTGACGCTCTCAGTCCGCGTTCAAAATCTTCTCAACCACACAAATGCCAGCACGCCGATTGGCAATCTCAACTCCCCCCTGTTCGGTCAATCAACTCAGAGCGTCGGGGCTTATGGCTCAGGCATCTCGACGGGAGGAAATCGGCGCATTGACGCGCAGATACGCCTCAGCTTCTGAGATAGCACGTCCCGTTAGGAGGCGCTCTGCCGGACGGCAACGCCTTCTCGCAAACATCACGCACAGAAAGCGCTCACCGTCGCCAGTGGACGGACGAGCACCTCTGCGCTCACGCGTCTCGATGTCCTTAAAAGCTAGGGCGAATGTGTGAGCGCTTTCGGGTGAAAACATCATACGCAATATGGTGGGGTTTTCAGGCCAGTGCCGGAAGATCGCCGAAAGCGCTAGGGTAAAAATAGCCTAACCATTATCCGCGACCCATTAATACTGACGCGCAGATTCAATATACAGGCCCTCTATCGTGTGGCATTCCTCTTGCACTGTCAGAGGAGCGAACGATAAAGGGTGTCTGGGAGAACAGGACTCAAATGACAGACGATAGAAAAATAGCAGAAGAGATTCTGGATTACTTACAAGAGCACCCGGAGGCGGCGGACACTCTCGAAGGCATCACTACATGGTGGGTGCAATCGCAAACGGTGCGCGAATCCGTTGACACAGTCTATCAGGCTCTTAAGGAATTGAAAGCCGCGGGCCTGATAATTGAGCGCAGAGACTCCGACGGTCAAACTCTGTACTTCTTAAGTCGAAGTTGATGAAGACATGGCTCAGCCTTCAACCTTGAATGAAATCCTCCGCCAGCGGGCGTTGCAACAGCCGACACGCCTGGCCTACACCTATCTCGCCGAAGATGATGAGGGGCGGGCCTCGCTGACGTATGCCGAGTTGGAGCGCAGGGCGCGCTTCATCGGCGCGGCGCTGCAAGGCTTGAAGGCGCAGAACGAGCGCGCTCTATTGCTCTATCCAGCGGGGCTTGATTTCATCGCGGCATTCTTCGGCTGCCTCTATAGTGGTGTGATTGCCATTCCGGCCTATCCGCCTCATCCGGCGCGACCGCAGTTAACGCTCCCCAGATTGCGAGCCATCGTCGCCGATGCGCAGGCCAGCGTCGTGCTCACGACCTCAAAGATTCTTTCCAGAATTGCGCCGCTGTTTGCCGAGGAAGCCAAGTCAAAGCAGATGGTGTGGCTTAATACCGAAGAGATCGACGGCGCGCTGGCCGACGAGTGGCGCGAGCCCGAGTTATCCGGTCAGAGCTTGGCGTTTCTACAGTACACTTCTGGCTCGACAAGCGCGCCGAAAGGCGTCATGGTCAGCCATCAAAACTTGCTGCACAACTCTGCTTACATCCACCACGGGTTCGAGCATACACCGGAGAGCATCGGGGTCACATGGTTGCCGTCCTACCATGACATGGGCTTGATTGACGGCATCATCCAACCTTTGTACGCGGGCTTTCCGTGCTACCTGATGTCTCCGGCCTTCTTCCTCCAGCGCCCCCTGCGCTGGCTTCAGGCCATCTCGCACTACCGGGCGACTCACAGCGGCGGCCCTAACTTCGCCTACGAGCTTTGCGCGCGCAAGGTTAACGCAGAACAGCGCGCCAGCCTCGACCTGAGCAGTTGGAGTGTGGCCTACAACGGGGCCGAGCCGATTCGTCGGGAGACCCTGCACAGGTTCGCCGAAGCCTTCGCGCCGTGCGGTTTTCGCCCGACGGCTTTTTACCCGGCCTACGGTCTGGCCGAGGCGACTCTCAAGGTCGCGGGCGGAAGAAAAGAGGCATTGCCCGTCACCTGCACGGTGCAGTCTTCGGCCTTAGAGCAGAACCTTGCCGTCGAAGTCTCCGGGGCGGGCGATGAGCCGGACGTTAAAACGCTTGTCGGAAGCGGAGAAGTCGCTCTGGGCACGAAAGTCGTCATCGTTGATCCCTCCAGTTTGACGCAATGCGCTCCGGGGCGAGTCGGCGAGGTGTGGGTTTCCGGCCCCGGCGTGGCCCGAGGGTACTGGAATCGCCCGGAACTGACCGAGCAAACATTTCAGGCTCATCTGGCAGATACGGGTGAAGGGCCGTTTCTACGCACGGGCGATACGGGGTTCTTCAAGGACGGCGAGCTATTCGTCACGGGTCGTCTCAAAGACCTCATCATCATCGGCGGGCGCAATCATTATCCGCAGGACATCGAACTGCTTGTGGAGCAAAGCCACGCTGCGCTGCGCTCCGGTGCCGTTGCGGCCTTCTCGGTTGAGGTGAGCGGCGAAGAACAACTGGTCATCGCGGCAGAGGTAGACCACCGTTACAAGGCCGCCGCTGACGAAGCACAGGCGGCACACAAAGCCACCTCGCAGCCGAGGCCGTCATTAGATTTGAAGTCGGTGACGCGCGCCGTACGGTGTGCCGTTGCCGATTACTATGGCATCCAGGTGCACGCCCTGGCGCTGCTCAGGACCGGGACCATCCCCAAGACTTCGAGCGGCAAGATTCGCCGCCAGGCTTGCCGGAATAATTTCTTAACTGATTCTCTGGAGTGCCTGATGGCGACTTAACATTCGGCCCTCCTTCTCGAACTATGCAGACACGGCCTTTCGCACAATATCAAGCCGCCGAAGCTCTTGAGCGTCACCTGGGCGACCCATTCGCCGGGGCGGGCGTGTTCTCTTTCAAGAACGCCGTCGCGCTCGACGAGTTAGACGAGTACCCGGAGGAAGCCTGCAAGCTGCTCGACAGTTGGAACGTCTTTGACTACTACATTCCTTCCGAGGTTGGAGGGAAGCTCAGCTCATTTGAAGAGTTCGTCGCCGTTCTTAGAGCTATCGCCCGCCGCGACCTGACCGTCGCCATAGCGCATGGCAAGACCTATCTCGGCGCGGTGGCAGCATGGGTCGGCGGCTCGAATGAACAGAAGCGATGGCTGGCGAGCATCATCAAGAGCGGTAGCCAGGTTGCGCTCGGCCTCACGGAAAAATCACACGGCAGCGATCTGCTCGCTTCCGAGGTTACAGCCGAAAAGGTCGCCGGGGGGTTTCTGCTTTCCGGTGAGAAGTGGCTCGTCAACAACGCCACTCGCGGCGACGCCCTGACGGTCTTCGCCAAGACGGGCAAACCGGGCGACCCGCGCGGCTTCTCGCTTTTTCTGGTCGAGAAGAATAACGACCAGCAGCGGTCACACACACCACTGCCCAAAATCAAGACTCACGGAATACGCGGTGCTGACATCAGCGGTATCCGCTTCAATGATACGTTCGTCCCTGACCATCTCGTCATTGGCCAGACCGGGGCCGGGCTGGAGATCATGCTTAAGGCTTTCCAGTTGACGCGCACGGTTATCCCCGCCCTCTCTCTGGGCGCAGCCGATACGGCGTTGCGCGTGGCGATGGACTTTGCGCAGGCGCGCAAACTCTATGGCGATTCCGTGTTTGCTATTCCGCACGCTCGCAGGTTGTTGTGCGATGCTTTCGCCGACCTGTTAATTTGCGAGTGCTTGACCCTGGCCTCGGTTCGCTCGCTGCACGTCGAGCCGCAGCAGATGAGCCTGCGCTCGGCTATCGCCAAATATTACGTTCCCGTGACGGTCGAAAGACTCATTAAGAATCTTTCGGTCGTGATCGGAGCGCGACAGTATCTGCGGCAGGAACACTGCTCCGGCATCTTCCAAAAGATAGCGAGAGACAATGCCATCCTGAGCCTGTTTGATGGCAGCACCGTCGTCAACCTTAGTTTGATTGCCCTGCAACTCGGACAACTTGCGAGCAACAGCCGCAAAGTTGACGCGCGCCGGCAGGACTTGCCCATCCGCCTCGCGCGCATCTTTTCTCTGGCAGAAGACCTCCCGGACTTCAATCCCGCTGCTCTCACGCTTCACAATCACGGCCAAGACTCAATTCTTCAGGGACTCGAAATCGCACTCGAACACCTCTCGGCGCTCGACATTGAGAGCGAGGCTGAAAGAGAGGTGTGCCGTCAGATTGAGGGCCTCACGCGAACAATTCTCGCCGAGGCGGAAAGGCAGGGTGAGTTTGTCCTCTCGGCGCTCGAAAGCAACGATCTCGCTTTCAAAAAATCGCCGGAGATGTTTGAGCAGGCCGAACGCTACTGCGTGCTGCACGCGGCTGCGTGCTGCCTGCACATGTGGCTCTACAACCGCGAGCGGTTAGGCGAATTCTTCCGCAGCGGAGAGTGGGTGGTGTGGTGCCTCGGCAGGTTGCTAGGCAAGTTAGGAATTAATGCGCGAGGTGAGATGAGAGAGCACGAGGCTGGACTGGCAGCAGAGTTGGAGCGCTTGTTCATCGAGCAGAAACTGTTCTCCATCGTCCCCTTGCAACTGGCTCAGTCACACGCTGGCGTCACCGAATTTCAGTTGTGAGCTTTTGTCGAAAGAGAGTCGAATCACTCAACGGATTTAGAAATGTCTTTTATAACGTCCGAAGCCATCACCGAAGTTGAGAATGCGCGGGCAGCACAACTGCCGGAGCAGTATAGCTTGGCGGCAGCCCTCGAACAGTACCTCGGCGACCCGTCCGACGAACGCAACCCCTTCTCTTTCGCTCACGCCGTCGAACTCGACGAGCGCGAGCAGTACCCCGAGCAAGCCTGTGCGCTGCTCGATGCCTGGGGACTGCCTGAGCACTATGTGCCTGTCGAGTGGGGCGGCAAGTTGGATTCTTACGAGCAGCTTCTCTCTTTGCTCAGGACCATTGCGCGCCGTGATTTCACCGTCGGGTTCGCTTACGGCATCCTGTCGCTGCTAGGCTCGGCGGCGACCTGGGCCGGTGGAACAGAGCAGCAACGCCGCAAGGTGGCACAGCTTCTCAAGGAAGGCAAGCAAGTCATCCTCGCGTATAACGAAAAGGCGCACGGCAGCGATTTTCTGGCGACGGATGTGCGCGCCACGAAAGTGCCCGGCGGCTATCTCCTCTCCGGCGAAAAGTGGTTGATCGGTAATGCCGTGCGTGCTGCTGCGCTCACGATTGTCGCGAGAACCGGAGAAGAAGGTGGCCCGCGAGGCTTTTCGCTGTTTTTGGTGGAGAAAGAGGCTCTCGACCCTGCCTCCTTCCATCACCTTGATCGTATCAAGACGCTCGGTGTCAGGGGCGCGCACGTCAGCGGCATCCGGTTCGAGGAGAGTTTCATCTCCGACGACGCCCTCATCGGCACTCCCGGCTCTGCTCTCGAACAAACCCTCAAAGCCTTTCAACTCACTCGCACCATCATCCCCGCTCTCTCTTTGGGAGTCGCCGACACAGCCTTGCGCTGCACCTTCGACTTCGCTCGCCAGCGCTCGCTCTACGGCGCGCCCGTCACAGCCCTGCCTCACGCTCGTCGGCTACTAGTTGACGCCTTCGCTGATCTCTTGATTAGTGATTGCATGGCAGTGGCGTGTGCTCGTGCCGTGCAGCAAACACCGGAGCAGATGCGATTGTACTCGGCGGCCGTGAAGTATTTTGTGCCGAGCAGAGTGGAGGAGATGGTGCAGAGTTTGTCTGTGGTGTTGGGAGCGCGCCATTATCTGCGTGAAGGCCACTGGTCGGGCATCTTCCAGAAAATCCTTCGTGATAACAAAGTGCTGAGCATCTTTCATACGGGGACATTTCTGAATTTAATCACCATCGGCACACACCTGCGCGACCTGGCACGGCAGCGCGCGCGCGTTGCCCCTCAGCACGAAGGCGATACTGGATCACGCGAGCTAGAGGAGCGCTTGCGGTCAATCTTCGACCTCTCAGCACGACTTTCCTCGTTCGACCCTTCAGCGCTACGAATCTACACACGCGGTTGCGACGACATCCTCAATGGCCTCGGACTCGCGCTCTCACACCTCTCCGAGATTGCACCCTGCTCGGAGCATGAGGCGCGTGTGCTGCGACAAGTAATTACTCTCTCGGAGCGGCTCATCGACGCACGCGACAGCGCCGACCGTGAGCAACAGGAGACGGAGCAGAGATTGGGCGGCGACTACAGCCGCTCGCCTGAGATGTTTGAGCAGGCCGAGCGCTACTGCGTG
>Ga0268243_1000112_pt1 | contig 16295 bp, 10 predicted proteins | sample BulsoiMagMametaG_FD_200254 | JGI IMG/M metagenome (GOLD analysis project Ga0268243, IMG submission 200254) | Bulk soil microbial communities from Mexico - Magueyal (Ma) metaG (v2) (version 2) | ecosystem: Environmental > Terrestrial > Soil > Agricultural land | place: Mexico: Magueyal...
AACGGATCGAACAAATTCAGGTCTGATCTTTGCTGCGCTCTGGTCACTTTCCCAAGTAGTCAGAAATCCTAAGAAAAATGGAGGTTTCTGACTTGTGTAGATACTAATGGCGCAAGCCCTGGGTCACCAGCAGAAAGCAAAACAAAAGCCCATGAAATGGGCGACAGCCTGTGAACGCCCGCATGCAATTCAAGGGCTGTCGCCCGCTCTCGCGGGCTTGGATTTCAAATCGGCGCTGTGACCCAGGGCTTGCGCCCTTATCATTACCCACATTTTTCATTTATGGGGCTGTGGGTTGGTTTTGCTGAGCATAAGTCCTTTGTTTGTAACAAAGCATGAGAGACTGCCTCTAAAGATCATGAGCCCCTATGCTCCTTTTAACTCCCACACTTGTTAAGTTTACAGAGATGTGGGTAATGATAAGGGCTTGCGCCCTGGGCTTTATACTGTCGCCCGCTGGCGCGGGCTAAATATATGCTGTCGCCCGCTTATGCGGGCTTTGCGTCTCAAATTGATGCTTGTTACCCAGGGCTGACGCCCTGGGCTTTAGACGGTCGCCCCTGACGGGGCTCGATAAATAATATGCTACATCTTCCAGGGGCTAATGCCTCTGGCTAAATTCTTCCGCCCCTAACGGGGCTTCGTCATTTTTACTCTGCTCGCCCGCCCTGAACGGCGGTTGAGATGCTTGAGTCTCGGCTTGGGCGTTGTCGTGCGGCGCGATGTTGACGGATTCCTGCACGACGTAGAGGGGCCGCTGCTTGGCCTCCGTGTAGGTGCGGCCCACGTACTCGCCCAGAATTCCGATACCGATACTGTTTAGTCCTATCGCCACCAGGAGAAGCACGATGATAGTTGTGATGCCCGGCGGCGGCGACCCTGTAAACCAGAGCAGCGCATAGACGAAGGCGGCGACCATCGAGAGCGCCAGCATGATGGCCCCCATCAGCGTAAACAACCTCAGCGGCCTCAGAGAGAAACTGGTAATCGCGTTGAAAGTAAAGAAGAGGAGATCGAAAAATGGGGCTTTGCTCTTGCCTGCCGTTCGCGGGCGGCGCTCGTAATTCACTCCCACCTGCCGGAATCCCAGCCACGCGATCAGACCTCGCATGTAGCGGTTCTGTTCGGGGCATCGCTCCAGGGCGTCGCGCACCTGCCGCGTAATCAAACGGAAATCGCCCGTGTCATTCGGAATGGGCACGTCGGAAAACCACTTGATTAAACGGTAAGCGATCTTGACGGCGCCGTTCCGCCATCGCGCGTCACCGGGGCGCACGGTCCTCACGCCATAAACCACGTCGTAACCCTCGCGCCATTTCTCTATGAGCTGCGGAATAACCTGTGGCGGGTCCTGTAGATCGGAGTAGAGAACGATGATAGCGTCGCCGGAAGAATAGTGATAACCGGCCGTGATGGACATCTCGACTGTGAAGTTCCGGCTGAAGCGCAGGTATTTCCAGCGCGGGTCGCGAGCGCAGACGGCCTTGACCAGCTCGCCCGTCCGGTCCGTGCTGCTGTTATCTATTACGATGAACTCGAAAGCATAGGGCAGGAGCTCGACCACTTTCAGGAGTTCCTGCTCCAGACGAGGGAAATTGCCCTCTTCGTTAAGAGCCGGAATGACGATTGAGATGAGAGTCTGGCGACTCGCCTGCTTGCCGTTGCCAAGCGCTTCTTGCTGCCTCTCGGTCATCCGATAATTTCCAATCGTTCGTGGTGATTATCTACTTGACGCGAAGAAGATATTGGGCTCTAACGCTGCGGCCAAATCATCTCAAGCGTAAATTTTTGGTGCGAATGCAGTATATCACGCTCTGATGATATTATTGTCGCGTGAAGCCTTCTCTTAACCTGCTCTTGATTATAAACCTTCTGGGAGCCGCGCAGGCTCTGCTGCTGGCTGTCGCGCTTTTCAATATCAGGAGAGGCAATAGAACGGCTAATCGCCTGCTGGCCGCATTCGCGGCGACAATCGCAATCAGTATTAGCGGTGTGAGTCTGACCCTCACACCATACGCTAAAGCGCTTCCTCATCTGAGGATGGTTCATCAGCCTTTCTATTTTCTTGGAGCGCCGCTGCTTTTTCTCTATCTCAGAGCGCTTGTCTCAAGTAAGCCGGGTTTTGAAAGGAAAGACCTGCTGCACTTTATTCCGTTCGGTCTCTGCGCTCTTTACCTGATGCCCTTTTATCTTCAGAGCGGAGCAGACAAAATCAACTCGTACCCGGCTTATAATAGTCCGCAGTGGTTTCGCGTCAGGTCCGGATTAATCATTCTTCAATTCCTCATCTACCTGGTCTTAATAATCCTGATGCTGGCGAGCTACAAACGAAAAGCTCTCGACCGGGACCCGGCGACAACCAGGACGGTTCTTTTTCAGATACGATTTCTGCTCGTAACATTTCTGGCCCTGTGGGTGATTGGTCTGCTGCACTACACGGCGAGCCTCCTCTCCGACTCCTATTATCGTACTCCTGAAACGGACCTGATTATCCCTTTAGGGCTCACAGCGTTCGTTTACGCACTGGCCTATCTTGGCCTGAGAAAACCTGAAGCCCTGACGGCGACGGGCGATCTCAGGCCCGCGAAAAAGCATGAGACGTCAGGGCTGCCGCCGGAAAGGTCCGAGAGATACATCCAGAAACTGCTTCATTTCATGGAGACGGAGAAACCATACACGGATGGCGATCTGACCCTGCCCAAACTGGCGGAGAAGCTGTCAATCCCGGCGCAGCATCTCTCCAGAGTCATTAACGAGCGCTTAAATCAGAAATTCATAGACTTCATCAACACCTATCGTGTGGAAGAGGCCAAAAAGAGGCTCATAGATCCGGCGAAGAAACATTACTCGGTTCTCGCTATCGCCGAGGAGGTCGGCTTCAACTCGAAATCATCCTTCAATCTGGTCTTTAAGAAGCACGCCCATATGACCCCCTCCGAATACCGAAAAACCGTGAACGGCAGCGGCAAAAACTGAACGCGCGCCTGAAGCCCAAATCTGATTGCCAATGAGACCTCTTGGGCCGCAACCGTGAGACGGTCCACGAAATTACACTAAACGACACGAAACGAAAGCGCTGTCTCTTCGTGCTGTTTCGTGTGATTTCGTGGACCGTCTCTTGTTCGCCCATTCGATGCCTCCCATTTGCTTAAGAAATCGCTCGCCCACCAAGCCTCAATGTCCAAAAACCTGTTTTAGGACGTACAGATTCGCGTCTTAGGGCGACTTTCAAGGCGAAGGATCGTAGTAACTAGCTGGAAGACACGCTCTCCCCATCTTGAATTGGACCGTAAGACAGAGCACGGTCCTCGCCGCCCTTCACCAGGAGAATTTCAATGCGGAGACGCGAGACGTTGAGACTTCCTTCCCTCTCTCTCTGTTTTGTCGCGCTGATTATAGGAATCAACTTCTTGCCGGAGAAGGATTCCAGGGCGAGCGCCTCATTGAAAACGCATGATGGCAAACGGTCTCCAGATGGTTTGTGGCAGGAGATAGACGAGAAAGAGTCCATCAGAAATCGCGCCGAGACTAAAGCAGCTCCAAAATCTTATCGCAGCTTACGGCTCAATCAGGCCGCGTGGACGGCATTGCTGCGTCAGGCCCCGATGGAGTTCACGGAGGCAGCCGCACGGAGTCGAACCATCATGACTCTGCCAATGCCGAACGGAACATTCGCCAGGTTTCGCGTCGAAGAATCGCCGATCATGGAACCGGAGCTGGCCGCGCGGTTTCCGGAAATCAAGACCTATAGAGGCCAGGGGGTTGACGATCCCACAGCCACGACCCGCTTTGATTGGACGCCAAAGGGTCTCCATGCCATCGTACTTTCGTCACAAGGAACGGTCCTTGTCGAGCCTGATGGCAAAGCTGAGACGAACGCTTACATCAGTTATTACAGGCGCGATCTGCCGGAAGAGGTAGATGCTTTTCAATGCTCGACCGCTGAAGATGAAGAACCGCTGGCACTGGCGCAAACTGGTCGGATTAAAGCTCTCCAGCCGATGACGAAGATGGTCGTCTCCGGAACAACACTGAGCACTTACCGTCTGGCTGTCGCCGCGACCGCTGAGTATACGCAGATCTACGGAGGCGGCACGGTCAGTGGAGGGCTGGCGGCTGTGACCACGACGATTAATCTCGTTAATGCCGTCTTCGAGCGAGATGTAGCGATTCGTCTGGTCCTGGTCGCGGGCGAGGCTAGTATTATTTTCACGGACACGGCGACGGATGGCTACACGCACAACAGCGCCGACACCTTGCTCAACGAGAATCAGGCCAGGCTCGATTCCATTATCGGTTCGGGCAACTACGACATCGGTCATGTCCTCGACGGGCAAAACTTTCGCCCCAGCAACCTTTTCTATTTTCAAGGCCGGGGCAATGGGAGGGCGTGCGTTAATGGACAAAAGGCGAAAGGAGTCTCAATCCTCCGCCTGCTTGAGCCTTCTGCCACTACAGCCGTCTGGGAACTCTTGCACGAGATAGGCCATCAATTCGGTGCCAGCCATACCTTCAACGGCACAACCGCAAACTGCTCTAGCGCGCGCGTGGCTTCTACGGCTTATGAGCCGGGAACAGGTTCAACCATCATGGGCTATCGCGGAACAGTGGCGACCGGAATGCCCTATCTGGAGCTTTGCTCTGACGAAGACCTCCGCTCGACCGATCTCTATTTCCATAACGCAAGCATTGAGCAGATCGTAAACTATACGACTACGGGCGACGGCAGTAGCTGCGCCACGCAAATAGAGACCGGCAACAATCCACCAGCGGTCAGCGCCGGGCCCAGCTACACTATTCCGCAAGGTACGCCTTTCATCTTAACGGCGACGGGCAGCGACCCCGACGGCGATGCGCTCACTTATTGCTGGGAGGAATATGACCTGGGCACGGCCGCGCCGCCCAATACGGATAATGGCAACAGGCCCATCTTCCGTTCTTTCGCCCCGACGTCTCATCCTGCGCGAACATTCCCGCAGTTGTCAGACATCCTTTCGGGCACTCAGACCTTCGGCGAATCGCTGCCGACGACAACTCGCACGATGAACTTCCGCGTGGCAGTGCGTGACAATCGCTCCGGTGGCGGAGGCGTGACAAACGGCGCGACACAGGTCAACGTGCATGCCGGCAGCGGGCCATTCACCGTTACCCAGCCGACAGTTTCTACAACCTGGACCGCAGGTTCAACGCAGACAGTGACGTGGGATGTGGCTCAGACGTCGAGCGCGCCTGTTAACTGTGCCAACGTGCGAATTTTACTCTCAACCGATGGAGGAAATAATTTCCCGACTATCCTCAAATCAAGCACGCCCAATAACGGCACGGCCCAGATTACCGTTCCGCAGACGCACACTTCCACAGCTCGCGTTAAAATCGAGGCCATCGGCAACATCTTCTTTAACATCTCGCGCTCTAACTTCACGATCAACCCGTCCCAGGGCACAAGCCCGCCGGCGCTGCTGACTGAAGAGAACACAAACCGCGCAATCGCGCTCGACTCAGTGACATTTATGCGCGATCCCTTTCCGCTCACGACGGTCCACAACTTCAGCGCGGACCAGCGCACTCGCGTCGCGCTTTTCGCAGTTAATCTGGACCTGATGGTCGGAGAAGAGACCTCAGCCGTAACCGCCCAGGCAGAAGATGCAGGACACAGGAATTACCCGCTCCAGGTTGAATACGTCGGTAAAGTCCCGGCTTTCGATTGGCTGTCACAGATAGTCGTCAGGTTGCCGGACGCAATCACAGGCGAGGTCTGGATCAGCATCAATCTGCACGGGGCCACCAGTAACAAGGTCCTGATTAACATTAAATGAACGGAGAATAATTTATTGAAGATAGTTTTCAGCCCCGGTAGGGGCGACCGTCTAAAGCCCAGGGCGCGAGCCCTAGGTCACCAGCAGGAAGAAAAACAAAAGCCCATGCGAATGGGCGACAGCCCGCGAACGCATGCATGCAATTCAAGGGCTGTCGCCCGGCTGGCGCGGGCTTGCATTTCAAATCGGCGCTGTGACCCAGGGCTGACGCCCTGGGCTTTATTCTGCCGCCCCTCCGGGGCTCATTACATTTTGGCTTGTGGATTCCAGGGGCTCACGCCCCTGGCTATAATCTTTCGCCCCTATCGGGGCTGAAAATCACCTCCGGTTAAACGAAAAAGATTGAACGCTATCGTTTCAATATTTCTACAATACGTTGGCTGATGCCTTCCGCACTGAGGCCCGCGCGATCAAGCAAATAAGACTGGCTGCCAATCATGCTGCCCGCCTCGACTGAAATATTGAAGGCGAGAAAGGCGCATTTGAGGCTCTGCTCGGCCAGGCAGCGAGCAATGGCATCAGAGAGACCGCCAATCTCGCCGTGCTCCTCTATAGCGCAGAGAAGGCGCGTCGAGCGCGCTGCATCAGACACCGCCTGCACATCCAGGGGCTTCAACGTATGCATGCTCAGAACACGCGCAGAGATTTTTTGGGCGGATAAGAGTTCGGCTGCCTCCAATGTGTTTTTCAGCATCCCGCCGGTGCTAATCAGAGTCACATCGCTTCCGTCGCGCGCCACCAAGCCCTTGCCGATTCGGAAATGAGGCGGAGTCAAATGCACAATGGGCTCGCCGGCCTTCCCCAAACGCAGGTAACAGGGTCCGGGCCACTCTGCCACGGCCTTTGTCGCTTGACGCGCTTCGACCGGATCGCCAGGGGCGATGACCGTCATGCCCGGCAGAGACCTCATCACGGCCAGGTCCTCAAGGGCATGGTGCGTGTAGCCAGCCGGTCCGTAAGCGAAGCCGCCGCCCACCGCGACGATTTTGACATTGAGATTGTGGTAGCAAACGTCGTTGCGAATCTGCTCCAGGCAGCGCATGACGGGGAAGTTGGCGATTGAGTAAGCGTAAACGATGCGCCCGCTCATCGCGAGGCCCGAGGCGACGCCGATCAGGTTCTGCTCAGCCACGCCGACATTCAGAAAGCGTTTGGGGAATTTTTGGGCGAATCTTTCGAGGACCGAATAGCCCAGATCGCCCGTGAGCAGCCAGATGCGCTCGTCCACTTCGGCCGCTTCGACGAGAGCCTCTATGAAGGCCGTCCTCAACGAGCTTCTCCTAATTCGGCCAGAGCCTCTGTCAGTTGCTCGTCGTCTGGCGATTTGTAATGCCACGCGAGCTGGTTCTCCATAAAGCTCACGCCCTTGCCTTTCACCGTATGGGCGATAACGACCGTCGGCTTACCCGCCTCGACCGATTCCTGAGAGAGAGCGTCAATTATCTGATCGTAATCGTGCCCGTCAATCTCGCGCACGGTCCAGCCGAAAGCCCGCCACTTGTCCGCCAGAGGCTCAAGATTAAGGACCTCGCGGACGCTCCCGAAGCTCTGGATTTTGTTGTAGTCCACGATGGCTATCAGATTATCCAGGCCGTGATGCGGGGCGAAAAGAATCGCCTCCCAGGTGGAGCCTTCGTCCAATTCGCCGTCGCTTAACATGACGAAGACGCGGAAAGGTTCCCCGCCGCGCCTGGCCGCCAGAGCCATCCCGCACCCGATGGCGAGACCGTGGCCGAGCGAGCCAGTGGAGGCTTCGACGCCGGGCACACCTTTATGTGTGACGTGGCCCCCGAGGCGCGCCCCGTCCTCGCAATAAGTCTCAAGCCAGGCCGATGGAAAGAAGCCGCGCGCGGCCAGGACCGCATAGACTATCGCCGCGCCGTGCCCCTTGCTCATGATGAACCGGTCGCGCTCGGGCCAGTCGGTCCTCGCCGGATCAACTTTCAAGACGCGCCCGTAGAGGACGGCCAGGATGTCCGCCATACTCAGGCAGGTTCCGACGTGCGAGGCGCGCGACTTGTGAACCATGCGGAGCGTCAGCGCGCGAATAGTCTTTCCCAACTCTTTCAGCGAACTGTCGTTCATCGCCCCGCTCCGATTGCGTTTCTGTTCCATTCAATTGTCCGCCTCAGCCCCTCGTCCAGGCTCGTCTGAGGAGCCCAGCCCACGGCCTCGCGAATCTTCGTAATGTCGGCTTCCAGATGCATGATCTGGTCCGCAGGTGCGGCCACCTCTCCGAATTTCAACGATGCCGCAGGGTCAATGATATTCCGAATCCGCTCGACGATGCTACGAACCGTTTGTGCACGGCCCGAGCTGAGGTTGAAAACACCTTGCGCCGTTGGCGCGAGAGCGGACCTGTAGATAGCATCGGCCGCGTCCTCGACATAAAGATAGTCCCACTGCTGCTCGCCGTGGGTGAGTGAGGGTCGCTCGCCTCGGAGCAGTTTGCGAATCACTGTCGGAATCAAGTGCCTCTCATCATCCTTCGGGCCGTAGGTCGCCAGCAACCTGAACCAGACGTAGCGAAGGCCCGCCAGCTCGCAGAGTTTTTTGGTCATCAAACCGACGCATAGCTTGCCGACGCCGTAAGCTGTCTGCGGGCGGACCGGCGTCTCTTCCGTCAGAATGCCTTCGGATGGGCCGTACTCCGCCTGCGAGCCCGTTCCGACCCAGAGCTTGCACCCGGCCGCGCGAACCACCTCAAACAGGTCCAGGCTTCCCGCAACATTTTTCGTGAGTTGTTCCGGGTCATTCTTAAAGCCGCTCGTGACGCCCTGCCAGGCCAGATGAAAGACCGCCTCGGGTCTCGCACGTGTAATGGCCGGAGCGACGTCTCCGACATCCGACAAATCCGCCCGGATGAGGTTGACCCGATTAATCACGTCTTCGAGTCGCCACAGGTCGCTTTGCGGCCTGACGAGGACGGACACTTCCGCCCCTTTCCTGACCAGCCGCTCCGTCAGGTAAGAGCCGAGATGCCCGGAAGCGCCCGTGACCAGACAGCGCATACTACCTCCTGGCCATCCGGCGCAAAGTGTCAAGGACGAAGCCGAGCATCTCTACAGTCAGTCCAGGCCACACGCCCATCCACAAAGAATTGTTCATAACGAAATCGGAATTGGCGAGGTCGCCGATTTTCCTGTGGCGAACATTTTTGTAAGCGGGTTGGCGCAAGAGATTGCCGCCGAAGATTAAGCGCGTGGCGATCTTGTACTCTTCAAGGTAGCGCAAGAGCTCATCGCGCGAAAACGGCGCGCTCTCGCGCACAGAGAGCGGGAACCCGAACCAGCTCGGCTCTGCATTCGGAGTCGCCTGCGGGAGAATGAAAAACTCTTCGAGCTCGCGCAAGCCCTCATACAGGAATCGGAAATTGGCGAGGCGCTTTTCGATGAAGCCTGGCAGTTTTCCGAGTTGCGCCACGCCGACAGCCGCCTGCATGTCTGTGAGCTTCAAATTGTAGCCGATGTGCGAGTAGGTGTATTTGTGGTCGTAGCCGAAGGGGAGATCGCCCAACTGCCATTCGAAACGTTTGCCGCAAGTGTTCGACACGCCCGGAACGCACCAGCAATCTCGCCCCCAGTCGCGGAATGATTCGACCAGAGTTTTCAGCGCGGGCCGGTTCGTCAAAACGCAGCCGCCCTCGCCCATGGTGATGTGATGAGCCGGGTAGAAACTAACGGTCGCCAGGTCGCCGAACGTGCCGACGTGACGGCCGGCGTAAGTCGCCCCAACCGCATCGCAGCAATCCTCTATCAGCCAGAGATTGTGCTTTCGGACGAACTCCGTGACTCGCCCCAGATCGAACGGATTGCCGAGCGTGTGCGCGAGCATGACGGCGCGCGTGCGCTCGCTTCTTGCCTCTTCGAGCTGCTGTGCGTCCACGTTGTACGTCGGAATCTCGATGTCCAGAAAAACGGGCACAAGGCCGTTCTGAATAATCGGATTGACGGTGGTCGGAAAACCCGAAGCTACGGTGATGACTTCATCGCCCGCGCGCAAAGCTCTCTCTTTAAGTGCGGGCGACGTGAGGCAGGTCAGAGCGAGCAGATTGGCCGAAGAGCCCGAGTTGGTCAGCATCGCGTGGCGAAGCCCGAAAAGGCGCGCAAACTCGTCCTCAAATTTCGCGGCATAGCGCCCGGTGGTCAGCCAGAAATCGAGCCCGGCATCAACCAGCAATCGAATCTCCGCCGCGTCAAAGACTTTGCCGGAAATGGGCACGGGCGTCTCGCCCGGAACGAAAGCACGCTCCGGGAAAGCAGCAGCGTAATACTCGGAGATCATCTCCAGGATTCGCGCGCGCAGCTCATCGCCTCTGTCAGTCATTAAGTGAGGAGCATACTGCATGGCGAGGATGGGCTGCAAACATGCGTTTATGTAAGTCGCCAGCGCCGGAGGCGCGACATACCAGTAGCCCACGACGTAAGTCGTGGGACCAAGTACTAACCAAGATAAAGAAGCCCCGTAGGGGCGACATAAATCCAGGCTGGGAAGACTCAAGATTGAATCTATGTCGCCCCTACGGGGCTTCTTTATTGTGTGTGCACTGTTCCCACGACTCGCGTCGTGGGCTAAATTCTGTCGCGCCTCCGGCGCTTTGGCTCATCCTTCCCCTCAAGGGATTCCTTATAAACCTCCAGAGTCGCCCGCGCAGTCTTCTCCCAACTGAACTCGGCTGCGCGCCTTTGACCGGCAGACGAAAGCCGCTGCCGCGCGCTTTCATCACTGAGCAACTCAACGATGCTGCGCGCAAGCTCATATATGTCCGTCGGAGGAACGAGGCGCGCCGCCTCTGTCCCGACAGTTTCGGTGATGCTCGGAATCCGGCTTGTGATGACGGGCGCGCCGCAAGCCATCGCTTCGAGTGGCGGTAGGCCGAAGCCCTCATACAGAGAGGGATAGACGAACGCGCTGCACGATGAATAGAGCGCGCAAAGCTCCTGGTCCGTGAGATAGCCTGTGAAGCGCAAGCGGTCCTCCAGGCCGGACTTTTTGACCTGAGAGAACAACTCGCCCGTCAACCATCCTTCGCGTCCCGCGATGACGAGTTGGGGGCGGCGCGCGGTCGAGCGCGAAATCTCTTCAAAGGCGCGAATCAGCGTCGGCAGATTCTTGCGCGGCTCAATCGTCCCGACGAAGAGTATGAACTCGTCTTCGACCTTGAGCCGCCGCCTCAGCTCAACGGTCTCCGCGACTGGAACGGGACGGAAAACTTCGCGCGGGGCTTCCGGGATAGCGACGATCTTCGAAGGCTTGATGCGCAGGACTTCCGAGACCTCGCGACGGACGCTCTCTGAAGGGGTGATGATGCGCGTCGCGCTGCGCGCCATGATGGGCAGGCGGCGACGCCCGCGCCGCACGAGCCGCTCTTCATGAGTTTCTGGATGCAGCAGCAATGAGAGGTCGTGAATCGTCAGAATCGTCCGCCCTGCGCTCCACAAAGGCACTTCGTAGTTCGTGCCATGAAAGAGATCGAATGCCGATTGCCTGGCGTAGAGGGGCAGGCCGACTGCGAACCATCGTCGCCTGAGCGGGCCCACCGTGGTGTGGACCGCGCGTAGATTGTCCGGGAAATTCTCTGCGGCTGAAGCCTGGATTGACGGGTCGAGCGGAAAAGGCGTGATTAACTCGAATTCGTCCGCAGGCGCGGCGAGCGCCAGATGACGGGCCAGCTCGAAAGTGTAGTGGCCGACGCCTGAGCGTGGTGTTGCGAGCGGGATGGCGTCGAGTCCTACACGCATGAAATAGTGGTCAGTGGTCAGTGGTCGGTGGTCAGTGAGAGCCTTCAACTGACCACCGACCACTGACCACTGACCACTCTTCGTCGGTCTAGTTGATCCGGATACGCGGGGCCGTGTCCGCCGCGCGGCTGGAGAAAGTTAACCCGCTGTTTGTGATCGTGACGATCACGGGCACGTCGCCTGCCCCTGCGAGCGACGCGGGCAGCGTAACGTCAATCTGATCCACGCCCGGTCCGTCGGTCGGCGCGATCTTGATGGGGCTTGTCGCAGCCGTTGTGCCGACGATATCCGTCGTCCCGATACGAACCGTGACCTGCGACGCATCAGTGATACGGCGCACGCCTGTCACGAAGAATCGCAAGATAGTGGCTTCGGTAACAGTCTGCCCGGACGAGTTCACATAAGTGGTCGTCACATTAAACGGTTCGGGCGAGCCCGCGCTCAAAGGATTCGTGACGTTGAGCGCGCTGGCGCGGTTTGAGCCGAAGGAATTTGTGACCGTGAAAATGTCCGGCTGCGCGATTGAAATTTGAATCGTCGAGCGGATCGTCGTGCCGTTGTTGTTGATGACGACCGCGTACGTGTTAGTGCCCGTAGTCGGCGCCAGGCCGGGCGGAACGACGAAGTTGATCTGGCCCGGGTTGACGAAGTAGAGGCCAGCGGCAGCGTTATTGATTGAGACCGAAACGCCGTTGAGCTCTGTGGGCAGCGGCGGACGGCGCTGCGATTCAGAGGCGACGCCGGCAACCTGGCCCGATGGCGCCAGCGCCGTGGCCGAACGAACGATGGCGAGCATGCCCGGCGCGAGCGTCGAGACAGCCGGAGGCGTCGGACTCGTGGCAACGATGGGACGCTCGCTCGCGCCCGTAAAGAACGACAGGGTCGCGCCGGCGGCGTCCGTCCCCTGCCGGCTCAAGAGGTAGAAGGCTTCGGCGTTGCCGTCCGAGTTCAGGCCGCCGAGTTCTGTGCCGACTATGGAGAAAGCGATGCGCCCGCGCGTGTCGCTCGGGAACGGTTGAATCGCAGGTCCAGGGAAAGTCGGCGGAGTCGGCGTATTCGTCAGCCGCGTGAAAGTGATCGTCCCCGAAACCGGCGCCGCGAAGATCTGCGTCGCACCAGACGGGTTCAATCCGCTGGTTGAAGAGGTCGGAGCGGTGCCGTCCGCGTTGAAGTTCAGGCCCGTCGCGAAGACGACCGTCGCGGGCGTCAGGCCCGTGTAGTCCGTGAAAGTGGGAAAACGAAACGCAGACGAGTTGGTCGCGCGCGGGCCGATCTGCGTGAAACTGTTCGTCGAGACGTTGTAGATGAAGACGGTCGTGTTTTGCTGGATCGCGCTGTTGCCCGAAAGATCGGCCAGAGATTCGAGCGCGATGAGATTGCCATCGCGGCTGATGCGGCGTCCGGGCGAAAAGAAGTTCACGCCGACGCCGACGAAGGGCGCGACCGTGCGCGTCACCTGGCGCGTGACGGTCGCGGTCGTCCCGCTGAAGCTGCCCAGATAAACCTCTGCGTTACCGTCCGCATTATTGGTTGACCCGCCCGCGGAGATATTCGCGTTCGAGATAAAGGCCACCACAGAGCCGTCGCCCGACAACGACGGGTTCTCATTGAACTCGAATTGTCCGGTCGTGTTGGTCAACTGGACGACTGTGCCCGTGAGCGGCGAGGCCGTGGCCCTCCTGAAAAGGAAGATTTCGGGATTGCCGTCCGTGTTAGTGCCCGTCAGGTTGCGCGTCGAGACGAAAGCGGCAACGGCAGTGTTGTCGCTGCTGGACGGGTCGCGATTGTCGAAGGCGACGAAGGGCGCGCTCGTGGAAGTGCCGGCGACCGGCAGGCGGCTCGCGGCCGTGTTAGTGATCTGCGTGAATTCGCCCGTGCTCAAGTCAACTGGCGCGGGGTCCGCACCATTCGACAGCGTAACGGCGGTGGTTGCCGGAATGAAATAGATATAGATTTCCTGGTTGCCATCCGCAGCCAGCGCTGCGGCGTTGGCGTCGCCGTCAAAGGTGCCCTGGCCTGCGGTCGTCAAAACCGCGTTGGAGCTGAAGACTATCCAGCGCCCGTTGTTGCTGAGGACGGGCCGGTTGTTGCTGACTTCGACTCTGATGTTGCTGAAATCGGTCGGCGTGGTCGAATTGAGCGCCGGATTGGCTGTGTTGACGCGCGCGCTCGTCGTGTTCGTAATCTGGAAGATGCGGCGCTGCGCGTAGTCGAAGAGAAAGATCTCGCGGTTGCCATCGGCGTTGTTGCGCGCGGAAGTCTTTTCCGTGGAGATGTCGCCTGTTGATTCGATGACGACAAAACGCCCGTTGCCGCTCATGTCACCGGCGAAAGATTGGCGACTCGAAGTCGTTATCTGCGTGACGAAAGGGTCGGGGGTAGTTTGGGCCTGCAGGGGTTGGACGGCCGCGCCCAGCAAGAGGACGAACAGGGCGACAGCGCATGGCAAACGAAAAGCGTGCTTCACGTAAAAAGCCTCCGAATTAAAACGCGGACAATAAAAAAGAGTTGCTCACACTGGGGAGCTTTGAGCAGCAAGACGAGCGCAGGTGAAGAACTCACACACACCCGAGCGGTCAAAGACGGTTATTTTAATCGTAAGAGAGGCTTGGCGCAAGGCAGGGAGCAAGAAATTCCAGAGTTTTTAGAGGGCCGGGGGTGCCGTCAGGAGAACATTGAAAAGGCTGAGCGCCTGCGCCGTGAACGCAGCGCCCCCCGCGCGCCCGTCAGGGGACTGCTCGCCGCTGGCCGAATCTACTGTCAGCGCGCCCGGAAGGTATGCGTACTCGCCGGTCCTGGATTGCAGGAGAATGCTGTAATCGCCGAGCGGGGCATCTGCGCCCACCTCTACATCAAAGCTGATGATCGGATGCTCGTAGTTAACCCCCGATTGCAGCGTCAGGCTCGCAGGCTTCACCTTGATGAAAGGCGAGGCGACGCTGATGCCGGCGGACGGGACCTGATCCACACCGGCACCGCCGACGAAGATCGTGTACCGACGGCTGCGAGAGACAGGAACGGCGACGGTCGAAAGCTGCCCGTTGCTTCCGAAGACCTGCGGGTTGAGTGTCGCTGCCCCGCCCCCGATTGTGACGTCATGCAGCGCGGTCTCACCCGCATTCACTTTGAGCTGAGCATGAGTTTCGCCCGCCCGGTCGGCGACGAGACGATACTCACCCGGCGGCAGGCTTTCAATGCGATACGAGCCGTCAGGCAAGCTCGCGCTGCCCGCCACCACTTTGCCGGTCTTAATGTCTTCCGCCCAGACGTGCGCGCCGGAAGCCACAGCCCCTTCGGCGTCGCTGACTCTGCCGCCGATGTTGCCGAAACCTTCTCGCGGTCCGTAGAGGGCGCGCGCGCCCGTGTGGTCATCGTCCGAGAGCGTGCGCGGGCTGAGCGCGGCCTGTTCATAAAGGCCGTTGATTCCCTGTCGCGGCTGCATCGCGGAGCCAGCCTCGCTCGAATGCTCTAGCCCGAGGAAGTGTCCTATCTCGTGCGTGAAAGTCGCTTCGAGATCGTAGGTCTCAGAGGTTCCGTCCGTGGAGAACTGCGTGGCAGGGTTGATGACCACGTCGGCTTCCGCAATGGCGCCCGTCAGAGGGTCGTAGAAGACGCGCGTCCGGCCCGTCCGGTCCGCATTATCAAAGACGGCGCGGTTCTCCGGCGTGTCGGCGATGGTAATCAAACTGACATGGTCGCCCTGGCCGCTCGGGCTGACGGAGAGAGCGTCCGAAGAGACTTCTACAAACTGAATGTTGGCGGCCTCGGACCAGCGCGCGAGCGCCCGGCGCACCGCGCCGAGAACGTCGCTCCCGTGCTTGATGTTTGACGGCGGCGAGTTGAGGGAACTCGAAAGAGCGACTTTGATGGTGGTCGTCGGCCACTTGATCCGAAGCGCTGCGGTGCCATCCGTGTACTGAAGAGTATAAGCGTGCGCCAGCGCCACGCAGCCCAAAATGAAAGCTGCTAAAGTAAAAGTCGTAAAGCTGCGTCGCCTGCTGCCCATATTATCCAAACCCTTTAGAGAACCCGGCTCTTGAAACTCGAATTTTCCGTTTCCGAGGAGAGGCTAAAAGCAAGAGGCAGGCCATAACCCGCGGGCCAGGAATATTCGCAGGCGATGATTACTTACTGTTGAAACTCTAAGTCTTAGGTTTCAGGCCCGACGTGGTTCAGTGAGATTAAACACCGTGGGAATTGTGCGCGATGTGAACTAGAACGGCTCTGGACGTATCAAACGGATTCACTCCATCATTACGGTTTTCATTCTGGCGGCAGGCGAAAAAGCAAAGAGGACGAAGCCCCGTCAGGGGCGAAAGATTTTAGCCCAAGGCGTTAGCCATTAGTATCTACACAAGTCAGAAACCTCCATTTTTCTTAGGATTTCTGACTACTTGGGAAAGTGACCAGAGCGCAGCAAAGATCAGACCTGAATTTGTTCGATCCGTTTTTCCTAAGATTTTTGCAGGTTTTCGAGATAGTTCAATGATTCCCAAACATCTATCAATACTTGTGTAGATACTAATGGCGTGAGCCCTGGGTCACAAGCGAGAAAATATCAAAGCCTATGAAATGGGCGATGGCATAAAGCCCATGAAATGGGCGACGGTATAAAGCCCAGGGCGTCAGCCCTTATCATTACCCACATCTCTGTAAACTTAACAAGTGTGGGAGTTAAAAGGAGCATAGGGGCTCATGATCTTTAGAGGCAGTCTCTCATGCTTTGTTACAAACAAAG
>Ga0268243_1000113_pt1 | contig 16033 bp, 15 predicted proteins | sample BulsoiMagMametaG_FD_200254 | JGI IMG/M metagenome (GOLD analysis project Ga0268243, IMG submission 200254) | Bulk soil microbial communities from Mexico - Magueyal (Ma) metaG (v2) (version 2) | ecosystem: Environmental > Terrestrial > Soil > Agricultural land | place: Mexico: Magueyal...
CGCTGAAGCAGGGGAGGGGCAAGTACCTGCTCTATTCGGCGCCCTTTGCCACAACATTGTGCGCAGCGCTGAAGGGACGTTCGGCTCCTTCTTAGCAGCTCTTATGTTTCAGGTATCTTGTACCACTCGCCGGGTGCTAGAGAACGCTTCGATCAGGGCATCGGTGAACTTCGCTGCGATCTTACCGTCCCTATCCAACGCCGGATCGAAGATGGTGACCTGCATACCCGTCGCCAGAGGGGAACCCAGAAGCGGTCTCAGAAACTCGATCAGCTCGGTGTAGCTCAACCCATCCGGCTGCCGGGAATCCACCGCCGGCATGATGGCATCGTCGAGCACATCGGCGTCTAAGTGGACCCAGAACCCCTCCACCCCACTCGACTCCATCTTCTCGAGTGTTTTCAGCGCGACCCTGTTGACCCCAAGGGATCTCATCTTCCACAAATCCCACACGGTGATGTCCGTCTCGTGTATGTCCCTCCACTCGGGATAGTCCTCGCGTTCTCCGAGGGCGACTATATCGTCGTCGCGCACGAGCGGTCCCAGCCCGTCGATGTTTGCGAGCCGGTCTGGCCCCCTGCCGCTGACCAGGGCCAGGTCGGCGCCCGCGGCCGCACCGACGAGTTCCGAGTTGCCGGGATGTCGAAAGTCCAGGTGTCCATCGATGAACACCAGGCCGAACCGGCCCCGCCGCCTAAGGGCCAGCATGTTGCCTATGAGGATACTGCAGTCCCCTCCGAGCACGAACGGGAACTTTCCTTCCTGCACTACCGCGCCGACCAGCTCCGCAAGGTCCAACGAAAAGGACCTGAGGGCTTCTCCGCCAAGCACCCCCGTCGATGGATCTATCTCCGGCTTGTACGGCGGGGACACTACAGTTCCGCCGTCCGTCGCACCGAGGCGCGACACTATGCCGTTGGCCCTCAAGGCGGAGGCCAGAACGTAGACCCCGGGCACTCTCCCCGGGCCTGGCGGGCTGAGCCCGACGTTCGTGGGGGCGTCGACTACTACGATGCTTCGACCCTCCTCGTCCATTTGGTTAGCCTCGCTCTCTGTCTGTCGGACCATCTGATTTCCGTAGCGCCTTGTTACCGGCGACGGCGTCCACGACTTCCCGGACGAGGGTCGCTGCGGCCTCGCCTTCCTCGTCGGCGTGGTCTGGGTTGAACTCGGTGATGACGAGACCCGCGAACTTGGAGCTCGCGGCGAACACCCCGAGGCACGCAAGTGCCTCCCGAAACGTCAGGCCCGCGTTGATCTGGGGCACGTCTGCTACGGGAAAGTCCACGAAGTCGATCACGTCCACGTCGAAGTGGATTACGAAAGTTTCCGCCGTCTCCTCGAGGTAGGCGAGCGCCTCGGCGGCAACCTTCTGTGGCCCGTGACGCACCCGCTCCACCGGGTACCGGGGCATCGACCGCCGCGCCAAGGTCCCGACCTCCACCTCGTTGTGGCTGTAGCCAAAGAGCGTTATTTTCTCGTCCTCCATCAACGGGAAACGGGGCCCCATCGTGGCGAGCTCCTCCGCCGAGCCATGCTCTCCCAACATGTGAGCAACACCCATCGAGTCGAGGATGCCAGTGGGGTTATCGAGGGGGGTACGCAGATCCACACCACCGTCTAAGTACAGGAGCGCGGGATCTTCGCCCGCGCGCAAGAAACCGGAGATAACCCCTAGCTCGATAGTGCAGTCCCCACCGATTACCAGCGGAACCTCGCCAGCCCGCAGCGTAACTTCGACCTCGTCGGCCACGGACCGGGCAACATCTACCACCAGGGCGAGATTCTGCGGATGCCGACGCTCCGAGTCCGGCCGGAAGCGAGTTCGGGGTAGGTCCCCACGATCCGTCACGCGTAGACCCGCCTCTTCGAGGTATTCGAGCAGCCCGGCCTTGCGGAGTGCTCGCGGCGCCTTTTCCTGACCAGGCCAATGGGCCCCGATGCTGGAGGGGACACCGATGAGCCCTAACCGTCGTGTCATACTCTCTTCCTCGCCTCCCAGGTTCACTTGATCGCTTTCCACCGAGGAGCCAGGGACGGATACTCACGCTCCCATAGACCTCAACGCAGGGCTTTCCGCATGGAGTACCCCGGTCTTTCGAACCCAAGTCGCTCGTAGAAGCGTAGCGCACCCTCTCGCTCCCGTCCGCAGGCCAAAGCAATGTACTTGCACCCTTCCCGGCGGGCGAGGTACTCCACGTAACTCATGAGCGCCGTACCGTGTCCTTTCGACCTAGCGCCCGCCATCGCTACGAGATCGTAGACATAGAGGTGGCGCTCGTAGTACAGATTAGTGATAACCTGTACCCCGGCCACGGCCGCCACCTCACCCTCGTCCCGCACCGCGAACATCCGGTAGCCGTTCAGTACCATCTCGGCGAGCAATTGTGCGTACTTCCGCTCGTCCAGATCGCCATGCAGCTCTCCGACAACGGGAAACGCTTCCTTAAGCTCCGCTTCCGACCGAAGCTCCACTATCTCCACAGCTCCCCCCGTATTACCGCTTATAAATATTTAGATGGTAAGAAGATACTAGGAGTGAATTTAGTAGTCAACACCTTTCTGGCAGTAAAATTTATGTAGCGTCCTCGGATGAGTGGTTAGCGCAGCGTAAAGGAGGCGAGTGCCGTGAGAGCTGCGAGTGCAACAACGGTTGGGTTGCTGGGTGGGAAGTTGTGCCTTGACTTCGCCAACACCGTGGAGCCACGTCACGGCGACGATCGGCACGACTATCTGGCAGGCTACCCGGATCTCGTGCGGTGGTCCGAGCACGCCGGCGCGTTAAGTGAGGAAGAAGCGCGGCGTCTGCTGCTGGTTGGGGAGGCTCGGCCCGCAGAAGCCGCGCACACCTTCGAGTGGGCCCTGGCCCTGCGGGAGACGATCTACCGGGGCTTCTCTGCCGTCGCTTATGGAAGGCGTGTGGAGGAGGCGGACCTTAAGATGCTGACATCGGCTCACCTGGAGGCGCTTGCCCACTACCGCATCGTTCCTGCGGGGGAGGGCTTCGAGTGGAAGGCTGCCGGGATCGATGGGCTTGGAAGACCCCTCTGGCGGGTGTCGCTGTCGGCGACGGAGCTGCTCACTGGAGGTGAGCTCGACCGGGTGAAGGCGTGCCCGGCGGGAGAAGGCGGTTGCGCCTGGCTCTTTGTCGACGAGAGCAAGAACAAGAGCCGCAGGTGGTGCAGCATGGAAGGTTGCGGTAGCCGCGCCAAGATGCGGCGGATGTACGCTCGCCGACGCGAGGCGGATTCGGGAGCAGGATGATAATCCGCGGTGGTCATGTAGGATCTAGGGTCGGAATCGCCACACGCTTCGTTTTTCTCAACATCAATCCTACGCCACCTAGAGGGCACTGCGAGGTCCCTCGACGCCTCTAGAGGAATCCTGCGGCGAAGGTATTCTACACTTGCGGGAGGAAATCAGGAGGAGAGAGCCGTAATAGACAATAAGAGACCAAGCGCCTCGGAAGAAACGATCCCCAAGCGTGGATCGGCCAAGAGAGGGTGGTGATCAGATCTTGAAAGTGCTCATAACGGATTTCGACTATGGGGATCTAGACATAGAGCATCATATTCTGGAGGGCGCCGGGCTCGAGGTGGTGGAAGCTCAGTGTCGCACCGAGGAGGATGTCATCGAGGCCGGGCGAGAGGTCTCGGCGCTGCTGACCCAGTACACTCCTATCACGGCCTGGGTGTTGGCCGAGCTGCCCGAGGTGCGCATGGTCGGTCGCTACGGGGTCGGATACGATGTAGTCGACGTCAGAGCCGCCAGGGAGCGCGGGGTGTGGGTCGCCAACGTCCCCGACTACGGCACCGAGGAAGTGGCGGCGCACGCCCTGAGCATGGCCATGGCTCTCCTTCGCCATCTGCCCCTCTTCGACAGGGCCGTGAGGGACGGTCGCTGGCATCCCGCCTCCACGGGCCCGCTCTACAGGCTCAAGAACCTGACCCTCGGTGTGGTGGGAATCGGGCGCATCGGAGGCACCTTCGCACGGCGTGCCTGCCCCTGGTTCGGCAGGACGCTGGGCTGCGACCCGTACCTCGAGGAGAACGCCTGGCCAGAAGGTGTGAAACAGGCTAGTCTGCAGAAGGTCTTTTCCGAGAGCCTGTTAGTCTCGCTTAACGCGCCGCTGACGGAGGAGACCCGGGGGTTCATAGACCGCAGATTGCTCGAACGGATGCCCGAGGGCAGCTACCTGGTCAACACCGCCCGCGGCGGCTTGGTGGAGATGGACGACCTGCTCTGGGCTCTTGAGGAGGGACCTTTGGCCGGGGCCGCGCTCGACGTATTGCCTCAGGAGCCCCCGCCTGCGGGCCACCCATTGTTAGACACTCCGAACGTCATCCTGACCCCGCACGCTGCGTACTACTCCCTTGAGGCGGAGAAGGAAGCGCGCACCAAGGCGGCTCAGAACGTAGTCTCTTGGGCCAAGGAAGGACGCCCGATCTACCCGGTCGTCGAAGGAAGGCAAGGCTAGCATAAGTGACCAGGGCCGGGGCTTCCCCAAAGGCTACCCTCCTTTCAAGCGATCGCAGGATCGGCTGAGGATCGGCTCGTGGCTTGCTTTTTGTCGGAAGGTTTGAAGGCGACGATCTCCTTGGCGAGGTCCAGTTCTGGACGATGATAGCTCGCTGAAAGAGTCTTGATGACAAGCCCGCTATAATGCTTTTCGGCGGAGTTAGAGGATGCTGAGCTTTGATCGTCCGGTAGGGAGCGCGGATGATCCAGGCCGGAGCCGAATTCGGAGCAGAACATGGGTAACGACCGGTTGACCATATGCCAGATAAGCGACATCCATTGCGGCAACGCTTACTTCATTCCCGAACTTCTGGACCGGACGATCATCGAGATCAACCGTGCAAATCCGACGGTGGTCGTGGTGTCAGGGGATCTCACCGACGCGGGCTACCGACAAGAATTCGAACAAGCCGCAGAGTACATCGGTCGCCTCGAGTGCGAGAACGTCATGGTCATTCCCGGCAACCACGACTCGCGCAACGTCGGCTACGTCCACTTCGAGCGGCTCTTCGGAGACCGTCAGTCGATCATGGATCTCGACGACGTGGTATTGGTAGGGGTAGATTCCTCAGAGCCGGACCTCAACGATGGGCAGGTGGGCCGGGAGCACTACTGGTTCATTGAAGAGGCATTCTCCGATGCCCGGGACAAGCTCAAGGTATTCGTCGTCCACCATCATCTCATCCCACTTCCTGGAACCGGTCGCGAGCGCAACATCATCTTCGACGCCGGTGACGTCCTGGAGAAGCTTGTGGAGGCGAGGGTGGATCTCGTGCTCTCTGGGCACAAGCACGTGCCTTACTCCTGGAGGTTGGAGGACATGCTGATCGTGAACGCGGGGACCGCCTCGACCCTCCGCCTCAGGGGCAACACCCGCCCCTGCTACAACGTGATCGAGGCAGAGGAAGGGCGGGTGGAGGTTTACCGCAAGTACCCGTTCAAGGAGCGCGAGCTCGCGGTGCGCTTCGACCGAAAGACCTGGGAGTACTCCCGCTACGAGGAGAAGATCGGCGCTGAATATAGCGCTCCCTCGCAGCATTGAGTCAAAATCAGCGCGCTCTTACGAACGGGGATGCTGAAGATCTATCGTTAGGCCATCTCCGCCGAAGGCTTGAGGCGAACCTCATCGCCGACGGATAGCAGAAGAGCGCGGGCGGCGTTGCCCCTGTTCACGGCGAGGCTCAAGCGCCAGTGGGAGTCGGGCACCACGACCAGGTCACCGTCCTCTGCGGTCCCGAAGGTCTCCACGTACCTCGCCTCGATGACCTCATCCCGAATCCCGATCTTTAAGGGCGTGTCGTACGGTAGATCCAAATCTTCCTGCATAACGGAGAGCCGGGCGTTACCGAAACGATCGATATTGATTATCTCCGCCGCGACACCCCCGCCTGCTTCCCGCCGGAACCCGGGAAAGTCAAGGGAAACCATCGAGGCTGACGTCACCCCTTCTCCCAGATCGTCGAGATTCTCCCCAGCGGCCAAGTGGGCCGCCACCGGGGAAAACACGTCACGGCCGTGAAAGGTGCTGGAGACGGGATGCACGTGGTATCGGGGGTTCGTTAGTTGCACCGCTCGCACGATGCCGCCAAGAGCATCGGCCGCGGGCAGGAGGATCCCATTGTCCGGACCGACCAGGAAGGCGCCGCTGCGAACCTCGGCGGCGAGCGCCCGCCTTTTGGTCTTGTCCCCCGGGTCTACGACCGCCAGGTAGACGCTGTCTTCGGGCATGTACCGGGTGGCGTGCCGCAGCGCCTCCGCGCCCTGGATGACGTCAAACTCGGGGACGGTGTGGGTCACGTCTATTATGGTAGCTCCCGGCGCGATGCCCTTCATCACGCCACGACAGGTCCCCTCCAGGACGTCGGTGAGGCCGTAGTCCGATATAAAGCATATGGGCCTCATACGAACAGTATAAGTCACGGCTTGGGACACGGGCACCCGACTTTTGGGTTTGCCCGGCTGCCAGGAACCGCACTTACGGCACCTGAGCGTATAACACGGCCTTATCCCGCGTCCGGCTGGACAAACACTAGCTGGTATCTACCGGCGCTCGGACCTGCCTCGAGGCCACGGACACTCCGTGCACGATCTCAGCGTGTTTTGGGCCCTCCGCCCATACTCTCCTCCTGTGCTCTTCGGAGGTGAGGCTCTCAGCCACGGGGGCCGCTGGTCCCTTCCGTAAGATCAGAAGCGTTTTGCGGGGGTGAGAGGTCAATCTCGATGTAGTCGGTGCCATCCTCGTAGCGCAGCCTCTCGGGTAGTCCGAGGTCCCTCAGCAAGTGAAGCATCCCGCGGTTCTGGGGGAGGACGATCCCCGTGAAGCTTGTAACGTCCCTCTTCAAAGCCGCCTCTATCAGGTGACGGGTCAGAGCGAGCCCAAGCCCCCTCCCCTGCCAACTGTCCTCCACCTCCGCCGCGTACTCCGCCCGCTCGCTCGTCCCCTCCCGATCGAAGCTAACCACGCCGATGATCTCTTGGGGGCGCTCGGGATCGACCGCCACAAGAGCAAAGCGGTTTATCCCATCTACGTTTGTGAAGTACCCTGCTTCCCTGTCGCTAAGCTCCGGCTTGGCGGCGAAGAAGCGCAGGTAGATCGAACGCTCGCTCAGGCGGTGGTGGAAGCGCTGGAGGGCTGAGGTGTTCTCAGGCGCTATAGCATGGTAGGCGACGCTCGTTCCATCGAGGAGCTCGACACTACCCGACTCCTCCTCAGCAAGCGCAGCTCTCGCTCCATCGACCATGAGCCCTTCTGTGGCCGGCTGCTTCATTCCCAAACCCCCAAACTCGCGAAATCCTCTGCAACACAGAATTTGCTACCCTTTACCCTGAATGAGTCAATTGTCTCATAACTCTCTTACGCCTGGAGCAATAGTAGTTCCGCGCCTCAGTGGCGCGAGTTGGCGCCCTGGGCGTGATGCAGTTGGTAGCCTGCAGTCAGGGCGAGCATCTTGATGAGGCCCGCCGCCTTCCTCAGGCTCCAAGCGTCCTCTTCTATCACACGCGAATCCACCGCAACCCTGAAGCCACCGAGCAGCCAGGCACGTAGCGCCTCCGGCCTCACCCCATTCGGGGTCCCGGATCGCGCCACACCGCCTTTATGGCCAGCAGGAGGGCACATTCGTCGGCTCTCTCCTTTCCTGGCAAGGCTTACTGCCATCTCCCTCACCTATTGTCCTACAGGAGCCGAGCCTACGACAATGGGTCACCGGTCGCGCACGACGGGTTGGACAGGTGAACGTTGCGAACAGGCAAAATAGAGAGCCGACGAGCGGACTCGAACCGCTTATCCCTGCTCATTACGAGTGTGCGGTCAGTAGTTGCTGAGCGTTGCATGGGTTTGCAAACTCCGCATAAGTAAGCGATTCGTTGTTCCCCGCATTGCCCACTATTGCAGGGTGTTGCGCCCGGGTTAGGGTCAAACTAGGGTCAATAGGAGTGCTATGGGCGAAGTGGTAGACACCGAAGAGGACGCTGGCGATGGACGCCACAAGGATCGCCGAAACTCATCTCCCGCGCTCGTTCCGTAGCATCGCCTCGGCGACGAATCTCGGCGATGGAACCCACCAAGACCTTGGCGTAAGCGTTGAGGTGTACCACCGGGTTGAACGTCGGAGCACCCTGCAAGTCGTAGAGCGCGTAGCCGAGTGCGCCCCCGATGACGAGGGCTACGACCGCGTGTTGGAGACCTCGGAAGCCGGCCCGACGAGTAAGTATCTGGCCGGAGCTCGACAGGCATCGGATCACCAGAGCCGATCCTCCGATCCCTATCAGGACGTTGGCGACGAGCGCGCAGCACAGCCGGGCGCCGATGTCTTCCGGCTTTTGCAACGCTCTGCGACACAATCTCTCGAAGTCTATTCATCTACGCATTCTTGCTCTGACTCTTCTGCGGCTCTCCGCCGAAAAACGCACTCCAGGGCATGTCCAGGGGCTCATCCTCAGCGACCACCGCGTGCAAGTGTCGCATCAAGGGAAACTCATCGGGAGCTGTGATCCCCCGCTCGGTGAGCTTGGCCAACGCTCCTCCGATGACCGCTATCGCCGCTGCACCCTCCAACGTGACGTCAGGCATAGTCTCCCGCGCTTCCGAGAAACGCATCCCCGTGCCAATCAACCTGCCCACGCGTACGTTGCGCCCGCCCGCGCTCGTGACGTACATGTCGCCCACGCCAGCGAGTCCGCAAGGTGTCTCAGGCCTGCCGCCGAGCAACTGCATGAACTGCCCAAGTTCTGCAGCCCCCTGACCGAACAGGGCTGCCGTGAAGTTGTAGTTTCTATCTGCACCTTGCGTTTCGCCCAACCGCTTCAGTATCCCATCCGCGAATCCGGCCCCGAGGGCGTAGCAGTTCTTCGCCGCTGCGCACACCTCCACGCCGACGAAGTCATCGGAGGTCCAGACGTGGTAGTTGGAGGTGCGGAATAGGGAGGCCACTTCCTCCGCGACGCTTGCGTTCCTGCTCGTGAAGACCACGCAGGTGTCGCGTCTTGCGGCCACCTCGCCGGCTATGGACGGACCGGCGATCGCAGACCAGGAGATCCGCTCCCGCAGCTCAGGCGGCACCTCTTCGGCCAGCACCTCAGGCAGGATGCGCAGGTCGCCGTTGTCTGAGGCCTCCATGCCTTTGGCAATGGAGAGCACGTGCATGCCCGGCCTCAGGAGCGAGGCGAACTGCTTACCCGCCCAGCGCACTCCGAAGGAGTTGACCCCGCTCATAGCGACCTTGGCATCATCGAAAGCTTCCTCGGCGTCCTCCAGCTGGTAGGCGCGCACCGTCTCGGGCACTTTATGGTTAAGGCCGGGATGTACGCCAGTCTCCTTGATGCTGTCGATGATATCGCGATCGAGGAAGGTTCCTACAAGCCGCACGTCGTGGCCGTTGTCCGAAAGCGGAAAGGCGAGCGCCGTGCCCATCATGCCCGAACCCAGGATACTTACGGTTGTCACTGCTCTCCCTCCCAATAGTCAGAACCTAACACGCTGCCTATCGAGCGATCAGACCCCCTTCGCCACATCACCGCGACCTTTCGGCGGCGTTCAAAGTCTAGGCACCCGCCGTGTCCGCCTGCATGCCACTACCCGCGACGTGCCTGACAGTTCTGTGCATCAGCTCGCGCATTTGCGGATATGTTTCGATGTACCTGTCCACATAGAAGCTATACGCCTCATGTCTTTCAGGATCCGGCTCAATGGTGCGCAGGGTGTGAACCATGTTCTGAGCAGCGGTCTGTATGTCGGGGTAGACACCCGCACCTACCGCGGCCAGCATCGCCGACCCCAACACGGCGCTTTCGCCCTCGCGCGTGAGGGAGATAGGCACGTTCGACACGTCAGCGTGCATCTGCATCCACAGTTCGCTCTTGGTAGGACCACCAGCAACGACGGTCTCCGTGGGCTTGAAGCCGTGCTCGCGCATGGTCCTGAAGACGTGCTCCGTGCCGTAGCAGATGCCCTCCATGATCGCTCGGAAGATGTGGCCGGGACTGTGGCTCAGAGAGAGACCCCACATCATGCCGCGCGCCAGAGGGTCGGTGTAGGGGGTGCGGTTGCCCTGGAAGTAGTCGAGGACCACCAGCCCATCGGAGCCTAAGGGCACCTCGCGGGCCATCTCGTTTAGCACTTCGTAGGGGTCCACGTCCCGTCTTTTCGCCTCCGCAACAGCGATGGAAGCGAAGCGGTTCTTGAACCACGCGACGACGGAACCGGTAGAGACCTGCCCTCCCTCGACGGTGTACTGACCGGGAATCAAGGCATCCGTGAAAGCCCCGAAGATACCCTGGCCGTGGAGGGGTCTTGCGGCCTGCCCGATCATAACGTGCGAAGAGCCGGTGATGAGCGCCAGCCTGGCTGGCTCGACCACTCCAAGCCCCAGAGCGCCCACGAAAGCGTCCACACCTCCCTGAGCCACGGGTGTGCCGGCCTCGAGGCCCATCTCCTCGGCCGCCTTCCGTCTCAGTTCTCCGGCCACGCTGCCCAGCTCGAGCATGTCCTGGGGTAACTTGTCGAGCACGTCCTCGAGGCCGACAGCACTGTAGAGGGTCTCCGGGTAGCCGCCCTCGTTGCGGTCGTAGTACCACTTGGTGCTGGCGACATTGATGGAGGCCGCCCAGGTCCCTGTCAGGCGATGGACCAGCCAGTCGCCGCAGTCACAGATGTGCCTCGCGTTGTTGAAGGCCTCAAGCTCGTTCTCCTTCAGCCATAGGGCCTTTGGGGGCATCCACTCGGCGGACACCGCACCGTAGCCATTGTACTTGAGCGCCGGGTCGCCGGTTTCGCCAAGGCGGCGTGCCTGATCGGCGGCGCGCACGTCCATCCACATTATGGCGGACCGTATGTGCCGGTCCTTCTCGTCAATCGCCAGTACCGTGCTGGCTGTGGCGTCCACGGAGATCCCTACGATTTCCTCGGGCGCGAGCCCGCTCTTCTCCATCGCCTCGCGCGAGGATGCCACGACGCACGACCACCACTCATCCGGATCCTGCTCAGCCCATCCGGGACGCGGATGGCGTGTCTCGTACTCGACGACGTGGAAGGCCACCGCGGTCCCCTCGGAGTCGAAGATACCAACCCTCACGCTTCCGGTTCCGAAATCAACACCCATAAGATAAGGCCCTTCAACCACGGCCCTCCTTTCTGCGCAGATCGCGTCGCCAGGATCCTCCTGGACGCTGCGCCCTGTTTTCATGGCTCATTCAGGCTCTCTTGCTCGTCAGGAGGTGTGCATTTCTGAGGCTGAGCGGGAGCGTGTGGCCAAAAGCCGTGGAGCTACCTTGCGGCAGATGACCATGGACCCGAACACCGGGCTCTGTGAGCTCGTTCATGGGGAGTGCGTGCACTCCTCGCTTCGGCTACTCATTCAGTTATCATCTAGACGGACACAAACCTTCAGACCAGCTCCTTTGCGGGACACCGCCCAGGTTTCCTCGAAGCCTCCAGCGACGGCGGATATCTCGCCTTCGACTCCAGCAGCTCCGCCACCGGCCCAACCTGGTCCTAGACGGGGGTCGAACCTCCCGGAAGTGAGCAGCCAACCCTAGGAACGCGAGTTCGGGATGACCATCGGCTTGACGTTGGCGGGGTCCTTTCTGCTCGCCTGCAACGCCTCCTCCGTGTCCTCCAGGCCGTAATAGCTCGTGACGATCGCGTCCAGATCGACCTTTCCGGTCGCGGCCAGCTCTATGGCGGCCGGGTAAGTGTTGGCGTAGCGGAAAGTGCCGGTGAGCCAGAGCTCCTTGTTCTGGATCAACGAGAGCGGGATGCGTGACTCCTCGCCGGGACCCATCCCGACCACGACAGCAGTGCCGGCGGGACGGATGCAGCGGATGCCGTCGCCTAAAGCCCGCTCGTTCCCAGAACACTCGATCAGGGCGTCCACCTCGACACCAGCCTCGGCGAGCGGTTCCTCGGAGACGTTGATGGTTCTGGTAGCGCCTGTTTTCTCGGCCAGATCCAGCCGCTGGGGGGCGACGTCGGTGATCGTGACCTCCGTCGCGCCCTGCGCGAGCGCCACCTGCATCGCCAGGAGCCCGATCGGGCCCGCCCCTGTGACGAGCACATGGTCGCCAGCTTTGATGCCCGCCTTGCGGCAAGCCCAGATGCCCACCGAGAGCGGCTCCATTAGCGCGCCGGCGTTGTCCGAGAGGTTGTCGGGTAGCGAGAAGGCGAAGTCCTCGTAGATCGCCACGTAGTTCGCGAACGCTCCGTCGATAGGTGGCGTCGCGAAGAAGCGGACGTTCGGGCAGAGGTTGTAGCGGCCGGCCCGGCACTCGCGGCACGTCATATCGGGGACGCCCGGCTCCAGCGTCACCCTATCTCCGACCTCGTGCTTCGTGGCTTCATCGCCCAGGGCTACTACCGTTCCCATTGATTCGTGGCCCAGGATCAGGGGTTCTTCCACCACGAAGGATCCGATGCGGCCCTCCTCGTAGTAATGCACGTCGGAGCCGCAGACGCCGACGGCCTTTATCTTGACGAGCACCTCCTTCGGTCCCGGATCGGGTAGTGGTTTGTCTTCGAGCCTCACATCGTGCGTGCCGTACATGACGGCCGCCCTATTGTGCATCGTTGCTCCTTTCTCAAGCGGCCTTCGCGAGCCCTTTCCGGCGGGAGAGCGGCCTCAGTCCGGATGGACGCTCACCTTCAAGCCCTCTCCCGTGCGGTGGACGGTCCAGGCATCCTCGAACCTTCTGAGAGGGAAACGGTGCGTAACGATAGTTTGCCAGTCGATACGTCCCGAGGCGAGGAGAGCCAGAGAGCGCTCCATCACGTACGGGTTGGTGTAGGAGCCACGGATCGTCAACTCGCGACGGAAAACGTCGTAGGGTCTGATGCCGACCTCGGCCTCCGGAGGCGCGACACCGACCCACATAATCGTCCCTCCGGGTCTTGCGGCCTCCACCGCAGCCTTCATTGTCTCGACGCGGCCCACGCACTCGAACACCACGTCGGCTTGTTCGGGGGAGACGGCGTCGGGTTCCACCGGTTCGGCTCCGACGTCCCGCACGCGGACCCGCCTGCCCGGGCTCGGTTCGCTGACGAGGATCTCGGAGGCGCCCGCCGTGACCAGGAGCGCCGCGCACAAGACGCCTATGGGACCTGCGCCGAGCACCAGCGCTTTCTCTCCCGCGCGCACCCCCGAGAGGTCCACGGCGTGCAGCGTGCATGCTAAAGGCTCTGTGAGCGCCGCTGCTTCGGGCGGCACTCCATCCGGGACCCTGTAAGCCTGAGCAGCGGGGATCACCACCTCCTCGGAGAGCCCTCCGTCGATGGTGACGCCGAGCGCCTGGGGTCTCTCACACAGGTGCGGGCGCGAGGCGTGGCAGTAGTTGCACGTGCGGCACGGGATGTTCGGGTCCACGACCACCCGCTCGCCACGGGCGAACCCGGCCACGTCGGGGCCGACCTCGACCACTTCGCCGGCGAACTCATGACCGATCGTCACGCCCGGTCGGGCAAACGGATACTCGCCGGAGGCTATGTGGAGGTCCGTGCCACACAGGCCCGACGCCTCCATCCGGACCTTCAGCTCGCCCGGACCTGCCGGCCGCACTTCGCGATCCTCGACCTGTACACCCTCACGGCCCGGCCATACGACGCTCGTGCTCACGGCTACTCTCCGGTCACCGCGCCAAGAGTCAACCCTCGCACCAGGTAGCGCCTCACTGCTAGGCCGACGATGACCATAGGGAGCGCGACTACTGTGCCTATCGCCGTAAGTTGGCCCCAGTCTACGCCGGTCTGCGTGATCAGCTGCGAGGCCGCCACGGGAAGCGTCTGGCTACCAGGTCCGGCGAACGTTACGGCGAAGGCGTAGTCATTCCAGGAGAAGACCAGACACAGGATGGCTGTGGTGACAATCCCAGGCGCCGTCATCGGAAGGGCTATACGCCAGAACGTCTGGAAGTTGCTCGCCCCGTCGACGCGGGCTGCCTCCTCGATACCTGGAGGCAAATCGGCGAAAAAGGCGTTCATGATCCAGATCGCGAACGGGAGGTTAAAGCTCAGGTAAGCGACTATGAGACCCCAAACGGTGTTGATCAGGTGCAAGAACGTGAATCCGATGAAAAGCGGCAGGATCACGGCTGCTATGGGGGCCATTCGCGTAGAGATGATCCAGAACGCCAGGTGTCTTTTGCCCCTAAAGTTGCTGCGGGCCAGCCCGTAGCCCGCAAAACACCCCAGGGTCGTGGCGATGATGGTCGAGATGCCTGCTGCCAGGATGCTGCTGCGGAAGTAGGTCAGGACGTTGTTACCGCCAGAGACGAGACCTATGTAGTTCGCGAGGGTGGGTTTGAACGTTAGCAGTGGTGTGGGTGAGAGGACATCGGTGAGGCTCTTGAACGAGGAGAGGAGCATCCACGCGATCGGAACAAGCGTCCAGAGGAGCAAGACGACCAACAACACGTAGGGGAAGATCTTCCCCGCCGAAAAGCGTGCCCCGGTACTCATCTGAGCAACCCCCTCTGTCGGAGTATCCCTGTGAACAGGTTGGCTACAAGGATGGATACGGCGAGCATCAATAGCCCGATAGTTGCCGCATACCCGAGGTGGAAAAAGCGGAAGGCGCTCTCATATAGTCTAAGGGGTATGATCTTGGTAGCGTTGGCTGGTCCGCCGTTGGTCGCCTGCCAGATGATGTCGAAGTAGCGCAGCGCATCCATCGAGCGGATCAGGAGCGCCACGATGATGATGCCCGCGATCGATGGCAGCACGATGTGCCTGAGCCTCTCCCAGTAGCTCGCCCCGTCTACCTTGGCTGCCTCAAGTATCTGCGGCTGAATGGATACCAGGCCGGCGAGCGTGATCAGGGCGACGAGCGGTGTCCACTCCCATACGTCCATCAACACGACCGCCACAAATGCCGATACCGAGCCCCCTAGAATATTTCCGCTATAGATACCGCTCTCCCGCAGCACCCAGGCGTAGAGGCCGTAGGTCGGGTTTACCAGGAACCGCCCGAGAAGTCCCACGATCACAGGGGCTATGAACATCGGGATCAGGATGAGAGAGAACGCCAGGTTCTTCCCCCAGACGACCTCGTGGATCACTAGGGCTGCCACCAGACCGAGGATCATCTCGAGACCCACTGTGCCGATGAAGTAGATCACCATCGCTGCCCAACCGGCCCACACGCCTGGGTCGGCGAACATACGCCCCCAGTTCCCGAGTCCCGTCCAGTTCGAGGATATGCCAGTGCCTCCGAGCAGCGTAACGTTGTTGAGGCTCATCCAGATTATGTAGAGCAGCGGTAGGATCGAGATGGCGGCGAGGATCACCAGTGCCGGCAACATCATCCTGGCTTCGAAGGACGGGCCCCGGCTCCTCCCCGGTCTGTCCTTGCCCCCTCTGCTCGGCGATCCTTCCCCGGGCCGTCCGGGACTCGCTGCGGTCTCAGATTGCACTGGGGACTCCTTTCACCGCCTGGTCCATCTCTTTCTTGGCGTCGCGCATCGCGTCCTCGGGACTCTTGCCGGCTGTCAGCATCTGGGAGACCTGGCTGTACAAGATGGTGTCGCACTGGTTCCAGCTTGGGACCTTGGGCCTGAGCCCGATGTTTTGCGGCTCCCAGGCTTTGAGCACCGCGGGGGCCGTCACTATATTCGGCATGTTCGTGAGAGGATTCTTGTTGTTCTTTACCTCGGGCATCTGGTAGACGGACTGACGGGTCGGCGTCCCTCCTCCCACAGAGCTCTTGAGGTCCATGAGTTGGGCCTCTGGTGAGGTGGCCCACACCACGAACAACCACGCCGCCTTCTGTTGGTCCTCGGAAGCGTACTTGTTGACTCCGATGCCCGTGCCGCCGTACATGTTGGAGCTTCTCGCCGGACCTTTCGGCAGGGGCGCGTAGCCGATGTTCCCCTTAAGACTGCCCACTTCCCACGCGGCCGCGAACTCGTGCCATTCCGGGCACATCGCACATTCTTCGGCGCCGAACGCTTCGCCGAGATCGTTCCAGTCCCAGCTCGTGCTCCCGGGATGAGCGACCCGGATGAGTCTGTTGTAGAACCTCGCTGCCTC
>Ga0268243_1000114_pt1 | contig 15401 bp, 12 predicted proteins | sample BulsoiMagMametaG_FD_200254 | JGI IMG/M metagenome (GOLD analysis project Ga0268243, IMG submission 200254) | Bulk soil microbial communities from Mexico - Magueyal (Ma) metaG (v2) (version 2) | ecosystem: Environmental > Terrestrial > Soil > Agricultural land | place: Mexico: Magueyal...
CCTACAAGGTCAACCTTCTCACCCGCCCTATCTCGCCGGCCAAAACCTACGAATGTCTGGCCACGGGCAAGCCCGTCGTGGCCGCCCACCTTCCGGCGATGCTTGACCTCGCCGGCTACGTCTACCACGCGCATGGGCCGGAGGACTACGTAGATGTCCTGCGAAACCTGCAGCGTCTCGAGACCGAGGGGAAGAGGCGAGCCCGCATCGAACTCGCCCGCAAGAGCTCGTGGAACATCCGATTCAGGGCGTTGGAGGAGGCCCTTTGGCGCCACATGTAGAGCCTCGCGCGGGCAGGATCGATGTCCTTGGCGTAGGCGTGGACCCGATAACCGTAGATGAGCTGCACGCGGAGATCGCACGCCTGGTACGAGTCGGCAAACCCGGCCTCATATTGAACGTGAACGCCCACTGCCTGAACCTCTCCTATAAGGATGCCGCACTACGGGACTCCGTGAACGGCGCTGACGTCGTCTTCTGCGACGGGGCCGGGGTCATGCTGGCGGCGAGGATGCTCGGCTGGCGCATTCCGGCACGCATCACCTACGCGGCCTGGATCTGGCGACTGGCCGACTTCGCCGCGGCCGAGGGCTTCTCGCTCTACTTCCTCGGCGCCCGACCCGGCGTCGCGCAGGAGGCTGCGAAGAGGTTGAGGGAACGTTATCCGGGCTTGAGGATCGTCGGCGTCCGTCACGGCTATTTCGACCACTCGGCAGGAAGCGCCGAGAACGAGGCTGTCCTTGAGGAGATCAACGCCGCCGCTCCTGATATCCTGCTAGTCGGACTCGGGATGCCGCTCCAGGAACGCTGGCTGACACGGAACAGGCAAGGGCTGAACGCGGGAGTCGCGCTCAGCGGCGGCGCCGTCTTCGACTACGTCTCAGGGAGGGTGCGCCGCGGCCCGCCTATCCTGACCGAGAGTGGCTTCGAGTGGCTGGCACGGCTCCTCAACGAACCCCGCCGCCTGTGGCGACGCTACCTCCTGGGCAACCCCCTGTTCCTATCGCGGGTCCTCAGTCAGCTCCTCCGGAGGACGACGGGGAAAGGCCTTGTAAAGGGCCCTCCACAGGATCATCGTTGGTGATCCTGAGCCGGCTTGCGTGTCAGGCGGCCATAAACGGTCTCGGCCCTGGAGATCAAATGCCTACGTTTCGGGTTCTCCAGTTCGTATCCCACTTCGCGCTTGAGCTTCTCTCTGGAGGCGAAGGGGCGGGAGACTTTGTTCTCCAAGGATGTTTCCCCGAACCTCTTCTTGGCGTTTTTCTCGATGCGGGCGAACACACCGTCGACGTTCCTTTCGTCGTGACTGAACGGTGAGAAGGTGGTTCCGAACCTCTCGTTTATGCGTCGGATGACCTCTCCGAAGTCTTCGGTAACCTCTTCGAAGAGCCCGAGGACGTAGGCATCACGGTACTCTTCGAGGGTCTCGTAGAAGGAGAGGTAGTACCTGAGAGCCTGGTCGACGGAGATCGGGTCTCGTATGGCGAAGGAAAGCACGGCGTCTTTGGGTCTTCGTATCAAGACCAGGGTGGGTATCCGCCACCGTGAGGCCCGAATCACCTGCGCTGGAACGTGTAGACCGTGGGCGATGCGCACCCGCTCGCTTTGCGCCCTGTTGAAGGCCACCCTGGCAAACGTGTTGGCCGACCTCGGGAATCCCTCTATGACCAGTTGGGTGTCCTGGGTCACGACGCGCGCCTGGTCCTTGCGCGCCAGCCGGTACAGACCGTAGAACGCTGAAGGGTGTTTTCCCGCGTAGATCTGGAGCCACTTCTCGAAACTGAACACTGCGGGGTGTTCGTCCGCGTAGGATCCGAACCGCTCTTCGATGGCTCTCACTCCCGTGCCTCCGCCTGTCGCCTTCTGGCTCACCCTCAATCTTACACACTCTGCGGGAGCTGGTCGGCCTTGCGCGAGGAGTATACTCCTCGCACGGAGGACCCCATGCGGCTCTTGAGAGACATCATGAAGAAGCTTCTTGGCTTCAAGCTGCTGCGGCGCTTTACCAGCGCCCTCATCCTGATGCTCGCGGACGGACTCGCTCTCGCTATCGGGCTTGGAGTAGCCGCCTGGGGCGGCAGGTCGGATTTGGCCATCGTCCTCGCGCCGCTGTTGCTTGCGGCCTGGATCACGCTCTTCAGCGCATTTCGCCTCTACGACAGGGCGCCCGTACGGCGCAGCCCTGGGGGACTCCTCGGGGCAGCATTCTCCTGGGCCGGATTAGTGATTATAGGGGCGACGATCTACCCGGAGAGCGACCTCGGGCTAGGGGTGATAGCGTCGGCCGCCGTATTCGGCTTGCTGTGCTCCGGTGCGCTCAGGTTCCTCTACGAGCGCGCCATAGGTAGGATCTACCGCCGCGGTTTCGGACAGACGCCGGTTCTTCTGGTCGGAGACGCCGAAGGCAGGATGCGGTTGCGCCGGATGATGGAGCATGTGCCTGGAGCCTACGCCCTGGCCGGTGAGGTTGACCTCGGAAGCGGCGCGTACCTCGCGTCGGTAAGAGAAATGTTGGACCGCACTGAGGCCCGTGGCGTCGTCCTCGTCGGTGCCGAGGGTCTGCCCGACGAGGAACTCCTAGATCTTGTCCACTCGGTGCGGCTGCGCGGGGTGCCGCTCAGGGTGGTGCCTGGCGCTTTCGCCCTGATGCGGGGCCGTACCATACTCTCGGAAGATATGGGGCTCCCGCTGCTGGAGGTCCATTACCCGGGGCTGGACAATACCCAGAGGACCCTCAAACGTGTCCTCGATGTGACGGTCTCCTTGCTCGGACTCGTGATCCTCTCACCCCTTTTTCTGGCTGTGGCTATCGCGGTAAGGCTCGACTCGCCAGGACCCGTACTCTTCCGACAGAAGCGCGTCGGGGCTGACGAGAAGGTCTTCGTCTGCTACATGTTTCGCTCCATGCAGAGGGACGCCGAAGTACGCCAGGCTATCCTGGAGAATCTCAACGAGGTGGAGGGACCGGCCTTCAAGATCAGAGACGATCCCCGCGTGACCAGGGTCGGGCGTTTCTTGCGCCGCTGGAGCATAGACGAATCCCCCCAGCTCGTTAACGTACTCAAAGGGGAGATGAGCCTGGTCGGTCCAAGGCCCCTACCGGTACGTGACTTCCTGATGATGGAGGAGTCACACAAAGGGAGACTGGGAGCGGTTCCTGGGATGACCGGCTACTGGCAGACCAGTGGCCGCTCCGACCTCTCCTTCGAGGAGATGGTGCGTCTGGACCTCTACTACATAGAGAACTGGTCGCTCTCATTCGACCTCAAGATCATCCTGAAGACCCTCGGCGCCGTTCTACGCCGCGAGGGTGCATACTGACTCGGCTTGTCAGCCAGGGCTTCACGAAATGCTAACAAGCTGCCTACAAGGCGGTGTGCTGACAATGTGGTCTATTGGTCTAAAATGGCGGCGTCCCGAGCTTACGGCTACCTAGCCATACGGGGGTACGAGAAGTGAACGTCATACTGGTGATCCTGGACAGCCTCAGGAAAGATCACATCGGGGTCTACGGCAACGACCGTATGCAGACTCCCAACCTGGATGCGCTTGCGAAGGAGAGCCTGCGCTTTAGTAGGGCTTACCCGGAGTCGTTGCCGACCCTCTGCGCCCGCAGGGCCATCCACACCGGCATGAGGACTTGGCCCTTCAGAGACTTCGTCAGGTTGCCTGGAGAGACCTTCCAACCGGCAGGCTGGCAGCCCATCCCGGAGCAGCAAACGACGCTCTCGGAGACCCTGTTTGCTTCAGGCTACAGCACCACGATGTTCGCCGATACCCAGCCCATGTTTCACCCTTCGATGAACTTCCAGCGCGGGTTCGGGGTGTTCGAGTGGATCCGTGGCCAGGAGAGGGACCGCTTCCGCCCCAAACTGGGAGTTCCAGAGGAGCAGATAAGGCAGAGGACAGTCCCTGGGAACGACGCCAACATGGTGGACAAGGTGCGCCAGTACCTCGCCAATACGCGGGACCGCAAGACCGAGGGGGACTGGTTCGCCCCACGGCTCTTCACCAGAGGGATGGACTTTTTGGAGCGCGCAGAAGATGGACAGCCCTTCTTCCTGGTTGTAGACAGCTTCGACCCACACGAGCCGTGGGATCCGCCCGAGGAGTACGTCGAGTCCTACAGCGAAGGCTACCAGGGCAGGGATCCTACCGTGCCCAACTACGGCACCTCGGACTGGATCGACGACCAGGAACTGGAGAGGATGAAGGCGCTGTACTCGGGAGAGGTGACAATGGTCGACCGCTGGTTCGGCCGTTTCCTCGACAAGATGGAATCCACGGGCCGCATGGACGACACCCTGCTACTAGTTCTGGCCGATCACGGTGTAGCCCTCGGTGAGCACGGCTACACGGGCAAGCCGTACGGGGCGCTCTGGCCAGAGCTGACAGACATACCGTTCTTTATAAGGCATCCTGAGGGCAAGGGAGCAGGCCAGACCAGCGACTACTACGCCTCTACCCACGATGTGGCTCCAACGATTCTCGGCGCCCTCGGCCTTAAGCCGTTCAGACAGATGGACGGCGAGGACCTGAACGTCCTGCTCGAAGGCTCGGAGCCAGGGCAACGCACCCACTTTACGCTCGGCTACAACGAGTACGTGTGGGCCCGCGACGAGAGGTACGTCATGTTCAGCGTAAACGACCGCTCCGACCCACGGCTCTACGACCTCGGGAGCGATCCCGATATGGATAAGAACGTCGCTGGTGACAATCCCGACATCGTGAAGCGGATGTTCGATGATTACATCCTCGAAGACGCCGGAGGTCCGCTTCCTCGTATCTGATCCCCCGCAAGAGCCTGGTACTTTCCGTCGGGCCCAAAACCTCTATAATCTGTCGCCGTGACTTCGAGACGGGACTTCGACAAAGAACAAGAGCGCGTGCGCGAGGAGAAGGTCTCCGAGGACAAGCCTACTGCGGAGCAGGTAGATGAGCCGGTGGGACCCAAGGACGACGACACCTACGTCGCGAAGGTCGCGCGCGGCGCCGGCATAAGCACCGCCGGACAGGGGGTAGGGCGCGTTATCGGGTACGTGACCCAGGTCGTAATCGCGCGTTTGCTCGGCGCGCAGTTCTACGGTTTCTATACCGCGGGCGTCGCGCTTATCAACGGTCTGCAGATCCTCTCCCGGTTCGGCATGGAGAACGGTGTGGTGCGCTACGTCGCCCATCACAGAGAGCATAAGGATGCCGCGCGGGTACGCGGCACCATAGTTATGGCCCTGCTCTTCCCGATAGCGTTGAGTGTCGTACTCTCCGCCGGGCTCTTCTTCGGGGCTGGCTTTCTCGCCGACTCCGGCTGGCTGAAAGAGAACGGGGCCATGATGGTGGGCGTGTTGCGCGCCTTCGCGTTCGTGCTTCCTTTCTTCGTATTCATGAGTATGACCGCATGGGCAACCCAGGGTTTCCAGACGGTGACGTACGCGGCCTACATCCAGCAACTCATACGTCCGGGGCTTTTCCTGGTCTTCGTCGGCGCGTGTTACGTGCTCGGGGCCAACATCTTCGGGGTGATAGCAGCCTACGCGCTCGCGATGTTCCTCGCAGGGATCGCCGGGCTATACTACCTCAGGAAGCTCTTTCCCGACCTCTTCGACCGCAGGGCGCAGACCGCGTTCGAGACAAGAGCTCTCTTCGGCGTCTCCGTACCGATGAGCATTACGCAGGGCGCCCAGTACCTCAACAACTTCTCGGCCATCCTGATCCTTGGCGTCTTCGCCGCCGGGGCTCCGGTCGGTATCTTCAACGCAGCCGCGCGAACGGCCACTTTCCTGACCGCGGTACGCTTCGCCTTTTCCGGCATCTTCTCCCCTATCATCTCCGGCTTGTACGCGAGGCAGAACATGGAAGAGATGGGCAGGCTCTACAAAGACGTGTCGCGTTGGATCTTCACCGGCGCGTTCGCGCTCTTCCTCGTGATCGTGGTCTTCGGTCCCGAGGTGATGGGGATTTTCGGAGAGGCGTTCGGGGCTGGCGTTACGGCCCTTGTCATCGTCGCCGTCGCTCAGCTCTACAGCTCTTCCGTCGGACCCGCGCCGCGAATGCTCGCCATGACCGAGAACCAGAACTTCGCCATGATCGCAACCACCGTAGCCGCCATCACAGGCGTGGTCGTGAGTTTCATCCTCATCCCACGCTTCGATGTTCTGGGGGCCGCCCTTGGGATGGCTACCGCGATTATCGTGGAGAACACGGGAACGATGTCCGCTGTGAAGTGGCGGCTGGGATACTGGCCTTTCAACATCATGTGGCTGAAGCCCCTGACGGCTGGCGCCATCTCTGCCACCGCGACGTACTTGTTGAAGATCACCTTGCCGCTGGAGGCGATGTTCGGGTTCCTGCCTTTGCCGGTATCCGTTCCCACGATAATGCTGCTCGGCGGCTTCCTCGGTGTGCTGTTCTTTGGATTGCTATGGTTGTTCGGATTCTCCGAGACGGACAAGGAGTTCCTCGGCACTTTCTGGAACGTGGCGCAGCGAGCCCTGCCGAAGCGGTTCAGAAAGGGGAACCGGCAATGATGGGCGGTGGTGCTCCAACGCCGGTCAAGGTGCTCTACGTCGCGGGACTCGGGCGGAGCGGCAGCACGATCCTGGCCAACACCCTGGGCCAGGTCGAGGGCTTTTTCTCAGGGGGCGAGTTGAACTTTATCTGGAAGCACGCCCTGATCGAAAATAGGCTCTGCGGTTGTGGTAGGCCGACCCAGGAGTGCGAGTTCTGGGGACCGGTCTTCGACACAGAGTTCGGTGGCCAGAGCGAAGAGCTGGCCAGCGAGATGATGCGGCTGCAGTACTCCGGCGCCCGTACCCGCCATATCCCCCTGATGCTTACAGAGGTCGGAAGGCAGAAGATAAGGGGACGTCTAGGCAAGTTCCTGGACAACACGGGCAGGTTGTACCGGGCGATCCAGTCTGTCTCGGACAGCCGCGTGGTCGTCGACACCTCCAAGGAGCCGGCCTACGGTTACGCGCTAGGCATGGTGCCTGGCGTAGACCTTCGGGTTTTGCACCTGATCCGAGACCCCAGGGCCGCAGCCTACTCTTGGGGGAAGAAGAAGCGCCAGCCCGACAGCGCCGAGCGCGAGTTCATGCACCAGAAGACCCCCACGCAGAGCGCCGCCCTCTGGGATGCCTGGAACGTTGCCATCGAGGCCCTCTGGCGCCAGATGCCCGCCAAGTACCTTCGCTTGCGCTACGAGGATTTTATTACCGACCCTCGTCGTAGCTTCGAGGAGATCCTAAAGCTCGCGGGTGAGGAAGACGCGCAGTTGCCGCTAGTGGGAGAGCGCGAAGTCAAGCTCGGTATAAGCCACACCGTCTCAGGTAACCCCAACCGCTTCGATACGGGTACCGTCGAGCTACGCCAGGACCGCGCGTGGCAGAAACAGATGAAACCCCGTGACAGGGCTCTCGTTACAGCGCTGACTTTGCCGCTGCTGATGCGCTACCACTACGCGATAAGGTAGCCGGCGCAACCCACCGGCGCGTCGAAACTCTCTACACTCTCGGCTTCTTGCCGATGCTGACCATCTCGGGCTGCACGCCCTCTGCGGGTCCGTCGCCGAGTTTCTCGTCGCGGTACTGGTAGACGCCGCGGCAAGTATGGCCGCCTGTAGTGCGCTTCTCGGTGTAGGAGAGCCTTACGTTGGGATTTATGGCCTGGACCATAGCCTTTTCGTAGGTGGAGAAAGCGGCGCAGGGTTTCACGTCCCAGCCGGGCACGCCTTCTTGTCCCATGCCGCCGAACCAAGGGCAGCGGTCCGCGTTTATGACGTAGGTTCCGTCACCCTGTTCGGTCAGTGTGATCTCGATGTCGAAAAAGCGGTTGGCTAGCATGACGACGTCGACGGCGTCCTTCATCGTCTTGACGCCAAGCTGATCGCGCAGATCGCTACCCTGCTTCTCGCCGATGCGGCTCATGGCGAGCTTACCCACCTTCTGGCCGTCGTAGCCCAGGTCATCGGCAGCCCGGATCATCTCATCCAGGATGACGCCCGTCCCCGCACTCGCGGCCTTCCACTTGTACCACGTCGGCCCAGGCAACCCCAGCCTCATCGCCCACCTCGCCAGAAAAAGCGGGAGCTTCGGAAGACCGTAGACCTTGAGCCACTTCATAATGGGTAACCCTTCATTCGCTTACGCCAGCGCAAGCCCCATTATACTCTGACCTCCGAGCGTGGAGTGCCGAAGGAGCGTCCGTGAGCGATGCGTAGTGTCGAACCGCTGATAAACCTTGCTCTCCTGCTCTCACGGCGTCCCCGGGAGTTTCGCGACAGGGTGGCGGGTTATGCTGACCTCGGCCTGGAACGCCTCTGGAGAAGCTCACCGGCCTATGAGACCGCAAGGTGGCAGGGTGTGCTCAGGGATATCGGGGAGCACCTGGGTCGCGTAACTGAGATCCTCGACGAGCCGGCCCTCGAAGAGATCGAAGATGACACGCGCCGGCTCCTGGAGGACATCCGCGCTAAGGATCCGTTCAGCCCGCGCTGGGCCGCGGACTCCAGGTTCGCCCGCCTTGGCTACCTTTTGTGTCGTCTGATCTCGCCTTCCGTAGTGCTGGAGACCGGTGTGGCCTACGGTGTGAGCTCGGCCTTTATCCTGAAGGCCCTCGAGGTGAACGGCAGCGGCACACTCCACAGCGTAGACCTGCCTCCCCTGAGGAGCGAATATGAGCGGTTCTGGGGCATAGCCGTACCAGAAGCGCTAAAAGACCGCTGGAGGCTGCACCGGGGGTCCAGCGCCAGGGTACTCCCCCGGCTCCTCCAAGAAACCGGCATGATAGACCTCTTCGTACACGACAGCCTGCACACCCGTAGGAACATGCGCCGCGAGTTCGACGCAATATGGCCTCGTCTCCGTAACGGAGGCGCACTGCTGGCCGACGATGTCGAGAGGAACCGCGCGTTCGGCGAACTGCTTCAGAGAAGCCCGGCACTCTGGCGGGTTGTCCAGGACAGGGAGGAGACGCCGCTCCACGGCAGGGCCGCGCCCGTGGTGTTCGGGATCGCGATAAAATAGCAAGTCAGCACATGCCCTGTCGGGCGCTCGTCGGCATTTCGGCTGATCAGCTCTTCAGCGTGCGCGAAAGCCCTGGCTGACAAGGCGACACAGCCGCCGTACTGACAAGCGAAGGCCGGAGCGTGCTGAAATGCGCTAATATCCTGGCCTCCCCATCCTCTTGTATGTAATCTGCTTGCCGGCCTCGACGCCGGGCTGGTCGAAAGCGTTGACGCCATAGAGGGCTCCGGCGATGGCGGTCTGCACTTCGAGCGCCTGTAGCAGGTAGCCGAGGTTCTCTTCGTTTGACTCGCCGAGTCTTATGGTGCAGTTGGGGCGTCCGGCTTCGGTGAGGGCACGCCTGGTGGCGTCGCACTCGACGTTCAGTAGCTCTGCCATGGTGTGCCCCCCGAGGTATCCGACGCCTTGGAGGTCCTCGTAGGCTCCTTGTATCTGCAGATCGCGCGGGTGGTTCTCGACCTCCACGATCTCGATCACCTTGTCCTGCGGACCCTGCATGTAGAGCTGGACTTGAGAGTGCTGGTCCGTGGTGCCGACAGCGCCGTGGGGCGTCGAGCCTTTGCCGTCTTTGCCCAGGGATTCAGCCCAGAGCTGGACGAACCAGGCCGCGAGCCGCTCCAGGGCGTCGGCGTAGGTCATCATGACCCTGACGTTGCGACCCCTCGCGGTATCCATTAGGTAGTGCATGGCAGCCCCTACGACTGCAGGGTGCTCGGCGCCTCTCTCGTTCACCTCGTCAACGCACTGCGAAGCACCGGCGAGTAGTGCGTCTACGTCGAGCCCGGTTACGGCGGCGGGCAACAGCCCTACCGGCGTGAGGACCGAGAACCGGCCGCCCACGTCGGGCGGTATGGGGAGCAATTTGACGTCTTCCCGATCGGCAATCTGCTTCAGAAACCCTTCTTCGGGGTCCGTCGTGGCGATCATGCGTTCCTGGAATCCGAAGTCTCCCAAAGCGTCTACGAGGAAGCCCCGGATCACGAGGAAGTTCGCCACCGTCTCCGCCGTCGACCCTGACTTGGTGACGACGTTGACCCAGGTTCCTTCTGCGTCGGCGACGTCGAGGATCGCGGAGAGCGCCGCAGGATCGGTGTTCTCAGCGAAGTGCAGCCGCGGACCTCGCCGGACTTCGCCCGAGAGCATGTTGTAGTAGGGATGGCTCAACGCCTTGTGCAGGGCCATCGGGCCAAGGGCCGAGCCGCCGATGCCGACGTGGATAAAATCCGTCGCGCCCGAGGTCCGGAGCTCCTCGGCTGCGCGTTTCGAAGCCTCAGCGTACTCACCAGTCTTCGGCAACCGCATAAAGCCAGGAGGGTCTCCGAGAAGTCCGTCTGCCGCCTCGCGCAAACGGGGTCCTATCTCATCCAGCTCCCCGCTCTGCAGACCACCCTCCACCTCAATGAGGTTCTGGTAGTCGAAGGTGACCTCGGCCATGCCCGGGCTCCTCTCTGTCGCGGTCCTTCTTACGGAAATAGTTTAGAACAGGGTATAATCCCCGGCCATCGTGAACCCATCCGCAGCACCCGCCTCGGAAGTAACAGCCCGCTTGAAGACCGAGTACCCGGACGCACGTACCGAGCTCGTCTGGTCCAACCCCTTGGAACTCCTGGTAGCGACCATCCTCTCCGCCCAGACCACCGACGTTCAGGTCAACCGGGTGACCGAGAAGCTTTTCACGAAGTACCGTACTGCTGAGGACTACGCTGATTCTAGCCTCGACGAGCTCGAAGAGAACATCCGTCCGACCGGCTTCTACCGCAACAAGGCACGCTCCTTGCGTGGCATGGCCAGGGCCCTCGTAGAGGAGCACGGGGGAGAGGTCCCCAGCACGATGTCCGAGCTCGTAGCCCTGCCCGGCGTCGGCCGCAAGACGGCCAACGTAGTCCTCGGCAACGCCTTCGGCATCAACGAGGGCATCGTCGTGGACACTCACGTTCGCCGCGTCTCGGACAGGCTTGGCCTCACCGAGGGTAGTGATCCCGCGAAGATCGAGCAGGAGCTCATGAGATTAGTACCAGAAGGGGACTGGACTATCTTCTCACATCTCCTGATCCTGCACGGTCGCCGAACGTGCAAGGCCCGCAAGCCAGACTGCCCGAACTGCATTCTAAACGACATCTGCCCGTCGGCTCGCGAGTACAAAAACTGAACGGCTTGCGGTTCTGCGCGCTGTTAACTGAAAGCGGCACCGAGCGGTTGGAATTGGCGAGAGCGTAGAGAGCCCTGAGGGCGCGCTGCAGAACGGCGTGGATGCCCTCGCGTCGATGCGCAACTGCATACACTCAGAGGTCAGGTTTCGCACCTTACTGCGCCAGGATCAGACTTGGCAGCTGGAAGTGGTGCGTGCCTAAGGAATAGTAGGGGACGCCATGCGTCTCTTCCTACATCAGCGAGTAGGAGCGACAACCAGCCCTCCATTCAGCGAGGCTTGCGTGCTTGCGTTAGGGGGATAAGGTCGCAGTACGGTTAGTAAGCCCTTTGGTCGCACCCAGATGGCGAGCAGCGCACTCATAATGAGATTAGGTCAGCAGTTCGAGTCCGCTCGACGGCTCTCATTTTTCTTTTTGACGACAGTCTAGCCGAAGAAAGAGGTGTCACGCCCGACCCTGAACCCGTCAGTTTTGGTTCGAGTCTAGATCTTTCGGACAAATGGACAATGGCATTGCGCTCAAGCTTAGAGTCTACAGAAGAAGGGTCGAGATCCACTAAATGCGGGGCGTCTCGCCTTGGTCTACTTAGACACCTCCAAGATTCCGTTCGGAAACCTGGACCTTATCCCTTCCGCAGAGCCCGGATCTTGTGCCTGCTCGCAGCGCTTGAGGGTACGCACCGTCTTTGCGTTCATCTGGGTGGGCAGCATCTTGGGTGCCAGATCGTTTCTCTCTAGCAAGACGACGCCCCGGGTCCCAACCGACTCTCCTCTGTGAGCAAATTCGGTGTGGGCAACACTGAAAGCCTTACTCTCCATAAGAGGAGATGGCAATTTAGCATAGCGGGGTTCATGTGGCCCGACTATCATTACGTAGTCGGAGCCTTCTCGCCGAACCTGTTCTAGCAGGTTGAGCATGGACAGCGACATGAATTTACAATCGCCCATCTTGCTCGTCATCTGCTGAACCCAGATTGCGTCCGGCGGTATTCTGGAGATGCTGTTTCTTGCGGGATCGCACCTCATCTGGACGTTTGGCCTCGGCACGCATAACCCCTGGTCCAGCCGCAGTTTCGTCCACTCGTGCCGCCCGTTGTCCAAAAACACCATATAGGCTTGCTCATGGTTGATCAGGGGCTCAGCGACGACGAGGACGCGCTCTCCTTTTGGAACGTTCTCGGCCATCCAATCTACCATGTGGGCTTCATGGAACGGTACCCTGCGCTGCTCCAAGAGTGCACTACCCGGATCTTCAGGGAGCAGCGCTTGGACCCTTCCCACACACGCCACAAGCACCACGCCTGCCAGCACAGCGGCCACAAGTGCCCCTATGAGCCGGGCGGGATTATTGCGCCCCCTCTCCAATGCCGTCTCGCTAGCCTCCACGACGAGGGCGGCCAGGGCGCACAGCACGAGCGTCTGGGGAATGAGGAACTGGCGCGACTGCCAGAGTTCCACCACTACCAGCAAGCAGACGGGTGTCTGAAGAAGCAATGCGAGCGCGAGCAGCCTCCATGCTCTGTTCTGCTGGCGTACCCTCCATGTTACGTATCCGACTACAATTAGCAGCGTCGGCACGACGAAGATGCTGGGGGCCAGCAGATCGCCGAGGTACACCCTCAAGGCCTCGAACGACAGCTTGCCCAGCGAGTGGGCTGCCGTGGCGAGAAGAAAGCCAGAAAGTGCGACGGTCCAAGCGAGAGCCGAAAACCAGCCGATCCACCGGCGCCGACGTTCGTCGGCCAAGAAGCGGGCTACCATCTCGGAGGAGTACACTATTGCCGCCAAGATCAGGAAGAGCGCGGTTGCTATAAGGATCAGGACCTGCACTCCGGTTGGCAAACGGCCCACCAGATACACCTCTCTGGTGGCGGAGTAGGCCCACACCCACCAAGGCAGGCACACGAGGATAACACCCAGGTAGTGCCAGAGAGCCTCGCGCAGCTCCCAATCGAGCAGAAGCACAGCGAGTAGGGCGAGGGGTGCGTTGACGACTGCCGTCTCTTTGGTCAGTATGGAAGTCCCGAGAAGCACACCGGAAAGTAAGGCAAGCAGAGAACTGTTGCGCCTTATGGCCGCTAGCAGCGTCAGCAACGCCAATAGGTAGAACATAAGTAGTGGAGCGTCAATATTGAGTGCGAGCTTACTCATGGCGCTGTAACCGAGCAGGGTAACAAGCGCCGCGGCCACCAGCCCGCCAGCAGGGCTCGAGAGCCTCTTGGCCAGAAGGTAGGCCAGCAAAGGGTTGAGTAGTGCCATCAAGCGTACCGTCCAAACCAACTCCGCCGTGTCACGCCCGAAGACGACCGTGAGGGCACCGATGAGGGCAGGAAAGACAGGACCGTGACCGCCGTTGAACCCCGAGATGCTGTTCAGATCCTCAAGGGCTTGCCCTGTGATGAGCTGCGAGGCGGCTAGCAGATAGCGGCCTGAATCGTCACCGAATACCGTCCAGTGGTCTGCAAACCACAAGAGCGCTGGCACGGAAAGGACCAAGGTGAGCGGAACGACCACCAAATCCGCCCAACCGAGAGGCGAAGCGGACCCAGGGCCGGGCAACCAGGAGGAGGGAGAAGATCTTCTCCCCGTCGAGTCTATGCGAACATCTCCTCTCCGGGCATTCCATGACGGAGGACGGCCGCGGCCATCTTCTGCATGAATTCCAAAGAGTATGTTCTCATGCAACAACAATGATGCATCATACTTCTTCAACCTGCTACGATCCGTCCTCGGCCGCGCGGCAAGTGTATGTGGCACAAACCTTTAGCGCTTGCAGACGCACGGCCAAGCTCGTGGGCGGCGCAGCGGCGTCGTAGGAGTTGGTAAGTTCGTAGCCATCCGACTCGAGGTTGTAGAGCTCCCTTGCGCCGCCTGCATACTCGACGTACTTGCGCCTGGTGATGGTGTTGGTAGTTACGGTGCGGATGCCCCTGTAGGCTTGTGAGTAGTTGGCCGCAGCTTCCAGCAGCATGGCGCTCCTCCAGCTCGTTACACTGCCATCGAGCACCGGCCGAAGGGAGCGTCCATCGACGTAGGGTGGGCTCTGTTCGCCCGCCAGATCCGTAAAGGTGGGCAAGTAGTCGGTGTTGAGGACCAGCTTGTAGGTAGTCGATCCGGCCGCTACTCCGGGGCCGCGCACCACAAGCGGCATGTGTATGTCCTCCTCGTAGGGGCGCCACTTCCCCTGCTGTATGCGGTGTTCGCCCTCGTGCCATCCGTTGTCTGAGGTGAAGAAGATGTAGGTGCTGGAAAGAACGCCCTTATCCTTTAGCGTGCCAACCACCCCAGCCACAAGATCGTCTACGGCTTGTAAGGACTCAGCACGACGCTCATGCTGGTTTTCTATCTTCGCCTTCTTGGCGTCGCTGAGCCTGGGCAGCTGCCTTATCCAGGAGAGGTTATCTGTGACGTCCTTCTCGTTGAAAGAGGGCGGGCGCCGGGTCTTGAGGCCGTCGTAGGTGTGCAAGTCGCCCGGCGCCGGGGTAGCCGGGAGGTGCGGGGCCTTGGGCGCCACGTAGGCGAAAAATGGTACGCCCGCGTTCGCGGAGGTACCGATGAAGGTCTTGGCTTGGTTCGCTATCACGTCCGTTTCGTAGTCGGCGGAGGTCGACTCGTAGTGCTTGATGGTGCCGTCGTCGTTGATCTGGTAATCGTAATAGTCGATGCCGTTGACGTGCGCGAACCACCTGTCCCTTCTTGGTGTTTGATCTACCTGCGCATCGCATTGCCGTTACGAAAAGAAGCCTAAGAAGGGGGATATCCCGCCGTCATGAGCACCCATCCCAAAGTGTTCGGGAAGATAATTCGATCCAACTCGGGAATCGTGTCGATGACGACGTGACGCCTTCCCGCCTAGTCCAGACGCCTCATTAGCGGATGTCGCTGCAGGCATCTATCCCGAGCTGCTCGGGAAGTGTTTCCCGTCCAACTCGGGAATCGTGCCCATGACGGCGTGACGCCTAAATCTCTAGGCTTGAGGCATCGTCAAGAAGGGCAGCCCGTTCAGCGAGCCGCGCAGCGTAGCCCATTCGCCGGATGATCAGACATCGAGTGATGTCGACTATCCAGTTTGCCGGAACTCAGCGATTGACCGGATCGGACGTGCATCGACCTCCGCCATGAGCCATCGCGTGCGACCCTTAGAGGAGGTGCCGCACCGGCTGATGCGCGAAGGTCTTCCGCTTCGGATGCAGCGGGCCGCGCGGGGTGCGATCATTGCAGCTAGAGGGAAG
>Ga0268243_1000115_pt1 | contig 15160 bp, 20 predicted proteins | sample BulsoiMagMametaG_FD_200254 | JGI IMG/M metagenome (GOLD analysis project Ga0268243, IMG submission 200254) | Bulk soil microbial communities from Mexico - Magueyal (Ma) metaG (v2) (version 2) | ecosystem: Environmental > Terrestrial > Soil > Agricultural land | place: Mexico: Magueyal...
CACCGAGACCGTGACCGAGGAGCGCCAGGTCGGCGAGGAGGTCCGCAAGGAGCAGATCCAGGTCGAGGGCGACCGCGACCGGCTGCGCGACGACCAGCGGCCCTAGCAGGGCCGCCTCGCCGAAAGGGACGCCGAGCCGGCAAGGCCGGACCGCCGTGCCCGAACAGGTCCGGCGTCCCTGGGCATGAGGGCCAGTCATAGCTGGCCGACGCATTCGCCGAAGGAGGCGGACATGGCGCAGGACAACACGGTGGCCCGCTCCCTGCACGATCTGGGCCTGGCGGCCTGGTTTGGCGGGTCGCTGATGGGAGCGGTCGGACTGAACGGGGCGGCCGGGGCGGTCGAGCCCGCTGACCAGCGGCTGCGGGTCGCCAACGCCGGCTGGGCACGGTGGACCCCGGTGAATCTGGCCGGGATCGCCGCGCATGTGGCCGGCGGCGCCGTACTGCTGGTGGCCAACAAAGGTCGTGTGGCTGGTCAGCGTGGGGTGGCCACGGCCACCGTCGCCAAGACGGCGTTGACCGGGTTGGCGTTGGTCGCCACCGGCTATTCGCGGGCGCTTGGGGCTAAGCTCCAGCGGGTCGGTGACGCCCCGGTGGAGGGCGGTACCACCCCGGCCGAAGACAGCCCAGACCAGGTCGCCAGCGTGCAGCGGCAGCTGAACGTGCTGCAGTGGGTGATCCCTGGGCTGACCGGGGCGACGATGGTGCTCAACGCCCAGATGGGTGAGCAGCAGCGCCCAACCAACGTGGCCACCGGGATGCTGCAGGGCGTCCGGAGCCGGCTGCCCTGGGTGGCGGTCCCGGCTCTGGCCGCCGGCGCCGCCGTCCTCGCCAGGCGGCGCGGGACCGGCAGCCAGCCGGCCGGTGAGGGCGTGCCTGCCGAGGTCACGACAGCGCCAATGGCCGGACAGCTCGACGCTGACAGCTCCGCTGCCGAGGCGGAAGCGCGGCGCGGCTGGCGGCGACGCCAACGGGGAGGCGGCCTGCCGCAGGTCAGGCAGGTCATGACCGCCGATGTGGTCACAGTGTCGCCGTCGATGAGCGTGGTCGAAGTGGCCAAGGAGATGATCGCCAGGGAGAAGGGGCCGCTGCCGGTGGTGGAGGGCGGCCGGGTGGTGGCCATGATCACGGACCGCGACCTGGTCGCCCGGGTGGTCGCAGCCAGTCGCGACCCGAACATGGTTCGCTGCGAGGAGATCGCCACCAGGGATCTGGTGACCATCGGTCCCGATCAGGATTTGCAGGAGGCCCGCCGGCTGCTGGCCCAGCATCAGCTGGACCGGCTGCTGGTGGTGGAGGAGGGCGACCGGCTGGTCGGGATCCTCTCGGAGGCCGACATCCGAGCCGACGAGGGACCCCTGGCCAGTTCGACCCTTGGTCATCGGGCCCGGCGCCGTCGTTGACCAGCCTGCCCCACGACCGGACCCGGGCCGGCGTCCTGCCGCCGCCGTTCGCAGCAGGACTCGACCGCAACCGGCTGTTTAGGAGATAACTGCCAACATTCCGCTGAGTGCGTTCCAGTGGGTTCTACGCAGGTCAGGTTGGGCCGAGATTCCGGCCAGTGCGGTCTAGTTGGTTGCAGTAGGGCCTGGTGGAATGACCGCGAGAATGACCACCAATGCAAGCTAGAGTGGGTTCGAAGCGGGGTGGACGGTGTCGGCCTGAAGGTGGGGTTGTTGGTCGGTGTGGAGTTGGTGGGCCGGTTGACCGGCCCTTGGTTCGAGCTGCCAAGCGTGCTACGAGGGCAAGCGCCAATACTCCACCGGTCACCAGCACGAGAGTGACCAAGACCATTCTGATTGCTTCCATTGCGACTCCTTCATTGATCGTCGCTCCACTAGTCATCCCGCGGTCAGTTCGCGAACCGCTGCCACCGCGTGGTCGTCTGACCCGTGAGTCTCCCGGGATCAGGCATGCGTCGACGTTGCCCCGAGGATGCTGCGGGCTCTCGGATTATCGGGCTGATGAACCCCCATTCGTTCGGGCCAGGCCATCACCTTGACCAGCGTGCCGTCCACGATCCGCGTCAGCTCCAGGTCGATGACCGCGGCGCCGGCATCGCCGATGATGTCGGCTGTTGGTCGGTATCCCGCTCGACGTCGGTCACGCCGTGATCGCCGTAGTAGCGCAAGGACGAATAGCCGTAGTCGGCCAGCAGCTGGACCAGTTGGTCGGCGCGGTGCCTGGTCCGAGCGACCAGCCAGAGGGCGGCGCCGCCCGTGCGGGCGTTGTCCAGGAAGCGTTGCTTGGCTGTAGGGTCGGCGACCAAGGCGGCGACGGCCTTGGCCACGATGGAGCGTTCGTGCTGCAACCGGGACACGATGCGGAGGATCTCCTCGGACTCATACAGCCGAAGCTCTTCCCGGGGGACCTTGCGGTCGAGGAGACCTCGCTGGGTCCGCCGGGCCTCTTCAGGGTCGCTGAACAGCGCCACGAGATAGCTGGTGGCTGTGAGGTACCAAGGGCGCAGGGTTCCTTCGGCTGGCTGCTCGAACGGCCAGGCTTGTGGTTGGGTCACGGCGATCACCTCAGCGCACGGGAGCGGGATCCACGAGGGTGCGTCGGGCTTCGCGGATCATCTGGTGGGTGAAGCCCCACTCGTTGTCGTACCAGGCCATGACTTTGACCAGCGTGCCGTCCACGACCCTGGTCAGCTCCAGGTCGACGACGGCGGCGCGTGGGTCACCAACGATGTCGGCCGATACCAGTGGATCTTCTGAGACACCTAGGATGCCCTGGTAGCGCTCGGTTGCCGCGTCGTGCCGGAATGCGTCGTTGACCTCCTCGGCGGTGGTCGCCCGGCTGGCGTCGAACACGATGTCGGCGATCGAACCCACGGGAACGGGCGCTCGGAGGGCGACCCCGTCGAACCTGCCGGTCAGCTCGGGTACGGCGCGGGTGGTGGCCTGCGCCGCCCCGGTTGACGCGGGGACCAGGTTGGCGGCGGCTGCCCGGCCACGCCGGAGGCTCTTGCTCGGGCTGTCCACCAGCTGCTGGGTGGCGGTGTAGGCGTGGACGGTGGTCATCACGGCACGCTCGACGCCGATCCGCCGGTGGGCGATCTCGATGACCGGGGTGATGCAGTTGGTGGTGCAACTGGCGCACGAGATGATCCGCGGCTGCCCGTCAGGGCGGTTGACGCCGTGGACCACGGTGGGGACGGTCTCCGACTTGGTCGGTGCGGACAGGATCACGTAGGACGCACCGGCGCGAATGTGCCGGCTTAGCTCCTCTTCGGTGGTGAACGCACCAGTGCACTCCAGCACCAGGTCGACCCCAAGGTCGTCCCATGGTAGGGCGCCCGGGTCACGCTCGGCGAACACCGGGATCCGCAGGTTGTCCACGACCAGGGCACCATCTTCGGCGCTGACCTTGCGGTGGTAGCGTCCGTAGACGGTGTCGTACTTGATCAGGTAGGCGAGGTTGTCGGCCGTTGCAATGTCGTTGACTGCGGCAAGTTCGAGCCCGTCGGAGTCCAGCAGGATCTTCAGGGCTGCTCGACCGATTCTTCCAAGACCGTTGATGGCAACGGTTGGCATTTTCAGATCACCGCCTCGGTGTCGTCAGTGGAGTTGTCGCGGGACCGGCTGCAGGATGCCGCCCTGAACCTTCTGGCATCTGCGCTCAGGTCCGGATCCGCATGAAGGGGTAGGTCATCGCCATGTCGGCGTCGCGGTCGTCGACGTCGAAGGTGAGCCGGTCCTCGACCCGGACCACGCCTTCCACGCCATGGACGGCGCGGACGAGGAACGGTATGAGCCGGCTCCGTTCGACCTTGCCCTGCAGGGCGACCACCCCATCGACGACATCGATGAAGAACCGGCTGGGGTCCAGCATGAAGTCGCCGACGATGACGTCGTCCATGATCTCGCGCCAGATGGCCTCGTCGGACCGGGTGAAGACCTTCAGGAGGTCGGCGCGGCTGACGATCCCGACCAGTCGGCCTGTCTCGTCGACCACCGGCAGTCGCTTGACCCCGGCGGTGTGCATGCGCCGGGCGGCCTCAGTGATGGTGGCAGTGGGCGACACGGTGACTGGAGGGGTGGTCATCAGCTTGCCGGCCACGACCGCGGCTGCTTTCTCCTGCTCCAGGCGGCGGCGCCTGTTCCATACTAGGGGGACGTTGAACTCGAGGTCGGAGTGCTCCTGCTTGAGGAGCAGGTCGGCCTCGGTGACGACGCCGAGCAGGTTGCCCTCGGCGTCCAGCACGGGCGCGGCGCTGATTCGGTGCTCGGCGAGTCGGGTGACGATCTCCCGGAACGGCGTCCAGGGCTGGACCGTCACCACTTCGGTGGTCATCACGTCTCGTACCAGGCTCTTCATGGGTCCTCCTCGATTCGACTTCGCCTGCGTGGAGCCGGCTTGCCTCCTGCCAGTGCCCCGTGCCGCTCGCCGCGGCGCCTGATACGGCAGGCTCCGCCTAGCGGTACGTCTGGCCATACCTAAAGTATCACTTTACTTGAGGCACTCACAATGAAGTGATACTGTCAGCATGACCTGCTCGGCCGGCCATCCCGCAAGCAGGCAGCCGGTCGTGACTGCAGGTCCTGTCCAGCGTTCGCCCGCTCGCGAACGCAGCGCCCTACCAGCCTCCAAGGAGGTTCCGATGGCACGCACCGCAGACCACAACGCCGCCAGCTCCACCACGGCTCACCGCGGCTCGCGGCGGCCTGCCCAGCAGCAGCGCGCGCCGGAGTCGGAGGCTGCCGTGGTGCTGACCCCGGACGGGCAGCAGTGGCTGCTAGCGCGGGCCGCCTGGCTGGCCAGCAAACCGGATCAAGCGGGGTGGGATGACGAGGGTTACGCGCGAGGAGCAGCCGAGCTGGCCCGCCTACACGGCATCCTGGGGCAGGCCATTACCACGGAGGAGCTGCCGCCCGAGCAGCCCGGCGTGGTCGAGCTCGGCGACGAGGTGACGGTCGAGTTCGCCGCTAGCGAGACCGAGCGGTTCCTGCTGGTCGACCCGGTTGAGGCCCCGCTCGATCAGCTGCGCATCTCGGTCGAGTCGCCGCTGGCCCGGGCCCTGCTCGGCCGCCGGGTCGGGGATCAGGTGGAGGTCCGGGCACCCGGCGGCCGCTACTGCTGCCGCATCCTCGCCACCCGTCGGTACCCGGCGTCATCGGCCGAGAACGGCCACCGTACTGCGTGATGGAAGCACCTGGAGGTCGGGTGCGACTACGAGATGGAGGTTCCCATGGCGCTGAAGTGCGTGACCTGCGGCCTGCTGTTCCGCAACCGCAGCGAACTGGACTGGCACATCCGCCAGGAGCACCTGCGACAGCCGCTCCCGCCAATCAAGGATCAGCCGACGCCGCCCGCGGCTTCGTCCAAGGACCGGAGGTGAGCGGCATACATCAGCAACGACTGTCCGGCCCTAAGTTGCGGCGGACACAGCCAGCAGGCAGACAGTGGTGAGGAAGCCGGACGTACGGGTGCGCCGCGTCTACGAGCAGCCGAGCCCGCAGGACGGGACCCGGGTTCTGGTCGACCGAATCTGGCCACGGGGGCTGACCAAGAGCAGAGCAGAGCTCGCCGAATGGTGCAAGCAGGTCGCACCGTCCACGGAGCTGCGCAAGTGGTACGACCACGACCCAGAGCGCTTCGAAGAGTTCCGCCGGCGCTATCGTGCCGAGCTCGAGGAGCCCGAGCGGGCGAAGGCGTTGCAACACCTGCGGGAGCTGGCCAAGGACCGAACCCTGACGCTGCTCACCGCAACCAAGCGCCCCGAGATCAGCGAGGCCGTGGTGCTCGCTGATCTGCTCGGGGCCTGACCCCGGTCAGCACGTAACTGACCCAGGCGCTCAGGTGCTGGTACGGCACTACTATTTGGTGGGGCGAGGGCCGGGAGCGCGTCCGGACGGCGCCCGACGCCTACGGGAGTTTGGCGACGGTGAGCAGGACGGTCGAGTCCTCGACGGCATGCAACGTGTGGCGCGCCTGGGGGACGATCAGAAGGTCGCCGTCGCGTCCCTCCCACTCAGCGGTGTCAGCAACCAGCCGCACCCCTCCTGCCAGCACCTGGAGGGTCGCCTCGCCGGGATTCTCGTGCTCCGAGAGCGCCGACCCGGCGGTCAACGCGATCAGCGTCTGCCGCAGCACGTGCTCATGCCCGCCGTAGACGGTCTCGGCGGCGCGGCCGGCCGGAGCGGTCGCGGCCGAGTTCATCAGTACGCGGGCGCGCGCCTCGAGCGAGAACTTCTCCATACGGCAAGTGTGGTCACCCATCCTCTCGACCGTCAACGACACGCACGGTCCGTGCTCAGCGCCACCCGGGAGGGCGGCCAGTTACACGGTGCCGCCGATCAGGTTGCGTCTTCAATGGCGTCAGGTTCGGAGCTGTCGCAGGACCAGCTACGGAATCCCGCCGTGAACCTCGTTGCCTGCACGCTCAGGGGCCCATCCAGGGGAAGGCGATCGCCGGGTCGTAGTCGTCCACCTCGAAGCTGAGCTGGTCCTCGACCCGGACCACGCCCTCCACGTGATGGACGGCGCGGACCAGGTAGGGGATGAGGCTGCCGCGTTCGGCCTTGCCCTGAAGGAGGACCACCCCGTCGTCGACCTCGATGAAGAGCCGGCTGGGGTCCATCATGAAGTCGCCGACGATCACCTCGCTGATGATCTGGCTGCGGATGGCCTCGTCGGGCCGGGTGAAGACCTTGAGCAGGTCGGCGCGGCTGACGATCCCCACCAGCCGGCCTGTCTCGTCGACCACCGGCAGTCGCTTGACCCCGGCGGTGTGCATGCGCCGTGCCGCATCGGTGACGGTGGCGGTGGGCGCCACGGTGACTGGAGGGGCGGTCATCAGCTTGCCCGCGACCGACGCCGCCGCTTTGGCCCGCTCCCGGCGACGGCGCCTGGTCCAGATCAGAGCGACGTCCGCCTTGGGGTCGGGATGCGCCTGCTTGAGCAGCAGGTCAGCCTCGGTGATGATTCCGAGCACCCGCCGACCGGCGTCCACCACTGGCACCGCACTGATCCGGTGCTGGGCGAGCCGAGCCGCGATCTCCTTGAACGGCGTCCACGGCTCGGCCGTCACGACCTCGGTCGTCATCACGTCGCCCACCAGGCTGCTGGTCATGGGGTCCTCCTCGCTCGACTCCGCTACCGCTCTACGGACTCAGATGGCCTTGGCCCGTCGGAGTGATCTCGACTGTCTTAAGTATACCTTCACTTGATAGGTCATCAATGAAGTGATACTATCGACTTGATCCCGACGCCCACATGCTGAGGTGGGTGGCCGGTCGACCTTGTTCCTCTGGCGCTCGCCATGTCGTGGCAGCGCCACTTCAACCGCCAAGGAGGTTCCGATGGCGCGCACTGCAGGTCTCCAGGTCGACAGCCCCCACACGGTAGACAGCGGCCAGCATCGGCGTCCCCGGGGGCAGCGGGAGCCGAAGGCTGCCGCCGTTGTCCTGACTCCAGAAGGACAGCGGCGGCTGGCAGCGAGGGCAGCCTGGCTGGCGACCGAACGGATTCCCAGGTTCGCCCACTCCTACCTCGATGACCTTGGCCGGGACGGGTGGGCCAGCGCGGAGTACGGGCATGACGTGAGCGAGCTGGCCTTCCTGACCAGGATCCTGCAGCGGGCCATCACCACCGACCAGCTGCCACCGGAGATCCCTGGCATCGTCGAACTCGGCGACGAGGTGGCCGTCGAGTTCGCCAACGGCTACAGCCAGCGGTTCCTGGTGGCCAGCCCGATCGAGGCTCCACTTGACGACCTGAACATCTCGGTCGAGTCGCCGCTGGGGCAGGCCCTGGTCGGCCGCCGGGTCGGCGAGCAGGTCGAGGTCGACGCCCCCGACGGTCGCTTCCGATGCCGCATCCTCACCACCGGCCGGCACCAGACGGCCGCGGCGTCGCGGCCCAAGACCAGCGGCAGCTGGGTGACGGAAGGAGGGATGGGTCGTGTTCGTCCGCTACCCGCCTGGAAAGATCCGCTATGAAGGTAACCGGCTGGTCGCGCTGCTCTCAGTCCGCGTTGCCCCGTCGTTTCGCCTGGTCGACCTGCCGCTCGGGTTGCCCACGACCTCGGCCCGCACCGGCCGGGGAACCTGGGCGCTGTACCCGATCGGACTAGAAGTCGTGGTCGTCCACCCCGACGGCGCCGTCAGCGGCCCGGCGGCCGAGGTCGCGGCCGAGGTCGGTCGCCTGGCAAGCCGCGACCGCCAGGGCGACCTGGACCGGCAGGCGGCCTGGACGATCCAGCGCCTGCTGACCGGCGACGGCCCCGCCCGTGCCGGTCCAGGCCGGCTGGGGGCGAGGACCTGGTCTATCCCGGCCAAGGCCTACTGGCTGAGCGGCCCCGACAACTATCACCGGCACGCCGCCGCCGGGACGCCAGATCGCCCCGAGCCGAGCCACAGTGTCGAGCCCGCGACGGGTGATCCCGCCACCCCTGTCGCCTCCCCGCCGAGTTCGGCCAGCCACCAGGTAGCCGCCAACCATCGGCCACAGCGCAACGTGCATCGACCCGGCCATGGCCGCCCCTTCAGGTTCAAGCAGCGACTGGGCGCCGGAACCAGCCAAGGAGGCAACGCAACCTATGAGGATCATGGCCGTCTGTAGCAACTGCCAGCGCGAGCTGCTGCTGAGCCAGCTGGTCGAGGGCCCGCAGATCACCGGCAGATGCCCATGGTGTGGGACGCTGCTGGCTCCGCACTACACCACGCTCCTCGCCGACGCCGTTCGGCGGGCCGAGCGCGCTGGCGCAGAGCTCGTACGGGCCCTCGCCCAGCTCAGCCAAGGCGGTTCCAGGCTCCAGATTCGGCCCGATTCTGTCTTGATCCCATCCGGGCGCCGCTGACGGCGGAGGAACCGCCGAGCCGCCCACTGCTTCGCCAAGCCGCGTAGCAAGGCGGGTTCACCCCGGGGCCGTTCTGGAGGGCGCCGGTCCTGGCTGGCTTCAAGAGCCAGTTGGTTCTGCGGCCAGGACGGGCCAAACGGCATACAGCCTTGGACTGGCCGGAGCGACCCAGGGGCAGCCTGTTATCGAGGAGAGACATGAGAGTAGAGGACGCGTGCAGGCCGGGACTCTTCACGGTCGACGTCGACGACAGCCTGGAGGTCGCGGCCCATCGGATGGACCAGGCGCAGCTCGGAGCGCTAGCCGTGGTCGACGGCCAGCGGTTGGTCGGCATCGTCACCGAACGCGCTCTCGTCCGCGCGATCGCTCGGGCCGCCGACCCCGCCGACGTCCCAGTGGCGGCGTATGCGTCGTCGAGCCCGCAGACGGCCACGGTCGAGCAGGACGCCAGGGCAGTCGTCCAGCGCATGCTCGTCCTGGGGGTTCGCCATCTTCCGGTGACAAGTCGCGACGGCCAGCTGATCGGGATGGTCTCGATGCGAGACCTGCTGGCCGTCGAGGCCTAGGCGTAGCGGCGAGGGAGGCTCCGTGGACGTTCTTCGTAGAACAAAGCTCCAGCGCCTGCCGCTGCGGAGGCATAGATCATGTGTTTCGGTGTTCCTTCCCACCCACCGCGCCGGGCGCGATGTGGAGCGAGCCCCGATCAGGCTGAAGAACCTGCCTCGGCAGGCGACCGACGCGCTCCAGGCTGACGGTTTCAGGGCACCCGAGATCGGCCGCCTGCTGGCGCCACTGCGAACCCTGCTCGATGGCGGCGGTGGGGGGCCGGACGCCGGCCAGCCAGCCGGCCGCCCGAACAGAGCATGGCCATGGCGGCGAAGCTGACCGCCCCGGCGCCCGATATCCGGCAGGACCGGATCGGTCAGAATTTGAGAGGTACGTGAGGCAAGTGTCGTTCACCGTGTTCTTGTCGCTGCTGATGGCGACCTTTGTGTGCATCGGGTTTGGGCTGGCAGTCGTGATGGGCCGGCTCGGCCACAGCCCGTTTGCCTGGGGCCTGCTCGGTCTGCTCCTCGGACCGATCGCCCTGCTCCTGGCGCTGGTGGCGGCCAGGGACGAGCGGGCCCCGTCGCAGCTGGTGGCCAGCGGCGTCGCGGGCAGCGGCCCGGTCGATGTCCTGGTCGGCATCGACGGGTCGCCGGAGAGCGCGGCTGCCGCCACCGCCGCCCTGGACCTGCTCGGCGGCCGGGTGGGGCGGCTCACCTTGATGGGGGTGACCGATATCGACGACAGCGTCGCCGGAAGCCGGGAGCAGGCCCGCCTCCGTCGTGTGCTGGACGGCCAGGCCGACGTGGTACGGGCGTGGCTGCACGAGCACCACCCGTCCGTCCAGACCGAGCCGACGCTCATCCCCGAGCTGGTGCTGCGGTCGGGCCAGCCGGCCGCAACCCTAGACCGAATAGCCGCCAAGGATGGCTACGGCCTGCTGGTGATCGGGGCCAGGGGAGCCGGCCTGTCCCGCTTCGTGCTCGGCAGCGTGGCGACGAGGCTGGCCGCCCGGGCCAGCGTGCCGGTGCTGGTGATCGGCGACCGGGTCACGGACGCCCGGGGCGAGCGCAGGCTGCACCTGGTCGACCGGGCTGAGCCGCATCACTAACGACCGACCGCGGGTCGCCCGTGGCCCGGACGGGGCCAACGGGAGGGGGATGTTGTCATGGCTGACCGCTTTACATCGGATTGGATGAACGGTGGAACCGGGAGACGCCCCGAGTCACCGCCCCAGATGGAGGTCGAGCGGCCCTGGGCGATGCCGGCCGGGTCGGTGACGGCCGGGCTTGCCACCGACCCGGCCGCCGGCCTGACCACAGAGGAGGCGGCCGCTCGCTTGCAACGGGTTGGCCCCAACGAGCTGGTCGAACGGGGCCGCCAGCCGGCTTGGCGGCTGCTGGCCGAGCAGTTCGCCAACACCATGATCCTGGTCCTAATTGCGGCGGCGGTGGTCACGGCGGTCATCGGCGACCCCAAGAACACGGCGGTGATCCTGGCCATCGTGGTCCTGAACGCGGTCGTCGGCTTCGTCCAGGAGTACCGCGCTGAGCAGGCGATGGCGGCGCTCAAGGCCATGGCCGCGCCAAGTGTGCAAGTGGTGCGCGACGGCCACGTCCGGCTGGTCCCGGCCGCCGGGCTTGTGCCCGGGGACGTGGTCCTGCTCGCCCAGGGCGACCTGCTCGCCGCCGATCTCCGGTTGGTCGAGGCAGTCGCCCTGCGGGTGAACGAGGCCGCCCTGACCGGCGAGTCCGAATCCGCGAGCAAGGCCATCGAGCCGCTGCCCGAGATCGACCCATCCCTGGTTGCCGAGCGGCGCAACATGGCCTTCCGGGGGACCGCGGTGACCGGCGGGCGCGGCCGCGGTGTGGTCGTGGCCACGGGCATGGCGACCGAGCTCGGGCGGGTGGCCGAGCTGCTGCAGGCCCAGCCGCCTGGCCCGACGCCGCTGCAGCGCCGGCTGTCCACCCTGGGCAAGCGGATGGCCGCGGCCGCGCTGGTGGTGTGCGCGGTGGTGTTTGTGGCCGGGGTGGCCCGGGGCAACCCGGCCGACACGATGTTCCTGACCGCGGTCAGCCTGGCCGTGGCCGCCATCCCTGAGGGCCTCCCGGCCGTGGTCACGGTCGCCCTGGCCCTTGGGGCCCGGCGCATGGCCCGGCGGCAGGCGCTGGTCCGCAAGCTCCCGGCGGTGGAGACGCTCGGCTCGGTGACGGTGATCTGCTCGGACAAGACCGGCACCCTGACCGAGAACCGGATGCTGGTCCAGCGGGTGTGGACCCCGGCCGGCTCCTATCGGGTCGACGGGGACGGCTACGCCCCCATCGGCGCGGTCCGTCGTGAGGAGGGCACCGACGCGGATACCGACCAGCTGCTGGGGCGGCTGGGCGCGGTGGCGGCGGCCTGCAACGACGCGGTCCTTGAGCCGCCCTCTGGCCCGGATGGCGGCTGGGGGCTGACTGGTGACCCGACCGAGGGGAGCCTGCTGGCTCTGGCTGGGAAGCTGGGCGTCACCCGCGAAGGGCTGGAGCGTGACCGGCCCAGGGTGGCCGAGGTCGCCTTCGATGCGGGCCGGCGGCGGATGACCACCATGCACCGTGAGGCCGACGGCGGAGTGTGGGCGGCGACCAAGGGCGCTCTGGATGCGCTGGAGCCCGTGCTCGGGCCCGGCGACGCCGAGGTCAGGCGCCGCGCCGAGGAGGTGGCGGCGCGCTGGACCTCCCAGGGCTACCGGGTTCTCGCGCTGGCCGAGCGGCACCTGTCTGCGGTGCCTGACCCGGTCGAGACCGCTGAGTCGGAGCTGCGGCTGCTGGGGCTGGTCGCGATGGCCGACCCGGCCCGCCCCGAGTCGGCCGAGGCGGTCGGCGCCTGCCGGACCGCCGGCATCGTGCCAGTGATGATCACCGGGGACGACGCCCGCACCGCCGCCGCGATCGCCGAGCGAGTAGGGGTCCTGGACGGCGACAGCGGGGTGTTCACCGGTGCCGAGCTGGGCCGACTCGACGACGAAGTCCTCACCCAGCGCGTGCCCACCACCCGGGTGTACGCCCGCACCAGCCCTGAGCAGAAGCTCCTCATCATCGCCGCCTGGAAACGGCAGGGCGCGGTGGTAGCCATGACCGGCGATGGCGTGAATGACGCTCCCGCCCTGCGCCAGGCCGACATCGGCGTGGCCATGGGCGTGACCGGCACCGACGTCAGCAAGGAAGCCGCCGACATGGTCCTAGCCGACGACAACTTCGCCACCATCGTCGCCGCCGTCCAGGAGGGACGGCGCATATATGACAACATCCGCCGCTTCGTGCGTTACCTGCTGACCACCAACGCGGGCGAGATCTGGGTCATGTTCCTGGCAACCGTCGTCGCGCTGCCGGTCCCGCTGCTGCCGGTCCAGATCCTGTGGATCAACCTGGTCACCGACGGGCTGCCCGCGGTCGCGCTCGGGCTGGAGCCGGTCGAGCGCGACGCCATGCGCCGCCCGCCACGGTCGCCGACCGAGTCGATCTTCGCCCGTGGGCTGTGGCAGCACGCGCTTTGGGTCGGCCTGCTCATGGCGGCGGTCTGCCTGGTCCTGCTGGTGGCGGCGCGAGCGGTGGGCTGGCCGTGGCAGACCATGGTGTTCACGACCCTGGCCCTGCTGCAGCTTGGCCACGCCCTGGCCGTCCGCTCTGAGCGCGAGAGCTTTTTCACCCTCGGCCCCCGGTCCAACCCGTTGCTGCTCGCCGCGGTGGCCGGGACCTTCGCGGTGCAGCTGCTGATCGTGTACCTGCCGGTGCTGCAGGGCCTGTTCGACACCGAGCCGCTTTCCCCCGTTCAGATCGCCGTCGTGCTCACCGCCTCAACGGTGTCCTTCATCGCTGTCGAAATCGAGAAGTGGGCACGACGTCGCACCGTAGCCTGAGCCTCAGCCGACTTGCGCGATCCACTCCAGCCCGGGGCGGTCACGAGACACACATCATCCGACCTTAAGGCCGTCTTCCAAGGGATGACGTCCTGCAAGCTGGATTCGGGTGCCGGTAGACACCTTCTTCCCGGTCGAGAGTTTCCTCACCCTGCTCGTCGTCATCGACCGGTGGCTAGCGTCCCCTTGTTCCATCAGGCTGCCGAGCTTGCAGACCGCCGGAGGTCTGCTGCTGGTCGCTCTTGACTTGCTTCGCGGCGAGGTCGAGGGGCTGTCCGGCGGTGCCCAGGTCAACATCGCTTCGTGCCGCTCGGTACGCCGCCGCTGGCCGGGCCGGGCGCGATCGCGGCGGTTATGGTGTTCATGCACGAGGCCAGCACGGCGTCCGAGCGGGTCGGGGCCGCGCTTGGGCTCGTCGGCGTGCTCGTCGTGCTGTGGCTGACGCTGCGGTTCGTGGGCCTGGTTTGGCGGTTGCTCGGCCAGGCCGGCATCGAGCTCGTCACCCGTATCTCGGGTTTGCTGCTGACTGCGATCGCGGTCAAGCCGCGGCCGACGCGGTCCGCGAATTCATTGGGAAGGCGTCTGATGGTCCTTCGGCGTAGGACATCTCCGTTGGGGTGCTCCTAGCCCGCGGCCCACCAGCTCGGCGGATCGCTTGCCGGGAAGGATCCGAGTCCACACTCGTCGACGATGTCCTCTGCCAGCACCGGTTCGTCGAGCACTGGCGGCTCGAGTTCGACCTGGGCTGCCCCAACGGTCATGGTCATCCTACCTTCCTTTCACATCTGTCGAGGCCAGCGGTCGGCCCCGCGGCCGCCTCCTGCGAGTCGTCGATGACAACGAGGGCCGCAACGGATCGGCCCTGCGACACTAGGGGTGGTGTGGCCCGGCCGATTAGCTCCTCACGGCCCTCCGCTCCAAGGGCGAGCGGCACCAGCAGCGGGCCGAACGCCACCCCCAGCAGCCACCAGGGGAACTGGTCGTGACGCCGACGCCCCATGGCGATCCCGGCGATGATGCCGGTCGCTAGCCAGGCGGCAAGAAGGATGGCCATAACGAGTGTGCGCGACATGACGGCTCACCTCCGTCCTTCGAAGGTGCGAAGGATCACAGAAGAGCGGTAGATCCGAACAGCCCGGAAGCAACTGTCGGGGCAAGCGGCATCCGCAGGTCTCGTCCCCAAGAGTACAACTTAATTGATAGATCTACAAGTTAAGGTATGCTTCATAACGTCGGCCAACAGTCGGTCAGCGTGACCGACCGAGCTGACCGGCGGCTCGGATGGCGAATGTCGCCTCGCAGGAGCCAACCGAGTCGGGGGACTCCTATGAGCACCTTCAGGAGGGACCAATGACACCGATACTGCTGCTCCTCGCATTCGTGCTGGCGCTCGATGTGCTCGTCCTGCTTGGCCATAGCCACGATTCGCGGGACGGCCAGGACTGGCAGCCACGTGGCTCACCCTCGTCCGGCCCGTCGGCCGTTGCACCCATCTGACGGCCAGACCGCTGTCGACTCGCCACGGAGCCGAACCCGTCAAACGGGGCCCGTAGTCTGGTCGCTGGTGGTAGGGAGAGCGGCCTGGTAACCATGGCGGGGGCGAAGGAGATGCAGACCTGTGTGTGACGAGCGCTTGAAGGAGCTGGCTGACGCAGAGTGGGGCAAGCTGCTGGCGAAGCGCCACCTGGAGCCGTCAGCCTTCGCGACGCACACGGACCGGCTGTCCTTCCGGTTGGCTTGTAGGTTGACCGCCGTCCTGGGGGTTGGCTTGTTGGGTTGAGGGGCAACCGGGGCGAGGCTATGGCGATGAGGGTGGCACGGCCCGGGCGGGGCGAGCGGGCCCGCCGCCACCTGCTAGTGGCCGGATTCGTTGTCGCCTACTTGGCAGCCGGTGGGGTGACGTTGGCC
>Ga0268243_1000116_pt1 | contig 15158 bp, 9 predicted proteins | sample BulsoiMagMametaG_FD_200254 | JGI IMG/M metagenome (GOLD analysis project Ga0268243, IMG submission 200254) | Bulk soil microbial communities from Mexico - Magueyal (Ma) metaG (v2) (version 2) | ecosystem: Environmental > Terrestrial > Soil > Agricultural land | place: Mexico: Magueyal, Guanajuato...
GTCTATGGAGATCGTCGTCGTGGCTGAGACGTCATCCCTTTCGAAAGTATGTGCTTCGACGCTTCGACGTATCTCCTCGGCTACCCTCAGACCCTCCTGTTTGGAGAGGTCAGGCAAAACGCCCTGGTACTCGTCGCCGCCGAAGCGGGTGGCGCTACGCCCCTCTTCTTCGTGCATGGCACCGATGATGCGTCCGATCTCACCAACGATGAACTCGCCGAGCAGGTGTCCGTAGGCGTCGTTTATCTTCTTGAGGCTGTCTATGTCCGCCATGAGCACGCTCAAGGGTCTTCCCTCGTCGGCCATCGCCTCGAGGCGGTGCTCGAACTCACGGTCGAAGCGTCCCTTGGAGAGGAGGCCCGTGAGGGGGTCGCGGTTCACGAGCTCGTGCAGCCGTTCGAAGAAGGAGGCTTTGATCTCATCCTGGTGCGAGTACTCGAGTACGGAGTCACCAACGTGTATGCGGTCCCCGTCAGAGAGGAGTTGGCCGCACCCTGGCTCCTCCATTAGCTCACCGTTGAGCGCGATGGTCTTCCCTGCTTCTACGCTCCGCAGGGCATAGCCGCCGGATCTCTTGTAGAGTTCGGCGTGTCGCGGTTCGACCTCCACGTCCCGCACCACGATGTCAGCCGAGAACGGGTCGCTGCCAAGAATGAGCTCATCATCGGTTATCTCGAAGAAGTCGCCGAGACTCGGTCCTTGCAAGACCACGAGGTGCGGCCGGTTCCTCCCGGCGTTCTCTATCTCGGTATGCAAGCTTACGCAAACCTCCGTAAAAAGCATTCTAACATCCGGCCCACAGGCCAGGCAGGATGTCCGACGGTGCTAGAATGAGAATACGATGGCAGGCGAATCTGGCACGGGGGCTGGCATTTGGAAGTGAAAGAGAAGCGTACTTACCAGGCGGTCATAGGGCTCGAGTTTCACGTCCACCTGGCGACCTCGACCAAGATGTTCTGTGGCTGTAGGGTGGCCTACGGCGATCCCCCGAACACCCACACCTGCCCCGTGTGCCTCGGCCATCCAGGGGCCCTGCCCGTCACCAACGAGAAGGCCGTCGAGCTCGGGGTGATGGCAGGGCTTGCGCTCAACTGCGACGTCGCAGACCGCGCTATCTTCGCCAGGAAGAACTACTTCTATCCCGATCTTCCGAAAGGGTACCAGATCTCCCAATTCGACGAGCCGATCTGTACGGGAGGCTACATCGACGTCCCCACTCCGGAAGGCAGGATCCGGGTGGGCATCACGCGGCTTCACCTTGAGGAGGACGCGGCGAAGAACGTACACGTCGGCACTTCGGGCCGCATGCACGGCTCCGTCGGTTCCCTGGTCGACTTCAACCGCAGCGGCACACCCCTGATGGAAATAGTCACCGAACCAGACATACCGTCGCCCGAAGCAGCCAGGGCTACGGCCAACCAGCTAAAGGACATCCTGAGGGCGGTCGGAGTTTCGGAAGCCGACATGGAGAAGGGGCAACTCCGCTGCGACGCCAACGTCTCTATACGCAACCCCGACGGTACTTTCGGCACCAAGACCGAGCTGAAGAATATGAACTCCTTTCGCTTTGTCGAGCGGGGCCTCGCGCGCGAGCTGGAGCGACAGCGTGGGATCCTAAGGAGTGGCGGCCGGGTCGAGCAGACCACGCTCCACTACGACCCCGAAACCGACGAGGTGCATGAGCTCCGCAGCAAAGAGTACGCCCACGACTACCGTTACTTCCCCGAGCCTGATCTCCTTCCGCTCGAGCTCTCGCCCGCCTACGTCAGAGAGATAGAGGACCGACTCCCCGAGCTGCCCGACCACATGCTCGCCCGCTTCGTCGAGCAGTACGGCCTCTCTGAGTACGATGCCGGGGTGCTTACGTCGGACAGGGACCTCGCAGCGTTCTACGAAGCGGTGGCAGCGGAGGTAGACCCCAAACAGGCATCTAATTGGATCTCCGGTGCTCTGCGCGCGCTCCTGAACGAGACCGGCACTGATATCTCCGACTCCAGGGTTACCCCTGAGCACATGAAAGAGCTGATCGAACTCGTCGCAGCAGACAAGGTGTCGCGCTCCGCAGCAAGAACGGCCCTAGACACGATCTTCGAGACCGGCGATTCGCCATCAGTGGTCGTCGAGCGCGAGGGCCTCGCTTCTGTAGGCTCCGACGAGCTCTCCGGCCTCGTAGACGAGGTTATCTCTGCCAACCCGGAAGTGGCCGAGCGTGTCAGAAGCGGGGACAAGAAGGTCGTAGGTTTCCTCATCGGCCAGATCATGAAAGCCACCCGCGGCAATGCCGACGGCGGGAGAGTCCGCGAGCTTCTGATGGAGAAGCTGGGCTCCTAGAGGTCAGCGGCCTGAACGTTCCGCGTATCGGACTCCCTTTCCTCGAACCCTCGGACCTCCCCGACGCCGTTCACGACGCAGGAGGAGAGCCAGTACCCCTTCGCCTGCCACCCTCAGTACCCGAAGGGGGCGTTGCGCTGGCGCGGGAATGGCTCGCTGACCTGGTGGAGATCTCCTGCTCCGGCTTGGGCCTCGACGCTCTACTGTTCGGTGCCGCAAGCATCGAAGAGCTCGCCGGAATGCTGGTCGCCTCTCTGCGCCTGGATCTCCCTGCGGTCTACACACCGCCGGCCAGCCCACCCCTCTTTGCTGTCCTCGTGGCGCTCGGCCTTGCGCCTGGGGCCGGAGACCCTGCAACCACGGCTGTCTCACTCTCCGAAAGTTACGGGCCACGCCCTCGCGAGCTGGTCGATAATTTCTCTCTCGCCAACGCGTTGCGGGCCGGCGTTGCGGCGGGCGGAGGAGTCGAAATGCTCGTCCACCTCGCGGCGATCGCCCGTGAGGCTGGTGTCGCCGGATTCGGCCAGATGATGCGGGTTCTCGCTGCAGAGACCCCCGAAGCCGACCCCGGGTGGTTGCGGGAGTACGGCGTACCGGGCCTCCTCTCTTCCTTGGGCGACGCAATCAACGACGTCCCTACCGTCGCTGGCAACCTGAAAGAGAACCTGCCGTCCGCGCCTCCTACTCCGGGGGAGCACTCTCGCCTCGTCTTCATCATGGCAAGGGCGTCGGGCGCCGAGGCCGTCTGCCGTGTCCGCAAGGGCGTGACCGAGCCGGCGGGAGAGTGCCGTGCCTTCGGCTCCGAAGAAGAGGCCGTCTCTAGCGTGCTGCGTGGCGAGGTCGGAGAGAAAGCGTTGCTCGTGGTGGGAGGTTGCGGACCGCGCGGCGGGCCGGGACTCCTCCGGCTCGACGCGCTCGGGCAGTCACTAAAGGAGTCCGGACTCGAGGTGCCCGTGCTGACCGACGGGCTCGCGCCAGAAGACGCTGAGGGAGCCTGTATCTCCCTGTTCACCCCCGAAAGGGCATCTGGCGGTGTACTCAGCCTGCTCCGCGATGGTGATACCCTGAGGATAGATCTCGCCGAGGGTCGCATCCGCACAGGGGCCGGGGAGTTCACTAGCAGGGAGCCCGGTGAGTTCCCCAACAGCGCGGGCCCGGCTTACGTCGTCCGCTACGCGGGGAACGCACTACCCGCCCTGGCGGGCGCTGGCTTCGGCTAGCCTGTCATCCCGGCCGGTTTTCTCGCCCCGAGGTGCAGAAAGTACGCACTTCATAGTCCATCGCTCCTACCCTCAGCTTTGGTGCCAGAGATCCTGCGCGATTTTACCCCGAGGTGCGTTGCGTAGGATGCGCCGAACTCTACCACGTGGCATCATGCTTACGGTGGGAAGGTGTGGCCCGTAAGCGGAAGGAGGCAAGCGATGTGCGCGAGGGTGAATGCCCTTGAGTATGCCCCGACACTCGATGGGACAAAGGATATTCACAGAGGGGAGACTCACTGAAGCCATGGCATCTCTCGAAGACCTGATCCTGCTTCCCAAGCCGCGCTCGGTCGTCGCCCGTACGGGCGCTTTTAGGCTCACCGGCGGCTCGAAGATCGTTTGCCAGGGAGATTCTGGATCGTTGTTCCCCATAGCTCGTCGGTTGCAGCGGGCGTTCTGGGAGAACCAACGTATCGGCTTGGCCTTGCGGGCGGGAGATCCCGGAATCTACGCCCCCAGGGGCGGGACGACCATAATGCTCATGCCAGGGCGGGGCATCCCCGCGCAAGGCTACCGGTTGCGGATTGCTGACGACGGTGTAGACCTCGTCGCCGGTGACGCGGCCGGGGCGTTCTACGGCGTCATGACGCTGGAGCAGATGTTGCGCCAGTGCGAGGGAGCGCTCCCTGCGGGTGAGATCGAGGACTCTCCCGATTTCCCTTCGCGCGGGGTGATGCTCGACATCAGCAGGAGCAAGGTCCCCACTCTAAAGACGCTCTTCGACCTCATCGACATGTTCTCCGAGTGGAAGATAAACCACCTCGAACTATACACGGAGCACACTTTCGCCTACGAGAACCACCGGGAGGTATGGGCGCAGGCGAGCCCGATGACCGGCGAGGACATACTCAGCCTCGACGCCTATTGCCGTGAGAGGTTCGTCGAGCTTGTGCCGAACCAGAACTCCTTCGGGCACATGCACCACTGGCTGGAGTTGCCCCGCTACAACCACCTGGCCGAGTGTCCCGAGGGCTTCGAGCTGACCTTGAGAGGACACACCAGGCAGATGCCGCCATTCAGCCTGAACCCAGCGGACCGGCACAGCGCCGAGTTTATGGGAGAACTATTCTCCGAGCTGCTCCCGCATTTCTCCAGCAGGAAGTTCAACGTCGGCTGCGACGAGACCTGGGACGTCGGCCGTGGCAGGAGCTCAAGAACCGTCGTAGAGAGGGGTGCCGGTCGCGTCTACCTGGACTACCTGCTCGAAATCCACGAACTGGTCAAGAGTCACCGCCGCACGATGCACTTCTGGGGAGACATCATCATCCAGCACCCCGAGCTGGTGCCGGAATTACCGAAAGATGCTGTGGTGCTCGAATGGGGCTACGAAGCCGACCATCCATTTGACGAGCACGGCGCCGAGTTTGCGAGGTCGGGGATGCCGTTCTTCGTGTGTCCTGGCACCTCAACGTGGAACACGATCGCGGGGCGCACCTCCAACTGCCTCGGCAACGTCCGCAACGCGACCGAGAACGGCCTCAGGCACGAGGCCGAAGGGGTGCTCAACACTGACTGGGGCGACAATGGCCACACGCAGTATCTGCCGATAAGCTACCTTGGGTTCGCCGCCGGGGCGGCGTTGCCCTGGTGCCAGGAGGCCAACAACGACAAGGACTTTATCTCGGCTCTCGACCTCCACGCCTTCCACGACAGGACGCGCGTTATGGGCAGGTTGTGCTATGACCTCGGCAACGCGCACGAGAAGGCAGGGCCGACTCCGCACAACTCTACGGTCCTCTTCAACCTGCTGACGCAGGCACCCGACAGCCCGCTCCCTGAGGGTGTAAGTGTCGAGAGCCTCAGGGATACCAGCGAGCACATCGGCTCCATCGTCGAGCCGCTGGAGAGTGCGCGCATGGAAAGGGACGACGCGGGGATCACCCGCGACGAGTTCGCCAACGCCGCGAGGATGATGCTGCACGCCTGCGAGCGGGGGACGGCGATGCTCCAAGGAACCATCGACTCCACCGAAAAACGCGATGAGCTGGCCTCCGAGATGCGTACCATCCTGGGTGAGCACCGCCGCCTGTGGAGCGCCCGCAACCGGGTGGGCGGCATGCAAGACAGTGAGAGCGTCTTCGAGCAGCGGCTGCGGGAGTACGCAGGAGCCGTGTGACGTGGGGAAATTGACTTGGAGAAGTTGATCATCCATTCTGCCTCGGGCCTCGACGAGGAGGATCAGAAGGCGACGGTGACCAAGCCTTGCAAAATCTTCAACGAACTGCTGTCCGTGATTCCTCTGTGGGAGCGTTACGGTAACATCCCTGCGCTGGAGGGCGAAAGGGTTACGGGCTGGTTACCCGATAGCGACCCCATCTACCAAAACAGTCCCTACGAAGACAGCTTTACGGTCATGATGATCATGGACGGCACCCTCAAACCTGTAGGACAGTAGCTGAGACGCTACTCAGCATTGGGAGCGGGCGGTGTCTGATCCACCAGGCGTAACGAAGCTCGCTGTGATCGGGCTCGGACACCGGGCTGCCGCGATGATCGCCTCGATGCAGATCGTCGACCCCGGAGTGAGAATCTGGGCCGTCGCCGACCCTGATATGGGGAGCGCCCGTCGGCGGCTCGTGATGGTCGAGCCTGCTCGTGCCGAAGCGCGGATGTATCCTTCGGCTGACGCCATGCTCGAAGACCCTGCAGACTACGACGGCATCGTCATCGGGACCCGGTGCCACCTGCACACCAGAATGGCTATCAAGGTTGCCTCTGTTGGGTTGCCGCTCTTCTTGGAGAAACCGGTCGCCATAAGCCTGGAGGAGTTAGACGCGTTGCGGGAGACGTTCCGGGGCAGGGAGGATCAGGTCGTCGTCTCTTTCCCCTTGCGCCACACGCCCCTCTTCTCGAAGGTGCTAGAGGTCGTGAGGTCGGGCACACTTGGGACCATCAACCAGATCCAGGCCGTAAACAACGTGCCCTACGGTGGGGTGTACTTCGGCCAGTGGTACAGGAACTACGACCAGACTGGCGGCCTCTGGCTGCAGAAAGCCACCCACGATTTCGACTGCATCAACCTGCTCGCAGGTAGCCGTCCCGTCAGCGTCGCCGCGATGGAGTCGCGCAGGGTCTACGGCGGGGAGAAACCTCACGACCTCAGGTGCTCGGCCTGCGACGAGACCGAGACGTGCCTTGAGAGTCCCCAGAACCTCGCCCGCAGGGGAGACGACGGCGGGATGTACCAGGACAGTGACGACAGGACCGACCACTGGTGCGCCTTCAGCCGCGAGATACTGAACCACGACGCCGGCTCCGCGCTCATCATGTACGAGAACGGTATCCACGCCAGCTACAGCCAGAATTTCCTGTCGCGCCGCTCGGCATACAGACGTGGGGCCACGGTCGTAGGGTATGAGGCAACCCTGGAGTTCGACCTGGCTCCGATGGAACTTCGCATCATCCATCACCGCTCCGAGAAGGTCGAGCAGGTGCGGGTGGATATCGAGGACGACGGTCACGCCGGAGGAGACCTCATCCTCGCCGAAAGCTTCCTGGACCTACTTAAGGGACGCGCCAGGCCCAACGCTTCGCTCAGAGATGGGCTTCTCAGCGCCGCCATGTGCCTCGCCGCACGCGAGTCAGCCAGGACAAAGACCTTCCAGCCGGTATAAGATCGCGCTTGCCGGACCCCTGACGATGCCTTGCAGACGGGGTTCATACAGGTAAAGGCGAAAAGCAACACTTTGTAAAAGAGATGTCCCATCATGTAGCCATCGGCAACGATTATGTCTAAAATGGAAGTCCTGTTGAACGCGGTGAGAGAGGAAGCTCAGCACCCATGATGAACAAGTATCGTCTTATGTCTCCGGGCCCCACTCCCATACCGCCCGAGGTCTCCGCGGCGGGGGCGTTACCCATTATTCACCACCGAACGCCCGAGTTCGGCGAGGTGTTCACCAGGGTGAACGAGAACCTGAAGCGGGTCTTCTTGACGGAGAACGACATCTTTACCTACGCGGCGAGCGGGACCGGGGCGTTCGAGGGTGCGATCCAGAACCTGTTTTCGCCGGGAGACAAGGTCCTGGTCGTCAACAACGGTAACTTCGGCGGCCGGTGGGTCAAGATGAGCCGGGCCTTCGGACTCGAGGTCACCGAGCTGGAGTACGAATGGGGCCAGAAGGCTGACAACGACGAGGTCGCCGCTGCGCTGGCGAATGACCCTGGGATCAAAGCCGCAATCTGCGTGCTCTCGGAGACCTCGACGGGCACCGTCAACGACATCGAGGGTTTCGCGAGGGGCGCAGCGGACGTCGTCACGATCGTCGATGCGGTGTCTGGACTCGGGGCCTGTACGTTGAGGACAGACGAGTGGGGCGTCGACGTCGTCGTCGCCGGCTCGCAGAAGGCGCTCATGACGCCCCCTGGCCTGGGGTTCGTCAGCGTTAGTCCGAGGGCTATGCGGGCGCACGAAGAGTCGCAGATGCCGCGCTACTACTTCGACTGGACGGCGGCCAGGAAGGCCTACCAGAAGGACCCCTCCCAGACGGCGTGGACCCCTGCAGTAAGCCTCATCATCCAGCTCGACGTCGCATTGCGGCAGCTTATAGACGAGGGCATCGAGAACGTTTTCGAGCGGCACGTATTGCTCGGAAGGGCCTCGAGGGCGGGGATCAAGGGCATGGGGCTCGAGCTCTTCGGGCCTGACGAAGACCCCAACTCGGCCGTCACCGCGGCATGGGTGCCTGAGGGCATAGACGGCAAGCAACTCGTGCGTATGATCTTCCGCGAGCACGGGATACAGGTCGCCGGCGGGCAGGGTGAGATGGCGGGCAGGATCTTCCGCATCGGACATTGCGGCTACTTCGACGGCTTCGACATAATCGCCACAATAGCAGCCACAGAGCTCGCGCTGGAGTCCCTCGACTACCCTGTCGAGCTTGGGAAGGGCGTCGGCGCAGCCCAGAGGGTCTTCTCGAAGAGCGGGGTGAGAGCTTGAGGGTCCTCGTCCCCGAAAAGCTCGCCGATCCCGGCATAGAACTACTGGAGCAAGGCTTCGAGGTGGACGTTCTCCTCGACCTCAGCAATGAAGAACTACTCCAGAGGATCGGGGATTACGACGGCCTCATCATCCGCAGCGCCACGAAAGTCACCGCCGAGGTAATTGAACGGGCAGGGAACCTCAAGGCTATCGGACGCGCCGGCATCGGCGTTGACAACATAGACATAGAGGCCGCTACCAAGCGCGGCATCATCGTCGCCAACGCCCCTGAGAGCAATACGGTCGCAGCGGCCGAGCACACCCTAGGGCTCATGCTTGCGGTGGCGAGGTGCATCCCTGCCGCGGACTCTTCCTTGCGTAGGGGGGAGTGGAAGCGGAGCGCGCTCAAAGGTGTGGAGCTGTCGGAGAAGACGATCGGCCTGGTCGGACTCGGTCACGTAGGCGCCATCGTGGCGAGGGGTGCACTGGGTATGGGGATGCGGGTCCTCGCCTATGACCCTTACGTCTCCGAGGACAGGATGCGCTCGATGAACGTCGGGCGGGCGGAGTCCGCCGATGAGGTCTTCGAGCAGGCCGATTTCGTCTCGCTACACGTTCCGCGCACCCCCCAGACGATGGGGCTCGTGAACGAAGACACTTTGGCGAAGATGAAGCCTAGGGCGTACCTCATAAACGTGGCCCGTGGCGGAATCGTTGACGAGACTGCCCTTTACAACGCCCTAAAAGAGGGCGCCATCGCTGGTGCTGCGCTCGACGTATTCGCCGAGGAGCCGACGACGGACTCCCCGATCTTCACGCTCCCCAACGTGGTTGTGACACCCCACCTCGGGGCGAGCACCGCGGAGGCCCAGGACAGGGCAGGCATCACGGCTGCCGAGCAGGTGGCGACGGCCCTCAGGGGCGCCGTGCCGGTACATGCCATAAATGCCCCTGTGCCCATGGGGGAAGGCGCCGAGTTCGTGGCCCAGTTCTCGGGGTTGTGCGAGTCTCTGGGAAGTTTGCTCTACCAGCTCACGGACAACGCTGGTGATACCCTGAGGATCGAGTATCGTGGCGAGGTCGCCGGCTTCGACACGCGCCTGCTGGACGTGTCGGCCCAGAAAGGACTCCTCGCACCGATGGTCTTCGAGCCACTGAACTTCGTCAACACGCCAGCGCTCGCGAAGGAGCGGGGGCTCAAGGTCGAGACCTCGCGGACTTCGGAGAGCGCGGACTACACGAGCCTCGTGGAGTTGCGCATGGGTGAGACGGCCGTTAGCGGGACGCTCTTCGGGCCAAGGATGCAGCCGCGGCTCGTCGAAGCGATGGGCTTCGACTTCGACGTAGTGCCCGAGAAGTACATGCTTTTCATCCGCAACGAGGACAGGCCAGGCATGATCGGGAAGCTCGGCAGTATCCTCGGGGAGCACGACATCAACATCGGCAACATGGCCGTCGGGCGCGGGGAGCCCGGTTCCCGTGCGGCGATGGCCGTCACGGTAGACGAGCCCGTGCCAGAAGAGGTCCTGAACGCCCTCGTAGAGACGCCCGGTTTCAACGAGGCCCGCTCGGTCACCCTGTGATGGCCGGCCTGGAAGACATTCTCGCCCGCTACATGCCCTACGGACCCACGTTCGGACCGGGCGAGAAGGCCCCTTTCTCGGGCACCTACGTCTGCGACAGGGGAACCATGCTCCCGCCGGTCCGGGTCCAGCTCTCCAAGGGTGAGGAATTCCCCGAGGCCGGAGGCCTCGGCGAGCACACCCGCTGGCGCCAGACGAATATTCAGGCGTGACAGCGGGTATTGGAAGAGTTGCCCTTCCAATACCCGTGCTCGTCGGCGAGACCGCGGAGCGCAATGCAGAAGCAGTATCCGCGCTTTCGTTACCAGGTTAGGATTCGACGAGGTTCGGTTCCGTTAGTCCTCAGCGTTCAGACTTGCTCACGGCCCGCGGGACTTCTGAAGCTCCTGTACTCTTCTGCCCCGCCTCGGGGTCGTAGCCGAGGTTCGGGGAAAGCCACTTCTCCGCTTCTTCCAGGGTCCAGCCCTTTCGTTCGGCGTAGTCCCTTGCCTGGTCGCGTCCGATCTCGGCCACGCCGAAATACCTGGAATCAGGGTGGGAGAAGTAGTAGCCGCTGATCGCCGCGCCAGGCGACATCGCGCAGCTCTCGGTCAGCGTGATGCCGGTATTTTTCTCCACGTCGAGCAGTCTCCAAAGGGTACGCTTCTCGGTGTGCTCGGGGCAGGCAGGATAGCCTGGGGCCGGGCGGATGCCCGTGTACTCCTCCCGGATCAATGCCTCGTTGTCCAGTTTCTCGTATGCCGCATAGCCCCAGAATTCCTTTCTCACCCGCCGGTGCATGAGCTCGGCGAAGGCCTCGGCAAGCCTGTCGGCGAGCGCCTTTACCATGATGGCGTTGTAGTCGTCGTTGTCTTCCTCGAAGCGAAGCGCCGCCTCGTCGGCACCGAGCCCTGCTGTTACAGCGAAGAGTCCTACGTGGTCTTCGAGACCCGTGTTCCTGGGGGCGACGAAGTCGGCAAGGGAGCGGTTCGGACGGCCAGGCGGCTTCTGTTTCTGCTGGCGCAGGAAGTGGAGGCTGGCGAGCACCTCCTCGCGCGATTCGTCGGTGTAGATATCTATCGAGTCATCTTCCAGGGCGTTCGCGGGGAAGAGACCGAAGGCGGCGCGGGCTGTGAGCCACTTCTCGGCTATGATGCCGTCGAGCAACCCTTGCGCGTCGGCGAGGAGCTTCCTGGCCTCCTGGCCTTTCTCCAGATCGTCCAAAATCTTTGGATGGCTGCCCTTGAGTTGCCAGGAGTGGAAGAACGGTGTCCAGTCTATGTAAGGCCTAATCTCTTGTAGCGCGTAGTCGTCGAACGTCTGTACGCCGAGAACGTTGGGCCTCGGCGGGGAGTAGCTTTCCCAGTCGATCTCTGTGCGGTTGGCGCGAGCACTCTCCAGCGTCGCGAGGGTGGTTTGCGAGCGGCGTCCTGCGTGTTTGCGTCGGACCCGCTCGTACTCTTCGGCGATCTGCTGTGCATAGCCGGCCTTGCGGCCCTCGCTAAGCAGATTCTGGACCACGCCGACGGCGCGCGAGGCGTCCTTTACGTGGATCACGGGCTGCTCGTAGCCAGGTGCGATCTTGACGGCCGTGTGTGTCTGGGAGGTTGTAGCACCGCCGATGAGCAACGGTATGTCGAAGCGTTCGCGCTGCATCTCTTTAGCATTGTGGACCATCTCGTCCAGAGAGGGCGTTATAAGGCCGGAGAGCCCGATAACGTCGGCGCCCTTCTCCCTGGCGGTCTGAAGGATCTTCGCGGAAGGCACCATTACGCCGAGGTCTATGACCTCGAAGTTGTTGCACTGCAGCACGACCCCCACGATGTTCTTCCCGATATCGTGTACATCCCCCTTGACGGTAGCCATTACGACAATGCCGTTAGACTTGCGGGATTCACCCTCATTGTTGTCCTCGATGAAAGGAATGAGGTAGGCGACGGCCTTCTTCATCACGCGGGCGCTCTTTACTACCTGCGGCAGGAACATCTTGCCCGAGCCGAACAGATCCCCGACGACGTTCATCCCTTCCATTAGCGGGCCTTCGATCACCTCGAGCGGACGTCTGGCCCGGAGGCGCGCCTCTTCTGTGTCCTCCTCGATGAACTCGGCGATGCCCTTGACCAGCGCATGCTCGAGTCTCTTCTCGACGGGCCAGCCTCTCCATTCCAGGTCCTTCTCGTCCGATACCGCGTCGCCCCGGTCACGGTACTTCTCCGCCAGGACAAGCAGGCGCTCGGTAGAGTCGGGGCGGCGGTTCAGGACAACATCCTCGACGGCCTCGCGCAGGTCTTCGTCTATCTCGTCGTAGACGGCGAGCTGGCCCGCGTTCACTATGCCCATCGTCAGGCCAGCCTTTATGGCGTGGTAGAGGAAGACCGCGTGGATGGCCTCCCGCACCGGGTTGTTGCCCCTGAACGAGAATGAGACGTTCGAGATGCCGCCTGAGGTCTTGGCTTGGGGGAGGGTAGAGGAGATCTCACGCACCGCCTCGATAAAGGCAACGCCGTAGTCGTCGTGCTCCTCGATGCCGGTGGCGATGGCGAAGACGTTGGGGTCGAAGATGATGTCCTCGGGCGGGAAACCGACCTCCTCTGTAAGGATACGGTAGGCGCGTTTGCATATGTCGACCTTCCGCTCCTTTGTGTCGGCCTGGCCACTTTCGTCGAACGCCATTACGATCACCGCAGCGCCGTAGCGCTTCAGCAATCGCGCCTGCCTGACGAACTCTCCTTCTCCCTCCTTGAGGCTTATGGAGTTGACTACCGCCTTGCCCTGCACCCGTTTCAGGCCGGCCTCGATGATCGACCACCTCGAAGAGTCAATCATTACGGGAACCCGCGAGATGTCGGGCTCCGAGGCAACGAGGTCGAGGAAACGGATCATCGCCTCTTCGCCTTCGAGCATCCCCTCGTCCATGTTGACGTCGATGATCTGGGCGCCGTTCTCGACCTGCTGTCGCGCCACGTCCAGGGCAGTCTCGTAGTCTTCGTTCGATATAAGGTCCTTGAACCGCGTCGAACCCGTGACGTTGGTCCGCTCGCCGACGTTCACGAACAGTGAGTCGGGTCCGATGTTGCACGGCTCGAGCCCCGAGAGCCTGAGCTTTTTCGTGATCTTCGGTATCTCGCGCGGTGGGTGACCCGAGACCGCTTCGGCTATGGCCTGCAAGTGAGCCGGGGTCGTCCCGCAGCAGCCGCCTACTATGTTCAGCCACCCTGCCCTTGCCCACTCCCGAATCTCGGCCGCCATCATCTCCGGTGTCTCTTCGTACTCGCCAAACTCATTGGGAAGCCCAGCGTTCGGGTAGGCGCTGACGGGAACGTCGGAGATCCTGGAGAGCTCCTCGATATACTGCCTCAGCTCCTTCGATCCGAGCGCGCAGTTCAGCCCCACGCTTATGGGGTCCGCGTGGCGCACGGAGTTCCAGAAAGCCTCGGTCACCTGCCCCGAGAGCGTGCGCCCGCTCGCGTCCGTGATCGTGCCCGAGATCATGATGGGCACGTCGAGGCCCTCCTCTTCGAGGTAAGACGTGATACCGAAGATGGCGGCCCTGGCGTTCAACGTGTCGAAGACGGTCTCCACGAGCAGCAGGTCGACCCCACCCTCCACGAGCCCCCGCGTGGCCTCTGCGTAGGAGTCAGCGAGCTCGTCGAAGGTGATGTTCCTGAAGCCAGGATTGTTGACGTCCGGCGAGAGCGAGGCCGTGCGGTTCGTCGGCCCGAGAGCGCCAGCAACATAGCGCGGCCTCTCGGAATTCTTCTCCGTATAGGCGTCAGCGGCCGCGCGGGCGATGCGGGCTGCCTCGAGGTTCAGTTCGTAGGCCAGGTCCTCCAGCCGGTAATCTGCCTGGGCGATGGAGGTCGAACTGAAGGTGTTCGTCTCGATGATGTCCGATCCTGCGTCCATCGCCGCTTCGTGGATGTGCCTGATTATCTCTGGCTGCGTGATCGAGAGCAGGTCGTTGTTGCCCCGCAGCTCTACTGGATGATTGGCGAAGCGCTCACCGCGATAGTCCCCTTCGGAGAGCCCGTAGGATTGGATCATGGTCCCCATGGCACAGTCTAGCAGCACGATGCGCTGCTCTAGGAGCGCCCGGAACTCGTGCAACCTCCTCTGCCTCTCTTCGTTCTTCGTGCGCTGGAGAACCATCGACTCCTATCCTCTGGGCAAGCTGATAGCCCCGAGCACATCCCCTGCGAGGTCTGGGGTGCTGGCCGGCGTCATTATGTACGCGCCATCTACTAGAGGCTGCGCCTCGACGAGTAGGTCTCTCAAGTACGGATTCAAGGTAAAGACCTCTCTCCTTTCGTCTCACATTCGCGGAGGAGAGAGGTTGCTTGGATCTTTTCACCTCATCTCTCGGAGTGTCCTCCGCGGGAGTTGGCACCTGCCACGGGGCTTGCGCCTCGCCGGTTGCCGCGGCTTCTCAGGGCCCGTCCCTCCGCCGCTCTCGATGAGCGTCACGGCCCTCTCTTGGGCCTGTGACCGGACAATTACAGCATGATAGCCCCGGGATTTCAATCCGGCGCGTCTATCTGGGGGGAGCGGTCCGCCTGTAGCGGATGCGGTCCGCTATCTCGCCGGGGTCGCTGGCTGCGCACCTGGCAGCGACAAGGAGTTTTGCGGGGCGCGAGACCTGCGCCCTGCGGGAGAAGACGTCGTATCGCTGGGCCTCGATGCGCTCGAGTATCTCCGCGTATAACTGGCGCGCCACGATCACGGGGAAACGTCTCCCCCTCGGGATGTAGCCCATCCCCCCGTCGGCGACCTCGTAGAGACGGCGCGCCCTCTCTATCTCAAAGCGCATCAGCGCGACAAAGCGTTCGTCGACGACACCTGAAGCGAGATCCCGCTCCGTGTATCGGAATTGCGCCAGGTCTTCTAGCGGCAGATACACCCGCCCGCGTCGCCAGTCTTCCCCGACGTCGCGCAGGAAGTTCGAGAGCTGCATGGCGATGCCTAGGGCCTCGGCGTGGGGGTCTGCCTTCCCTTCTGCCACCCCCACGACCCTGCACATCATCAGGCCTACGACGGCGGCGCTCCCGTAGGTGTATACCTCGAGGTCAGAGAATGTCTGGTAGC
>Ga0268243_1000117_pt1 | contig 15155 bp, 15 predicted proteins | sample BulsoiMagMametaG_FD_200254 | JGI IMG/M metagenome (GOLD analysis project Ga0268243, IMG submission 200254) | Bulk soil microbial communities from Mexico - Magueyal (Ma) metaG (v2) (version 2) | ecosystem: Environmental > Terrestrial > Soil > Agricultural land | place: Mexico: Magueyal...
CGGACGGAACGGTGCGATGAGCGGGTCGACCTCGCCGTTCAGGATCTCACGTGCTAGCAGCCGTCCGATGAGTGGGCCGAGCGTGACGCCGCTGTGCGTCACGGCCTCGTAGTAGCCTGGAATTGCAGAGAGCGCACCGACACAAGAATGCCCGTCCGCCGGAACCGGGCGCATACCGAAGCGTGCCTCTACAACCTCTGCTTCTTCGAGTGCATGAAGCACGCGCCGCGCCCGTTCCAGAAGCTCCGCGCAGAGTAGATCCTCGGTCCCAGCGAAGTCTTCAGTGAGCTGTTCGTCGACGGAGCCGTGGTGCAACAAGACATACCCGGGACCGTCGGGGCGAACGTTGATGCGCGGTGTATGCATGAGGTGTCTCAGAGGCTCACCAGGAACGGCGACCCTGACGAGCAGTCCCGGGAACACGTCGAGCGGCAACTCTCTCCCGACCATCTCTGCCACGGATGCGGCCTTCGCCCCCGTGGCGTTGACCGCGACATCGGCGTAAATAGCGTCGCCGTCATCCAGGTGGAGCGTTACGCCTTCACCCTCCACCTCGATCCCGTGCACCGCATTCCCGAAATGTTTATGTGCACCATTGCGGACGGCAGCTTCCACGAGCGTGCTCGTCAGAGCCGGAGCATCGGTCCAGAATTCCTCCGGAAAGTGTGCGATCCGGAGATCCGGGTCGGGGAATGTGGCTTCCGGTTCGAGCTCCTTGCTGACCGTGGAAGCGGGAATCATCTCGGCGGCGTAGGACCAGGAGCGCAGGCGTTCGACGCGTTTTTCGAGGTTTTCTTGCTCTTCGTCCGCGGCCCAGATCAGGTTTCCCGAGGAGTGAAGCCAATCCCCGCCGATCTCATCGCGGAGCCGCTCGTGTTCGCCCATCCCGGCTACGTTAAGCTCGAAGTAGTCGCGGGGAAGTTTGTTGTTGGCGTTGACCCAGGCGAAGCTGGTCGAGGTCGTACCTGAACCCGGTTCCGCTCCGTCGATCAAGACCACCTCAGCCCCACCTTCGGAGAGCCGGTGAGCGACCGAAGAGCCGACTATCCCGGCTCCTATGATCGCGACCTTCAACGCGCCTTTACCCCGATCAGCATCGGCTCCTCCATTCAGAGTTCCTTCAGATCCAGATTCCAAAGTCACTCTCCTCCGTCTTCAGCTAGCATCGCCACACGGGCCACGATTACCCTGTGCCAACCACGGGGGCGGACGGGTCAGGCGCCGGCGCCTTCGCGTTCAAATACCCGAGCACGAACACGGCCCCCCAGAGGAGGACGAAGCCGAGGACCTGGTTTGCACTCACGCCAACCCCGAGGAACGTCCAGTTGAGGACGACCGCCGTTGCCGGGAAGGCCAACTCCGCGAGCGTCGCGTAGGAGGCCCTGGTGCCGGTGAGGCCCCGGTAGTACAGGAGCAGTGCCAGGAGGCCAGGGATCAGGGCGAGGAGGATAACCCGTCCCGGCGCGGCGGCAAACCCGGAGCCCAGACCGCCGATGGCACCCTGCGCTACCACTATGCCCGCGAGCAGTGGCACGGCCAAGAGCAGACGCGCGCCGGTCAGGGCGTGGAAGGGCAAATCCTTGAGGACGAGGCGTCCCAACACGGTCGAGGAGCCCCACAACAGAGCGGCGCTCAGGGCGAGGGCGGCGGCGAGCGCTTCGGCGGAGGTCAGGGCCTTGAACGGTTCCAAGTCTCCGAAGGAGATCAGGTACGCCCCCACCATCGCTACCGCAAAGCACGGCCAGTACGCCCACCCCAGCCTCTCGCGTAACAAGATGGCCGCAAGCGCTATGGCGAAGAGGGGCTGGGTCTTCTGCAACAGGATCACCACGGTCGGATTGCCCACGTCGAACGCCGTGGTGAAGAGCAGCGTCGCCAGGGCCGATCCTCCCCAGCCAATGACGAGCAGCGCGACCCACTGCGCCGCCCCGAGGCCGCGGAAGAATCTCCAGCCCAACACCACGGCCGGCACCGAATACAGAAGCAAAACCAGGTGCTCGAGAAGCACTATCTGAGACGGCGACGCCACATCTAACAAGGGTACCCGCAAGATGCCGTCCGTCCCCCACATCGCCGCCCCGACGGCGATGAGCAGGACGCTGACGTAGCCTCCGTTCCTCCAACCCATGCGCTATCCCTTCTCCGGCCAGTCGAGCTTGGGGATAACGCGTTCGCCGTAGGCTTTTATGAACTCCTCCTGGTTGCGGCCTACGTTGTGGACGTAGACTTCGTCGAAGCCAAGGTCTAAGTAGTGCTGGATGTGCTCAAGGTGCTCGTCGAGGTCGGAGCTCATCAGGACGCGATTCTTGAAGTTCTCGACGCTGACCTGCTTTGCCATCGCTGCGAAGTCCTCGGGGTTCCTAATGTCCGCCTTGGGGAAGGGCATCCCGCCGTTGGGCCACTCCCTGACGGCCTGCTGCTCGGCCTCTTTCTGGTCCTCTGCCCAGGAGACGTGGAGCTGTATCATGCGCGGCATCTCGGAGGGGTCCTTGTCGGCCCTGCGCGCCCCCTCCTCGAACTTCTCCATCAGGTTCTTTATCCTCTCATCAGGGGCGCCGACGGTGATGATGCCGTCGCAGAACTCGCCCGTCCTGCGGCTCTGTATGGGTCCTGCGGTCGCGACGTAGATCGGGGGCGGGATATCAGGCATGGTGTAGAGCCTCGCACTCTCGAGCTTTATGTACTCGCCGCTGTACTTGACGACCTTCCCCGTGAAGAGCCTGCGTATGACCTCGATGGCTTCCATGAGGATGCGGAGCCTGGTCGGCGCCTCGGGCCAGTAATCGCCGACGATGTGCTCGTTCAGCGCCTCGCCCGCGCCGAGGCCGAGCCAGAAGCGTCCCGGGTACATAGCTTCCAGCGTCGCCGCTCCCTGGGCGATTATGGCCGGATGGTAGCGGAAGCCGGGCGGCGTTACGCCCGTGCCGAAGCGGAGATTCGTGGTGGCGCCCAGAGCGCCCATCCATGACCATACAAAGGCGCTCTGGCCCTGATTCGGGGTCCACGGGTGGAAGTGGTCAGAAGCCATAACGGAGCCGAATCCCGACTCTTCAGCCGTCTTACTCCAATTCAGAAGATCCGTAGGATGGAACTGCTCGAACATCGCTGCGTAGCCAACGGTGCCCGTGGGTTTCATGAAGCCTCCTCTTCATAGGTATCAGCCTTCAGGTTATCCTCGGATAGAGGATCTCTCCATCCTCTCTGGACACAGTGTACAACCGCAGCGTCGGAAGACGTTTTTTGTCAATGACGCAGGCCCGGACCTGTAGCCTGATACCTACTCAAAAATGATCCGGCCCAAAGAGCCATGGATCTCGCAGGGGGAAAAGGCTCTCCAGGAGATCGAGAGCTTCGGGAGAACTCGCCCGGATGAGCCCATGCCTGGCAAGGTCCCCGGCAGGAAGGTACCCGGCGTAGAGCTGGGCGAGCTGGCGTACGTCGAGGGAGACGCTCTCTGCCGCTTCCGCCCCGCGGACAACCTTACCTTCTGCGACGGTGTACTCGTCGGCGTTCTCTGTTATTACGTCGTCTGAAATGTCAAGGACTAGCGGCATCTCTGGCGCGCGCTCGAGGTACCCCAGGGCGTCTTCGACGTCGACGAGGCGCAGCATCTGATCTGGCTCGATCTTCGCGTTTACGTGCGAGCTTCTCAGGTAGGGGTGAAGTGGCTCTCCGCGTGGGGTGTATAGCTTTATACCGTAGACCAGGGGATCGAGGCCCGCCATAAAGGACAAGAGTGCCTCTCTCGCCCGCAGTGTTGCGGCGACGATCTCCTCTACCGAGAGGGTGCGCCGCGGGTCGCGGTCTTGCCACCCGGAGATCTTGTAGAGGATGTAGCCTTCCACGTCACCGTCCCGCTTATAGACGGCGACATCCACGTCTTTCTTGGACAGAGTCGTTTTCCAGTGTCCTTCGCTCCTGCGTACGCTGAGGGTATGTCCTTTCGCCTCCGCTTCGTAGAGATCCATCAAAGTGGAGAGGTCTTCTTCTCGGTAGGCCATGAGATGACTCTGTTCGGGGCTGGTCGGAAGGTCGGAGGGCTTGAGCCTGTACTCGATGGCCTCGGTGGCGAGTTCGTAGCCGAAGATCCGGTAGAAGGCGTGGGCGAAGGGAGAGAGCAGCGATAGCGAGACGCCCCGTTCGCGCATGTCGCGTAGCACGGCGCGCATCAACTCTCCCGCATAGCCCCGCCGTCTGTAGGCGGGATGGGCCATAACCGCAGAGATGCCGCCCATCGGTCGCCACTCGCCCTCCACAAAAGACTCCAATGGCAGCACCGTGGTGCTCGCCCTGGCCTCCCCATCCTCCTGGATGACGTGGACCTGCTCGAGGTCCAGACGAGCGTTCTGGGCCGGGTCGAAGTTCTTCTCCCAATCCGAGATGCTACCCCCGAAGGCCGCCACCCCAAGACGTGTCAGCGCATCCATGTCCCCATCCCGGTATCTGCGTAGCTCCATCATCCTCCGGCTCTTTCGAGTGCGCTCGGATTCTACCGGAAGATCCTGGCCACGATCACTCGCCGTTCTGCCTCTTGCGTCTCTCCGTGGATCTCCGGCTCTCGATTGAATCGGCCATCCACCGGCACCACTCGGCGTATTCTCTCTCGTAACTGATGCCGCGCCGGAGCGTAGCGTAGGAAGCGAACTCGGGGCTGTTGGTAGACGTGAGATCCTCCCGCCACTCTCCTTCCATCCTGCCCCGTAACTTCTCGTAGTGCGCGAGCTGCTCCTCATGCTTTAGCTCCTCCTCACGGAAGAGCCGAACGGCCTTCTCTTTGTCGGCCAGCCAAACCGAGTAGGTCTTCAAGGTCAACTCGTCCCGGGTCGGTCTCGGCTTGGGCGGTTCGATCGTCCACCCCTTCAGCGCATCCAACCCCTCGGCCGTGATCTCATAGACCTTCTTGTCTGGCCTCTCTTTTTGCTCGACGACGCTGTGCGTCACGTATCCGCCATCCTCCAGCCTCGCCAACTCAGGGTAGATCTGGCTGTGCCTCGCACTCCAGAAATATCCGACCCGCCCTGCCATCCGCTGTGTCAGATCGTACCCACTGAGATCCTCCCTCGATAGCAAACCAAGGATCGCATACCCTAGCGTCGTCATACTCCTCCTATATTTTGCTATGTCACCCTTGACATATCATCCACCGTCCTTTAGAGTACCATATGTCAGAACTGACATAAAGGATGAGAGAGGAGCGCGAGATGTGTGGCGGGTCTTACGTGGGACGTGGAATGAGGTGTGGTTTGTGGCGGCACGCTGGCGGGCGTGAGTTTTTGGGGCGCGACGTGGAGAAGATGAGCCCTGAGGCGAGGATCTCGGCTGCGCTCTCGGTGCTTTTGCCTGTGGGGTTCTCTGGGGTATTTCTTGTCGCATTCGTGCCTTCTCTGTGGTGGATCTTCACCACTTACTTCTGGGTCGCTTTCCCTGCGTTCGGGCTGCTCACGGGTGGTATAGCTGCTCTTGGTGAAGGTAGGCCTGTCCGGGTCTCCGAGGAGGAGCGGGAGCGGGAATTGCTGGAGGCGATCCGGGAGAGCGGTGAGATCTCGGCCGCTGCGGCCGCAGCGAGGACCTCTTTGACGATCGCCGAGGCCGACAGGCGGCTCAGAGAGCTGGCCGAGCACGGCCACATCGAGGTCAGGGCCAGGGGCGGCGCCGTCTTCTACGCGCTGTGGGGAAACGGGCAGGAGACCGGTCGGCGGATCGAGGATTCGGCGTGAGCGCCGGCGCGGATGGCGCGAGAGGCTTGCGGGCGACCAGGGAGAGTTCGCGGCGCTGGTTACTCGTTATCGCGGCATCGGCGACGGTCTTCAGCATACTGCACCATGTGGAGCACGTTGCACGGGGCAACCATTCTGGATGGCCTTTCCAGGCGGAGGTTACGCCTTTCACATTCAGCTTGCTGATCTACGTCCTCATCCTGCCCGGAATCTACCTGACCGCCAGGGGACGCGACGTGGCTGGTTACCACCTGTTCGTCGCCGTCACGGGACTGGCGCTCCTTGGCGCGGTCCACTTCGTGCCCACAGGTGGGCAAGAATCTCCGATACACGACATCTACATAGTCTACGAGAGTCCCGTCGCAGGGATGCTCGCGCTGGTGATACTGGCCGGCCTCATGACCAGTGTAGGTCTCCTGGCGATCACCGCCTTCGTGGCACTGCATAGACGGGCCGGAGAACGAGCGATGTGGGGTAGAGCGCAGTGGATTGGTACCGCTCAACTCACTTAGGAGATTATGCTCATGATCCAGGTCGTGCCCGGCAGTAGAGAAGGGCCGAGGCTGCAAATGAGCCCTGGCCGATCCTGCACTAGACTGATTCAAGATCATCGTAGTGAGATCAGAGCAAGGAGAAGAAAATGGCGCTCAAGACTGACAGGCGCACGGTTGACCTGTCTGCTTTCCCTGACTTGGTAGTCATCTACCTGGGGATGCGAGTCAACAAACCTAGAGGACTGAGGACGCTCCTTCGCTTCGGACCCAAGATCGCTAAGTCGGTCGCCAACCAACCCGAGGGACTGCTCTTGCACGAGAACATGATCTTCTCCGTTGTGCCTCCCCATGGCGGCATGCGCCAGTACTGGCAGGACTTCGAGTCTCTGGAGAAGTGGGCACGCTCGCTGCCGCACAAGGAGTGGTGGGCGAGCTTCGTGCGCGACACGGAGGGTACGGGGTTCTGGCATGAACTGTACTTCATGCGTGGCGGAATGGAGGCGGTCTACCTCGACATAGCAGACCACCCCCTCGGCTTCCTGAACTTCGCGCCTGCTGAGCCCACGAGGGGAGCCATGTTCTCAGCTAGGAGTCGCCTGAAGGCGGGAGGAGAGACCAAGGTGGCCGTGCCAGTGAGCGAAGAAGAGCTATACGACCGGGGATGAAGCTGCGTGATCCTCGTCGCTGGCGTCCTTAGTCTTCCGCGTTCGGCACTCAAAACGTCCAGGATTTCATTATCTTGGACAGCGCAGGGGAGCAGCGCTGGCAGTTGTCGCGACCGACTCCGTGTCAGCAAACGCCTACTACGACAACAGGACTGCGCTTCGAGGTATGTGTGGTGCCCGAAGGGACGATAGAGATGCGGCTCACTGCCTAGGCACGGGATAGGGGGAGGGAGGGTGATATGTTAGCGTGCACATTGGGTCATGCCCTTAACTAGGCGCTCGGCAATTTCCGTGCTTCGAATTGTGCAGATCGGTTGCACCCCCGTGCCATAGAACCGGGTTTATAGGATCGTGGATGCTGGCTACCGAGAACGCTTCTTCCACACACTTGGGTGAATAACAAGCAAACTCTCTACGCTCTGGCGGCCTCGGGTCCAAAAGTTGTGGGCTCGCGCCTGATGACGAGAACCATGAGCGAGGCGAGGATGGCCAGTATTCCGGCTCCCAAGAACGCCGCCGTGTAGTCGCCCAGCGAGACGCGGACCACTCCTCCCAAGTAGGAGGCGAGCGCCGCTCCGATCTGGTGTCCGAAGAACACCCAGCCGAAGATCGCTCCCACGTTCGCTCGCCCGAAGCGGTCTGCTACCAGCGCCACCGTCGGCGGTACGGTCGCTATGTAATCCAGCCCGAAGAAGACTGCGAATACGGTCAACCCCGCGAACTCCGTGACAAACGGCAGTAGCAGCAGGGAGAGCCCCCTGAGCGAGTAGTAGATAGCCAGGAGCTTCCTCGGATCGTAGCGGTCGGTGAGCCAGCCTGAAGCCAACGTGCCGACGAAATTCATCGCGCCCATGATGGCCAGGACGCTTGCGGCCGTGACCTCGGGGATGCCGTGATCTATGGAGTGGGGGACGAAGTGGACACCTATTATGCCGTTAGAGGAAGCGCCACAGATGAAGAAGCTCCCCGATAGCAGCCAGAACACCGGGCTGCGGAGGGCGCCCAGGACAGGGCTGCCCCCCGTCCCTGGTTGCTGCGCCACTGCGGTGGAAGGCTCGGGGGCAGGGCTCTCTTCTGCGGGGCTCTTGTCTGGTTCGCCGTAGGGCCGCAGGCCCACCGACGACGGGTCATCGCGCATCAATAGGAGGACGGGGACGAGCACGAGAAGGACGATCACGGCGAGGGCGACCGTACCGGCTCTCCACCCGATCTGCACGACGAGCCACATCAGGGCTGGCACCGTGACCAGCTGACCGGCAGAGGCCGCAGCCCCGAAGATACCGAGAACTGCGATCGAAACGGCTGGAGAGATAGAGCTGGACGTGACGTTCTAACCACGCGGGGAGGATACTTATCTGGCGGCTTCATCTCGGACCCGCCAAGAACGTCGCGCTCCTCGTCGCCGAGTACCGCCACCACCCGATCACCGCCTGCGCCAGTGCCAACGAGAGCAGAACCGCGAAGAGAGCCGCGTAACCGAGGTCCGCTATGACCCAGCCGGCGAAGAGCGGAAAGCCGAGGATCGCCGCCTGAAACAGGAGGCCCCCTATCGGCAAGACTCGCGGGCGCACCGCCTCCTCGGAGACGTTCACCGCCCGCGCCTGCACGCTCGGGAGCCCCAGCCCGTACCCCAGCCCTAATAAGGCGGAAGCCGCCCCGTAGAGCAGGTCACTCGATCCCACAGCGAGGAACGCCGCCACCGCCAGCGCCATAACGCTCACGGCTGAGGCAACCACGAGCCTCGCATCGAACCGCGCTGCCATGCTGGCCAGGACGAAGCGGGAGAAGATCACCGCAGCAGTGTAGGTCACGTAGAAAACCGCGTAATCGAGGCCCTGCGACCTCGCGAACATGGTCTGGAACTGGGTCATGGAGGTGAAGATGCAGGCGAAGAGGAGGATCATGGCGAGCGAGTAGACAGCCTCCGAGCGCACGATGCGCCGGACGGCTTCCCAGAAGGGCACGGAGCCCGCGTTAGGCGCAAGCCCTCCCCGGTCGCGGGCGCGTGCGGCACGGACGTCGGGGGTAAGAAAACCTACGGCAGCTGTGAGCGCCACGGCTGCGAGACAGATCGCGCCCGCTACCAGAAACGTTCCTCGGAAGCCCAGGTCGGTCTCGACCAGGACACGGGCGACCACCGGTCCGGCGCCGATTCCGACTTGCTGGGTGCCGGTGAGGTATCCGAAGTAGGCCGCTCTCGCCTCGTCCGTGACCATCTCGCTCATCACCATCGGCGTAGCGGTGTAGACCACGGCCCAGGCGGTACCCAGCAGGATGCCGATCCCTACCAAGGGCGTCCACGTACCGGTCACGAAAGACGCTCCGGCAGCCCCCAGACCGTAGACCGCTATGGCGATAGCCACCACCGTGTGTGGCCTCAGGGTGCCTGGGTAGCGGATCAGAAGCCCTATGCACAAGACCGCCGTGACAGTGGCCGCGGAAAGGACGACGCCGAAGTTCGCCTCGGTGCCACCGAGCTGTTGCACGTACAAGGGCAGCAGCAAGAGCATCCCGAAGGCCGTCGAGACACCGCACGTTCCCAAGAGCAGCAAGACCATCGCAGCAAGCCCGGCCCGACGCCCCACCGCTGCTTCCCCGCCTGCTGCTCCTGCCACCCGAGGCCTCCTCTCGGCACCTTCTTTGAGTGTCCGCAACGATGGTAGGCTGCCTCTAGTATCGCGTCCAACGAAAGTTTTAGATATTATCTATCGTTAGACTCGATAAAGGGTGGTATCCCTCATGGAACTCAGACAGGTACAGACATTCCGGGCTGTGGCCGAGGAGCTGTCGTTCAGCCGGGCCGCTGCTAAGCTGGGCTACGTCCAGTCGAGCGTGAGTGCGCAGGTGGGCGCCCTTGAGCAAGAGCTCGGAGTGCCACTCTTTGACCGGTTGGGTCGGAGGATCAAGCTAACCGACGCTGGGAAGGTGATGCTCTCCCACTCGCGGAAGCTGCTCGCCCTCGCCGAGGAGACCAAGGGGGCCGTCGTTGACGCCGGGGTGGGCTCGGGCGAGGTGACAGGCGCTCTGACGGTGAGCGCCCCCGAGACCCTGATCACCTATCGTCTGCCGAAATTGCTCGCGCTCTTTCACGAGAGGCACCCAAAGGTAAGGCTGTCCGTGCGCCCGAGCGCCATAGGCCGACTCCTCGGATCGGTGCGTAAGGCCGTGGAAGACGGTACTGTCGACGTGGCGTTCGTTCTCGATGAGCCGCGCGATGAGCGGGTGCGGTTGGCGGACCTGGCGGTCGAGATACTGGCGGAGGAGGACATTACCGTCATCGCTCCGGCTTCCCACGCGCTTGCCAACTCGTCCATTGTTCTACCGCAGGATTTGCACGGCGAGACGGTGCTGTTGCCAGAGGCGCCAGAGTCGGGGTGCGCCTACCGGGGACAATTCGAGCGTCAACTCGGCTCGGCCCGCGTGCTGCCTGCAGAGACGATGGAGTTCCAGAGCATAGAGGCCGTGAAGCAATGTGTCGCGGCCGGAATGGGCGTCTCCGTCCTGCCAAACGTCACGGTGGGTGCGGAGCTGAAGGCAAGCAAGCTCGCCGAGCTACCGTGGGAGGAGCCCTTCGAGGTCCTCACACAAATGTCGTGGAACAAAGGTCGGTGGGAATCCCCCGCACTTCGAGCGTTCTTAGAGGCAAGTCGAGAAGCATTCTACCTGATACGAACACCCGCTCAATGACGGAGCAGAAAGCATTAGCGACGCCCGCGAGACGGCGGAGGCGGGGATGTCTGGGACCACACGGCCCCAGACCAGGTGGGAAGCGCTCGAGAAACCTTGGAATACGGCTCCGACGGCCCTCGTAAACGGCCTCGAACGTTCTCCCTCTTACCGCCTGGTGTGGTCGCTGGTTTGCCCCGAAGCTCTCGAAAAGGCGAGGTACTAGCAGGCGTAGCGGGGCGGATGGCGCTCATCATCCGTCGCCAGGCATAACGCCAGCGATCCCCGGCGAACCGGCTCCCCGGGGCTCGTCATCCGCGCCACACTCGCAAGCGACGGAGCACTGGTAGAGCTAAGGGCAACTCCGGTTCTGTAGTCGAGTGCAGCTACCGCGAGGAGCCGACAAGAGTGCACAAAGCAACACGCTATAATGGACTCCACGCTAAACGGCCGCTTTAGTGGGGTGATGCGCTATGCGGTTGGAGCTTCTCTATCGCGTCCAGTTCTCCTACACCGCAGGCTGGGGCGCAGACCTAGCTGGACCGGAAAACCCAGATGGCCAGTTCTTCTTCTTGGCCGAGGGACGCATCTCCGGACTCTTCCGAGGCGCCAACCACCCACACCGTCGCAGCGATGGAACGTTCCTACCCGACTTTCAGGGCGTCATCGAGACCGACGATGGGGCGGAGGTCCTCTTCGACTACAGAGGCTACGGCCGGGCTTACCCGATAGGTCGGAGGCAGATAGTGACGAGCGCAACCCACCTGAGCGAGGACGAACGTTACCACTGGCTCAACGACTCGCCGAGTGTGGGCGTTGGAGAGGTCCGCTCACAAGAGGACGGGCCGACGGAGTTGGTCATCGAGTGGGCCGAGTTGGTGTGGGAGCCGGTCTCCGACTAATGAGGAAGTGCTGCGGGGAGGTAGAAGCGGGGGCGGATCGTGTTAGGTAGCGGAACTGGGTTCGTCGAGCTCGGCCGCCTGTCTGCCGGGGAGCGAATAGCAGAGCGTCCCGCCCGCGCTCTCTACTGAGAGGTGCCCACCTCCGGCCAACTCCGAGAGCATCCGGTCGGCCTCCTTCACGGTGAGCGAGGTCTCCATCGCCGCCTCCATAGGGCTGATGACGCCGCCGTTGTCCCGGATGGCCGACAGTAGCTCCCGCTCCTTATCGGAGGCTAGCGGGAGCGCACGTCGCCGTTTGTTGGCTTCTTGCAAGGCGCTGGCGAGGAGCGCGACAGCGGGGATCATCAGGCCGAAGGAGACCACCAGCGTGCCCGGCGGGGCAAGGATGCCGAAAACGAACGCGCCGAAGACGAAGACGAGGCCCAGGCTCACCTTGACGTAGTCGAGGCCTTCCGGCTCCGGCTCGCGGCTCTGGCGCTCGATCTCACCCAACTCTCTCCTCTACGGCCATGCTCTCGTTCTCTTCTACGTTACCGAACATTCTAGCTCAGCCGTGCGAAGGTGGCGGGGCTCTCGCGCGACCGGCGTAGTTCGCGGGACCAAGGTCACGTACAAGCGGCATGGACGCTATAGATCCAGGGGTGGCCCGTCCGGAGGAAAACAAAGACTCGTGCTGGGGGTGCTGCGCAACGTGGCTCATGGTGCACATGAGGCGTGCTCCAGCGGTGCCATGGACAGAGGAGAAACGTATGCCTTTCGAGAGGTGGGGATCTCTACCGGTGAACGACCACGTAGACACACAAGCCCTCGTGGCGAATGTGCTGCTATACCGTTGGCTGGTCGTACCAGTCATGACGGAACAGGTCGACTGTGATGAACGCGCGTACTGGATCTCGAGAGGCTGGGATCCCGACTTGCAGCAACGCAGGCTCGAGACCCTGGAAGATCTCGCGATTAGACGTCCCTGGGACGCCGCTCGCCGATTATAGATCGGGTTGAGCGCCGTGCCCACGGGCGGCGGCTACGACTCTAGCGTCGGATGCTTGGGCCTATGCGTTTCACGGCGGTGCGGAAGTCGTAGGTGGTGACGGAGAGGGCGGAGAGCTGGTGGGAGGCTATCCGCTTCTCGAAGTCGCGGAGGTTTATGGTGCGACGCATGCAAACCAGGGCGGCCTCACGGCAGAGGGCTTCCAGGTCGGCGCCCGAGTAGCTGCCCGTGAGGCCCGCTATCTGATCCAGGTCGAGGTCGGGGTCCGTGGGCATCTCGCGGGTGTGGATCCCTAATATGTGCAGCCGCGCTTCGGCGTCGGGGAGCCCGATCTCGATCTCATGGTCGAAGCGGCCGGGACGCCTGAGGGCGGGATCGAGCGCGCCCGGCCTGTTGGTCGTGGCTATGACGCAGACTCTGCCCAGACTATTGAGCCCGTCCATGAGGGAGAGGAGTTGGGAGACTAGGGTAGCCTCGAAGCTCTCGCTCATCATGTCGCGCGAAGAGGCAAAGGAGTCTATCTCATCGAAGAGGATGATCGCCGGTGCTTTGGCCCTGGCTTCGTTGAAGATGGAGCGCAACTTGGCCTCGCTCTGGCCCCAGTACTTGTTGAGGATCTCGGGCCCCGAGACGGCCACGAAGTGGGCGCCGCTCTCGTGGGCGACGGCCCTCGCCAGGAGCGTTTTGCCCGTGCCCGGCGGCCCGTAGAACAGGATTCCCTTGTGAGGCCTGATGTGAAGCTTGCGGAAGATCTCGGGATGGGTTATGGGCAGTTCCACGGACTCGCGGACCAGGTCTATGGTCTCGCGCATCCCGCCTACATCCTCGTAGCGGGTAGCAGGCACGTTGCGACTGCCGGGCGTCGTGCCGCTCGCCGCAGCGACCCCTGCTCCCCCACTCCGCACGCTCCGCGCCAGGCGTTCGATAAGACCCTCCCTGTCCCCCTGCAAGTCAGCCTCATCGCGCCCTTCCCGCGTCTTCACGACCTTCCACCCCGAGAGCTCTCCATCTTCCCTGTAACCCCAGGACCGATCCCTGCTAGGGTCTATCCTCTCGGGGAGGCGGGCCACTATCTCGGCGGTCGAGTCGAGGTCGAGGATGGGGCACCTGACGCACGGGCCGAGATCAGAGAGGACACGCTCGGTGATGGCTTCCTTGTCCACCTCGAAGACGGCTTCATCGTCCATCTTGCCGAAGGCATACCAGGAGTTGCCTGTGAGATGGTCGTTGTCGTAGACCCGGATCTGACGGCAAGGGAAGAGCTGCTTGTCTGCGAGGGAACCCGGCGTGCACCACTCTCTCGCGGTCCTCCCAGTACGCTGTTTGCGCAGGAAGCATCTCAGGCCTCCGAATAGCTCGTCCGCCGAGAGTGAGGTCCCGTCGGCCGCATACTCAGCTTCACCCTCACCGCGCAGAATCCCGGAGAAGTCGTTCAGAAGCCGCCAGTCGGAAGGGAGGTCTAGATCTACACAGGCCCGTGCCGAGCCGTTCACGCCCTCTACGCGGTAAGAAGGATGGCGAGACGCAAGCGCCACGGCCCGGCCGAGATGGCCTTCGGATCTCAACGGGAAACCGACTCTCACTTGCATGGCCAGCAGATTCTAACGCACGCTATCCGGAACCGTCGGTAACTGAAGTCAGGAAGCAGGCCTAAGAAGCGTAATTCTTCGACTTCTTTGGAAGATCCCGGCCAATACGGAATGCTTGTGACCGCTCTGGCAGGTACCATCCCACAGTAACAGAGAGCAGAAGCTAGGTCGCGGCAAACCGACGCGAAAGGATAAGGATGCCCCCAGAATCGTCAGCCAACGCTTCGACCTCACAGAGCGGTCACGCCTCGGAGAGTGTGCTTGGTCGGCGCGCGCTTAACCGTGCGCTGCTGGAGCGCCAGATGCTGCTGCGCCGCCAGAAGCTCTCTGCCTTCGACGCCATCGAGCGGCTCGTCGGCATGCAGGCCCAGGTGCCCCAGGCTCCCTACATCGGCCTGTGGACGCGGCTTGCGGACTTCGAACCAGACGAGTTATCCGGCTTGGTCTCCGACCGGCGGGCGGTGCGCGCCTCGTTGATGCGCGCGACGATCCACCTCGTCACCGACCGGGACTTCCTGGCTTTACGCCCTGCTATGCAGCCGGTCCTGGAGCAGGACGTGTATGGAAACGCGACCTATGGCAAGGAACACCTCGCAGCGGTGGACGTGGACGCGGTGCTGGCGGCCGGTAAGGCGCTGCTAGAAGCGAGACCTGAGACCGCCGCGGAGCTGCGCCGGTCGCTCGGTCCGCGGTGGCCGGGGCGGGACGCAGCAGCGCTAGCCTACGCGGTACGCGGCCTTCTGCCGCTGGTACACGTTCCTCCGAGGGGCCTCTGGGGCGAGAGCGGACCGGTAGCCTTGACCACGGCCGAGTCATGGCTCGGCCAAAGCGTTGCCCGAGTCTGCAGGCCAGACGAGATCATTCTGCGTTACCTGGCGGCTTTCGGTCCCGCCACCGTCGCCGACGCCAGGACGTGGTCTGGCCTTGTCGGGCTGCGAGAGGTCTTCGAGCTGCTTCGGCCGCGCCTTCTCAGCTTCCGTGACGAGCGCGGTCGCGAGCTCTTCGACGTGCCTAGCGCCCCGCTGCCCGATCCAGAGACACCAGCCCCTCCTCGCTTCTTGTCCCAGTTCGACAATGCCCTGCTCTCCCACGCCGACCGTACCCGCATCATCTCAGATGAGCACCGCAAGGCTC
>Ga0268243_1000118_pt1 | contig 14984 bp, 17 predicted proteins | sample BulsoiMagMametaG_FD_200254 | JGI IMG/M metagenome (GOLD analysis project Ga0268243, IMG submission 200254) | Bulk soil microbial communities from Mexico - Magueyal (Ma) metaG (v2) (version 2) | ecosystem: Environmental > Terrestrial > Soil > Agricultural land | place: Mexico: Magueyal...
GTGGTTACGGCAGTGGTGATGCAGGTTTTTCAGTGGGATTTACAAGGGAGTGGTTCACGCGGGTTAAGGAAACTCTAGGATTGTCTCTAAGGTGCTGCATCTACGATCCAGAGTGCCAACAAAGGCTTATTCAAGACGAGATCGATGAATTTTTTGCAACCAACGCGGAAAAGGAGCCGGACTATTGGGACCGCAATCGTGGCTACGTGGATCCAGATAGGCCTCGCACTTTCGTGGTATCGCGGCATGCAGGGAATGATTTCGCAACTCGTTTAGCACTGATAGCGCCTCTGATAAAGCACAAGTCCTTCGAAGCCGAAAGGGAGTGGCGTTTGGTGGCAGCGACGGTTTCGGCACGTGAACTCCACCACAGGCCTGGTCGTTCCATGTTAATTCCCTACTACAAAATCCCTATAGGTGATGACGATAAGTTCGACTCAATACGAGAAATAGTTGTGGGGCCAACACCGCACCCCGACCTCTCAGCTGCTTCTGTAGAATCACTGGCAATCGCAGCAGGATTGGTCAATCCCGACAACACTCCTAAAACAAAAACCACGAGCATACCCTTCCGTGACTGGTAATTCCGGATTTGCCCAACTTCCGAGAATCAGCTAAAGCCGAAATTCCCAGAATTACCCTTCCACGCATTCGGGTGAATATGCCTCGTATCAGCCTGCGCCGTTCAACGCTTGGTCCACGCGCTCCTTGAGCAGGCCGTACCCCACGGGCTCCGTCATGCGGCTGATCTTGCTCAAGCCGACACGCTTCTGTGTGCCGAGTTCCCGGTAGATCCGCTCAGTCGAGAGAACGTAGAACTCCCACTTGCTCACGTCGAGTGCGTCGGCCACATCGCGATCTCTCTCCGCATAGAGGCAGAGCACGTAGCAATCTGCCCAGCGCTTCCGTTCCTCGCTTTAGGTGCCGGTCGCCGCGTTCCAGGCGCGTTGCTCTCCGATGGTCCACCCGATGTCGGAATGTATCTTCTGGAACCACCGCTGTACGTACGCTGTGGACTTGATCTCGATTTTGGCGCCCTCGTAGAGGAGGTCGAAAGAGTCCCACTCCACCCGCACCCCATCCACGACACCCAAGGCGCTCCCGACAAGGAACTCTGCAAGCACCCCTCGGGCGGTGTTGCTGAGTACATCGGAGAATGCCCAGGCCCAGAAGTCTCCGACTGTCGCGCCGACTGCAGGTATCTCCGTGCTAGGGGATAGTCTCCTTGCTTCCACCACTCCCTCCTCACCGACCGCCCGTCGAACCAATCGTACACGTTCTGTCAGCTTGCCCTTGTAACTAGCGGGGGGCTATGCGCGATCCTACATCCGAACGTTGGAGAACTCCGTAAAGGCGAAGTTCGTAGAATTCACCTACTAAGCAGCTAAGCGATGTATGCTTGCATCTTTGAAACCGGGTGCGGATTTTTCGAGGGGGCGTTGCAGGTTAGAGGATTGCTCGCTTACTTGTCGCGACCCACCTCACCCCCAGCGGTCAGGCGACGATGCTAGACAATGCCCTCAGCGATCTTCTGAGCTGTTCTGCCGAGGAGATAGCGAGCGTCCGGGTACTAGACCCTGCCTGCGGCTCGGGGAACATTCTGAGCGTTTCTATGCAGCAACTTCCTAATTCGGGACGAGAGGTCATCACATTCGCTGCCGAAGTGGAACTGCCGACCTTCTATCCGAGGGTGGGCCGGAGCAGGTGCACGGAGTAGACTCTCATCAAGTGCGCCAGAACCTTCCAGATGGCATCATGCTCATAGTGTCGTCCCGTTGGACAAACGCGAGTTGCCAAGGAGGAGCAAGCTCCTATGTCCTCAGCGGAGGAGAACAACAAAGCCCTGGTGCGCCGCTTTATCCAAGAATTCTATAACCGGGGGAACATGGATGTAGCCGACGAACTGCTGGCTCCCAACTTCGTAGCCCGCGACGCCCTTGCAGGGGAAGAAGCCAGTAGAGAAGACCTCAAGCGAGAGATGGCCGAGCAGGCAGCCACTTCTTCTGACCTCCACTTCACAATCGAGGAACAGATTGCCGAAGGCGACAAGGTAGTTACCCGATACATCGGTAGCGGCACCCACGATCTCGCAGAATACGAGGGGTTAGCCCCAACCGGTGTGCGCATAACGATTGAGAACATTGACATCGACCGCGTGGTCGAGGGCAAGATTGTCGAAGAGCGGAGCCTGAGCGATACATCGCCTTTGTGGCAGCGTCGCATGGAGCAAGAGAGGATCGAGCGCGAGCGCTTCGAGCAGGAGCTTCGGGTCGCACGTCGCATCCAGCAGGCTTCGCTCCCCAAAGCGGTGCCTAAGATAGAGGGCTGGCACATCTCTCCACTCTACCGGCCCGCTAGGGAGGTAGGAGGAGACTTCTACGACTTCCACCTCCTCTCAGATGGTCGAGTGGGACTCGTGGTGGGAGACGCTACCGGCAAGGGCGTACCAGCAGCCTTGGTCATGTCCACAACCTGCGGAATGCTGCGCCTCGCGGCTCAGAGCCCCTCTGCCTCACCCAGGGAGATGCTCCAACGAGTCAACGAAGCGCTCTTCACAAGCATACCGCCCAACATGTTCGTCACCTGCTTCTATGCCATCCTCGACCCTAAGAGCGGTAGCTTGGGATACGCCAATGCAGGTCATGATCTACCCTACCTGTGGCATGGGGGCAACGCCGAGGAACTGAGGGCCAGGGGAATGCCCCTGGGGCTTATGCCAGGGATGAGCTACGAGGAGAACGAGATAGTACTCGACGCTGGCCAGAGCACTCTGTTCTACACCGACGGACTGGTCGAGGCTCACAACCCTAATCGTGAGATGTTCGGCTTTCCGCGTCTGCAAGGGCTCGTCGCCGAGCACGGCGAGGAGGGGTCGCTCGGGAACTTTCTCTTAGAGGAACTCTACTCCTTCGTAGGGGAGGGCTGGGAGCAGGAGGACGACATCACCCTCCTTACCCTACGACGTTTCGCATCCCAACGCTGACCTTCTGAGAACTTCAGCCTTCCCCGACATTCGGGAAATAGCGTAGGATGTGTGGGCTATGCCTACCCAGCGATATGTTTCGCCTGAGTTGACACACTTCGTTGGTAAGGGGTTGCCTGAAGACCAACAGTACTCACTGCTGGTAAACGACATCTTGATGGGGGGTGTTTGAAGTTCCCCCCATTGACGACAGTCGGTGCATTGAAGGACTGAGCGGTAATCTTCCAATAGTAGGCGGAACTCGTACACCAGACGGTGATGATACGGAAGCAGCGTACTCGCAAAGAATATGTTTCTGTGATATTCCGGTCACTGACCTAGAAATACACATGAACAAGTACAGTCGTTTCGGCCTATCCTTCCTCAAACGCTTCTTGATTGCTAAGGGTGCTAACCCCGTTCTGTATGTCGCTAACAACTCACCAGCGCTGTCTTTTCGCCTGCCAGAATCCACCAGGGACGAGCCGTGGCCGCGACGTAGGGTATTCGAAAGTAACATAAAGCTATTAGAGAAATATCGTCGGGAATACCGCGGCAAGATTCCCATGCATCTAGAGTACTTTCAGGACATCTTGGTGTTCCCTTTCATCAAATACTTTGACGATTTAGCGTCCGACGAAGACGAGGCCAACGTCTACATGGAACGCGAGTGGCGCGTAATAGGCGATGTCAGCTTCACGTTGACGGATGTGCACAGAGTATTCATGCCTGAGCGTTATGCAGAGCGCTTCCGAGCAGACTTACCAAACTACACAAGGCAGCTGACCTTCTCAGACAATATCTAGCCAACGGAAACATCCTAGAATTACACTTTTCAAGACGTTTATAGATAAGAGCTTGCTTAGTCTGCCTGCCCGCCTTTTTGGAGCGTATCGGGACGCAACCACAAAGAGACGTGGGCTGGCTGCATCGTCTCCCTTACCACCCCCACCAGGTCGCCGCTAAGTGCCTCCAGGTCTGTCTCGTTACGCAAGTGGGTCGAGAAGGCTTCTAGGGTCTTCCTCGCGTCGTACTTGCTGCGGTAGAAGCGAAGATCTATGAAGGACTGGATTCTCCGCCTCAGCGGGGTAAACAACGCCGCTATCAGCAGTGTGGATGCAACGACTGCCAGAGTGGACTGCTGGCCGGTGAGGGCAACGAATACCCTCTGCAACACGACGATACCGCCGAAGTACAGCGCGACCAACGTGACCGTCAATGAACCGTAGACGAGGGTGCGGTTTATGAGTATGTCTATTTCGTAGAGGCGATAGCGAAGGATAGCTATACCAATGGCGAACGGACCGCTCAAGCCACCGACTACCACGAGCAAGTAACTGGCCCACAACCCCCACGATCTCTCTGTCAACCAAAAGTAGTAGAAGCCGATATGAAGCCCACTGGCGACAAAGAATATCGGTCCAACGTAGAGCAGCCACTTGATCTGCTGGCGCTCCACCCCCCTCGCATTGCGCCGCCCCACAATCATGGAGGCAGCCGCGACTCCTCCGAGAAGAAGCACAGAGAGTTGAACCGGGGAGGGAGGCGCATTGAAGCCGACATCAGGCGAGATGGCCGACGACCATATCACCGCCCCTGAAATCAAGGCCACACTGACCCATGCGAAAGGTCGCCAGCGACTGCTGGGCAGCCGACCGGTGGGAAAGAGTAGGAGCAAGAACACGATGAGGCCGATGAATAGCATCCAGAACCAGCCCTGGAGCCAAAGCATCGCCCTACCGCCCGGAAGCAGGTGGGGCTGCGCTACTAGGGCGTAGAGGGAGTACTCGCCAGCGAAGTGGTCCACCGCCGCAATAAGTCCAATTGCACAACAGAGCCAGCCGATCGGATGGTTGGGCAGGCGGGAGGCGATGATAGCCCCGATCACCGAGTAGCCCATCGCGAGGGAGGTCAACTCGGGCCAGAAGACATAAGCAGGGGTCTTCAAGCTCACATTCATTGTTACGAAGAGGAAGTCGAGGGCTGTGAGCGTCAAGGAGAGCGCACACACAGCCCACGCAAGCCAGGAGGCAAGGCGCTGGCTTGCACCGCGGACAACGCGCCCCTGTTCCATTGCCCCTTCTGTCACAACACCACTCTACCGTACGATCGTCTCCCAAGCGTTACGACAAACGTTACGAGCTTCGTTCTCTGAGCGAAGAAGCGCCAAACTCTCGAAGATTCACCTGCTAATTGGGCACGCGATATATGCTTGTATGCGCAGGTATGCAATTTAGAGGATCGCTCACTTACTTTTCCCAACCCACCTCACCCCGGCAGGCAGGCGATGATGTCTACCGCCGCACGCCGAACGACAGTGTTGCTATCGCCGCTCCAGTGATGAGCAACGCCACCACCGCGATCGCCGGTACGAGAAAGGAGAGGCCACCTGTGTTGGGTAGTGCCTGGCTCTCGGAGGAGATCGTGTCGGGGATCACGCCTTCTTTAGAGTTCACGTCGCCAGCATTCGCGCTGCCGCCATCCCCACTTTGACCTACAACATGACATCCTTCTCCACCGATGCCAGTGGAGCTTATTATGGGGAAGGTGTCGTTTGGACCCCTGGCAAACACATCATTCTCAGGATCTACCGGTATCGGTACGATCAGCTTGTCAGGGTTCTCTCTTGCGGCCTGGGGGAAGGACTGCCCTAGCGTACTCCTGCCGTTTGCCACTATGGTCCCGTCCTGCTCCAAGGTGATGTCTGCGTTATCAGAGTCCCTGATCCTGAAAGGCACGCCACGATCGCTCATGGTTATGGTCAAGTTATTACCCTGCTCAGTAAGCTGGCAGTTTTGGGTCTCTATGATGATCTGGTCTATCCCCACGACCGTGGTGCCATCGGGAAGGATGTCTATAACATCTCCAGGAACGAGCACATCTTTGCCGATAGCTGTTCCTCCTGCCAGGGGACCTTTGTCCACATCCTGGGGCTCGGGCTGAGGCGAAGGGTTCTCAGGTGGTAGGGTGCTTGTGGTGGTTCCCGTCGTACCCGTGGTGGTGGTGCCGGTAGTTCCCGTGGTGCTAGTGGAGTTCGTGCCCGTCGTGCCCGTGCTCGTACCCGTGGTGCCCGTAGTCGTGCCTGTCGTACCCGTGGTGCTCGTGGTGGTGGTTGCCTGCCCCCATGCAGGAAACGCGAACACCAACAGAAAGGTGAAAGCTACTAACATCGTTCTTATATATGGCACGGATTTCCCCCCGCTGGTTATCTATCTCACCAATCCGTTGACAATAGCCTACCTGCGCAAACAATGCAATGATTTGGGCAAGCGTGAGGTAGCAGCGTCTCCTTCGGCAGCCACGTGGATAAGGACTATCGACAATACCTCTACTACCACTCATCTAGGTGAATAAGATGATGCCTGGTGTGTCTGCCCGCCTTTCTGAGCCGGCTCGGGACGCAGCCACAAAGAGACGTGCTCTGGCTGCATCGTCTCCCTCACTACACCAACCAGATCGTCGCTCAAAGCGTCAAGATTCGTCTCATCCCTGAGCTTGGCTGAGAAGGCTTCCAGCGTCTTTCTAGCGTCATACTTGTGGCCGTAGAAGCGCCTATCTATGAAAGATTGATCTCCGCTGCATTCTACTCGGAACTAGCGTAGCCCATGTTACACTCAACTCTGTCGCGGGTGGCGCGGGGTGCAGGTGAACTTGACCATCAGACTTCGCTAGAACACACGGTCACCACAGTGGATGCACAACTACTCAACACGGTTGTGATGGTGCTCGCGCTAGGTGTTATCGCTGGCCTAGCGGTGCTACTTGTCGCCAGGCACCTCTCCTTGCAGCGCACAGTCTCCATGGCGAATTCGGGACCGCTCTCTGAAGCGGAGAAGCGAGGACTAAAGGCCTGGGCACGCCGCACGAAGGTTGCGTTCGCCGGGGCCATGTTGTTCGTGGTGTTGAATGGAGTTCTACTGATCGTCACTAACCCGGCCCCGCTGTGGCTAGGATGATTGGTCCTTAGTGTAGGCCTCGTTATCGTGGTAGTAGCGTTAGCGATCCAATTCTCTGGACGGTGCCCCCGCTGTGGCTACATCATCGGTTTTCAGAGTCCTCTAATGCTTCCAAACCGCTGAGAGGTGCAAGACGCCTTTCCGCTAGTGCGCCACTTAGTAGGCGAAACAGTCGGCCCAGGGACCACAGAGCAGGGTTTTACAAGACGTCACCACCGCTACCACCGCGCCACTCTCCTCCAGAAGACTCCCACGGTTTGGTTGAGGGCATAAGCAATCAAGCCAGAGCTCGGGCGGGTTGCCCGCAGGGCTTCACAGTGGGTGCCTCCGAGACTTTCGGACAGTTTCAGTAGGTGAGTTTTGCGAACTTCGCCGTGAGGTAGTTCTCAGAACTCCGTGCTGATGACAGGGACTTCCCAAGAAACTCGTCCTCCCACGCCCACTAGCGTGCTGCATTAGATGACCGTGAAGTACAATGGTCTTTAGACATGAGTGCCCGCAGAAAGAGCCCCTCCTCGCAGCAGAGCGCCCTACTACGCTCTCCCCGAATACTGTTGGCCCTGATCGTGGCGGTGGCCATCTTGGTTGCAGCCCTTATGGTTGTCCTGAGCCAACTGGGCAGCGCCGGGGGGAGCTCCGCATCAAGCGAGGACGTTGGCAAACTCTACTCCGGCATACCGCAGAACGGTACCACCCTTGGTAAGAGCACAGCTCCAGTCACGATCTACCTCTACGAGGACTTCCAGTGCCCCGTCTGTGCCCAGTTCAGCCGCAAGACGTTCCCCGAGGTGGTTGACCGTAGCGTCAGGGGCGGAGAGGTCAAGGTGGTCTCAGAACCCCTCACGTTTATAGGATCGGACTCAGTGCCCGCGGCTAGGGCGGCCCTTGCCGCGGGGGAGCAAGACCGCTACTGGCCCTACGCCCAGCTGCTCTTCGAGAACCAGGGCGAGGAGAACTCTGGCTACGTCACCGACGAGTTCCTTAAGAGCCAGGCCGAAAACACCCCGGGGCTCGACGTGGGTGAGTGGAGTTCTGACCTGAAGGGAAGTTCAATCACCAAGCAGCTGCAGGCAGCCCAGTCCAAGGCCCAGTCCGCGGGTGTCAATGCAACACCCACCCTGATCTTCAGCGGCCCAGGGGGACAGACGAAGCTCGTGGGGCTCTACGACTACGAGCAGATCTCCCAGGCGATAGCCCAGGTGGAGTAGCTCGAAGGTCGCCGTGAGGGGAAAGCGACGCGGCCTACGGTTCGTGCTCGGCGCCCTCGCGGTGGTCGGCCTTCTTATCAGCGGCTACCTCACCTGGGTCCACTACGCCGGGGTGGCGCCGGTGTGCGTCGGGGGGAGCGGTGGGTGCGAGACTGTGCAGGCGAGCTCCTATGCCACGATCCTTGGAGTTCCGGTGGCCGTGCTTGGGCTAGTGGGCTACTCGGGCCTGCTACTGGCGGCTTTGCTGCGGGGCGAGGCAGGCGTCTACCTTGGGCTCCTGGTAGCGCTGGTGGGAACACTCTTCAGCGCCTACCTCACCTATCTGGAACTGTTCGTGATCCACGCCATATGCGAGTGGTGCGTAGCGAGCGCTGCGCTCATGGTTGGTGCCCTGATCTGCAGTGCCTTCGAAGCCTGGCGGCTAGCGAGAGCACCCTAAACATACAGTCTATTCCCTCAATAACGCAGCGATGGGTTCTGTCCGCAGTTCGGACGATATATTGCCCCTGCTCCGATGGTATCCTCCTCCTCGTGAGGCGGATACAGGTGCTGCTCCTCCAATGCGTTGCGGTACTTGGGGCCATCTTCCTTGTGGTCGGGTGCGGCGGTGGCGGTACCCAAGGCCAAGGTGGGCAGCAGGAGGACCACACTACTCATCACCAGAGCGCTAACGTGGAGCTCAAAATGCACCCCGAGGGCAAATCTGGTGTTAGCGGCGTGGCCTCCTTCAAGGAGACCTCAGAGGGAGTCCTGGTAAAGCTCGAAGTGCGCAATCTGCCCGAGCCCAACACGTTCTACCTCGCTCACATCCACCCTGGCACTTGCGCCGAAGGGGAGACCCATGAGCATGGCGGTGCGCACGGCGAGGGAGGCCACGCCCACGAACACGGGGGCAGCACTCATGAGCATGGCGGAGCTAAAATTGAGTACCCACTCTCGCGAGTGAAGTCTGACTCACAGGGTCACGGGTCAACCACTACCACGCTGGGTGAGACCTCCGTCGATAAGCTGTTCTCAGGAGAACCCAAGTACGTCAACGTCCATGAGGCGGGCAGCGGCAACCCGCCCATCCTGAGTTGCGCCGATCTGAAGCGAGCAGGGTAGCGAACCGCCGAGTGGGGTCTCTGGGCGCTCAGTGGCACCTGGCGTCGCCGGAGTCGGTAAAGGTATCGCCTTCCACAGGGACAAACTGCCACTCGTAGCTGTGTGGGTGTAAGGCGAGCTTCAGCACACCGTAGCTCGAATCATTGTGGACTTCGCTGTTGGCGATGGGGTTCATGATAGGATAGTTGCTCTTTCCACCGGTGCCCACCACGAACTCTCTGATGCCCCGCTCGGGGTCTGCCCTACACTCGGGGTCCTGCGGGGCGAAGCGCTCGTAGTTGTGCTCCTCTCCGGAGAGGACCACATCCGCCCCAGCCTCATAAAGTGCTTCCCACAGCGGCTCTAAGTTAGAGGTGCTCCCGTGCTCTTCCCCTGAGCTAAAGCGCGGGTGGTGCATGTAGGCCAAAGTGCACGGCCCCTCATCAGCGTTGGCAGCGAGGTCCTCCTTGAGCCACTCCGTTTGGGCGGAGCCGGGACCGCAGCGGATCTCTTCAACTCCGCAATTGCTCTTGAGGGCGACTATGTGCCAGCTCCCCAGGTTGTAGGAGTAGTAACCTTCATCGGGGTCTCCTGCAGCCTCCCCGAAGTACTCGAAGTAGCCTGTTGCCCCTTCGGTTTCGTACTAGTGATTGCCTGGGACGGACTTGGTGCGCTCCTTGAAGCGCCCCCACGACGGCCCGTAGCATTTCTCAAAGTTCGCCTGCGCGCCCTTGGGGTAGGCCTCATCGCCCAGAGCGAGAACCGTCCCGTCGATACCCTTGACCAGCTCAGCGGTAGCCTCGTCGCCTTGGGCGTGGCAATTGGCGATGCCTCGTCGCGGTCCTCCGCTTCGTGGAGGCGACGCCTTCGATCAGCTGCCGGTTATCCATGGGGACAAGGTATCCGAGGGAGCTCCCGGATGGTTAGGATTTTAATCACTCCTCCGAACCCTAGTCTCCACGAGCTGCATTGAAGGGGTGTTCTCTGATGTCCCTCTTCTTACCGTTATTCACCCAACCTCGTGGAAGGTGAATTCTCGGAAAGTCGCATTCAGGATCGTGCATATGAGGAGACATAGAGACACGTTCTTGTCGAATGAGGCCGGGATGCGTTGCGAAGTCGACCACAACTTCTGGTGGCCGTGGATATAGATTCACGGTTACGAATGTGCCGTTTGTGGCCACGGATATGGGCTTTCTGCCTGCGTTGGTGTATCTGCTGGTGTAGTAAGGGCCGGAAGGAGTTCCGGCCCTTATACTGAGCATCTCGTTTATGCTGCAAATAGGCGACTCTTGAAGCGGAGGAGGAGGGATTCGAACCCTCGATACCCCGTTGAGAGGTATAACACCTTAGCAGGGTGCCGCCTTCAACCACTCGGCCACTCCTCCGGATCACAGGAGTATATCAAAGACGTGCTGCGCCTTCGCGCGTTTGTCTCTGACCATTCTCCTACTCTTCTGTGTTCCTGGGCTCCTCGTCGGTAATATCGGGCTTGTCGTTGGCCGGCTCGGCGTCGAGGATCTGCTCGCCTGAGACCTCCTCTTTTATTCTGACGAGCGTGGCGTTGAGGGTGGCGCCGAAGAGAATTGTCAGGGAGGAGATATAGAGGTACAGGAGCAGGATGATGACGGTGCCTATAGAGCCGTAGGTCTTGTTGTAGGTATTGAAGTCGCTACTCAGATACAGGTTGAAGGCGACGCTGGCCAGCACCCAGAGCAGGATGCCGACGACGCCGCCGGGTGTGATCCAGCGGAACGGCTGGTTGGCATCAGGGGCGAAGTAGAAGAGGAGGGCTACCGTCACGACCATGAACAAGAGCGCTGCGGGCCAACGCACTATGTTCCAGACGAACATGAACTCGTCGCCGAGGGTCAATACCTCGGCGAGCGTCCTTCCGATGGAGGGGCCTGCGACGAGGAGCAGAACTCCGATCAGTATGAGCGCCGAGAGGCCAAGCGTCATAAGGATGGCGATCCCCCTGACCTTCCAGAACGGTCGCGTCTCCTGCACGTTGTAGGCACGGTTGAGGGCGTTCATGAGGGCCGCGAAGGCTCCCGAGGCGGCCCAGATAGTTCCAAGGATGCCGACGGATAGGAGGCCTGGCGCCGTGTCCTCGTTACGCAGCGTGTTCTCGGTGTAAGTCTGGATCAGGCCAAAGACCTGCGCAGGTAGGAGCCGCTTCAGGTAGTCGAAGAGCTCCGTGACGAACTGCGGGCTCGCGCTCGAGAAGGCGTCGAGGATAGCAACGCAGAACAGTATGAAAGGGAAGATAGCAAGGATCAGGTAGAAGGCGAGCTGCGCGCAGAGACCGAAGGCGTCGTCGCGCATGAACTCCCTTATGGTTGCCTTTAGCGTCTCGTAGCGGAGAAGATCCCTAAGGTCGCCGAAGAAGTTGCCCAACGACCCGTGCGCAGGCCGTTGGGCGACCTGCCTGAGCTTCGTCTTGGCCGTGTCTGATGCCATCGGGACATACCTACCTTCTCGTAACCAGCCCTATTTTAACTCCAACCCCATTGTGGAGGGCGAATCAGCTAATCCGGTTAGGCCGGCCGGTCGTATAAATCTCTGTATGGAAGGGTTGGTATTAGGGAGTGCCGGATGTCTCGCGCCGGGTCACTGGCGCGGATGGGATATCATCTGCTCCGTGTGGCGTGGGACCGGAGAGTCCGTTCTCGCCGGCAGACGGGGAAGGCTCTGGATGGACCGTGTAGATGACGAGGTTCTGGTGCAAAGGGTTGCATCCGGGGACGAACGCGCCCTCTCTGAACTCTACGACCGCTACGCCGGGCTAATCTACGGATCGGGGATGCGTTACCTGGGAGACAGGGAGACCGCTGAGGAACTGGTTCAGGACGTCTTCACCTCAGTGTGGAAGAACGCGTCTGGCTTCGATTCCACGCGGGCGAGCTTCGCCACGTGGGTGTACCGCATCACCCGCAACCGGGCAACGGACCTGATCCGGCGCCGCAAGGCGCGCGTCAGGACCGTCGACGGCGAACCGCTCTTCGAGCCAGGAGAGACGGACCCTTCTGGCGCGCTCTCACGGAACTTCGACGTGGCCGTCGCGCTCTCGCGGCTCACGCCGCTTCACAGGGAGGTGCTCGTTCTCGCGTACTTTCACGGCTTCTCGCAGCGTGAGATCTCCGACCGCACCGCTACGCCCCTGGGTACTGTAAAGAGCCGCACCACGGCGGCGCTGCGTGCCCTGCGCGAAACTATGAGGTTCGACGAGGATCGGTGGTCAGCCGATGAGTGAGCACCCTGAAACAAGGGATCTCCTAGGCCCCTACGTGATGGGCACCCTCGAACCGTGCGAGGAGCGGGAGGTAGAGCATCACCTGGAAAGTTGCGCGAGTTGTAGGGAGGAGGCTCAAGAGCTAGGTCTGGCCCACGAACGCCTCGCTGACCTTGCGTCCAGCACCGGGGCGCCGCCGGAGGATCTCAAGGTCAGGGTCCTGGCAGGGATCCTGCGGCGTGAAGCCAGCCGACGCGTTCCGACCTGGGTGGCTATGGTCGCCGCAGCCATCTGCGTGCTCGCGGTGCTCGGGGCGATCTTCACCCCTGACCTCTCCGGGGGCCGAGCCATGGCCTCGGCGAACCTGAGCCCCACTGGCCGCGCCCCCGGTGCTGGCGGCGAGGTAAGCATGCGGGGCACCGGTGAGAACATAGAGATGCGCCTCGAGGCGTGGGGACTGCCTCCTTGCAAGAGTGAGCAGTACTACGAGCTGTGGCTCGTCGAGGGTGATGAACGGGTGAGCGCAGGGAGCTTTACGGTCGGACAGAGCGGCCGGGTCGACATAACACTGAGCGCACCGAACTTCGCCGCTTCTTACCCCAGAGTGGGGGTAACCGCCGAGTACGACAAAGACCCGCGCGCCAGCGACGCGAAGATGCTATGGGGCGGGCTGCACGAACTCTGAAAACAAAGCACACTCGCAGCGCTGTTGATTAGATTCTCCTTTGTCGGTCCAGATAATCTCATCTGGCTATCGTCCTTTCTGTACGTATACTCCGCTGTATGAGGCTCATTGTCGCCGAAAAGCCGTCCGTTGGCCGGGACATAGCGAGTGCCTTGGGGAGATATCGGAAGGAGAAAGGATCTCTATCTGGCGAAGGCTGGACCGTTACTTGGGCTCTCGGTCACCTGGCGGAGTTGGCACCGCCCGACGCTTACGGCGAGGAGTACAAGAAGTGGCGACTAGAGAGTCTGCCGATCCTGCCAGAGCGCTTCAAGGTCAGGGTGAACCACAAAACCCTCGAGCAGTTCAACGTGGTAAAGGGTCTGATGAGGAGCTCCTCTGTGAAGGAGGTCGTGAACGCCTGCGACGCAGGGAGAGAGGGAGAGCTCATCTTCGCCTACCTGTACGGTCTCTCAGGTTGCAAAAAGCCTGTGTTGCGGCTCTGGATCTCTTCCCTCACCCATGAGGCCATAAGGGAGGGTTTCGAAGCTCTACGCGAGGGCGCCGCGATGAAGCCCCTCGAAGATGCGGCCCGCTGTCGAGGGGAGGCCGACTGGATCGTCGGCATGAACGCCACCCGCGCCTATTCAGTCCGCTTCGGAGGCCGCGGAAACGTACTCTCTGTGGGCCGCGTCCAGACACCGACCCTGAAGCTTCTAGTGGATCGTGAGAGGGAGATACAAGACTTCGAGCCAGAGAAGTTCTGGACCGTCCACGCCCGCTTCGCGCGGCACGGGAGTACTTACGATGGCGTGTGGTTCAGGAAAAAGCAGAACCGCCTGACCGAGAGAGAAGCCGCGGACCGGATAGCGGAGAAGGTGCGCGGCGGGACGGGGACCGTGCGCAAGGCGCAGAAGAAGACGGCGACCGAGAAGCCGCCTCTACTCTATGACCTAACCGAGCTCCAGCGCAACGCCAACGCCCGCTACGGTTTCACGGCCGAGCGCACTTTGCGGGCGGCCCAGGCGCTATATGAAGAGAGAAAGTTGATCACCTACCCGCGCACCTCGAGCCGCTACCTCTCGCAAGATATGGTGGGTGGCCTGAAGAAGCGGATCGAGGCCGCAGGTGCGCTCCCCGACCTTGCGCCTTTTGTGGAGAAGCTGCTCGGAGGACAGAAGCTCCCGATCAGCAAGCGCATCGTGGACGACTCCAAGGTTACCGACCACCACGCGATCGTCCCGACGAACGAGAAATCTTCAGGAGGGCTGTCGCCGGACGAGAAGAAGGTCTACGACCTGGTGGCCAGGCGTTTTGTGGCCGTATTCTTCCCTGTGGCACGCTTCGAGAACACGACCGTTGTTACCGAGGTTATAGAGGAGACGTTCCTTTCTCGTGGGCGAGTCGTGCTAGAGGCGGGGTGGCGGGCACTCTACCCAGGCGGGGTAGGGGGGCGAAAGGAGAAAGAGCCGCCCGTGTTACCGCCGATCGAGGTGGGGCAGGAGTGGGCTGTGGTGAAGGTCGGCGTCAAAGAGGGGGAGACCAAGCCACCCCCGCGCTACTCCGAGTCCGCGTTGCTAGGGGCGATGGAGACCGCTGGCAAGCTCGTCGAGGACGAGGAGCTCAGGCAGCAGATGAAGGATTCGGGCCTCGGGACTCCGGCCACCAGGGCCGCCACCATAGAGCGGCTAATTAAGGTGGGTTATGTCGAGCGCGAGAAGAAAGCCCTCGTCCCTACGGAGAAAGGGAGGTCTCTGATCGGACTCCTTGGGGAGAGCCAACTCTCGTCCCCGGAGCTCACGGCCCGCTGGGAGGAGCGGCTGGCGAAGATGGAGAAAGGCGCCGAGCGCCGCCCCGACTTTATGTCCGACATAAG
>Ga0268243_1000120_pt1 | contig 14705 bp, 15 predicted proteins | sample BulsoiMagMametaG_FD_200254 | JGI IMG/M metagenome (GOLD analysis project Ga0268243, IMG submission 200254) | Bulk soil microbial communities from Mexico - Magueyal (Ma) metaG (v2) (version 2) | ecosystem: Environmental > Terrestrial > Soil > Agricultural land | place: Mexico: Magueyal...
CCTTGCTCCTTGAGTAGTTGACGACGACTTTGGCTCCTCCAGAGGCCAACTCCTCCGCTATGGCTTTGCCCAGACCCCTGCTCGCGCCAGTCACGACGACAACGGCTTCTTTCAAGGTGCCCACGCTATCCTCCTTTTCCGGTTCGCATGTGAGACGGAGTTTATTGACTGGAGAATTCAGACGCAAGATCGGTCAAAATACCAAGATGGCACTCATCGACCCCTGGTCCCCAAAAACGCCTGATGCCTATGGCTAGAGCGCGATGCTGGTAGACATAGAGTCGGCGTCCGTGTTGGTGGGGTGATATTAGGAGAATGGGAAAGGAGTAGTCACGGACGCCAGCTCTCCCCGTGTACGGAGTATGCTCAGCTTACATCGCTATCCAGGACAGGTCATGCACCTTTCGATGCAATTCCGGTAAACAGCCCCTCAGATTTGGGCTAAGATGTACTGCGTACTTGAGTTCGACAGCAGATGCTCTCGGAACTTCCTCATAAGGGGTTCGTAAATCAGAGATTCGACATCGGAGCGCGTTCTCGATGATGTAAGGCACGGCCGGAGTAAGTGGCCGTCCAAACCTTGACAGACCGAAATATATATGTAAACTGCACATAGGTAATGGAAGAGAGTATCATGAACAACGAGGAGCAGGGCCGCGAGGCTAGAGGTAGGGAGCGAGAGTTCCGTGGGGTTGAGGCGCGACCGAGGAACTGGCTGGTGCCTGTGATTTTGCTCTCACTACGGGAGTGGAACTCGTACGGGTACGAGCTCATGGAGCGGGCTTCGGCCTTCGGGTTCGAGGCGATGAACCCTGGAACGCTGTACAGGACGCTCCGGCAGATGGAGAAAGAGGGCATCGTCGAGTCCAGTTGGGAGACCTCGAGGGGTGGGCCTGCGCGCAGGATGTACACCATCACTGACGCGGGAAGATCATACCTCGACTTCTGGGCCAAGTCGCTGGAGCAGTACCAGCACACCATGGACAACTTCTTCCGGCTATACACGGGCAGGCCGTTGAAGGACAAGGAAGAGAGTGGCGAGTAGTTCGCGTCTTACGCGAGAAAGGAGATAAGATGGCCACCAAGGAGAAGACCAACAGGGCCGTAGAGAGGCTCGCTGAGAGTACGCGGGATTCCTACCAGACGGTTGTGGATCACGCGGTTGGCCTCCAGGAGCGGAACGTCAGGTTCGCGCAGGGCATGGTGGACGGCACCATCAAGGAGCTCCGCCACCAGGCTGAGAGCAACCGCAACGTTGTGGGCGAGCTCTTCGAGCGCGCCGAGGACCAGCGCGACGCATACCAGACCCTAGTCGAGCAGTCCATCGACGCCTACATGGACCTCGCTTACGCGCCCTTCACCTACTACAAGGAGGGTCTGAAGGCCGCGAGGAAGGCCACCAGGTAAAGCCAGGGATCAAGGTCGATGTTTTTGGGGCGGACTTTCGGGTCCGCCCCTTTCTTTCCGGTTTTTCAGATGTTTCGCGGCCCTGATTTCGGGTAACGATCAGTACGTGTGTTGACTGAGAAAGGGGAAGTTAGATAGTGGACCAGAAGCAGCAGAGACAGGTCAAAGAAGCGGCGGAGAAGTTCGCCGATGCGCTGAAAGAATCCTACCAGTCAATCGCGGACCGCTCCGTCTCGGCACAGGAGCTCAACGCCCAGTTGACGCAGGATTTCTTCAATGGAGTTATCAACAACCTGAAGACCCAGGCAGAGGGCAACAGAGCCCTGTATGAGGACCTGATCGAGCAGCAGCGCAAGCAGCGTGAGGCCTCCAGGGCGCTGGCCCAGGAGTCGGTCAACGCCTACACGGACTTCCTCGACTCCATGTTCGCCTATTACAAGGGCAACCTGGACGAAGTGCAGCGCAGGGCTAACCAGTAATCGGAGGGCGAAACACTCGGATAGCGCATAGAGAGGCCAGGGCCTGGTCTTTTGATGTATCCTCTTATCGAGAATAGACGGAAGGAGAAAAGTGAGCTTCGGCAACGGTAACGGTATCGGCGAGATAGTCATCTCGACGCCCCTCAGGACGGGTATAGGGACTTTCGGCGGTTCGCTCAAGGACACGCCTGCCACGGAACTGGGGGCCACGGTCGGCAAAGAGGTCCTCTCTCGCGCGGGGATCGAGGGCGACCAGGTCGACCAGGTTATAGTCGGCAACATTCTCTCTGCGGGCCAGGGCATGAACCCTGGTCGCCAGGTCGGCATAAAGAGCGGCCTACCCGTTGAAGTGCCTGGCATGACCTTGAACAGGATGTGCGGCTCGGGGCTTCAGGCCATAGTATCTGCGGCGCAGGAGATAGCACTCGGCGACGCCGATGTGGTCATGGCCGGCGGCATCGAGAACATGGACAGGGCGCCTTTCCTGCTGAATAAGGGCCGCTACGGCTACAGGATGGGGATGCCCAAGGCAGATATCTACGACCACATGGTCTACGACGGCCTGTGGGACATCTTCAACGACTACCACATGGGTGTGACGGCCGAGAACGTCGCCGAGGAGTACGGCATAACTCGCGAGGACTCCGACGCCTACGCCGTGCGCAGCCATCAGCGGGCCGCCAAGGCTCACGAAGAAGAGCTCTTCGACGGCCAGATCGTACCCGTCGAGGTCAAGCAGAAGAAGGAGACCGTCCAGTTCACCACGGACGAGCACATCCGCGCGAACGCGAGCGTGGAGGGCCTTCAGAAGCTGAAGCCGGTCTTCAAGAAGGACGGCGGAACGGTGACCGCCGCCAACGCTTCTGGTATCAACGACGGGGCTGCCATGATGCTCGTGAGCAGCGAGCGCAAGGCCGAGGAACTCGGGATGCCCGTGGCGGGTAGGCTGGTCTCAGCGGCCGTGGCCGGGGTCGACCCTTCGGTAATGGGGACGGGTATGATCCCAGCCTCCAGGCTGGCCCTCAAGAAGGCCGGACTCTCGGTCGACGACCTCGACGCCGTCGAGGCTAACGAGGCTTTCGCCTCCATCGCTATCGCAGTGGAGCGCACGCTCGAAGTTCCCGAGGAGAAGATGAACCCTGTAGGTGGGGCAGTGGCCCTGGGACACCCCATAGGAGCCACGGGCGCTGTCCTGACAGTCAAGATACTTCACCACCTCGCCCGTACGGGCGGCCAGTACGGCCTGGTGACGCTCTGCATCGGCGGCGGTATGGGCATCGCAGCGATCTTCGAGCGCGTGTAGCACCGCAGCTGTTCGGCCAGGGCCGGGTCCAACGTCCCGGCCCTTTCCTTGTGCGATTGGGCCGTTCGGGCAAAGACGAGCCTACCGCAATGCAAGAAGCTGAAGTGCGGTAGGGCGAAGCGTCGTACCGACATGTTGCCTAGCTCGATAGATCTAACTCGACGCATTCTGCGCCATCTTTCCAGCGTAAGCGCTCCGGGAGGTCCAGGCTTCTCAGCAAGCTCAGCATCCCGGCGTTTTCCCGCAGAACCAGAGCATGAAGGTGCCTGATGCCGTTCTCGCGGGCGGCTTCGATGAGATTCCTCGTCAACCCGATCCCGAGCCCCCGATGCTGGAACCTGTCCTCGATGAGCGCCGCATACTCGGCCCCGTCGGTGCCCCTCTCCCGCTCGTAGCGTGCGACCCCGACGATCTCATCTGGGTGCTCGGGATCCAAGGCCACCACCGCGTAGCGGTCCTCGCCGTCGACGTCTGCGAACCTTTCGGCCATCTCGTCGGATAGCTCCTTCAATGGACCGAAGAAACGTAACTCTACGGAACGGTCGCTCGACCGCCCGACGAGCCGCTGCAAAGCCGCCGCGTCCTCAGCCCGAATTCGTCGTACCGGCAAGCAGACGCCATCCCTTAGAGCAATGATCATCTGCCCCTTCATCGCCATACATCCCTAGTATGACCGGATTTCACATGTCTATGTGCGTAGTGCATATAAGAACAGTCTACCGCGCCGGGGGATGAGGACAAGAGGATTACATGTCACAGTGTTTTCTCCTCGGCGCGATGCGGGGGCCGAGGGGAGAAGGCGCGGTGGCCGGTTATTGCCTGGCCCACTATGAGGGTGTTGACATCGTTGGTGCCCTCGTAGGTGTAAACACCCTCGATATCGGCCATGTGCTCCATCACGCGGTAGTCCAGCAGGATGCCGTTGCCTCCAAGGACGTCGCGAGCTGTAGCCGCGATACGGCGCGCCTTGGCGACGTTGTTCATCTTGAACATCGAGACCGTGGCCGGGTCGAGACCTCCTGCGTCCTTGAGGCGTCCGACGTGGATGGAGAGGAGTTGGCTGAGTGAGATCTCATTGACCATCTCGACGAGCTTCTGCTGGATGAGCTGGAAGGAGGCTATTGGTCGCCCGAACTGCTCCCGCTCTTTCGCGTACGCCAGCGCAACTTCGTAGCAGTCCGTCGCCTGCCCGAGCCCGTCCCACCCGACGCCGTAGCGCGAGTGCGTCAGGATCGACAGGGTGGAGCCAAGGCCTTCTGCTTTAGGAAGCCTGGCAGCCTGGGGCACGTGGCAGTCTTCTAGCGAAATGTGTGTCTGCCAGGCGGCGCGCTGGGAGGCCTTGCGGGGGAGGATGTCGGCCTGGAACCCCGGATTCTCGGTCTCGACGAGGAAACCAGAGATCCTATCGTCCTCGGTCCTGGCCCAGATCACCGCCACTTCCGAGAAGGAGGCGTTGCCGATCCACTTCTTCTCACCACTGAGTACGTAGCCGCCTTCCTTCTCTACGGCCGTCGTGCTCAGCGAGCCAGGGTCGCTCCCGGCCTCTGGTTCTGTAAGGCCGAAGCAGCCGATCTTCTCGCACTTGGCCATTGGTGGAAGCCAGCGCCGCTTCTGTTCCTCCGATCCCAGCTCGTATATGGCCGTCATCGCTAGCCCGCTCTGGACGTGCAGAAAGGTGGCCAGGCTTCCAGACCCCCGCGCCAGCTCGGCTATCGCAAGGCCGTAAGCTACATTGTTCCAGCCGGCACAACCATACTCCTCAGGGATCACGCCGCCCATGAGACCGAGCTCCCCAAGGCCGGGTAGGAGCCCGAAAGGGAACTCCGCCCTGTCCCAGTAGCCGGCCGCGACCGGTATGACCTCACGGTCCACGAACTCGCGGACCCGGTCCCTGACCCGCTTCTCCTCATCCGAGAGCAGACTGCCCACCTCTATAAGGTCGACTGGCCGCTTCTCCCTGTGCGTTCTCCCCGATGTAACCGCCATCCGATTCCCTCCATGCTCCGATTCCATGCGCCACCCAGCGTCCTCTCGAAGAGAGCATATGTTCTGGCCACGATCCGGTCAATCCAAGAGTGATGGCTTTCACGCCACCAGCTTGCCCCTCATACCAGACCCCCTACAATACCTTCGTGTGGCATCTAAGTGCAGAGCGCATTTATCCTATTAGAAGGAGATGCTGGTGCGGGATCCGGGCAACCGGTTCCGCTTCGAGCTGGCCGGCTCTCAGTGGAGCGAGAATCGAGGTGGGTAGCGAATGCCGGTGATGATCACCGAGAGCACGAGCATCGACTACGACATAAACGGGGATGGGCCGCCTCTAGTGCTCATAAGCGGCCTTGGTTTCGGCCGCTGGGGTTGGTTCAAGCAGGTCCCCGCTTTCTCGCGCCACTTCCGGACCATCACCTTCGATATCAGGGGTGAGCGGAGGCTAGAAAACGGCGTCGATGACCTGGTCCGTGAGGTGGTGTCGCTACTGGACCACCTTAGCGTAAAGAAGACCCACGTCTTCGGAGCTTCGCTCGGCGGTTTTGTGGGACAGGAGCTGGCGTTGCTCAGGCCCGACCTTGTCGACCGCCTGGTCCTGGTCTGTACCAGCTACGGTGGAAGGGGGCCTGAATCGATGTCCGTGCAGGCCTTGTGGGACATGCTCGGGTGGGGTTCTTTCAGTCCCGAGGGCGTGGTCAGGCGCGGACTGGAGACGGCGACCTCCGAGGCGTATCGTGCAAAGCACGAAGAGGAGTTTGAGCAGCTCGTAAGCTGGCGTCTCGCTGACTCGCCCTCCGATGCCTCCTACTACGAGCAGGCCAGGGCCGGGGCCGGCTTTGACCTCTCCCGGGATGTTGGGCGCATAACCTCGCCCACGCTCGTGATTCACGGCGCCGAGGACCGCTACGTGCCCGTCGCCAACGCGGCGGCCCTCGCCCGGGCCATCCCGGGCGCCAGGTTGCGCGTCCTCGAGGACGCGGGCCACCTCGTCTTTATCGAGCGGTTCGCCGATGTGAACAGAGAGGTGGTCTCCTTCCTCAAGCCCCGCAGGGACTGTGGGCGGGGCACCAGGGTAAAGCGGATGAAGCGGCAGAACAGGGTCCTGAGTAGGATTGGGGAGGTGCTACGGTCGCTCGGGCGCTGGTCGAGGAGACAGTGGGACAGCGTCTTCTGAGCCTCCTTGCCTGCCGTTTTTGGGTGACAGGCACAGTGGGTAGAATAGTACGGTCGAATACAAGCTGGCGGTCAGCGCCGCCGGGTGAATCTCTCTGAGGAGGAAGACTAGATGAGCGAAGGAAAAACTGAAAACCGAGGTACCGATGTTCAGCCCGAGATGGCGCCGTTCGACGTGTGGGCGGAGTGGATGCGGGCAAACATGGGGCCTATGACGGCGACGCCGGGCGCGAGCGTACCATGGCTCATGATGCCTGGCATCAGGACAGGAGAGGAGGCCGCGGAGTTACCCGAGGGGGCTGTGCGCAGCGATCCTTTGCTCTCCACCGTAGAAAAGTTGTGGGACGCCAACCCCATGCAGAACGTTTTGCCCATTGACTGGGTTGAGATCACCCGCGCGCTGCAGACTCTGTGGGCGCGCGAGATGTCCGACCCCGCGCGGGCCATGGAGCGGGCCACTGAGTTCAACGCCAGGCTCTTCGGCGCCACGATGAGGAGCTGGCAGGAGGCCACAAACCGTTTCTGGGGCCTCGGGACGTCGCAGGAGGAAGACGAGGGCCGTTCCGACAAGCGGTTCTCGGCGCCCGACTGGGAGCAGAACCCGTTTTACGAGACCCTCAAGGAGTCTTACCTGCTCGCCTCGGAGTATCTGCTCGATGAGGCGGAGAAGACCGATGGTGAAGACACTCCCGAGCAGCGGCGTCTCAAGTTCCACCTCAAGCAATTCGTAGACGCCATGGCTCCCGTCAATTATCTGCTGACCAATCCCGCGGCCCTCAAGCGGGTCTTCGAGACCGGGGGGGTCAGCCTCGCCGAGGGGGCCCGCAACCTGCTTGCGGACCTGCAAGAAGGCCGCATGAGCATGACCGACGCCAACGCCTTCCAGCCGGGAGAGAACCTGGCCATCACACCTGGCAAGGTCGTCTACCGCAACGAGCTCATAGAGTTGATCCAGTACGAGCCGACGACCGAACAGGTACACGAGACGCCTGTGATGTTCATACCGCCCTGGATCAACAAGTACTACATCCTCGATCTGCAGCCGAAGAACAGCCTGGTCAAGTATCTGGTGGACGAGGGTTACACGGTGTTCATGATCTCCTGGAAGAATCCGGACGCCTCGATGGAGGACACCGAATTCGATGACTACATGACGAAGGGACCGCTCGCAGCCGCCGAGGTCGTGAGGGACATCACGGGGTCAGAGAAGGTCAACCCCGTCGGCTACTGCGTGGGAGGGACGCTACTTGCGATCACGCTCTCCTGGCTCGCCGCAGGCGACGACGAGAACCCCTTCGGCCCGCCGACCTTTATGGTCGCGTTGCACGACTTCACGGAGGTGGGGGACACGGAAGTCTTCATAGATGAGCCGCAGATAGAGTTCATGGAGCAGCAGATGCTCGAGCGCGGCTATCTCGACAACCGCAAGATGGCCAACATGTTCAACCTGCTGCGCTCCAACGACCTGATCTGGTCCAACGTCGTCAACAACTACCTCCTCGGCCAGAAGCCCCCCGCCTTCGACCTCCTGTACTGGAACTCGGACGGCACGCGCATGGCCCGCGACGCCCACAGCTTCTACCTGCGCAACACCTACCTGGAGAACAACCTCATAAAGCCAGGCAAGGTAGAGATAAAGGGCCGTCCCATCGATCTGGGCAGGATCGAGGGCGACATCTATGCCGTCGGGGCCGAGAGAGACCACATCGTCCCCTGGGCCTCGGCGTGGAAGATCTCCAGGCTCGCGAACGGCACCACCCGCTTCACCCTGGCCAACTCGGGCCATATAGCGGGCATGATCAACCCTCCATCCAAGGGCAAGGGTCGCTACTGGGCGACCGAGAACGGCGGCGCCTTCGATACCCCCGCAGACTGGCGCGAGAACGCCAGGGAGCACGAGGGATCATGGTGGGAAGACTGGAGCAAGTGGCTCGACGCTCACTCTGGAGAGATGGTAGATCCCCCCGAGATGGGCAGCGAGTCTTACCCACCGATAGAAGATGCCCCTGGTGCCTACGTGAAGGAAAAGTAGTCAACTTTTTGATTGTTGACGAGGCTGGGCCGCTGACCAGCGCGTTAACGGGAAGGCTCGAGCCTTCCCGTTAACGCAACCATCCCTTCCTCTCGGCCAGCCGGGCTGCCTCGACGCGGTTGCGTGCCCCTAGCTTCTTGATAGCCGTAGAGAGGTAGTTGCGCACGGTGCCTTCGGAGAGGTATAGCCTGGCCGCGATATCTTCTATCGTTGCTCCGCCTTCTGAGGCTGCGAGCACTTCGCGCTCGCGTTCGGTGAGAGGGTTGTCGCCCTCGCTGAGGGCGGCGGCCGCCAGGGCGGGGTCTACCACCCGCTCGCCTTTCACGGCCCTGCGGATGCCCTCGGCCAATTCGGAGGCGGGGGCGTCCTTGAGTAGGAACCCGACCGCGCCGCTCTCCATGGCCCGCCTGAGGTACCCTGAGCGCCCGAAGGTCGTGAGGATGAGCACCAGGCACGAAGGCAGCCGCTCGTGCAGGACGGCCGCGGCCTCGAGACCGTCCCCGCCCGGCATCTCTATGTCGAGAAGCGCCACGTCGGGCAGGGTATCCAGGGCGGCGGGAAGTACCTCGTCACCGCGCGATGCCTCGGCCACGATCTCTATGTCATCCTCCAGGGAGAGCAGGGCGGAGAGCGCGCCACGCACCATCGCCTGGTCTTCTGCCAGGAGCACGCGAACGGTCATCGACGCCTATCCTCTTCGGTGAAGCCGCCACGCGGGAAGCGGGAGAGACTGCTATCACCCCGAGCGTTGTCGCCCTTTACGCTATCGTTCACGAGATCTCAGAACTCTTTGAGGACCTGTATGCCATCGAGATATTGCACATGGCTTTCGATCCCTCAAAGATCCGCGACAGCAGGGATCACATCTCTACCGATTATCTCGAGTGGTGTGATCCTATCCACGCCTGGCACGAACCCGATCACCGTCTCTATGCCCATGCCCGAGAGCCAGCTCAACTGCCCGATCAACTCCTCTACCTTCTCACCACTCTCGCCGACGTCGAAGGCGAAAGCACAGGTCTTCTCTATGTCCTCGTAGTCCCTGCCTTCGGCCTCGCAGTGCCTGCGCAATACAGCGAGCTTGCCTGGTACCTGCGGGCCCGGTCGGAGGCTGCAGGCGTCGGCGTAACGTGCGACCAGGCGCAACGTCTTCTGCTCTCCCTCGCCGGCTATCATGATGGGAGGATGGGGTCTGCTCAGACTCTGCGGGAGGTTCAGCGGGCGATCCAGAGTGTAGTACTCACCCTCGAAGGGACGTTCGTCACCATGCTCGCCGCTCCACATCCGCAGCGCTATCTGGAGTGTCTCCTCGAGCATCTCGAAACGCTGCTTTTGCGGAGGGAAAGGTATACCCAACCCCCGCGACTCCTCCTGGTAGTGGCCGGAACCTACGCCGAAGCAGGCACGCCCGCCGGAGAGCACGTCCAGTGTCGTGACGGTCTTTACCAGGACGGCAGGATGGCGGAAGTGCACCCCAGACACCATCGCGGTGAGTCTTACGCGCTGTGTGTTCGCCGCCAGGAAGGCGAGCGTGGTGTAGCATTCTGGTTCGTTCGCCTCCGGGCCGTCCATGATCGGGTGCTGCCAGACGTGGTCGGCCACCCCGATACGGTCGAAGCCAACCTCTTCCGCAACTCTTCCGATGTCTGCGAGGTTCCTGCCGAAGTGCTCGGGCCCCCCGCTCCAGTCGAAGCTGTTGAGTTGGACTCCGAGCCTCATGATTCTTCCAGCCACTCGGTAGTCATACGTCCGCTGGCGTGTATGTCTATGTGTCTTGCCCTTCCGGCTCCAGAGTTGACGTACTTGTGCGGCACTCCGGGGGGCACGACCAGGATCTGGCCTTCCTTCGCCTCGATCGTCTCGTCGCCTACCGTAAAGGTAACCTCGCCCTCTTGGATCACGAACACCTCCGCGTAAGGATGGGTGTGCAGGTCAGGGCCTCCCCCCATCGGGGCGTCGATAAGGAAGAAGGAGATGTTCGCGCCACCATACAGATGCCCTTCGAACCTGTGCGCGGTCGCGCTGTGGGGCAGGTCCCCTCTCTCGACAACGTGGGCCATGCTCTCCTCCCTGTTTGCTTCATGACGGTTCTTCCGCCTTGCCCTTTACGTTTCTACAGAGGAGTGTATGGGCGCACCTTTTCGGCAGGTAGTGAAGATCGTCGTGGTTTGCGGGTGACGAATGTCATAGCGGGGTCTGGAAGGGTCACCCTTCCAGACCCCGCGCTTGTCAGCACGGTGCTTCGCGCCTTCCGCTACCCGCCCGAGCGGGTCCCCAGCCAGTCGCTGACCTTGGGCCAGAGGCCCTTTTTGGCGCCGCGGCCGGTCATAAGGCCGACGTGGCCGGCGTCGAGGACGAAGAACTCCTTGTCGTCGCTGCCGACGAGGTTCATCGTGGCTTCGGCCTGCGGGAGGGTGCAGATATGGTCCTTCTTGCCAGCGATATTGAGGAGCGGGACCCTTATGTTGGAGAGGTCGATGCGGCGGCCCCTGAGGACCATCTCGCCCCTGGCCAGCTTGTTCTGCTGATAGAACTCCGTGATCCACTGCCTGAACGTCGCGCCAGGGAAGGGAGGCCCGTCGTTGACCCACTTGTTCATCGCGAGCCAGGTCTCCATCGGCTTCTCCTCGAAGATGCGCTCCCACATGTTGACGTAGGTGCCAACGTAGTTGGTCACGGGCTTTAGCATCCTGTTACCCGTATCGATGAGGTCACCCGGGATGTTGCCGAAGGCGTCGGCGAGCAGACCGGGGTTCATGTACTTCTCGCTCGTAAACAGGCTGTAGAGGCCCATCTCGCCTTCGGGGAACTCCACGGGGGCTGTCATGAGGATGAGGTTCTTGAGGTTCTCGGGAAACAGTGAGGCGTACATGGCGCTCATCGTGCCGCCCATGCAGTAGCCGAGCATGGTGAGCTCGTCGGAGTGCGAGTGCCTGAGCACTTTCTTTACAGCCCTCGGCAGATAATCCAGGACGTAGTTCTCGAACGTGAGGTCCTTGTCCTCGTCGCCGGGTATGCCCCAGTCGAGCATGTAGACGTCGAAACCCTCGCCGACAAGGTACTCGATAAAGCTGTTGCCAGGCATGAGGTCGAGGATGTAAGGTCTGTTGATGAGGGCGTAGACCATGAGTATGGGGACGGGATGCTTCTTCTGGGCGTTAGGGGCGTAGTGGTAGACCTTCGCCTTGTTCTTGGTCCAGATCGTCTCCTTGGGAGTCTGGCCCGTATCTGCCTGGGCGCCCTCGACGACGATCCTCATCCCGCGGCTGTACTTGTCGAAGAAGTTCTCTACGTCCGCCGGTATGGCGGCGTCACCCGAAGTGGGGACCGCGCCGTAGTTCGCCGTCTCGGTCATCTAGCTCACTCCCTTCTTGCGCACGTCCTCGACGGTGACCTGTCCGCCAGCCCCGGTGCCTACTACCTCAGCCAGGTCGACGCCCATCTCACGAGCCTTGCGTCTCGCGGCGTCCGTGGCCCTGACCTCGACTTTGGACCCATTTGTCTCCGTCTCGCCGTCCTGGGTACCGCCCTCGAGCGCTGCGAGCAGTCTGTCGAGCTTGCCCTCGACCCTGTCGAGCCGCGTCTCGAGCCTCTTGATGGACTCGGTGGTAGCTGGCTCGGCATAACCGTACTCGAAGTCTTCGAGGACCTCCTCGATGCGATCCACTTTCTCCTCCAGGTTCACGACGAGCCCGGCGATCCTGGAGATGTCGGATCGGACGGGGAGCTGGAGATTCTTGAGGTACTCCTCGGAGTCACGCTTGAAGACCTTGTAGAAGCTGGCGTAGCTCTGTAGGAAGCGGCTCGAAGGCTCGAGAAACTCCTCGCGCTCGATGACGTCACCCACAAAGTCCGAGAAGGGGCCGCTCGTCGCGTTGTACCACTGGGCGGCGAGCTGCAACGGGTCCCTCGGCGGCGCGCCTCCGGCCAGCAAGTTGGTACGCGCTTCGTCGAGCATCTGCATCCAGCGCGGCAGTAATTCGATTGCGTTCTGGCCCATTTCGGCGCTCTTTTTCCAGGAGTCCGCGCTCAGCTCGAACCACCGCCGCCACAGGTCATTGACCCCAGGATTGCCAGCGGCAGGCTCGGGGAGTGCCCCGATCATCCGCTCCTGCATCTCTCGCACACCTTCGAACCACCGGCGGTATGCGCCGTAGGGGTCCACCTGCCGCCCCTGGGCGCCTGCCATCTCCGACCATACCTTGCTCCCCGACTCCATCCACTGGCGCCAGAGCTCGGCAGGGTCCATGCCGGATACCGCTCCTCTCTCATCCGTCAACCGAAAACCTCCTCGTCATGGCACACAATACCCATCGCCGACACCCTCCTCGCTCTCACCGCAGCGAGCGCCGATAGAGCGAATTATACTAGCAATCTAAACGTATATGTTAACGGCATATACCAGCGCTTGTCAGCATTTCAGCATTAGCAACCAGCCGCCGACCGAGGGGAGACAGCGTGCTGAGAAGCAGAGGCGTCAGGTTGAGCGTGTTGAAACGCTCTGTTGCAGCGTTTCGCCGATGGAGGGGCGCAGGTCTTCTATGTTGCAGGGCCACGGCAGGAGGATACCCTGACCGTTATCCTTCGAGGTGGTCGATTCGATCACGGGCAGGTTCATCGTCGAGTGGGTGTTCTGGTTCAGGGCGAGGGTTGCCGCCTTGTATCCAGAGAAGTGAAGCCGAGTTCGAGAGCGCGCACGGCTGCCTGAGTGCGATCCGAGACCCCTAGTTTGCGGATTATGCGCTCGACGTGCACCTTGGCCGTCCCCTTGCTTATGGTCAGGGTCTGCGCGATCTGCTGGTTCGTCTGCCCGGTGGTCAGCAGTCCGAGGACTTCCGTCTCACGGGGCGTAAGCGCGTCCGCCAGAGGCTCGTGGTGCTTGGGCGGAGTATGAGATGGCGTGTCTAGTTTCTCTTCGGCCAGCTGTCTGAGGAGTCGTGTGGCCAGTTCCTGGTTCAGTGGAGACTCGCCGTCCAGAGTCCTGTGGACCGCGTTGATCAAGCGTTCTGCGGGGGCGTCCTTGAGCACGTAGCCGGCGGCGCCGGCATCCAGCGCTTCGAGGAGGTAGTCGGGATTCTCGTGCATGGTTACCATGAGCACGCTTACGCCGGGCTGCTCGTCTTTGATCCGGCGGGTCGCCGTGATGCCGTCCATCTCAGGCATACGAACGTCCATAAGTATGAGATCCGGTGCCAGACTCCGGCAGAGTTCGATGGCCTCCAGGCCGGTCGACGCTTCGCCGACCACCTCCAGTCCTGGTTCGCCGCTCAGCAAGCTCCGGAATCCTCTCCTGAGAAGGTGGTGATCGTCGGCGAGGACGAGCCGCTTTGTTTCATCCTGCATGGTCGGAGTCCTCTCTATTCGTCGGCAGTTCGACCTCCGCCGTTACCATCGTGCCGGATCCTGGTTCGCTGTGGGCTTCGAACCTCCCGCCCAATAAGGATAACCTCTCGCGCATGCCCGAGAGGCCTACCCTCTCGCCGGGACCGTTACTTCTCGTGCACTCATCAGGTTCGAAACCGCGTCCGTCGTCCGTGACCTGCAGGCGAACCGCACTTCCCGGGTGGTCGAGCACCACGCGCACCCTGGAGGCCCGCGCATGTTTGCGTACGTTCGTCAGAGCCTCCTGGGTGACCCGGAAGAGAGTGGTCTCCACCTCGGGTGGCAGATGCTCATCGCCAAGCGCTTCTTTCAGGCTGACCTCGAGACCTTCGGACCGGAGCAGCGCTCGGCCTCCAGCGCACTACCATCCGCCCGCGACCTCGCGGCCCGCAGGGCCTCGACTAGCAGGCAGGCGAGCGTCCCTTCCAGGAAGAACACGAGAAGCGGCACGGTCTCCAGGCTGAACCCCGACAAGGAGCCCGTCGGTTGGAGGAAAAAGTAGTCTGCGGCCAGACCTCCTGTGAACGTCGCGAGCAGTCCTGGTCCGAGGCCCCCGTACCAGGCGCTTATCATTATGGCGCCGAAGATCAGCAAGAAAGGCGTCCCCTGCACCATCAGAGGGTCGAGGAGCAGCTTGACTAGCAACGCCATACCGACAGCCAGCACGGCGACGCCGTACCGCAAGAGCAGCGACGTGTGTTTTGTGGTTAGCATCTACACCGTATTCCCGTCAAAAGCAGAGGGACGATCATCCCTCAGCGTACGTGTAGCGGTTCCCATTCGCACCTCTCGTTACACTCACGATACCATTTTGCGCCTTCGTGAGCCATTTGGCATACCCCAAATGCAGTATTTTGGAATGTTTATTACGCTTCAAGGTGGTTTGGCAGCGTCAGATCACCCCTCCGCAGTATTTACTGCTCTGTTATCGCCCGGGTTT
>Ga0268243_1000121_pt1 | contig 14598 bp, 7 predicted proteins | sample BulsoiMagMametaG_FD_200254 | JGI IMG/M metagenome (GOLD analysis project Ga0268243, IMG submission 200254) | Bulk soil microbial communities from Mexico - Magueyal (Ma) metaG (v2) (version 2) | ecosystem: Environmental > Terrestrial > Soil > Agricultural land | place: Mexico: Magueyal, Guanajuato...
CGAGGATGACCGTCAACAGATTGTTGAAGTCATGTGCGATGCCTCCGGCCAGCGTGCCGATGGACTCCATCTTCTGCGCCTGGAGAAGCTGCTCTTCGCTCTTGCGCAGAGCCTCTTCGGTTCGTTTACGCTCCAGGGCGTTGACGATAATCTCGCCGACGATTTTGAGCAGCGGGATGTTTCTCTGGGAGGAAGCTTTCTTCTCCCGCAGTGAATTGAACCCGAAGAATCCGATTAAGGATTTGCCGTAAACGAGCGGCACGATGATGAGCGAATCAATACCATGTGCCTGAAGAATCTCCTTTTCGGCGCTCGCCTCCTCCGACAGCTCCGCGACGCTTGGGATGTGGATGTTCTCGAATTTGTTAAGCTTCTCCATCCACCACGGAAAGGCTTCGACCGCGAGTCCCTGCAATGCCCCGATTTCCGGCGCGACGCCCTCGGCACACCATTCGTGCGTGTTGCTCATTTTCTTTCCTTCATCGGAGAAGAGAAAGACGTAGCTGCGGTCAACGCGGGCGAACTCACCGACGGTAGCGAGCGCGCGGTTGATGCCGGCATCAATCTCGTCCGTGGTGAGATTGATAAAGCTGGTCGAGATTGAAGAGATCAGCTCCTCGAATTTAACCCGATACTTGAGCGCCTCTTCCGCGCGCTTCCGGTCATTGATGTCCTGAACCTGCGCGATGAAATAAAGCGGGTTACCCTGCGCATCGCGGACCAGCGAAACGCTCGTATGCGCCCAGACGGGATGGCGTGATTTGTTCAGGTAGCGCTTCTCCACGTTGTAAGCGTCAACCTCACCGGCCAGCAGCCGGGCCAGAGACGCCTCGTTGTCTTTCAGGTCCTCCGGGTGCGTGATTGATTGAAAATTCGTGGCCTCCAACTCCTCTTTCGAGTAGCCGACGATCTCGCACAGCGCGCGGTTGACCTGCATGTAACGCCCGTCAACTGCGACCAGCGCCATTCCTATCGGGGCGCTTTCAAAAGCGCTGTGGAAGCGCTTCTCGCTTTCGCGCAACGCTTCTTCAGCCTTCTGTTTCTCTTCCCGCTGCTTCTTACGCTCCAGGGCGTGCGTCACGGCCTGGCCCAGGCGGCTCAGCCTGTCTTTGAGCAGGTAATCGGCCGCTCCCTGTTTGATAGTCTTGACCGCAACCTCCTCGCTGATCGTGCCGGTCACAACTATCAGCGGGACGTCCAGGCCGCTCTCCTGCAAGCGCGCCAGCGCGCCGAGCGCATCGAACTGCGGCAACGAGTAATCGGAAAGAATCACGTCGAGGTCCGGGCTGAGGTGGGCCAGGTAGTCCTCTTCCGTCTCCACGCGCCGCCAGTCGAGGTCGAAGCCGGCCTGACGCAAACTGTAAAGCACCAGCTCGGCATCCGCTGGATTATCTTCGAGAATTAAAGCTCTCAATCGAGTTGACATACAATTACACCCCTTGCATAAGTCCCGCGCGGTTCGAGTTAAGCTATTGGAGGATTATTGAGCAGCAGCCAGTACATCCCCAGGTGGCGCATGGACTCGACAAACTGATCGAAGTCCACGGGCTTGACGATGTAGCTGTTCGCGCCCAGTTGATAACTCTTGACGATGTCGCTCTCCTCGCGCGAGGAGGTCATCATCACTACCGGAATTGATTTAGTGCGCTCGTTCGATTTGATCTGCCGCAGCACTTCCAGCCCGTCTATTTTCGGGAGCTTCAAATCGAGCAGAATCACTTTCGGGTTCTGCGGGGCGCGCCCCTCGTAGGCACCGTTCGAGAAGACGTACTCCAAAGCCTCCGCGCCGTCGCGCACGATGTGAATGCGGTTGCTGAGGTGATTTTTCTTGAGCGCGTGCAGCGCCAACTCGACGTCGTTCGGGTTATCTTCGACTAATAGTATTTCTATAATGCTTTCAGTCATGTGATGTGTCTCCATCAAGAGTGAAGTAAAAAGTCGCGCCTTTGTTTGGCTCCGCGTCAGCCCAGATGCGCCCGCCGTGACGATTGATAATGCGCTGGACAATAGCCAGGCCGACGCCCGTGCCCTCAAACTCTTCTGCGCGATGCAGGCGCTGGAAGACGCCGAAAAGTTTATCCGCATACTTCATGTCGAATCCGACGCCATTATCTTTAACGAAATATTTCCTCTCATCCGAGCCGTCCTTGCCATTAAGACAGCCGATCTCGATTTTCGCCTCATCCTCTTTCTGCGTGTACTTGAGCGCGTTCGAGATCAGATTGACATAGACCTGTTTAAGCAGCGCCGGGTCTGCCTCGCAGGGGGGTAGATCGCCGATGGAGATAGCTACGCGCCGCTCCCTGTGCTCAGATTGAAGCTCGTCGAGCGTCTGGCGCACGATCTTTTCAGGCTCCACCTGCCGCTTCTCGACGGGCTGGCGCGAGAGGCGCGAGAAGGCCAGCAGATCGTCCACCAGGCGTCCCATCTGCTGCGCGTTGTCGCGCACGATGCCCACGTAGCGCTGCGCCTCATCCGGCATCTGCGGCCCGTAATCTTCCAGCAGAATGCGCGAAAATCCGTTCATCGCGCGAAGCGGCGCGCGCAGGTCGTGTGAAATGGAATAGGAGAAGGCTTCCAACTCCTTGTTGGCGGCTTGAAGCTGCGCGGTGCGTTCTTGCACACGTTGCTCAAGTTCTTCATTGAGTTTGCGGATTTCCGCCTCGGCACGCTTGCGCTTGGTGATGTCATTGACGAGGACGATCTCGGCGGACCGGCCCGCGAAGTCCAGGGTATGTGACGTAATTTCAACATCAATGATCGTGCCATCCTTCTTCCTGTGCCGCCAACTCCCTGCCTCAGCTAACCCGGAAACGCTTACCTCTAAAGTCTCAAGCAACGTCTTGACATCCTCCGGTGGACGGATGTCTTTGATCGTCATTCCGAGAAACTCTTCACGGGAGTAGCCGTAGTGGCGAATTGCTGCCTCGTTGACGCCGAGGAACGCGAGCGTCTCGGTATCAAAGACCCACATCGGTAGAGGGTTATTCTCGAACATGAGCCGGTAGCGTTCTTCCGAAGCGCGCAGAGCCACGGCCCGCTCTTCCAAAGAGAGGTTGGCTTGTTCGAGTTCAGCGGTTCGTTCATGGACTCGCTGTTCCAGATGTTCATGAGCTTTTCGCAAATCCCGCGCCATCTGATGGAAGACACTGTCGAGCTGGGCTATTTCGTCCGTGCCCGCCAGCGGCTGCGCCAGCTCTTTCCCGGCGGCCAGAGAGCGTGTATTTCGTGTGAGGGTCTGAAGACGACTGCTGATGCCGCGACTAAATAAAAAGAGCAGCAGAAAGGCGAGCAGGATGTCGGCAGAGGTTCCCGCGACGAGCAACCAATCGAACTGCTGCCAGGACGCCTCCATCGCCCGCTGCCGCTCCGCGTCGAGGCGCTCTTCTTCCTGGAGGAAAGTATCCACCTCAGAGCGGAACTCATTCATCTTCTCAAGGCCCAGGCCGCTTTTGACGCGCTCAACCGCTTCAAGCAAAGCGCCGCTGCGCATCAATTGTTCGACCTCTTCTAAGAGATCAATCCTCTCCAACGCCTTCGTTCCGAGACGCACGGCTCTCGCTTCCTGTTCCGGGTTGTCGCGCACAAGCTCGCGCAGCCGTTTGACTCCTTCCGGGGCAGCCCGTTTGGCGTGTGCGACCGATTCGGCGAAGTTCGGATTATTAGTGAGGACGTAGCCACGTATACCGCTCTCCGCTTCCACGAGGTTTTTTGATAAATCATCGGCTTGCGCGATCACCTCTTTGGAATGCGATGACCAGTTTTGAGCCTCTTTGTTGCGCCGCTTCAACGCAGTAACGAGGATGACGAAAGCCAGGAGTAAGATGAGCGGAATGGAGATCAGGATCAGGCCCCGATAGGCGATCTTCGTTCGCGTCAACTTGTAGATGGCGAAACATAAGAGCCCTACGCCGAGGGAAGCGACGAGCAATTGCAAGCCTTTGGTCACGGGGGACTCGCCTGGACTGATGGCGTTAAAGCCGACAAAGAGCACTGGCAACATGATAGTCGCGATGCCCGGGCTCCAGCGCGGGAGCCCCTGACTCGTCCGTGGAGTGTGTCGCCAGGCATAGGCCAGCAGCACGCTGCCGTAGGCCGTGAACGCGAGCGCCGTGTGAACGGCCATCTGACTCCCCAGGCGAAAAGGCAGCACGTAAGTAATGCCCAGCAGGTAGCCGAGGAGCGAGGTCAAACCGAAGCTCAGGGGCAGCGTGTGCGCGATGGCGAATGCCGCCAGCCAGCGGGGACGCCAGGCGAGCAGGGCGAGCGCGCCTCCGGCGCAGACGAAGCTGATGGCGCTCGTGAGAGCCATCCGTCCGGGGTCGGCCGAGAGCGTGCGCTCCCAGGGATAGAAGAAGGCCGTGTCTATCCCGAGCGAGATACCGCTCAGGTACTCAAAGATCACCAGAGCACCCATCAGAGCGACGAACGTCCCACCCGCCAGAGGCAGCAGGCGGTGCCCGCGCCGCGCCACGAACAGACAGGCGCTGACGCCCAGCACCAGAAAGCACAGGGCCGTGTTGTACTGCATCGGGATCACGCCGGGAATGACCTGGATGAGGGCGCGCACATGCAAGTGCCAGCCGGCGATCACACAGACGCCTACGAGCGCGACGGCGGCGAGAACGCCGAGAGTGATTTTGTTCCCAGGCAAATTGGGTATTGCCTTAGCGATCTTCATTGCGCTCATCTTCTCGCGGGAGTAAGAGCCTCCTCGCGGAGGCTCTGAGCGCTTCATCCAGAGGAGTATCGAAGCTCAAACGCTGCCGACGAACTTCTCTACTTAATGTTAATGAAGCCTAGACCAAACTAACCTTGATTCGATCTCCGACCGAATCGGAATCGTGCCTCCGTACTTTCAAAAAGCGGCGGACGGCTTTCTCCAGCCCTTCGGTTGTGCCGAAGGGACGACCACCTCAAGCAACAGGCGGCGGCACTTTGGCGGTTTTGACCAGATGAATGTTGTAGCGTTTCATCATCCGTTCGATGGTCTTGCGGTCCACGCCGAGCAGGCGCGCGGCGGCCTGCTTGTTTCCGTTGGTGTGCTGAAGCACGCGCGCGACGTAACGCTTTTCGACCTCTTCGAGCGTGGGCCACGTCTCTTCTTCAGGCTGAGCAACAGCGCCCTGCGCCGCCACCTCGATATTTTCCGGCTCCACGGGTTCGCTCTTACGCACGCGCTCCGGTAAATCCTCCGGCCGGACCGTGTGATCGCAGAGCGCCGCGGCACGGACGACTGCGTTCTCAAGCTCGCGGATGTTGCCGGGCCAGGGGTATTGTTCGAGCAGCCGGACGGCGGCGCGCGAGAATGTGATGGACGAATTTGCGTGCGGGCGAACTCGCTCGGCGAAGCGCCTTGCCAGCGGCATCACGTCTTCGCGCCGCTCGCGCAACGGGGGCAGATTGATGGTCACAGCGTTCAGCCTGTAGAGCAGGTCCTGGCGAAAGCGGCCCGCCCCGACCTCGGTTTCGACGTCACGATTGCTGGCAGCAATGACCCTGACATCCACCCTCTGCGTCTGATTCGATCCCACCCTACGGATTTCCCCCTCCTGCAACGCCCGCAACAACTTCACCTGAAACGCCGGTGTCGTCTCCGTGATCTCGTCCAGAAAGACCGTTCCACCGTCTGCTTCCTCCCACAACCCCCGACGGTCTCTCTCCGCTCCTGTAAAGGCTCCGCGAACGTGTCCGAACAGCTCACTTTCGATTAATTCCGAGGGGATGGCTCCGCAGTTGACTGCCACGAAGGGTTTCAGAGAGCGCTGGCTGCGCCGATGGATGGCGCGGGCTACTACTTCCTTGCCTGTGCCTGATTCTCCTGTGATCAGCACGGGCAGAGTGGTCGCCGCGACGCGGCCCACAAGCTTCATCACCTCTACGAAAGCGCCGCTCACGCCCACCAGATCAATATCGGAGGTGTAAACAGGTGTGGGCGGCAGCTCGCCCGTCGTGCCCGGGCGCGCGCGCTTCTCTATCCCGCGCCGAACCGCCTGCGATATTTTCAGCACGTCTTCGACGTCGAACGGCTTCATCAAGTAGTCGTAAGCGCCGGACGAGACTGCATCGAGCGCCCCGACCGCCGAGCCGTGCCCCGTCATCAGGACGATTTGCGCTTCGGGCTGCTCTTCCGTAAAGCGGCGCAGCACTGCATATCCCTCGTCGTTATTCTTATCGCTCAGTTTGACGTCACAGAAGACCAGCTCCCAGCGCTCTTCCTGAAGCATCTGGAAGACCTGCTCGGCAGACATCGCTTCGCAGACCTCCCACCCGTCGCCCGTTAAAACTTCGGCCACGTTGCTGCGAACCAGATCGTTGTCATCAACTACGAGGGCTTTCATACTCTTCATGTATAGGGTTTACCCGAGCTTAACCGCGATGCTTTCAAGACGAGTAGCCTTATGCCCTAGCGACTAAGGCAGCTATCCGCGAAACGTTTGAGCAAATACTAGCCGTCAGGAGTTTGTTAAGGAGATTTACGGGGCAATTCCCTTAACTCATGAATTATGGCGAAAAGATGTACTCCGGTTTGAGGAGAAAGTCAATAATTCGTAGATTCCAGAAAGCGTCACTCCGAAATAAAGATGGCGATGGCCTACACCGTTAACGAAGCACGCCCGGCGGCCTGCGGTCCGCCTTACTCTCCACGCAGCTCCTTAACTCTCGACCGACCCAACTATTAATTTTTTAGTTGACAGAAAGCGGGCGCTCCGCTATCCTCCCCCAACTATTAAGAATTTAATAGTTGCTCGGGAGGGGCGAAGAGTTGGCGAGAAAGCGATCAAAGACGTTGACGGAGGCAGAGCTTCGGTTGATGGATGTGCTTTGGGAGAAGGGCGCGGCCACCGTCAGCGGGGTCGTCGAGGGGCTGCCCGAAGGGTCGTCCCTGGCCTACAGCACGGTCTTAACGACGTTGAGAATTCTGGAGCAGAAAGGTTACGTCCGGCATGTGAAAGAAGGGCGCGCCTTTGTTTATCATCCGTTGATTGATCGCGGCGCGGCGCGACGCAATGTGCTGCAATATGTCGTCAATCGCTTCTTCGATAATTCCCCGGAGCTTCTAGTGCTCAACGTCCTCAAGGAAGAGAAGATTGATACGGCCGAGTTGAAGCGGCTCAAGAGAATGATTGAAGAAAGCGAGTAGCAGGATGCCATGAACATTTTGTTTGGGCAGCTCGATTCAGTGCCCCGCAGCGCGATTGAGGCGCTCCTGAACAGCCTCTGGCAAAGCGCCGTGCTGGCGCTGCTCGTCTGGCTGCTTCTCAGACTATTCAAGCGCGCCCGAGCGACGACGAAATACAGCGTCTGGTTAGCCACCCTGCTGGCAATCATCTCTCTGCCGTTTCTACACGCGCCCACTTCATCCAGAACGCCTGCGACAAACGCCGTGGCATTATCCGTAAATCGCGCGCCTGAAACTTACACCTCACGGACGATTCTTCCTGAAGAATCCCTACAGCCTCCGATCAAGACACACGCCGACGCAAAGGAAGACGCCCGCGCGCAGGAGAGCGGGAGCACTGCTTCGTCCTCAGTCAATACGTCCGGGGTGAGCTACGACGGTCATCTTGAAATGGCGGCGACCTCCCGGCTGGCGCAAGAAGGTTTCACCTTTCAGTTGAGAGGCGAGCGATGGCCGCAACTCTTCTTTATTCTCTGGCTGATGGGAATCGCCTTGATGATGGTCCGGCTGATTCGGAGCTATCTCTCGACGGTGCGGCTCAAGGAGTCTTCCAGACCGCTCGCCGAAAAATATCAACGACGGATGGGCCACTGGCTGAAGACCTGCGGAATCAGGAGAGCTGTGGAATTGCGCGGTTCACAAAAGATAGGTGCGCCGCTGGTACTGGGTCTGAGGAAAAAAGTCATTCTCTTTCCAGAGAGATTGGGGGACGATTTAACTGTTGACGAGTTCGATCAAGTTTTGCTTCACGAGCTGGCACACGTGCGGCGCTTTGATGATTGGAGCAATCTCTTCCAAAGACTGGTCGAAGCCGTTCTCTTCTTTCATCCGATAGTTTTGTGGCTCGGCCGGCAACTCGATGCGGAGCGCGAGATCGCCTGTGATCAATGGGCCGTCGCGCGAACGGGCGGCCATCGCTCTTACGCAACGTGTTTAGCCAAACTGTTCGAGCTGACGAAATCACATAGCTCGCCGCTGCTGGCTCACGGGGCGATAACTGCCAGGAGTCACTTGTCAAGAAGAATCGAAGCGATTCTTAAGAGCAAACGGAACTCGGCCCCGCGCCTTGCCGTTCTCAGCCTACTTATCCCGCTCGCCCTGCTGTTCGTAATGCTCATTCAACTCGGTCGAATCTCCCCTGTCATCGCCGTGACGGCTCCCGGAACTTCGGCGACTGAGGCGGAGCAAACTTCATTGGCCGGTGCAACGCATCTTGAGCAATCAAGGCCCCCGGATGTCGGAATAAACATCTGGCCCGGAAACCTCACTCGCGGGATAGAAACCGGAGGCGAAGTTCAGTTACTTAGCGGCGCTGCGGCCATGACTCCTATGGCGCGAGAGAACTCTGCGTCGGATGATTCTCTCGGATTACCGGCAACGCAGGGCGGGGCGACGCAGACGCATTCCTGGCCTGAGATAGTTGAAGCGTCCGGAAACATCTCGTCCGTGGCGACTCAACCCATCTTCCTCTTCTCTCCAGCCGACGGGCAACGGCAAGAGATTTCGAGCAACCTGGTACAGGTTTCGATGAGCGATCCGCCTGCGGTCCAGGAGCAAAGGACCTCGTCGGCTACGCTTTCGTCCGACGAAGGCCCCTTGCCCGCTGACTTTTTTGAGAAGGTCGCGGCATTAGGCAATTCGGGATCGCAAAGAGAGCTGCTCTCGGCGCTTCTGAAACGGCGCGGATTGAGCAGAGAAACTTTTATCAAGTCTCTCGTGGCAGCAAAGAGTATTGATTCGGATGGCGAGAAAGCGGAGTTTCTGGTGAGCGCGGCCCGATTGTGCACGGGCGAGACGGAAGTTCTCAACGCTTATTTCAACGCCGTCTCCTCCATTGATTCGGCGGGCGAGCGGCGGCGCGTACTCTCGGCGTTGCTGACGCTGAAGGGACACGATCAGGGAATCCTGATTAGAACCTTGAAAGCCGCGGCGCCCATTGATTCCGACGGCGAGAAGGCTGAGCTGCTCGTCAAGGCTGCGAGCCTGTACACAATCGGCAGCTCGCCCCTCGACGCCTTCCTCGACGCCGTCTCTTCTATCAGTTCGTCGGCGGAGCAGAGGCGTGCTCTAACAGCTCTTTTACGCCAGCGCAACCTGACGAGCGAAGTTGCCATTCAGACCGTGAGATTCGCGCGCCGCATCTCCTCCGATGGCGAGAAGGCGGAGTTCCTGGTGCGTGTCACAGAGATCTGCCCGGCGAACGATGGCCTGCTTTCCGCCTACATGGCGACGGCCTCCTCGATTCATTCCGCATTGGAGCGGGCGCGGGCGCTCTCTGCCATCGCAAAGAAGAGAGGGATCAGTCAGGAATCGCAGACGCCAGGGGCGGCGCTCGCCAGAAACAACGGCGACAGAGATTGATCTGGATAAAACGAGAAAGTAAGGACCGCGCATGGCGTGGCTGAGGAGTAGTGTGCCTTTGAGAGGTAGCAGGTAGATGTTCGTCAACAGGCAGCCGCACGGCGCTGGAAGAGTTCTCGCCGCTGCGTGGCGAGAGAATTCTCTCCGTGGAATCATGAGCAGATTATTAGGAGGACCGAAGATGTCAAGTTTCAAGTTCGGCAAGCTTATGTCAAAACGCTTCACAGTGATCGCGATGATGGCTTTCGTCCTGTCCATCTTCGCGACTGTGCGTTATGCGCGGACGCATTCCGTATCGCCCGATGGGGTCAGGCAATCGCAAGCCGCGGCGCCGCAAGAGGGACGGACGAAGATCACAGAGATTAATGAAACAGACGGGGACCGCTCCGACATCAGCGTCAGGTATTCTGATGGGGACCACAGTCTGGAGGTCAAAGCAAAGGGAAGGCTGGAATTTACGGACACGGATACGGACGTCAAAAGCATCTCGCGGGACGGCTATCTCTTGATTGAAGAGCGGCGCGGTTCGATGTCACGCCGGTTTGAGGTGTCTGCGGGCGCGAACAGTCAACCGCAGCGCAACTTTTACGTCCGAGGGCAGGCGCACGCGTTTGACCAGGAGGCACGCGCGTGGCTGGCCGAAGTCCTGCCCGACGTGATACGCAACACAGCCATCGGCGCGCGCGCCAGAGTTCAGCGCATCCTGAGACAAAAGGGCGCGGACGGCGTGCTCGACGAAATCTCGCTCATCAGAAGCGACGGGGCCAAGCGCATCTACTTTCAGGAACTGCTGCGAGTCGGCAACCCGGAGGTCGCGACTCTACGCAAGGCCGCGCGGCAGGCTGCGCGCCAGCTCTCTTCCGATGGCGAGAAGGCGATTCTGCTCATTGAGAGCGCGGACCTGTATCTGGGCAACGAACGGGTCGCCCCGGATTTCTTTGAAACAGTCTTGAGCATCCATTCGGACGGCGAACACAGGCGCGTCCTGTCGGCCATCTTGAGGAAGGGTCCGGGCACAGAGGATATCTTGCGGACGCTCAAATCGGCGCGCGCCATCTCCTCCGACGGCGAGAAAGCGCTCCTGCTCATCCAGCACGCCGAGTTGTTTCTCAATCACTCTTCTACTCTTCCGTCGCTCTTCGACACAATCAATTCCATCGGCTCCGACGGCGAACACGCGAGAGTTTTGTCCGCGCTGCTCCGGCGACATACGTTGACCAGAGAGAATCTGACGCGCCTTCTTCGCTCCGCCGAACAAATCTCTTCCGATGGCGAGAAAGCGAACGTGCTCATCGCGGCCGTCAGAGTTTACGCAACCGATGCGGCAGCTTTATCCGCCATCGCGGACGCTGCGAAAACGATTGGCTCGGACGGTGAAAGACAGCGCGTCCTCGCCGCCGTGGCGCGGCAAGAGCATTAGCCCCGAAGAGTAAACCTGGGCCAGTACCGCCTTTAGATTGCGGAATGCGGATTTCGGATTGCGGATTTAAAGAATGATGAGCGGCTCTTGGTTTTCAATCCGCATTCCGCAATCCGCAATCCGAAATCGGTATGCCTCAGGCCGTACTGACCTTAATAGCTCAACAATGCGCCTGATACCGGCCCGTGAGATTAAGGGGACAGGGGGGCCGTTTTGTCTCAATTTCCCACTCTCTGGCGAAAGGAATTAGGGATCATGCCGCGTCTATTTTTCTTGCTCATCCTCATGGGTATCCACTGCTCTATCTCTCTGGCCCAATCGCCGCCGGGTCTTGGTCCGATGCCCTTTCAGTCGCCGACGGTTAGCCGCAGCCAACTGGCCTTCGTTTACGCCGGGAGCGTCTGGATTGTGGAGCGGAGCGGTGGAGAAGCCAGACGGTTGACGACCACTTCGGGCGATGAATCCTCTCCATTCTTCTCGCCGGACGGCTCGCTCATCGCCTTCTCCAAGACTGTCGCCGGCAACACAGATGTTTATGTCACGGCGGTCGCGGGCGGCGAGTTGCGCCGTCTCACTTTTCACCCGGACCTGGACCTGGCCGCCGGCTGGACTTCTGACGGCCAGAACGTGCTCTTTCGCTCGACGCGCTCTTCGGCAGAGATTCTTTTCACCTATCGCTTCTACACAGTCCCCGTCAGCGGCGGGTTTGAGACCGAGCTGCCCCTGCCGACCGGCGCGACCCTGTCATTCTCGCCGGACGGCGCTGCGATTGCCTACACGCCCTACAGAAACCTGGGCGAGTTCTGGCGCAACTATCGCGGCGGGAGAACGACTCCCATCTGGATTGCCAGGCTCGCCGACAGCGCCACGGAAGAGATTCCGCGCCAGAATTCCAACGACTATTATCCGATGTGGCTCGGCGACATCATCTACTTCGTCTCGGACCGCACGTTGACCGCCAACCTCTTCGCCTACGACACGCGCACCAGAAAGATCAGCCAGTTGACGCGCTTCGAAAAGTACGACATCCGGTCCGCTTCCGCTGGCGGCGACGCGATTGTCTTTGTGCGCGAGGGCGCGGTCCATCTCTACGATCTGAAGACGGGCCAGACGCGCTCCGTGGAGATACGCATCAAAGCGGATTTCCCCGAGGTGAAACCGCGCAAGCAGAAGCTGGAGCGCTGGCTCTACGATTACAACCTCTCCCCGACTGGCGCGCAGCTGGTCTTTGAAGCGCGCGGCGAGATTTTCACTTTCGAGAGCGAGAAGGGCGCGTTTCGCAACCTCACCGGGTCCCACGGGGTGGCCGAGCGCTCCCCGGTCTGGTCGCCGGACGGGAAAACCATTGCCTACTTCTCCGACGAGTCTGGCGAGTACCAGTTACACCTCCGCAGCGCCGACGGCAATGGCAACGTCCGCAAAATCCAGATCGAGCCGCGGCCATCCTTTTACAACGAACCTGTCTGGTCACCCGACTCGAAGAAGATTGCCTTCTCCGACAAGCGGCTCGCGCTGTGGTTTGTCGATCTCGAAACGGGCACGGCGCACAAGGTGGACACTTCGACTTTCGCGCGCCAGAGCGCCTTCCAGCCCGCATGGTCAACAGACAGCCGCTGGTTGGCCTACTCCAAGGTTATGCCCAACCGCCTCTCCGCCATCACCCTCTATTCCCTGGAGTCAGGGCGAAGCCATCAAGTGACTGGCACAAGCCTCGACGCGGAGAATCCTGTTTTCGATAAGAACGGTCAGTACCTCTACTTCAACGCAAGCACCAACGCCGCCCCTGCAAAGCTACGCGGCGTCAGTATGTCTGCCGCCCTCCTGTTCGCGCCGCAGGTGACGCGCAGGGTTTACGCGGCCGTGCTGCAAAAGGATGGCTTTTCGCCGCTCGTCGCGTCGCAAAGTCAGGCGAGCGCGGTCAAAGAACTGCGCTCGGGCATTGACGTCGAGAACATTGACCGGCATATTTTGCCGCTCCCCTTCCCGTCGCACAATTTCGCGGACCTCGCTGCGGGGCGGCCCGGTGTGCTTTTCATTCTGGGAAAATGGGTTGACACTTCCGGCGGAGAATCGCCCCCGACGCGCATGCTCTACAAATACGATTTGGCCTCTCGCAAATACGAGAAGTTCGCTGAAGACATACGGGAGTATCGCGTCTCCTCGGACGGCAGCCGCCTCCTCTATCCGAAGGGCGGAAAATATCTGGTGGTCTCCGCCGACCTCCCGCCGAAAGAGGAAGAAGGGAAACTGGACCTGGGCGGCCTGGAGTTTGAGCTGGACCCGCGTGCCGAGTGGCGGCAGATGTTCGACGAAGTCTGGCGCATCGAGCGCGACTATCTCTATTACACGGACCTTCACGGGCAGGACCTCGCGGCGCTCAAAAAGAGGTACGCCGCCTACCTGCCGAACGTCGTGACGCGAAGCGATCTGAACGTCCTTTTCCGCGAGATGCTCTCGCACGTCGCGATCAGCCATCTGTCGGTCAGCGGAGGCGACGTGCCCGCCCCTGTGGAATCGTCACGCCGGGAAAACACAGGCGTGCTCGGCACGGACTACAAAATCGAACAGGACCGCTACCGCATCACGCATATCTATCGCGGCGACAATTCCAGCAACGCGCTCAGAGGGCCTCTGTCGCAGCCGGGCGTCAACGTGAAGGAAGGCGATTATCTACTCGCGGTTGACGGCGAAGAGATAAAGGCATCAGAGAATCTCTATCAATATTTCCGCGGCAAAGCGGGCAAGCCCACCCAGTTGAAGGTCGGCGCGCAGCCGGATGGAGCGGGCGCGCAGACGTTCACGGTCCTGCCGATTGCAAGCGATAATCTGTTACGCGATTTTGAGCGGGTCGAGAACAACCGGCGAAAGGTCCGTGAAATGTCTGGAGGCAGACTGGCCTACGTCTATCTGCCGAACGTTCAGCGCGAGGGCTACGAAATTTTTAACCGCGACTTCTACGCGCAGTTGGACAAGCAGGGACTGATTATTGATGAAAGGTTCAACGCCGGGGGCTACGGCTCCGACTACATCATAGACGTGTTGCGGCGGCAGCCGCTCAATGCCTACGCGTTCCGCGACGGCGAGACGATTCCTTTCCCGGCTGACTTCATGCCCGGTCCGCGAGTCATGTTGACGAGCGAGTTCGCTGGCTCGGGCGGCGATTCGCTGCCCTGGCTCTTCAGGCAGGCTAAGCTCGGACCCTTAGTGGGTAAGCGAACCGCCGGGTTCGGCATAGGTCACTACGTCAACGTGCCGAACCTGTTGGACGGCGGCGATGTGGCCGCTCCGAACAGGGCCTTTTTTAATCCACAAACGGGCGCTTTCGACGTAGAGAACCAGGGGGTCGCGCCGGACATTCAAGTCGGATGGATGCCCGCCGACTGGCGCTCTGGACGCGACCCGCAACTTGAGAAAGCGATCCAGGTCGCGATGGAAGCTCTCAGGAAGCTTCCGCAACAACGAGCCGTCAAGCGCCCTTAGTTCGTGCTTTAGAAAAGTAACGATAGCGAAGCCCCGCGAGGGGCGACAGAATTTAGCCCAGGGCGTTAGCCCTTATCATTACCCACATTTTTCATTTATGGGGCTGTGGGTTGGTTTTGCTGAGCATAAGTCCTTTGTTTGTAACAAAGCATGA
>Ga0268243_1000122_pt1 | contig 14395 bp, 11 predicted proteins | sample BulsoiMagMametaG_FD_200254 | JGI IMG/M metagenome (GOLD analysis project Ga0268243, IMG submission 200254) | Bulk soil microbial communities from Mexico - Magueyal (Ma) metaG (v2) (version 2) | ecosystem: Environmental > Terrestrial > Soil > Agricultural land | place: Mexico: Magueyal...
AACCTGGGCGACGTCTACACCGAGATGCGCGAAAAGAAAGTGGCGGCGGAGCAGTATGATCTCGTCCGGGTGATCGACAAGCTGTATAGGGCGAACGGGGTCGACACAGACCTGGAGATAGCCCTCTTCTACGCAGACCATGACATGAAGCTGCAGACCTCGCTCGAAAAAGCGCGCTCAGCCTACGATGCGCGGCCAAGCATCCACGCCGCCGACGCTCTGGCCTGGACGCTCTACAAGACCGGTAACTACAAGGAGGCGCAGAAGCATTCTTCAGAGGCTCTGAAACTAGGAACCCGCGATCCCTTAAAGCTCTTCCACGCAGGGATGATCTCCAAAGCGCTCGGCCAGAGAGAGCGGGCCCGCGAGTACCTGCAACAGGCCGTTGACCTGAACCCGCACTTCTCTTTGCTGTACAGCGACGAGGCTGCTGACAGCTTGAAAGCGCTGAACGCGAAGGGGGAAGACTGATGTTCCGCTGGAGTTGGCTGTTGGCGTGTCTCACGTTTGCCGTGTTCGCCTCGCTGTTCCCGCGCGAAGCGCAGGCGCATCCCCTCGGCAACTTTACGATCAACCACTACAGTCGGCTCGAGTTCGCCGATGAGAAGGCACGTATCGACTACGTGTTGGACTTCGCTGAGATCCCGACCTTCCAGCAGAAGGGGAAACTCGACCCTAATAAGGACTCAAAACTCTCCGACGCGGAGGCCCGGGCCTACCTGGATGCCAGGCTACCTTCTCTCGTAGAGAATCTGCATCTAAAGGTGGGTAAGGAGGATCTCCTCTTGCGGGTGCTCGATAGTTCGGCGGAGTACAGGCCGGGGCAGGGTGGGTTGCCTATCCTCCGCATCGAGGCTCACCTTCTGGCCGACCTTCCGAAAGACTGGGAGGATCACGGCGCAGGCCATTACACAGACCGCACCTACGAGAATCGTCTGGGCTGGCGTGAGATCGTCGTCAAGGGCGGACCTGGTGTCGCCATTGAGGGTTCCACGGCGCCGTCGTCCGGTGTGTCAGACGAACTGCGTAAGTATCCGAACGATATGCTTTCCAGCCCCCTGGATATGCGCGAGGCGACCTTCACGCTCGTCCCCCGTGAGGGGTCTGTTGCGGATGGCCCAGTTGGTGAGGTGGCCCGCAACTACAACACGGGCGACTACAGCTTCAAGTCGAACGGCTACATTAGTAAGCTCTACGCCAGGCTAAACTCGCTCATTTCGTTCACCAGCCCCTCACCGACGGTGATCCTCATCTCGCTTCTGGCCGCGCTCTTGTGGGGTGCCTTACATGCCTTTACGCCAGGCCACGGAAAGACGGTCGTGGCGGCCTATCTGATCGGGGATCGGGGCACGGCTTGGCACGCTGCCTTTCTCGGGTTGACAGTGACGCTGACCCATACCCTGGGAGTCTTTGTGCTTGGGGGAGTGGCCATTTACCTGTCCCGCTACATATTGCCTGAGGCGCTCTTCCCCTGGCTGAGCGTCGTCTCAGGGTTGCTGGTGGTCGTAATAGGTCTCTCGCTCTTGTTCAGCCGCTCACGTGGCTTGTTCGGTACCGGCAGCGGGAAAGCCCGGCACACAGAATTGAGGCATGCGGATGGGCCCACCACGTATTCGCACGACGGCCACGACCACTCCTATGCGTACGCTCACGTCGCACACTCACATTCCCACGGTGGTCACGAACACTACCATGAGCACGTTCACTCCGCACACTCGCATGGCGACTACGAGCACACCCACGCGCACGGCGGCCACACGCATACTCACCTGCCACCTGGAGCGGATGGTTCGAAGGCGAGTATACGTAGCCTGGTGGCCCTCGGCGTCAGCGGTGGTCTGGTACCGTGTCCGGCGGCACTTGTCCTCCTGCTCAGTGCGATCTCGCTAGGTCGACTGGGGTTTGGCATGGTACTCGTCGTCGTGTTCAGCATGGGGTTGGCCGTAGTACTGACTGGCATCGGCCTGCTAATGGTCTACGCGAGGCGGTCGTTCGAGAGGTACTCGTTCGAGGCACGCATACCGCGCTTTTTGCCTGTCGCGAGCGCTGCTGCGATCTCGTTAATCGGGCTCCTGATCGTGCTCGGCGCTCTAAGCCAGACGGGCCTCGTATAGCCGATGCCCGGCTTGTCAAAGCGGCTATCGATGCTACCGTCGTGTACTGCGAATACATCCACGACCGTTACGAGCGCTTCCAGCGCGCCTTTCCGAACCGTACTGGGTCACCAGGCGACGCACGTAGAAGTTGACTTCTACGATCGCTTCTACCACCCTGATGCTCTGTCGGAGACACAACGCCAGCATACGGACCGCTGGCACGATCCGGAGGCGCAGACATGAATCGCAACAACGTCGCATGGGTCCTGCGGGCCCAATAGGAGGGCCGCCTGATGAAGGCCGGAACAGGTGCCGGTATCGCCTGTGCTATCGGCGTGGCGGGGGGTATCGTGATCGGGTCTCGCGCCGTCAAGATCTTCGACTGGCGCACCGAGTGGACCATCCCAGCACCGATGCCTGTCGTCTACGAGGCCATGACCTCGCGCGAGGCGGTACGTGAGTGGTGGCCGGACATGGAACTCGTCGAGGACAACGGAGATGAGGACCTCCAGGTTGGCAGCACCGTCTCTTTCCGGGTGCACCAAGCCCCCAAGGTCGCACGCCTCGCCCCACCCTTCCGCATCCACTGCCTCTACACGGACGTGGAGCCGGAGAAGAGGCTGAGGGAGACGGTGAACGGAGACCTGAGCGGTGTGCTAGAGACCCTGTTCCACGAACGGCAAGACGGCACCCACATAACGTTCAGCTGGTACGTACGCGTCACCAACCCTGCTCTCAACCTCCTGGGGTACGCCGCCGAGCGTATGTATCGTCACAGTCACGACAGCGTAATGAAATCAGGTGAGAAAGGGCTCTCGGAGTACTGCCGGCGCCGAACGAGTGCGCAGGGCGTCTGACGCCCGATGACACAACTACCCTGACAAGCTGAAATGCTGAGTGGCTGAACTGCTCCCTGTATGGCACCGACGATGCGAAGTACCACGTAGGCGATGACGAGCACGACTATGACGATGGCTGCGTACTTGATAAAGGCAGCGGCGAAGGTGTTCTCTGAGACCTATTATAGAGGCTGCCTAGTTCGGAATGGCACCTTCAGGAGCGCAGGTTTGACATAGCGTAGAATTACCCTCCTGCAAGGCCACTAGCGGAGGACCTTCTTTGATGCCGAACGTAACCATCATCGGTGCAGGGCTCGCCGGGAGCGAGGCGGCCTGGCAGGCGGCGGAGCGCGGCTGTTCGGTGCAGCTGTGGGAGATGAGGCCGGTTAAGGAAACCCCCGCCCACCGCACGGAGCACTTCGCCGAGCTCGTCTGCTCGAACTCGCTCGGTAGTCGTTCCCTGGAGACGGCCTCTGGGCTGCTCAAGGAGGAGCTCAGACGTCTTGGGTCGGTGATCCTACACTGCGCCGACGCCAACCAGGTTCCGGCGGGCGGTGCCCTCGGGGTCGCCCGCGAGGACTTCCCGCGCGCCGTCACCGAGACGGTCCACGCCCACCCGAACATAGAAGTGATCCGTAAAGAGGTCACGGACATCCCTCAGGGTCCGACCGTGGTAGCGACAGGCCCCCTGACCTCGGACGCTCTGGCAAAGAAGATAGAGGACCTCTCCGGGGAGACGCTCTACTTCTACGACGCGGCCTCTCCCATCATCCACCGAGACTCTCTGGACGACTCCACCATCTACCGCGCCTCCCGCTACGGCAAGGGTGAGGCTGCCTACCTGAACTGCCCGATGACCGAAGAGCAATACTACGCTTTCGTAGAGAACCTGGCTGCCGCCGAACTCAGCCCCATAAAGGACTTCGAGGAGGACCTGTACTTCGAGGGCTGTCTCCCTGTCGAAACCATCGCCCGCCGCGGAAGAGACACCCTCCGCTTCGGGCCCATGAAGCCCGTCGGCCTCCCCGACCCGCACACCGGTGAGATCCCCTATGCCGTCGTGCAACTGAGGCAGGATGACGCCGGGGGTCGCCTCTACAACATCGTCGGCTTCCAGACGCGCCTGAAGTGGGGCGAGCAGAGGCGCGTATTCCGTACTATCCCAGGTCTCCAAAGCGCCGACTTCGCCCGCATGGGCGTCATGCACCGTAACACGTACTTGCCCTCCAATCACATGCTAGACGCCACCATGCAGATAAGAGGAGCGCTTGGCGAAGCCCCCCTCTTATTCGCTGGCCAGCTCACCGGTGTCGAGGGCTACGTCGAGAGCACGGCGATGGGCCACATAGCCGGTACCAATGCCGCCCGGCTCGCCTGTGGCGAGGAGCCGTTAACCATGCCGCAGGGCACCATGATGGGGGCGCTCGCCCACTACATCACCACCAAAGAAGGCGCCCTCCAACCCATAAACTCCAACTGGGGCCTCGTCCCAACCGTACCGAAAAGAGAGAACGGCAGACGCCTGAGCAAACCAGAACGCAGGCAACGCCAGGCCACGATGGCGCTTTCGACGCTCGATGAGTTTATGCGGGAGGGCGTAAAGGCCGCCGTTTAAAAGGCAGGGTGACTCGAGTTCGAGAGCCGTACCGGCGCAAGGCAAGTCGTCGAACCCGACGATATCTTACTGGCAGAGGACACTTCGGGCGGAGGACATCGCTGGCGCCTAATCGACGATCAACCGTGGCGACGTGTCTACGTCGCCGTAAGCGAGACGCAGCATCAAACGCAAAGAGGGATCAGTCGATGAGCGAGCATGATGACGAGCGATTCGCCGAGGTGCTGCGGGGCGAACGCTTCGCTATGCTGTAGTCGTAGATGGCGGCCACGCAGGGAGGCGGCGATGTCGGACACGATGTCGGAGAAGGAGATACCCGAGGCCTGGGTTGGACAGCGCGTCAGGGTGGGCCACGCTCACAGCGCGTCCACCCACACAGACGGGGTATTGCTTGGGGTAGGCGACAGGGGCATAGTTGTCGAGGGCGGCGAGCTGGTACGCTTCTACCCCTGGACCTCCGTTGGGAGTATCGAGAAGGCCTATGAAGAGGGGGGCGAGGTTCCTGGCGTACAGGCGAGCCGGGCCTGGTAGCAACCACCTCTCAGCGGTACTCACTCTAAGGCGTTACCACTTCGCCGCCTTTACCTAAGGACGAGAAATCTACAGCTTGGCTGTAGCCTCTGTTCGTAACGCCGCTTCGAGGATGGTCTCGACGAGCATCTCGAAGCTGCTACCTGTGGTCTCGGCCGCGAGGGGGAAGGTCGATGTCTCGGTGAAGCCGGGGATGGTCTTCACGTCGAGGACCCAGGGGGTGCCTCCGGCGAAGATGGTATCCACCCTGGCGAAGCCGGAGCAGCCAAGGATCTTGTAGGCGGTGAGCGCCGTCTCCTCGACGCGCGAGGCTGCCTCGGACGGTATCTCTGCCGGGATGGCGAAGTCAGTAGCACCAGGAGTGTATTTAGCCTCGAAGTTGTAGGCGCCTTCGCGGGGACGGATCTCGACCAGCCCTAGCGCTCTTGGATCTTCGCCCGCCGGTTCGATGATGGGGATGGAGATCTCCGTCCCATCAACCCAGTGCTCGAGCAGGATCTTGGCGTCGTAGCCTAGCGCCTCGTAGACGGCGTCGAAAAGTCCTTCGGCTCCCTCGACCCGGGAGAGCCCGAAGCTCGACCCCTCCCTGGCGGGCTTGACGACGAGCGGGTAACCCAGCTCCTCGGCGGCTACATCCAGCGCCGCAGAAGCCCCCATCTCGTTCATCGCCCTTCTCAGGAAGGTGCGGAAGGGGGGGGTATGTATGCCGGCGGCGCGGAGCGCACGTTTGGCGTAGTCCTTGTCCATGCAGCGGATGGAAGAGAGCGGCCCGCTCCCTGTATAAGGGATGTTCAGGGTCTCCAGCAGCGCTTGCACGGTGCCGTCCTCGCCGCCGGGGCCGTGAAGGCAGATGAATGCGGCGTCGGGTGTGATCTCCATCAGCGTCCCTGTGGTCGTGTCCTCTATGTCGAGCGGGTGAACGTCGTGGCCGAGGCGTTCGAGGGCGTGTTGGACGCGCCGGCCCGTAAGGAAGGAGACGTCGCGCTCCATCGAGTGTCCACCGCGCAAAACGGCCACGCGCGCCACTGTACTCTAACCTTCCGTGCCTGAACTGGAGTCCACTGTGCGGCTGCCGTGTATCGCGCCCGCTTTCCGGTGCGAGCCACGTTCTAGGTCGCTCCTGAGCTCCATGCGCTCCCGGATCACCTCGGAGAGCAACTCTATGCCGCGCCTGATCCTCTCTGGTTCCACAAACGAGAAGTTGAGCCGCATATTGTTCTTACCCGTTCCAGAAGCACCACCGTAGAATCCCTCGCCCGGCACGTAGGCGACATTCCTGGCTATGGCGCGGGGGAGCATTGCGGTCGCATCCAGGTACGAGGGGAGCGTGGCCCAGACGAAGAGCCCTCCCTCGGGGTGGGTCCAGTAGACTTCTTTGGGCATAAACTCGGCAAGTGAGTCGAGCATCGCGTCGCGGCGCTCTTTATACATAGAGGTCAGGCGCCTGACGTAGGCCCTCCAGTCTGCGTTCTGGAAGTACGAGGAGATCATCATCTGAGATAGGTTCGAGGAGCAGAGGTCGGCGCCCTGCTTGCCGACGTTGATCTTGTGCAGTATCCCCGGCTGGGCATGCACCCACCCGAGCCTGACGCCGGGGGCGAAGATCTTGGAGAACGTCCCTAGATAAACGACCCTGTCGAGGTCTCCCTCTTCCTGCTCCAGCGCCGCGAGGGAGGGGAGCGGCTCGCCTTCGAAGCGGAGCATCCCGTAAGGGTTGTCCTCGACGATCACGAGGTCGAACTCGCGCGCCATCTCCAAAAGCTCCGTGCGCCGCTCGGCGACCATCGTAACCCCCGCAGGGTTCTGGAAGTTGGGTACGGTGTAGAGGAACTTGACGTGGAGCCCACCTTTGCGGGCCTTCTTGAGGGTCTCCCTGGCGGCAACAGGGATGATACCGGCCCTATCCATGGGGGCGTGGGCTATGCGTGGCCTGTAGGCGGCGAACGCGTTGAGCGCCCCGGCGTAGGTCGGACCCTCACACAAGACAGCGTCGCCCTCGTCGAGGAAGACCTTGGCGATGAGGTCGAGCCCCTGCTGGGCCCCTGTAGTGACGAAGACGTCCTCCTGCCTTGCCGGCGTGCCCTCCGCGCCCATGACCTCGACTATTACGTCCTTTATGGCTTCGAGGCCCGCCGTTGGCCCGTACTGCAGGGCCTGAGCCGCGTCCGAGGCGATGTTGCGGGAGATCTCACGGAACGCCTCTTCCCCGAAGGCCTTCGTGTCTGGAAAGCCGCCCGCCAGCGAGATGATGCCCGGCCGCGAGAGCGTGGCCATCAGGTCGCGGGTCGCGGCCGACTTCATACCTTTGACGCGGTTGGCGTACAGAAAGTCGAATCGGTCGAGGTCTACTAGCGGCAAGGGAAATCTCCTCCCTCGTTGGTCGAGAGCCGCACCCGGACCCCGCGCCTCTCGAGCTTCTCCACCCTTACCTCATGCATGGGCGCGACTGTATCACAAAGAATCGCCCTTATGTAGCGGACTTGCTGCAAGGAATATAGGATGGACGCATCTCCTGTAGTCCACCTGTATCCAGAAACTCCTCGACAACAGAAAACATACAGCTTTGCCCGTAGTCTCCGTGACTGTTTGGTCTTGTCGTTTGCAATTCTTCTATATCGTGGGCAGGATACCGCGTATGCTAGATTCGGTGGCAGCTAGAGCCAACTTGATCCTAGTCCAGGAGGGGGGAAGACTAGGATCAAGTCAACCACTTATCGCGATACCATGCGAATATGCCTGGGTATGTATCCTAAGGCACATTAGCTTCTGGCCAACGATGTACACAGCCATGCCACATGGAGGCTCGTGAGCGTTCAGGAGTGTAATCTGTACTCTTGAGTGTGGAAATGAGCAAAACGCTATGAAAGCCATCTTCGTGACCACCAACGAGCACAAGCGCCGCGAGGTACAGGAGATCCTCGGCTTCGACCTGGAGTGGGTAGATCTAGACCTGCCCGAGATACAGGCCATCGAACCCGCCGAGGTCGCTGCCGAGAAGGTCCGCGCCGCCCGCCAAGCACTAGGGGCACCGGATCTTCCGGTCCTCGTCGAGGACTCGGGGCTCATGGTCGATGCGTGGGACGGATTCCCTGGGGCGTTAACAAAATGGCTCATGCGTAGCGTCGGCAACGACGGCCTGCTCAGGATTTTGCCGCCGGGCGAGGACCGTTCCGCCAGGGCCGTGTGCGTCGTCGCGCTCGCTGAGCCGGATGGGACCGTGCGCACCTTCAGGGGCGAGGTGCCTGGGACCCTGGCGCCCGAGCCGCGGGGTGCGGGCGGGTTCGGCTACGATCCCGTGTTCGTCCCCGGGTGGTCTTCGATGACCTACGCCGAGATGGGCGAAGGCAAGAACGCAGACTCTCACAGGGCGCGAGCTTTCAGGGCTGTGCGGGAGTGGTTGGCAGATGTGCACAACAGGGTATAGGAGCGTATGGAGAATACTATGGAACCCGTGGTTTTGGTATTCTGTCTTTAGGTTTGTACCTCTGAGAGGGAAGGGGCCGTTGATGTCGGCAGATAACGAGCATTCGGAAGACGGGGGCGTGGAGACCCGCGAAGACGGTGGTGCCATAGCGACCAGCTCGGAGCGTCTCGTAGACTTGTACCGTCAGATGGCCCTGATCCGGGCCTTCGAGGAGGCGTGCCAGAGGGGTTTCAGGCAGGGCAAGATCGGGGGCTACCTCCACGTCTACATCGGGCAGGAGGCAGTCGCCACGGGCTTTTTGCAGGCTTTCAAGGAAGGCGACAGGGTTATAACGGCCTACCGCGACCACGCACACGCGCTGCTTTTGGGCAGTGATCCCAATGAGGTCATGGCCGAGCTCTACGGCAGGAAGACGGGCCTGGTAAAGGGCAAGGGTGGCTCCATGCACCTCTTCGACGTCGAGCGCGGCCTGATGGGCGGCTACGGCATAGTCGGCGGGCACATACCCCTCGGGGTTGGCATCGCCTACGCCATGCGCTACCAGGAGACCGACCACATCACCCAGCTCTATCTCGGGGACGGTGCGATCAGCCAGGGCGCATTCCACGAGGCAGCCAACCTCGCTGGGCTCTGGGGCAAGGAGGGCCAGTGCCCTTGCCTCTTCATCGTCGAGAACAACAAGTACGGGATGGGCACATCGGTCGAGCGCACCACCGCCATGACCGACCTAGCGGCCAAGTTCGACGCCTACGGTATCGAGAACGAGAAGGTGGACGGCATGGATGTCGAGGCCGTGGTGGAGGTCGCCGAGAGGATCGCCGAGCAGGTAAGGGAGACGGGCCAACCGTACGCGGTCGAGGCACTCACCTACAGGACGGCCCCGCACGGCGCAGCCGACTTCTTCGAGAAGTACCGCACCAAAGAGGAGATCGAAGAGTGGCGCGAGCGCGATCCTCTCGCGATGGTCGAGTACAAGCTCATCGAGAACGACGCGCTCGACGAGGATAAGCTTGGGGAGATAAAGGGCGAAGCCAGGGAGCGGATACAGGAGGCCGTGAAGTTCGCCGATGAGAGCGAGGAGCCGCCGGAGGAAGAGCTCTACACAGACGTTTACTCTGGCAAGGACGAGTATATGGGGGAGGAGTAGGCCGTGGCGGAGACGAAGACCTATCGCGAGGCCCTTAGGGAGGCGATGGTCCACGAGCTCGACAGGGACGAGAACGTCGTCCTCATGGGCGAGGACATCGGCGTCTACGGCGGCACCCACCTCATAACCGATGGCCTCTACGACGAATACGGGCCAAGGCGGATAATGGACGTACCAATCTCCGAGAACGGGTTTACAGGCGCCGCGGTCGGCATGGCGATGATGGGGATGCGACCCATAGTCGAGATGATGACCTGGAACTTCTCGTTCCTGGCGGCGGACCAGATCATCCAGAACGCCGCCAAGGTACGCTATTTCTCGGGCGGACAGGTAGAGGTGCCGCTCGTGATCCGGGGCCCCAACGGCGGCGGCGTCCAGCTCTCGGCCCAACATACGCACTCCCTGGAGAGCTTCTACGGCCACTTCCCCGGTCTCAAGGTCGTCGCGCCAGTGACCCCGAACGACGTCAAGGGCATGATGCTAACGGCGATCAGAGACCCCAACCCTGTGATCTTCCTGGAAGCTGGCGCCCTATACGGGACGAAGGGCGAAATCGAAGACGGGGACAACGCAGTACCCTTCGGCAAAGCCCGCATCGCCCGCGAGGGCTCTGACGTCACGCTCATCGCCTACGGCCGTCAGGTCAACCTGTGCTTGAGGGCCGCAGATACGCTCGCCGAGGACGGCTTCGAGGCTGAGGTCATAGACCTGAGATCTTTGAGGCCTTTCGACGAGGACACAATCGTCGAGTCCGTAGAGAAGACGCACAGGGCCGTGGCTGTCCAGGAGCAGTGGCGGTGGTTCGGGGTGGCGAGCGAGGTGGCGGCGATCATCCAGGATCGGGCCTTCGACTCGCTCGATGCTCCCGTCGAAAGGGTGAGCGGCGCCGAGGTCCCAGGTCCGTACGCGCGCAACCTCGAGTTGATGGCCTTCCCCAGCGAGAAGCAAGTTACCAACGCGGCCCGCAGGGTTCTGTACGAGGAGGAGAAGTAAGGTGCCTGAAGTCATTATGCCCAAGATGGGCGACGCGATGGAGGAGGGCACCCTCCTCAAGTGGCTCAAGAGCGAGGGCGAGGAGGTCTCCGAGGGGGACCCCATAGCAGAGATCGAGACCGACAAGGTCACGATGGAGCTCGAAGCCGAGGACGCAGGGACGCTCGCACAACTGATCGCAGACGAGGGCCAGGACGTGCCCGTCGGCGACGCGATAGCGTTTATCCAGGGCGAAGGAGAAGAGGTCCCCGAGCGCAGCGAGGGGGGCGGAGAAGAGGAGGCCGAAGAGGGCGGCGAGGAAGACGGCGGCGGAACCCAGGCCACGGCCACAGAGACCGAGGCCCCTGAGGAAGAGGAGGCCGACAGACAGGCTGATGGCAGGGCCGACGGGCACTTCAGGGCCTCTCCCATAGTCCGCAGGCTGGCCGAGGAGAACGACCTAGACCTCTCGAAGATAGACGGCTCCGGTCCTGCGGGGCGCATCGTAGAGCGCGACGTGCGGGCCGCGATGGAGAGCGGGACCGCCCAGAGGACCGAAGACGGAGCGGCGGACGGCGTCGCGGCGCCGGAGCAGCCGCAACCCCAGCAGGCGGAGATGCAGGGCTTCCAGCCGGCCCGCCTGCCAGAGCCCACGGAGGAGCCGGGGACGCAGCTCGTGGAGCCGACGCGGATGATGCAGGTGATCGGCGAGCGGATGACCGAGGCCAAGCAGCATGTCCCGCACTTCTACGCCACGGTAGAGGTCAGGATGGATGCGGCGCTGGCCCTGCGTAAGCAGCTCAACGAGCAACTCGAAGAAGAGGGCATCAAGCTCTCCGTCAACGACTTCGTGATGAAGGCGTGCGCGGTCGCCCTCAGGAGCTACCCTAACCTGAACGCCCTGTACACCACCCGCGGGGTCGAGTTGCATGAGAAGGTAGACATGGCAATGGCCGTGGCCCTCGATCAGGGGCTCATAACCCCCGTCATAAGGGATATCGGGAGCAAGGGCCTCGCTGCCATCTCCCAGGAGTCCAAGGACCTCGCCTCCAGGGCGCGCGAGGGCAAGCTCCAGCCCGACGAGTACCAGGGGGGTACGATCACCGTCTCCAACATGGGCATGTTCGGCATCGAGAGCTTCACCGCGATCATCAACCCTCCGCAAGCGGCCATCGTCGCCGTCTCGAGCATCGCGAGGCGCCCCGACTACGACGAGAACGGCGAAGTCGTCCCGGCGAGCATAATGAAGCTCACCCTCTCGGCGGATCACCGCATCGCCAACGGCCGCGACGGCGCCCTCTACATGGCCGAGGTCAAACGTGTCCTCGAGAACCCCGTATTGTTGATGGTGTAGGGGCGGTTCGCCTTTCAGGCGAAAGGGTTTTTATGTAGGGGTGATTCGCGAATCGCCCCTACTTCAGGCGCGCGGCTCGCAGGGCGTGCGACCCCGCCTTGGAGATAGCCGTTGGCCACCATCGTAATGAATTGGTAGACGGCATCCTCGCGGGGCGAGAGGGGTCCGCGGCGGTAGCCGCGCGAGGAGACGCCCCTCTGTACGGCCTCGCAGGCGTGCCAGTCCTGGCGATTGGTGATATCCCAGAAGTCGCTGGCGAAGGAGGGGTCGAAGCATTCCTGATCGACGGCCTCGCGGGAGAAGAGCCACTCGCACTCCACGGCGGTCCTGTCGGGAGCCAGTGGCCTGAGGCGGTGGGTCATAACGTAGTCGGGGTGAAGGCTTATCAGGAGGTTCGGGAAGAGCTGGAAGTAGTAGACCGTGCGCTCCTGCCTCTCCGTAAGGCGGGGCAGGTTGGCCGCGTGACTCTTGCCGTCAAGCGACATGGTCTCTACACCCTCGTAGAGATCCATAGGGCCCCCGATCCAGGCCCCCTCCGGCTCCAGGTTGTCGCCGCCGCTGGTCGGCGGGCTCACCTTGCAGAGCTCGGGATGTATGGAGGAACAGTGGTAGCACTCGTGGTAGTTCTCTACCAGGATCTTCCAGTTAGCCGCTATCTTGTAATCGTGGCGGGTGGCGACGACGAGCTCTTCGCAACCGTAGTTTCGGACCAGATCCTCCAGGTTGCCAGCGTGTTCCTCGAATTGGGGCGCGTCGCCGCTGGCGTTGGCGAAGAGCCACCCTTGCCACTCTACGAGGCGCTGGTCGCCAGCGTATTCGTGGCCGTCCGCGCGGCCGGCGCATACCCATCCCCGGTCGAAGAAGTGCTCCCGCTCCCACCGGAACACGGACCCGGCGGTGTAAGCCTCGGCGGGGAGAGTACTGCTGCGGCCGAAAGCGTCTAGCGACGGTGCGAGAAGCTCGCGGGCTATAGGCGTCACGTGGACCTCCCCTCCGTGCGGGCACCGCTGTCCGGGCGGACGGGTCTTACTGCTAGAATGCCGCAATTGTACAGGAAACAATGTGGAGTTGGGGAGGGAGCGTGATGGCCTCAGACGGTTTGCACTACGACGCCGTGGTGGTCGGCGGGGGACACAACGGGCTCGTTTGTGCGGCGTACCTCGCGCGCGCCGGCATCAAGACGATCGTGCTGGAGCGGCGCCATCTGCTCGGAGGAGCAGCGGTGACAGAGGAGGTATGGCCGGGGTTCAAGGTCTCGACAGCCTCCTACGTGGTCAGCCTGCTCTCGGCGAGGATCGCAAGAGAGCTGGATCTCCCCAGGTACGGCTACCACGTCTACCCGCTCGACCCTGCCTACTTTGCACCATTCCCTGACGGCTCCGGCTTCCTGCTGTGGGACGACCCGGCGCGGGCGGCCGGAGAGATCGGGAAGATCAATGCCAGGGATGGCCGGGCGTACCTGGAGTACAACCGCGAACTTGGCGAGCTCGCCGATCTCGTACGACCCCTTCTCTACAGGAGGCCGCCAGATCCCGGGGTCCGTTCTCTCGCCGACGTGGTCGAGACGCTTTCGCTCGGGCGCTACGCCTTCGGGAACCGGAGGAACATCTCGCGGCTCGTGGACCTGATGACGATGAGCTGCGCGGACTTTCTCGACCGCTTCTTCGTGGACGAGCGGGTAAAGGGCGCGCTCGCTCCCGGGGGTGTCATCGGCATGTGGGGCGGGCCGATGAGCCCAGGCTCCGCCTACGTGCTCTTGCACCACAGAATGGGCGAGATCGACGGTGTGACAGGCGGCTGGGGTTTCGTGCGCGGTGGGATGGGGGGCCTCTCCGAGGCGATAGCCGCCTCGGCCAGGGCCGCTGGGACAGAGATCAGGACCAACGCCCAGGTAGTCGCCATAGACGTGGCCGGCGGCCGGGCTACCGGCGTCACCCTGGCGGACGGTACCAGCATAGAGGCAGGGACGGTCGTCTCCGGTGCCCACCCCCAGACCACGCTCCTCTCGCTTCTCGGCGCGGAGCACCTCCCTGATGAGCTCGTCCGGGAGCTCGAGACCTTCAGGAACCGCAGCCCTTCGGCCAAGGTCAACCTGGCACTCTCAGACCTTCCTGATTTCACGGCGATGCCTGGCAACGAGCTAGGACCGCAGCACCCCGAGATCATGATCAGCCCCTCCCTCGAGTACCTGGAGCAGGCGTGGGACGACGCCAAGTACGGACGCTTCTCGGAGGGACCGATGATAGACGCGGTGATCCCCACAACCAAGGACCCGACTATCGCCCCCGAAGGTCGTCACATAATGACTTGCTTTGTTCAGTACGCTCCGTACGAGCCTAGAGAGGAGAGTTGGGACGGCGGGGCCAGGGAGGCTCTGGGCGACAGGGTCGTGGATACGATCAACGAGTACGCCCCGG
>Ga0268243_1000123_pt1 | contig 14029 bp, 13 predicted proteins | sample BulsoiMagMametaG_FD_200254 | JGI IMG/M metagenome (GOLD analysis project Ga0268243, IMG submission 200254) | Bulk soil microbial communities from Mexico - Magueyal (Ma) metaG (v2) (version 2) | ecosystem: Environmental > Terrestrial > Soil > Agricultural land | place: Mexico: Magueyal...
TGCGATTGCCAAACGTCCGAGACCTCGACAATAGCGACGCTGCGATAGTCGGAGCTCCCTTTGATACGGCGACGACCTTCCGCGTCGGGGCGGGATGCGGGGCTCGCTGTAGGACTCCGATGACTGGAACGTCGCCAGGGAGCTGGGCTTCGAGCTCATAAGCACGGACGAGGTCCGAGAGATAGGTATATCGGAGACTATAGCCCGTACGCGCGAGAGGGTAGGGGACGCGAAGGCTTACGTATCCTTCGATGTGGATTTCGTAGACCCGGCGTTCGCGCCAGGCGCGGGGACGCCGGAGATCGGGGGCTTCACGAGTCGTGAGGCTCAGGAGTTCGTGCGGGGGCTTGTAGGCCTCGCCCTCGCCGGCTGCGACGTCGTCGAGGTATATCCGGCCTACGACCCCGCACAGATAACGGCCTTCCTGGCAGCGAACGTAGCCTACGAGCTGCTGAGCTTGATAGCCGCCTGCAAGAAGGAGGGACTCGCTCACGGCTCAGGTAGAGAAGCCTCGGTTCGTCACTCGGGGTAGCGCGCGTCTAATCAGCGGAGGAGAACCGTTGGATAACACGCTCCTCGACTACGTGGTGTGGTCCATAATCCTCACTGACTACTTGCAGGTTCTCTTCATGACCGCAGGCATCTTCTCCTGCCTGCGGAGGTCACGGGCTTGGTGCTCGCGGCGCTCCTTTCAGCCAATATCTAGCGCGTCATAAGGGTTCGTAACTCTGTTCGTAACATGCTGGATCCGCTATGAGTGTAAGATGGGTCGAGAAAGTGGATGCCGAGATGTTCGCGGCTGCTCACAGACGAAGGATAAATCGCCAGTGAAGCTGAGAGGATACCTCTCTGGGGGTGCTCCACAAGAACCTACGAATCGTCGCAGGTGACGTTTCCCATGTGTAAAGAGTGGGTGCCAGCATGAAGGCGCTACGGTGGGGATTGGACCACCTCCGAAAGCACCTGTGCTACTGGGGGGCAGCTTATGGAGTGCTGCTCATCTCGCTCTTCCTTACCGCCCTCGCCTACTACTATGTCAGCCAGAACGTGGAGGCGCAGACCCGTGCCCGCTTCGACGATACAACCCGGGCCATCCAGGAGGCCATCGAGCGCCGGACCAGGGCCTACCTCGACGCGATGTTTGGTGCCCGCGGGCTCTTTTACGCTAGTGAGTCGGTCACCCGTGGGGAGTGGGATACCTACGTGCAGGGCATAGAGCCGGACAAACGTTTCAAGGGACTGCAGGCCTTGAGCTATGCACAGCGGGTGGAACCGGAGGGGAGGGAGGTTTACGAGCGTAGGGCGCTGCAGGAGGACTTGCCCGCGCTGCAACCCGATTTCATTCCCGGTGGGGAACGTAGTACATACTTCCCCATAACCTACACCGGTCCACTCGACGCCGCCAACGAGAGCAGGCTCAACTACGACTTCTACGCCGAAGCCGCGCATCGGGAGGCCATGGACCGGGCGCGGGATACCGGAGAGCCGAGGGCAACGAGGATAGTCTACGTACTCACCGAGGCTCCCCCTAATTCAGAAGCAGACCTCGCCTTGCAACCAGGCTTCGTCGTGTACCTGCCGATCTATCGAGAAGGAGAGGCGCTGGGCACCCTCGCCGAGCGTCGCCGCGCCCTCCAAGGATTCGTCGTAGGCTCCTTCATAAGCGACCAATTACTCGATGGGATCTTCGCGGGCTCTTTCAAACCCGCGATAGATTTCGAGGTCTACGATGGCGCAGACGTGGGATCGAGTCCGCTCTTGTACGACAACGATGGCATAAAGCGAGCCGGAGAAATGGGGGGCAATCCCATGTTCGCCAAGAACACTCACATCGAGACGGCCGGGCGCGAGTGGAGCCTGTACTTCGCAACGCTGCCGAGATTCGAGAAAGGAACGGAGAGTAACCTGCCGCTCTTCGTGCTTGCGAGCGGCCTCACCGTGAGTCTCTCGCTCTTCGGGATCACCTCGATGCTTGTGCGCAGCCGAACCCTGGCCGAGCACGCGAGCAAAGACCTCGAGGAAGCCAACAAGGAACTTGAAGCCTTCTCCTCGGAGGCCGAGACTCGCTACCGGACTCTCGTAGAGCAGACCCCTGCCATCACCTACGTCCAAGAGCCCCTCGAATCTAGCAATCCAAAGGCCGTTACTTACGTCAGCCCACAGTACGAAACCATCCTCGGTTACCCCCCAGAGTCAAAGATTATCGACGAGGAGCACTGGAACAGAATAGTGCACCCAGAAGACCGAGAGCGGGTTTTGGCTGAGGAGGCTCGCACTGATGAGAGCGGCGAACCCTTCAGGATAGAGTACCGTGTCATCGGAGGGGATGGCAGGGTGGTGTGGGTACGCGATGAGGCTACGCTGGTGCGTGATGAGGAAGGGCAACCCCTGTACTGGTTGGGTGTCCAGTACGATGTCACCGAGCAGAAGCTGGAGGCTAAGCAGCGTGAGCGCATCGAGCAGGAACTCAGGATCGCACGCCTCATCCAACAAACCCTCCTGCCCAAGACGTTGCCGGAGCTCTCTGGATACGACATAGCAGCCTACTATCAGCCTGCTAGGGAGGTAGGTGGTGACTTCTACGACTTATTCGAGCTGGAAGATGGACGCCTGGGTCTCGTTGTTGGGGACGTGACCGACAAGGGCGTACCCGCTGCGCTGGTGATGGCGACGACCCGCACCATGCTGCGTGTCTCGGCCCAACGTCTGTTCCCACCGGGGGAGGTATTGAAGCGGGCGAACGACGCGCTGGTCGCTGACATCCCACCCAACATGTTCATTACCTGCTTGTATGCCATCCTCGATACCGAGAGCGGGCGTCTCGTCTATGCCAACGCAGGCCACGACCCACCCTACCAGCGGCATCATGGCAGTGACGTGGAGGAGCTCAGGGCGAGAGGGATGCCCTTGGGCCTGATGCCTGGGATGGAATACGAAGAGAAGGAGATCACCCTAAAGAGGGGCGAGAGCGTCCTCTTTTACAGCGACGGGTTGGTTGAGGCGCACGACCCGCACCACGAGATGTTCGGCTTCCCGAGGCTGCAGCGGTTGGTAGGGACTCACCGCTCGGGCGAATCGTCGCTAATCGATTTCCTCCTCTCCGAGCTCATCAATTTTACCGGTGAGGACTGGGAACAGGAGGACGATATCACCCTGGTGACCCTGGAGAGATAAGAAGAACGGTGAAGAATGGGACGTTGGTGTGAGAGGGGCACTTTGGCAGGGGTAGACTTTTACCGAATCCCCGAGGTTCCCGAAGGACGCTTGGCTTCCGTGCTTCTCGGTTCTCCGGGCCGCTCGGAGAGCTGCACCTCCTGAATTGCCGAGAAGAAGACCTCGTACCTCTGCACGCTACTTATCGTCCCGCCGCGGGATTGGGCGCCGAAGATTCGCAACCAGTGAGAGGCATCCTCGGTAGCGTCCATGGCTTGCTCGCTCTCCCACAGGGTCACCACAAGCATCTCGCCGCTCTGACGATCGGCGAGGACCAGACCCCCGCTGAAACCGTCCTGCATCTCCAGTGCCGGTAGGACATGTTCCATGCCCTCCTGGTGCATCTCATCCAACTGCTCCGGGCGACCTTCGTACGTGCTTACCCGCGCGAACATCTCACCATCTCCCTTCTCTCCTGGCGCTCGTGGAAGGACGCCGTCCCGTCATGCTAACCAGACTCGTGTGGGACATCACCATGTGGCCCTAACTATCACTGCGGGGAAATGCTCCTTACCGTCTCCCTTCACTATTATCCTTCCTCATGTAGGACGTGAGGGCGAACTCACCTTCTCGTGTATAGTAGCAAATACAGCATACAGGCAGGGTGAGGTGCATCCTCCGAATGACATGCTTTGAACCAATGTCGGCCAGGCACAACCTTTCGATAGCATTTTGAGATGGTTGGTTTCGTGCTCGGCCTACTCCTGCGCCGGCGTCTTTCCCGCCTCTTTCGCCTCCGCCCAAGCCCGTTGCAACGCTCCTGCCTGCTCTGCGGGAGACCTCATCCCGTCTATGACCTCCCGGAAACCGGTGTACATCACCTCATTGAAGTTCTGCGGTGCCAGGACGTCTAAGTTGTAGCCGAAAACCTTCGCCTGAGGAAATTCGGAAAGGTCATCCAGCACCTGCTTGAACAGCTCGGGAACGTCGAGCCCTTCGGTGTCAACGGGGTGGGCGGGGATAGTGTTGAGCTTTTCGATGGTCAGGCGAGCGGTGTCGTCCTGCAGCAAGTAATCGATGAACGTGATAGCCCCTTGGGGGTTCTTGGCGTCTTTGGCCACGAACCAACCCGTCCCCACCCCGGCCGGAGGCGAGATGCTGGAGCCCTCTATGGACGGGAAAGGGAAGAATCCGACTTCAAACTCCTGAACAGCCTGGACGATCTCCGACACGAGCCAAGTGCCGGTGGGGTTCATGGCGGCCTCACCGGAATAGAACAACGCGTTAGCACCGTCGTAGGTGATGGCGTTTGGGCTCTTCGGGTAGTAACCGCTCTCCACGAAATCTCTGAACATCAGCTCGATAGCCTCCACCACCTGGGGGATGTCCCACCTACCGTCTCCATAGAGAATGCTATCCAACCCCTCCCGGCCCAGCACGTTGCTGGTCGCGATGCTGAACAAATGACTTGCGGGGTACAGTGCCCTGTTTCCAAAGGCTAGTGGGATCTTTCCCCGTCCCTTGAGCTCGCCAGAGATTTCTCGAAGCTCCTCCACCGTCCGTGGCACCTCGGGCACAAGGTCCTTGTTGTAGTAGACGATTATCTCTTCGACCTGGTCAGGGACGCCGTAGACGGTACCGTCGTAGGTGGCCTGCTGCTTCGCCCAGTCGTAGATATCCCAGCCGCGCTTTGTGTAGGCGTTCTCCAGGGGACGCAGTAGTCCCGCTTCGGCCAGCACACCGCCGAAGCCAGGACCGGTGTCGTAGGCGAAGACGTCTGGAGGCTCCTCGGATGTCAGCCTGCTCTGTATCTCCCTGCGAACCGCATCCGGCTGTAGTGTCTCCCGCTGCAATTCGATGTTCGGGTGTTGCTCCTCGAACCTGTCAACGTGTATTTCGGTTACCGCCCTCTCGAGGGCGGCCGTCTCCCTGGTGCCAGTAAGGAACCTGACAACCTTACCGTGACTGCCGTTGCAGCCTGCGGCGCCCGGAAGCGTCACACCGATGAGCCCAGCGCCCCCAAGCCTCAGGAAATCTTTGCGGCTCACTGCCCTCATCAATATCGCTGTCCGCCCTTCCTTTCCGTGCTGCGCACGTATCCCACAAGCCGCGCCTGCTTCGTTGGAATCTTACATGTTGGCTGGCGGTCGTAGATGAGCCAACGACAAGGAGCAAGGGAGTTTAGGATAAGTCAGATCTTCGAAAGCACCGCTAGAATAGCACCAAATGAAAGTCTATGTTTTCAGCAACAAAGATGTACCGGAAGACAAGAAGGCGATCGAAGTCGCGGAGAGGTTGGAAGATGCTATAGAGGGCGTTTCGTTAGTCTTCGTCGGACCGAATGAAGATGTCCCCTTTTTGGGTGAAAGACACGCGATCATTCTCGACACGGTCAGAGGTATACAAGATGTGGCGTTGATCGAAGGAGACGAGATCGATGCGTTTGTCTTGTCTGTTAGCCTTGGATCTACCTACCGGAATTTTTCGCAAGCGGCGCCAAAGGGACGCGGCGTCAAATACCATGTCCCTCGTCAGCCTGAGGTCCGCCGATCTCCACCACACCGTGGCGGGCTGCGAACACCAGCGCCTGTAGCCGCGAGTGGACGCCTAGCTTGGCAAGGATGCTCGCCACGTGGTTGCGCTCGGTCCTGGCGCTGATGTGAAGCCGCCCGGCAATCTGCTGGGCATCGAGGCCCTCGGCAAGGGCCTCCAACACCTCCAGTTCGCGGTCGGTGAGCCGCGCGATGGTCTGCTGAGCCTCATACTCCTCTTCCTTGCGAGCCCCGGCGAAGCGTAGAAGCTCGACGATGTTCTCCAGAGGCAATAGCGTCTCACCCGCATTGAGGCGTCGGACAGCGTCGATTATCTCATCCATGCCCGCGGATTTGTGGAGCACGCCGGCCGCCCCGTGAGCGTAGGGACATCCCTGGGGACGGGGCGACGCTTCTCGGGGCCGGTCTCCCCTGAGAGAGCGGGGCGGCAGCTCGAGGTGTTGGAGCTGCTCGCCTCGGGCAAGAGCGCCAGGCACATCGGTACCGAGCTCTACCTCTCGCAGGCGACAGTGCGCAACCTCACCCGCGCGCTCCTGCAGGGCCTTGGCGCCCACTCCCAGCTCGAGGCCCTGGCCAGGGAGTTCGGACTTCTGGCCCCCTAGTCTGGCGCACGAGACCGTAGTGAACAATGAAGAGTATCATGATCCAGTCGACACTCGGGGCGGCAGGCTCGCTCTGCTCTACCTCAGCGAGCAGCACGCGGCCGCGACAACGGATGCGCAGAGAGTCCTGTTCCTGGCGGCGGGTGAGACCATTTGGAACGTCCTGATCGCCAGCAACCACTTTCTACTCGGGCGAGACGTCTCGGAAGAAGTGAAGCTGCGTCGGTCTTAGAGGAGGTAAACATCGTGTGGTGGGCAGATCTATTGTGGGGGTTCTGGAACGGCCTTACGGCCTGGATCGTCCTGGTCGTGCACATCTTCGGCGGGTGGGAGCAGTTCCCTTTCTACAACGAGGCGAGGAGCGGGAACTGGTACGACTTCGGGTTCCTGCTCGGAGCCGGCTCCCCCCTCCTGGGTGCGGTAGGCGGGAGGGGCCGGCGGGGTTGAGTCCTCTTCAGGCGCCTTCTCTTTGCGGACGTGGAGGATGGTTTCCTGCTACCTGAACTCGAGAAAGCTAGTGTTCGCTAGCTCCGCCGACCAGCCTTGGTCTCCGGCCTTCCCAAGCTGGCGAGCGGACTTCATCGCGCCTCCCGCTCTATCTGCAGCGGACCCCGCCGCAGATGTACCGTGAGGTAGGAGAAGCCCTCGGAAACGGCGAGGGTCGACCTCCTTGTGCCTCTGCGCACCAACACCAGCGTTCCGGCTGACAGGCTACATTCCTCGCCGTTCGTGCGAACTGACCCGGTGCCCGAGACACCGACGAAGATCACGTCCACCTCGTCGTTGATGTGCTCACCCACACCCCCTCCGGCCTCGAAGCGAACCAGGTTGACGTTGAGGTCGCTGCTCTCTCGCAACGTCCAGATCACACCGGTCTGCCCGGCGGCCTCCGCCGCCATCCCGGCCAGATCCATCAGGCACCCACTGGCCCCGGACTGCGCATCATGTTCCCTCCCTCGTGGATGATCGCCGCTCGCAACGATTCCGCAATCCAGACGGAACGGTGAACATCCTCTTGGCCTGCGCAACACTATGCATTATCTATCACAGAAACAGTAAGTATTTTGGAGGTTCGGGCTGCGATGAGCGAGAATGAAGAGACCGTAACCAGGGAAAGGACGGAAGGATGCGAACCCGTCGGGCGGAAGAGGGGTAGCGTGACACTGCGGTGTATCTCCCCGTTGCGGACGGGTAACTGAATGGGTGGAAGTCTGCTCCGGCGGATCCCGCCCGCGCGGCTGTATCTGGGCGCCACGGTCCTGATAGGACTCCTCGTGGCAGTCGTGACGGTCGCCCAGATGGCTTCTCTGAGCAAGATAGTGGATCTAGTCTTTCTAAAAGCAGGAGGCCGCGGTCAGGCCGTTACTCCGCTCTTGATGGTCGCGGGCACCGCCGTTCTGCGGGCGGGACTGCTGTGGGTCCGTGAGACGACGGCGCAGCAAGGTGCTGTGCGGGTAAAGAACGATCTCAGAAGGAGGCTTTTCGCCCACGTGCTGCGGCTTGGACCGGCCTTCGCCCGAAGCGCGCGTTCCGGCGAGCTCACGACGACCCTCACGGAGGGTGTCGAGCGTCTCGATCCGTACTTCGCCCGCTACCTGCCGCAGGTTCTCCTGAGCGCCGTTGTTCCACTGCTGGTGGTGGCGTACATCCTTCCCCGCGACATCGCCAGCGCGGTGCTGCTTGTCGTTACCGCGCCTGTTATACCGGTGATGATGGTTCTGGTCGGGAGCTATGCCGAGGAGCACACGCGGCGCCAGTGGCTCGCGCTCTCGCGCATGGGCGCGCACTTCCTCGACGCCCTGCAGGGTTTGCCGACGCTCAAGGCGTTCGGACGCGTTGCGGTCGAGGAAGAGAAGGTGGAGCGGGTTAGCGGCGAGTTCAGAGAGCGTACACTGAAGGTGCTGCGCTACGCGTTCCTCTCCGGGCTGGTGCTCGAGTTCATGACAGCCGCCGCCATAGCGCTCGTCGCGGTGGTTCTGGGGGTGCGCCTGATGAACGGCGCCATCTCCTTCCAGGACGCCTTTCTGGTGCTCCTCCTGACGCCGGAGTTCTACCGGCCCCTTCGCGAGCTCGGCGTCCACCGTCACGCTGGGATGGAGGGCAAGGCCTCAGCCGAACGGATCTTCGAGATACTCGATACCCCGGTGCCCCCGGAAGGAACGTTGCAGGAGAACCTGTCCGGCGGGCTGGAGCTATCGTTCGCCGGCGTCCGTTTCACCTATCAGGGACGAGACATCCCAGCGCTCGACGGTCTCAGCCTAACCTTGCCGGTCGGCTCCCGCACGGCCCTGGTCGGGCGCAGCGGCTCCGGCAAGAGCACCCTCGTCGGTCTGCTCCTGAGGTTCCTGAATCAGGACGCCGGTGTCATCTCGGCCAACGGGGTTCCCATAGGGGAACTACCGGCGAGGGCCTGGCGAGAGCACGTGGCGCTTGTGCCGCAGCGCCCGCACCTCTTCTACGGCAGCGTGCTCGAGAACATCAGGCTGGCGAAAGAGAATGCCACCCGGTCCGAGATCGAGCGGGCGGCCGAGTTGGCGGGAGCTGCGGAGTTCATCCGGCGTATGCCGCACGGCTACGACACCCAGATCGGGGAGCGCGGCCAGCGCCTCTCCGGCGGCGAGGCGCAGAGGCTGGCGATAGCCCGCGCCTTCCTCAAGGACGCCGCCCTGCTCATTATGGACGAGCCTACCTCCAGCCTGGACCCGGAGAGCGAGCGTCTCATCAGGGATGCCCTCGACCGCCTGGCGCGGGGTCGGACCTCCCTGATCGTCGCCCACCGTCTGAACACCGTAAGAACCGCGGACAGGATCGTCGTCCTGCACGAAGGCCACGTTGCGGAGACCGGGACTCACGCAGAACTACTCGAACGCAAAGGGCATTACTCGCTCTTGGCGGGCGCCTACGAGGACGTGGTGGCATGAGGGTGTTCCTGCGTCTGCTTGGTTTCATGAGACCCGACTGGTGGCGGGTCTTGCTAGGCGTCCTGCTCGGGGCAGCGACGGTAGCGAGCAACGTGGGTCTCCTGGCTACGGCGGCGTACGTGATCTCTGCCGCAGCCGTAGTGCCTTTCCTGGCCATGCTCACAGTCCCGGTCTACCTCGTGCGGCTCTTCAGCGTCTCGCGGGCCGCCTCGCGTTACGCCGAGAGGCTCGTCTCGCACGACGTTACCTTCAGGCTGCTGGCGAAACTCAGGACCCGCTTCTTCACCCGCCTCGCGCCCCTCGCGCCGGCCCGCCTGCTGAAGTACCGCAGCGGGGATCTCCTCGTCCGCATCGTGAAGGACGTCGAGGAGCTGCAGAACGTCTATTTGCACTCCTTCGCTCCCGTGGTGGTGGCGCTCTCCGTCTGCGCGCTCGCCACCCTCGTCCTCTTCACTTTCGACCCTGCCATTGCCTTCGTGGCCCTGGGTTTCTTGACGGCCACCGGCATCGGTGTGCCGGTCCTGGTGCTGACGCTCTCTAAAGGGTTGGGGCGGCAGCAGCTGCGGCTGCGGGCCGAGCTCGACGCCAGGATCGTGGACGACGTACAGGGGGTGCAGGACCTGCTCGCTTTCGGCCAGGAAGGCGGCGAGCAGCACGAGATCTCCACCATAAACACCAAGCTTGGCCGGGTGCAGCGCCGGATGGCCCTGATGACCGGTCTGCAGAACGCCCTAGGCGACCTGATGATGAACCTGGCGCTGGTGGCGGTGCTTATCGTCGCGATACCCTTCGTCGCGACGGGGGAGATAGATGGTGTTTTTCTGGCGTTCGTCGCGCTCGTGGTGCTAGGCAGCTTCGAAGCCGTAGCTCCGCTCGGCACTGCCTTCCAGATCCTCGGTCGTTCTGTCGGAGCCGGCGAACGCCTCTTCGAGATCTCCGACTCAGAGCCCCAAGTCAAGGACCCGCCCGAGCCCCTGTCCTTGCCACAGGACGGCGCGCTGGCGCTGGACCGGGTGAGCTTCAGATACGAAGAAGATGGTTCGCCGACGCTGCAGGATGTCTCCTTCGTTCTGCGGCCAGGCAGCCGGGTTGCGGTCGTGGGGCCAAGCGGCTCGGGCAAGAGCACGCTGGTCGACCTGATCCTTCGTTTCTGGGACCCCGACAGCGGCGAGGTCCGTCTCGGCGGCCGGGATGTCCGCTGCTACGCCCAGGAGGATCTACGGGCGAGGATCGGGGTCGTCTCCCAAGACACCCACGTCTTCAACGACACGGTGCGCAACAACCTGCTTCTCGCTGACCCGGAGGCAGACGACGCTTCTTTGCACCGGGCAATAAGGGAGGCGCATCTGGTGGATCTCGTTGAAGGGCTGCCAGATGGGCTGGACGGGTACGTCGGTGAGCAGGGCGAGCGGCTCTCCGGCGGGGAGCGGCAGCGGCTGGCCGTCGCCCGGGTCCTGCTCAAGGACGCCCCGCTGCTGGTGCTTGATGAAGCCACGGCCAATCTGGATACCGTTACTGAGCGCGAACTCCTCGGGACGATCCGGGAGCTGATGCGGGGCAGAACCACGCTTCAGATCACACACCGGCTCGTCGAGATGGAGACGATGGACGAGATACTGGTGCTCGACGAGGGGCATGTCGTCGAGCGCGGCACCCACGAAGAACTACTCCGGAGGGACGGACAGTACCGCCGGATGCTCGCCGTGCAGGACGGCATGCTGGCGGCAGGCTGAAAGGAGTGACGGTTGGCCGGCCACCCAGGAAACAGGTCAGATTTGATCAGGCGCTGCTATTGTGGGACCCCGATCACGGAAGCCGCCGGAGTTCTCTCTAGCCCCGAAAACCGCAGGAGGTAGGTCTTGGAAGACGCGTTGCTGGTATCCCGATTGCAGTTCGCTTTTACGGTTACATACCATTACCTCTTTCCCATGCTCACCATGGGGTTAGCGCTGCTCATCTTTGTCTTGAAGAGCGTCTACATGCGCAACCGGGACGAGCGGTACAACGACTCGGCGCGGTTCTGGGGCAAGATCTTCGCGGTAACCTTCGTCATGGGCGTGGTGACGGGCATACCCCTGGAGTTCCAGTTCGGGACCAACTGGGCCGCTTTCTCCGAGTACGCCGGGGACATAATCGCCCAAACCCTGGCCATGGAAGGCGCGTTCGCTTTCTTCCTGGAGTCTGCCTTCGTAGGTCTGTTCCTCTGGGGAGAGAACAGGTTCGGACAGAGGGTACACTGGTTCTCGTCGCTCATGGTCTTCGTCGGCACCTGGGCCTCCGGCTACTTCATCATCACGACCAACGCCTGGGTGCAGCACCCCGTCGGCTACCGGGTGCTCGAGAACGGCAATATAGAGCTCGACAATTACTGGGCGGTCCTGCTCAACTCCTGGATGTGGCCGCAGTACGCGCACAACATGGGCGGGGCCGTGGTCTGCGGGGCGTTCGTGATGTCTGGCCTGGGAGCCTTCTACGTGCTTGGCCGGCGTCATGAGGAGTACGGAAGAATATTTCTCAAGGTCGGGGTGATAGCGGGCGCGCTTGCCAGCCTCTGGATGCTCTTCCCGAGCGGACACTTCTCAAGCGAGCAGGTTGCTGATCACCAGCCCGTGTCACTCGCCGCAATGGAGGGACTCTTCGAGTCAGAGAGGCAGGCAGGCATCGTACTCGTCGGCCAACCGGACGTGGAGAACAGGCACATAGACAACCCCATCGTCGTGCCGCGCGCCCTCAGCTATCTCATCTACCAGAACTGGAACGCCGAGGTCAGAGGGCTCGACACCTTCCCCGAGAAGAACTGGCCGGACAACATCCCACTCCTCTACTACAGCTACCACGTCATGGTGGGTCTCGGCACCATCTTTATCGCCATCATGATGGTGGCGGCCTTCCTGCTGTGGCGAGGCAAGCTGTACGGCTCGCGATGGATGCTCTGGATCCTGATGCTTGCCTTACCATTCCCGTTTATCGCCAACACAGCAGGATGGTTCACGGCCGAGCTCGGACGCCAACCCTGGCTCGCTTACGGCCTCTTCCGCACATCGGAGGGTGTATCTCCCCTCGTCTCCTCTGGTAGCGTACTCTTTACGCTCATAGGATTCGCGGGGATGTATCTGATCATGGGTCTCCTCTACATCGTCCTTATGGTGCGGGAGGTGGGCCACGGCCCTGAGGGCGGAGGAGATGTTCTTGAGTCACCAGAGAGCCTGACAGCCTGAGGAGGAACGATGGAGACGATCTGGTTTATCTTCGTGGCGTTGATGGTTACCATGTACGTACTGCTGGACGGCTTTGATCTGGGCGCCGGCGCCGTGCACCTGTTCGTGGCCAGAAACGACCGGGAGCGGCGCACGATCATACGTGCCATCGGCCCTGTGTGGGACGGCAACGAGGTCTGGCTGATCGCGGCGGGCGGCACGCTGTTCTTCGCGTTCCCGACCCTGTACGCCTCCGGCTTCTCCGGGTTCTACCTGCCCCTGATCATCGTGCTCTGGCTACTGATGGTCCGGGGCCTCTCCATCGAGCTGCGCGGGCACATAAATGACCCGCTGTGGGCCTCTTTCTGGGACGCGGCGTTCTTCGTGGGAAGCTCGCTGCTCGCGGTCTTCTACGGCGCCGCCCTCGGTAACGTGGTGCGCGGCGTCCCCCTGGACGAAAGCGGCTACTTCTTCCAACCGCTGTGGACGGACTTCAGCCCTTTCTCGAGCACCCCCGGTATCCTCGACTGGTACACGGTCCTGATCGGGCTGCTCGCCCTGACCACGCTGATCGTGCACGGCTCGAACTTCATCGTCGTCAAGACGGAGGACGATCTGAACGCCCGCTCCCGCCGCATCGCGCGCGGATTCTCCTTCGCGACCGTCTTGCTCACCGTGGTCGCCACGCCGGCCACGTTCTGGGTAAGCCCAGAGATGCTCCGGAGCTTCAACGAACGCCCTTACGGGTACGTTCTGCCGCTCGTGGCCGTGGCAGGGCTGGTGGGGATGGTCTACTTCGATCTCAGGGGCCGGGATAGGGGGGCGTTCCTCTCGTCTGGCGCCTACATCCTCGGGATGCTTACCAGTACAGTCTTCGGCGTCTACCCGAATGTGCTGCCAGCGGTAGACCCGGCGAACAGCCTCACCATTCAGAACGCATCCGCCTCGACGTACGGCATGACGGTCGGCCTCGTCTGGTGGAGCATCGGAATAGTTCTCGCAGCCGTGTACTTCATCGTTATCTACCGCCTGTTTCGCGGCAAGGTGCGCCTGGAGGACGAAGGGTACTGACACGGACGGTCGTTGATAACGCCGCCCGGACAACGAACGTTGTCGCAGAGAAGGGTTCTTCGTAGCTGCGTTTGAGCCCTGTTGTGGAGCCTACCCGCGGGAACGGACCGGGGGAGGTCGAGCACAGACTACGCAGCTTGGCGGAGTCCAACCGGGGTCGTCTCCTGCCCGCGGCCGATGCCCACAGGGCGTGGGGAGAGAGGTACTTCCCGATCAGACCGTCCATTCTTCCGCCCGGTCTCTCCGGCCTCTCCCGCGAATTCTCTACTGTGGCCGAGCTGTCCCAGAGGTTGGAGCAGGTGGAGGAGAGTGCTACGAGCGTCGCCTTACAGGGCACCATCGCCCGTTCAGGTGAGATCCTCCTCCTGACCCTCGATGCTAGGGAAATGACATAGGACGTTTACTCGCTTCGATCCTGAGATGACCTGGCGCCCTGGTGGCCGGGATGGCGTGACCTCCTACCTGGGCGCCATAGGCTTCGAGCTGGGGCGGTGGTCGCAGCCGGTACCGGGGCCATAGCCCTCGCCGGGGAT
>Ga0268243_1000124_pt1 | contig 13797 bp, 12 predicted proteins | sample BulsoiMagMametaG_FD_200254 | JGI IMG/M metagenome (GOLD analysis project Ga0268243, IMG submission 200254) | Bulk soil microbial communities from Mexico - Magueyal (Ma) metaG (v2) (version 2) | ecosystem: Environmental > Terrestrial > Soil > Agricultural land | place: Mexico: Magueyal...
TTGTAGTCGCGCAGCCAGGCCAGCACTCGCGCCACCGGCCGGAACCGCCACTGCGGGCTCATGCGGCGCACGAGCGCGTCGGGGCTGCCCGTGCCGGTCTGGAGGTACCGGTTGATCTCGAGCCCGATGGTCCAGTCCTCCTCCCAGGCCACGGACCGGAAGCCATCTCCTCGACCAGGAGGCGCAGGGTGCGGTGCTTGAGGGCGAGCTCCTCGGCCGCCCCGTGGGTCGACTCGCCCAGCCCGACGATCTCCGCGTCGCCGATGGACCGGCGCAGGGGGGCCAGGTCGTCGAGGGGGGCCGCGGGGTCGACGGTGGTGAGCGGGGCCGCATGGTGACGAGCCCAGCCGGTCACCGCCCGCGGCCCGGCCCGGGCGTACCCGGGCGGCGCCCCGGCCAGCGCCACCACGAGGCCGATGGCCGGGACGAGCAGCCGGTGAGCTTGCGGCGCAGGGCGTCGAGCAGCCGGGTGGGCAGGACGGCGGCCAGGGCGGCCATCGGCACGGCGTCCTTGCCGACCAGGTAGCGGGCGCGCGGCCTGGGGACGGTCAGGGCCCGGGCCACGGCCCGGGCGACGACCTGGGGCGGGCTGCCGTTGCGCTCGCGGGCCAGCCCGACGGCCACGAAGCGCCGGAAGTCGTTCCCGTAGAGGGCGCGGGCGCGGGGATCGGCCGCGGCGAGCAGCCGCTCGGCGTTCCGGGCGAGCTTGTCGACCGCCTCGGTGTGGATGCTGGCCGGCTCGAGCAGGACCACGCCGATGCCCCAGGGCGCCAGCTCCTGGCGCAGGGCCTCGGCCATGGTGGCGATGGCGCTCTTGGACGCGGCCAGCGGGCCGGTGAACGGCGGGGTGAACCGGGTGCCGATCGAGCCGATCAGCACGATCCGGCCCCGGGCCGGGCGCAGCAGGGGCAGCAGCGCCTGGGTGACGGCGAGCTGCCCGGTCACGTTGACCTCCAGCTGGTGGCGGAACTGCTCGACCGGGACGATCTCCAGCGGGCCGAAGAGGCCGATGCCGGCGTTGTTCACCAGCCCGTCCAGCCCGGCGGGGCCGGTGTGGCCGGCGACGACGCCGGCGGCCGCCTCGACCTGGGCGGGGTCGGTGACGTCCAGCAGCAGGGGCGTGATCTCGCCCGAGTCGCCGGGGGGTGCGGGCGGGGCGTCGTCGAGCCGGCGGACCCCGGCGAAGACGTGGCGCCCGGCCGCGGCCAGGTCCAGGGCCGTGGCCCGCCCGATCCCCGAGGAGGTCCCGGTGACGACGACGTGGGAACGTGTGCAGGTGCTCATGCGGCCACGGTAGGAGCCGGGACGGTCGCCGCCATCACTCCAAGGTGGATGCCGCGGGGGAAACCTCGGCCGACCCACCGGCCCGGCGGGTCCCGACCGGTGGCCGGAAGTGGTAGTCGTGCCCGGCCGTCAGTCCTGGAACAGCCCGCTGATGGACTGGCGGTGGTGGATGCCCCGGATCGCCTCGGCGAACATGGGGGCCGCCGAGACGACCCGGACCTTGGAGGAGAAGGTCACGGGCTGGGTCTCGACGGTGTCGGTGGTGATCAGCCGGCGGATCGGGCTGGCCTCCAGGCGCTCCATCGACCCCTCGGCGAAGACGCCGTGGCTGACCGCGGCCATGACCGAGCGGGCGCCCTTGCCGATCAGCTGCTCGGCCGCCTCGACCAGGGTGCCGGCGCTGATCGTGAAGTCGTCCACCAGCACCACGTTGCCGCCGGCGACCTCCCCGATGACGTCGATGGCGGCGGCCCGCTCGTCGTGGTCGGACCGCACCTTGTCGACGATGGCCAGGGGGGCGTCGAGGCGGCTGGCGTACATCCGGGCCTTCTTGGCGAACCCGGCGTCGGGCGAGACGACCACCATGTCGGTCAGGCCCTCGGCCCGGATGGCGTCGCACAGGAACGGCCTGGCGTACAGGTCGTCGACCGGGATGCGGAAGAAGCCCTGGATCTGGGCGGCGTGCAGGTCCATGGTGACCACCCGGTCGGCCCCGGCGGCCTCGATGGCGTCGGCGCACACCCGGGCCCGGATCGACACCCGCGGCTCGTCCTTCTTGTCGCCCTTGCCGTAGCTGAAGTAGGGGATCACCGCGGTCACCGAGGCGGCGCTGGCCCGCTTCAGGGCGTCGATCCAGAACAGCAGCTCCATGAAGTGGTCGTTGGCCGGGTACACGGTCGACTGGACCAGGTACACCCGCCGGCCCCGGACGTTCTCCAGCACCCTGGGGAACAGGGTGCCCTCGGAGAAGCGCAGCACCTCCCCCTGCCCCACCGCGACCCCCAGGTGGCCGCAGATCTCCTTGGTCAGCCGGGGACTGGCCGACCCGGCGAAGACCAGCGGCCCCCCGGCCCGGTCGCTGCCCACTGGCGGCTCCTTCCCTCCCGGCGCCGTTGCCCGGCCAGCCCACCATCCGCCGCCCGGGCCGTCAACCTCCGGGTCACCGGTTGCCGGCACCTTACTGGTTTCTCACCTTCTAACTGTGGTAGAAGGTAAGAATACGAATAGTCGAGCACAGGAGGTCCGGCATGTGGGAGCAGTCCCTGCTCACGACGACAGCCCAGGTGGAGGCGCTGCGCCTGCTCTCGGAATGGTGGGACTCGACCCGCGTCCGGTCCCGGTGGAGCCTGCGCCGGGCCGTGAGCGCCGCGGAGGTCACCAGGCCCGACGCGCGCATCCGTCCCGGCCCGGCCCCGACCGCCTCATGACGGCCCTGGAACGGCTCATCGAGTTCGTCAACACCAACGACGTCCAGGCGTCGGAGGACAAGCTCCGCGGCCCCGAGGAGACCCGGGCCTGGCTCCTCGCCGAGGGCTACGACGTGGGGGAGCTCACCCGCGACGACTGGGCGGTCGTGCTCGCCTTCCGGGAGGGGGTCCGGGCGGCGGCGGCGGCCAACAACGGCTACGGCGTCGACGCCGACGCGGTCGCCGCCCTGCGGGCAGCGATCGACCGGCTGGGCTTCAGTGTCCGGGCCACCGCCACGGCCGGGTTGGAGGTCACCTCCAGCTCACCGGCCGGGCGCGCCCTCACCCCCCTGGTCGGCGCCGTCATGACCGCCCAGGCCGACGGCACCTGGCCGCGGGTCAAGGCCTGCGCCCGCGACTCCTGCCGGTGGCTGTTCTACGACACCACCCGCAACCACTCCCGCACCTGGTGCACCAGCACCACCTGCGGCAGCCGGGAGAAGGCCAGGCGGGCCTACCGCCGCCAGCTCCAGCGCGGAGGTCGACGCGGCGGAACCGCCTGAACGGTCGAGCGCTACGGCGTTCCGACGCCCTCCAGGTCCTCGGTCAGGAAGCCGGTGACGATCTGGTTGCAGAGCTCGGGCTTGTCGACGAACAGACCGTGGCCGCAGCCGGGCACGACCGCCAGCTGGGAGCGCGGGAGGCCCTGGCGCAGGGCCAGGGTGTGGTCCATGGGGATCTCGTCGTCGTCGTCGCCCACCATGACCAGGGTCGGGCCCGGGTAGCCGGCAAGGTCGGCGACGGTGAGGGTCGGCTCCTCGACGTGCATCCGGTACAGCTTCTCGGCGATCACGGGGAAGTACCCGGGCCCGTCGGGGGAGACCTCGCCGTGGTAGGCGACGAAGAAGGCGGTCGTCTCCTCGTCCAGGTCGATCGCGCCCGGTGCCCAGCCGTCGTGGTGGAAGACCGCCGAGGCGAACACCAGCCGGCGGACCAGGTCGGGACGCTTCAGGGCGGCCAGCAGCCCCACCGGGGCCCCGTCACTGTGGCCGACCAGGAACGCCGGCCCGCCCACGACCTGCTCGAGGAAGGCGATGGTGTCGGCGGCCATCAGGTCGTAGGTGATCGGGCCATCGACGTCGGGGGTGCGGCCGTGGCCGCGCCGGTCGGGGCGGAACACCCGGAACCGCCGGGCGAGGCCGGGGGCGTTGGCGTCGAAGGCCCGCGAGTCGGCGCCGCCGGGATGCAGCAGCACCAGCGGCGCCCCGCCGCCGTCGTCCTCGTACCAGGTGCGGACCTCCCCCAGCTGCACGTACTGGCCCATGCGTCTCCTTCCCGAGCCCGCCGTCCTCCCACGACCCTACCGCCGCCCCCCGACCGTGACGGCGACCGGCTGGAGCCGCGGCCGGCCGCCGCCGGGGCCGGTGACATACAGCTGGAGCTGGGGGCCGCCGGGGCCGGGCCGCCACAGGTCGTCGGGGGTGATGGCGGCGAACCGGACCGCCGGCTCGCCGGGGCGGCCGGGGAACAGCCTGGACCCGCCGCCGATCGTGCCGTTGACGGCGACCAGGACGCTGGCCCCGGGCGGCGGGGGCGAGGCGAGCTGGCCGGAGACCAGGGCCGGGACCCGCCCCGAACCGGGGTCGACCAGCTCCAGCGACCGCTGGTCGTCCAGGACGGCCGTGGCCGGGGTGCCGCCGACCGGTCCGACCGAGGCCGGGGCCCGGCCGACCAGGTCGGCGAAGGCCCCGAACCGGAACAGGCCGCGGGGCCCCCGCGAGCCCTCGACCAGGGTGTCGGTCACGCCCTCGAGGACCTGGGCCAGGTTGGCGGGGCCGTCGCGGACCTGGCGGCGGCCGGGGACGTCGAACCACCATTTCTCGCTGCGGGCCCGGGCCGGCGGGCCGGCCTGGGAGCGGCCCTCGGTCGGCCAGGGGACCGGGATGCCGACCAGGTCGGCGATGGTCGGCAGCAGGTCGACCTGCTCCCAGTTGCGGTCGTCGACGACCCCGTCGTCCTGGCCGGGGGCCTTGATGAACTGGGGCACCCACAGCAGGTCGGGGGCGTTGCGCCGGCCGAGGGCGCGGGCGGGCTCGCCCGGGACCCAGCCCTCGCCGTGGTCGGCGCCCATCACCACCAGGGACGTGTCCCACAGGCCCTCGGCCTCGAGCTTGTCGATGACCTGCCCGACCAGCCGGTCGGTGTAGGCGACCTGGAGCAGGTGCCGCTGGTGGGCCAGCTCGACCAGCGGGGCCGGCAGCCGGTCGCTCCGGAAGGCGCCCCCGAAGGTGTCGAAGTTGTACTCGACCCCGGACGGCAGGTACCGCCACGGCTGGTGGGGCAGCAGCAGGTGCAGGAAGTGCAGGGTCGGCCGGTCGCTCGCCTCCAGCCCGGCCAGGAAGTCGTCGAAGCGCCCCGGCTGGTTGCGCCCGGCCTGCTTGAAGCGGAACTGGGCGGCCGCGGCCGCCTCGACCTCCGGGGCCGGCGCCTCCCGCGCCCGGCCCTGGTCGACGAACAGGGCCGGGTCGAAGGCGGCGTCGTACGGCTGGAGGAGCTGCCGCAGGACCCGGGCCGAGTCGCCCACGATCCCCCGCAGCCCCGACTGATGGGCGTCGCCGATCGACGACGCGCACTGGCGGGGCGGGCACAGCTGGCTGATGGTCTCGTACGCCCGCACGTCGTAGGACCGGCCGAGCAGGGTGAACAGGTTGTCGGGGTACTCGGTGTAGGACGGGGCCCTGGCTTCGGCCGGGTAGTTCCCGGTCAGCATGGCCGGCAGGGCCCACGGGGTGAACCCGGCCACCCCGGTGGCGTTGCGGTACCAGGTCGACGCCTCGGCCAGGCGGGCGACGTTGGGATAGACCCGCCGGTCGATCCGGCCCTTGGCGTCCAGCAGGGACCGCAGCGGGAACTCGTCGAACAGGATCACCACCACCGGCGGCAGCTCGCCGGGGGTGGCGGCCGCCGGCACGGCCGGGGCCGAGGGCGCCCGGGCCGGCAGGACCAGCGCCGAGGTCGGTGAGACCAGCAGGAACAGCAGGACGAAGACCAGCGGGGCCGGGGTCAGGAAGCGCAGCCACAGCCGCGGCCAGGACCGGCTCGCGTAGAGCACGCCCCCGCCCAGCCCGCCGGCCGCGGCCACCGCGGCCAGCCCCGGGCCGCGCAGGCCGGTCGTGGCCTTGACCACCTCGACGGCCAGCACGACCAGGAGCCCGGTGACCGCGGCCAGGTGCAGCAGGCGCCGGACGGTCCCGCTGACCAGCCCGGCCAGCGCCTCCAGGGCCCAGATGGCCAGCGCCGGCAGCACCGCGACCCCGACGGCCAGCACCACGATGTCCAGCCGGTCGGCCCGGCGGAACAGGAACATGTCCGGGCTGCGGCCGGTGGCGTCCAGCACCGGCTGGGCGATGGCCAGGCCGGTCAGCGCGAACAGCTCGGCCAGCGTCCAGAGGTCGCAGCGGCCGTGGGGGACCCGGGTCAGGGCACCAGCCCGAAGATGGTCGCCGGCGAGCCCGACCCGTCCCGGTTGCGGGGGCCGCCCACGACCACCCAGGCGCCGCGCGCCGGCAGCTGCCCGAGCCCGGTCAGGTTCTCCAGGGTCAGCCGGTGGCGGTGCAGGACCAGCGAGCTCTCCCGGAACTCCTCGTCGGTGCCCGGGTCGGGGCCGAAGGTGTCGCTGCCGAGGGCGCCCTGACGGCCGAGGACGCCATGGCCGATCAGCCACCGCACCGCCGCCAGCGAGAACCCCGGCTGGTGGAGCCCGTCCAGCCCGGTGCCGCAGTTGTAGTAGTTGCGGCCGGTCTGCCTGGCGCTCCACCAGCGGTCACAGCCGGTCCAGGCGATCACCGCCGCGCCCTTGGGCATCGGCCCGTGGCGGGCCACCCACGCCCGCAGGTCGGCCACGCCGAGCTGGTAGTCGACGTCGCGGCGGACCTTGGCCCGGATGTCGACGACCACCGCCGGGCGGACCAGGTCGGCCGGGTCGAGCTGGTCGGCGCACAGCTCGCCCTGGTGGAAGTGGCAGGGCGCTCCCCAGTGGCTGCCGGTGTGCTCGCCCTCCTTGACGTACTGGAGGTAGTAGCCGTCCTCGGGGACGGTGAAGGCCGTCGTGAGCGTGAACTCGGGATCGCCGGGGAAGCCCGGGGTGGTCGCCGGGTCGTTGACATGGCTGAGGAACACGGGACTGCCGAACCCGGCCGGCACCCGGCCCGAGCCGGACCCGGCCGGGTCGGGCGCGGCGGTGGGGGCGGCGTCGGATGCCGACAGGGTGGTCAGCACGGCGACGACCGCCAGCAACGTGGCCAGCGGGAGCAGCTGCCGGGCGCCTGGTCGCATGGGATGTCCCTTCCGAGGAGTTGGTTGGGCAGGCGGAGCATATGCCGATACACAGGAGGAGTAGGGTTCTGCCCCCGCCGGGCGATCGACGATGCCGGCGGCATGGGGCCAAGCCCCGGGGGGGTTGATGGGGAGCCAGGGTCTCAGGGTGCTGCTCGTCGACGACGAGCCGCGCCTGCGCGCCCAGCTCGGGGCGGTGCTGGCCGACTACGGCGTCGCGGTCCTTGGCGAGGCCGGCACCGGCCAGGAGGGGGTCGAGCTGGCCTGCCGCCTGGTGCCCGATGTGGTGCTGATGGACCTGCGCATGCCGGAGCTGGACGGGATCGCCGCCACCCGGCGGCTCTCGGAGGTCCTGCCGTCGACGGCGGTGATCGTGCTGTCGGCCTATGAGGACCCGGCGCTGCTGCGCGAGGCCCGCCAGGCCGGCGCCGCCGCCTACCTGGTCAAGGGCTGCCGGACCAGTGACCTGGTGGAGGAGATCGCCAAGGCGGCCGGCCGCGATGGCTAGGCCGGCGGCGGTCCCATGGGCCTGGCGGGCCTACCTGGCCGGCGGGGCGGTGATCGCCCTCGCCTACTACCTCGTCCCGGCGACCGGGCTGGTGCCGCGGTGGGCGGCCAAGATCGGCCTCTACAACGGGCTCGGGCTGTCGGCGGTGGCGGCGATCCTGGCCGGGGTGCGCCGGCACCGGCCCGAGCGGCCGCTGACCTGGTACCTGTTCGCGGTCGGCCTGCTGTCGTACGTGACCGCCGACATCATCTTCTACACCTACCAGGACCTCCTCCACCTGGAGGTGTTCCCGTCGGTGGCGGACGTCTTCTACCTGGCCTCCTACCCGTTCCTGATGGCCGGGCTGCTGCTGCTGATCCGCTCCCGCAGCCCCGGCGCCGACCGGGCCAGCCTGCTCGACGCCCTGATCGTCACCGTGGGGGTCGGCATGGTGTCCTGGGTGTTCCTGGTCGGGCCGCTGGCCCACTCGCCCGACGTGTCGGTGGCGGCCCGGGTCGTCTCCATGGCCTACCCGATCTCGGACGTGCTGCTGCTGGCCACGGTCGTGCGGCTGGTGGTCGACGGCGGCCCCCGCCCGCCGGCCTTCTGGATCCTGTGCTGCGGGGTCGGCGGGCTGCTGGTCACCGACACCCTCTACAGCTGGATCCAGCTCACCGGCGGCTACCACACCGGCAGCCCCATCGACCTCGGCTGGATGACCTGGTACGTCTGCTGGGGTGCGGCCGCCCTGCACCCCACCATGGGCGCCCTGGCGGAGCCGGCCCCGCCGCGCGAGGTCCGGCTCAGCCGCTGGCGGCTGGGCCTGCTGGCCGCGGCGTCGCTGCTCGCCCCGGCCGTCCAGGTGGTCCAGCTGGCCCGCGGACAGCACACCGAGGGCCTGGTGACCGCGGTCGGCTCGATGGTGCTGTTCGGCCTGGTGCTGGCCCGCCTCCACGGCCTCGCCGGCGAGGTCGCCGCCCTGGCCGTCACCCGCAAGCTGCTCCTGGACCGGACCGTCCAGGCCCGCGAGGAGGAGCGCATCCGCCTCGCCGCCGAGCTCCACGACGGGCCGATCCAGCGGCTGACCGGGGCCGCCTACGCCGCCGACCTGAGCCGCCGCCGCCTGGCCCGTGCCGACCTGGCCGGCGGCCAGCAGCTGCTCGACTCGCTGGAGGACGACATCCGCGGCGAGGTCGCCGCCCTGCGACGGGTCATGGTCGAGCTGCGCCCGCCGGCGTTGGACGAATGGGGGCTGTCGGCGGCCCTCAGCGACTACGCCAAGCTGTTCGAGGAGCAGACCGGGATCGCCTGCAGTGTCCACACCGACCTCCCGGACCGGCTGGCCAGGGCCCAGGAGACGGTGCTGTACCGGGTCGCCCAGGAGGCCCTCACCAACGTCGTCAAGCACGCCAGGGCGGACCACGCCTGGGTGGCCCTCCAGGTCCGCCATGGGCAGGTGACCCTCCAGGTCGGCGACGACGGCGCCGGCTTCGCCACCACCCAGGCGGCCGACCCCGTCGCCGGCCAGCTCGGGCTCAACCACTTCGGCCTGGCCAGCATGCGCCAGCAGCTCGAGATGGCCGGCGGCAGCTGGCAGGTCCACTCCCGCCCCGGCAACGGCACCACCGTCACCGCCACCCTGCCCCTCGGCTAGAGGGCACCGGCGTCGCGGGCCGACCACACCGACGGATACCAGGGGCGGAACCCGAGCTCCGAGCGGATCCGGGTGGTGTCGGCGATGCCGTGCCAGAGGTCGGGGTCGCCGGCCGGGCGGTCGGGGAACGGCACGCCGTTGAGGGCATGCAGCTCCACCGCGGTCACCGGTGCCTCGTCGGCGGCGTGGTAGATCCGCCCGTCGATGCCCGGCGCCTGGAGGACGCGGCCGACCGCCTGGGCGGCGTCGGCGTGGTGGAGCAGGTGCAGCCGCTGGTGCCCGGGCCACTGCCCGGCCCACCGCAGCGACTCGGCCAGGTGCGGGTCGCCCTCGCCGTAGACGAACGCGAAGCGGACGACCCGCACCCCCAGGCCCCGGTCGCGGTGCAGGGCCAGCAGCATCCGCTCGGCCTCGGCCTTGCTGGCCGGGTAGGGGCCCCAGGTGGCCGGCGGCGCCGCCTCGTCGTCCTCGGTGGCCGGGCGGCCGAGGCCACCCGGACAGACCAGGGTGGTGCTGGCGAAGACGAACCGGCCGATCCCCGCGTCCAGCGCCGCCCCGGCCAGCCGCCGGGTCGCCTCCAGGTTGGCCCGGCGGATCTCGTCGGCGTCGCTGCTGCGGAGCACGGCGGCCAGGTGCACGACCGCGTCCCGCCCGGCCAGGGCGGCCCGGTAGCCGTCCGGGTCGAGCAGGTCGGCCAGCACCGGCTCGGCGCCGGCGGCCTTGAGCTGCTCGGCGGCGACCTCGCCGCGGGCCATGGCCCGGACGTCGTGTCCCTGGCTGACCAGGCGCGGCAGCAGGTGGCGGCCGACCCGGCCGGTCGCCCCGGTGAGCAACAGCTTCATGGAGGTGCTCCTTCTGGTTCGTTCGGTACCGGGCCAGGGTGGCCGGTGCCGCCGCGGCCAGGAAGGGCGCGCCGATCCAGGGACTGCCGGTCCCTGGCTGGGCGGCCGGGGGGGAGGGCAAGATGGAGGCGTGGATCGTGCCGAGCTCGCCGCCTTCCTCCGGACCCGCCGGGAACGGCTGAGGCCAGGCGACCTCGGCGTGCCCACCGCAACCCGGCGCCGCACGCCCGGGCTGCGGCGCGAGGAGGTCGCGCTGGCGGCCGGGGTCTCGGTCGACTACTACAGCCGGCTCGAGCAGGCGCGGGGGCCGTCTCCGTCCCGGCAGGTGCTGGCGGCGTTGGCCCGGGCACTGCGGCTCACCGACGACGAGCGCGACCACCTGTTCCGCCTGGCCGGGGAGCCCGCCCCCGAACCCCAGGCCCGCTCCTCGCATGTCCGGCCCGGCGTGCTGCACCTGCTGGACCGGCTGGCCGACAGCGCCGTCCTGGTCGTGAACGACCTCGGCGACGTGCTCGCCTGGACCCCGCTGGCCCAGGCCCTGTTCACCGACTACAGCGCCCTGCCGCCCGGGCGGCGGAACCTCTACCGGATGTTCTTCACCGGCCGCGAGGAGCGGCACCGGCTCCTGCCCGAGGACCGTGACCATGCGGCCCGGGCCAACGTCGCCGACCTGCGGGCCACCTGGTCACGGCGCCGCGGCGACCCGGCCGTCGAGCGGCTGGTCGGCGAGCTCCGGCAGGCCAGCCCGCTGTTCGAGCGGCTCTGGGCCACCCATGACGTGGCCGTCCGGCACGCCGACCGCAAGCGCTTCGTCCACCCGGCGGTCGGGCTCCTCGAGCTCGACTGCGAGGTGCTGCTGACGCCGGCGCACGACCAGCGCCTGATCCTCCACACCGCCCCGCCGGGCAGCGAGAGCGCCCAGAAGCTGGAGCTGCTGCGCGTCGTCGGCCTGCAACAGCTCGACTACCGCGTCGCCGAGCCGAAGACCTCGTAGCCGGGCGTGAGCACCCGGCCGGGATCATGCTCTTGCTTGGCCTCGCTGAGCAGGCCGAACGCCGACCCGAAGTGGCCGCGCCAGTCGGCCGGCGACATCGGGAGGGCGCTGACCGGGTACAGCGTCCCGCCGGCGTCCCGGACCCGCTCGTAGACGACCCGGTTGGCCGCCACGAGCCGTTGGGCGCCGGCCTGGTCGTCCGTCGCCGGGAGCCGGATCAGGTTGAAGACATGGCACAGGCGGTCCTCGGGCAGCCGCAGCAGCGGGCTCGTGACCGACTCCCGGAGGATGGGGGAGAGGGCGACCTGCCCCAGCGGTCCCAGGTCGGCCGGGGTCAGCCGGGCCAGCTCGCCGGCCACCACCGGCTCGACGGCGGCGTCGCCGACGAAGGTGGTCAGCCACGGGTGGGGGAACCACCACTGGCCGCTGGCCCGCAGCGCCTGCTCCAGCGCGTCCAGCCGGCCCAGGTAGTCGGGGAAGGGCAGGGTGCTGGGCTGCGCCCTCGGCCGGTCGTCGGCCAGGCCGGCGAGCAGGCTGGCGTCGTCCGGCGGGCTCCCGGAGAGGGCCCTGACGACGTCGAGCCGGAACACCCAGCCGCCGGCCGGGCCGGCCAGGACCGCGCCCTGCACGGCCCCGAACCGGGGCTCGCCGGCCAGCCGCCGCTGGTCGGCCAGCATCGTCGCCAGGTCGGGGTAGGACAGCAGGAACCGCCGGACCCCCTGGGGCGCCGGGACGAGCGGGAGCGTCGCCCTGGTGATCACCGCCACCTGTCCGAGCCCGGCCCGCACGGCGTCGAACAGGCGCGGGTTGCGGGTCGGCGAGCAGCTGACCTGCTCGCCCCGGCCGGTCACGACCCGCAGCTCGACGACGTTGTCGCTGACCGCGCCGTGCCGCCAGGTCCGGCTGCCGACGCCGCCGACGACCAGGGTGCCGCCGACCGACAGGTCGAGGTAGTCGGGGAGCACCGGCGGGGCGAGCCCCCTCGGCAGGGTGGCGGCGAGCACCTCGCGCCAGGTCGCCCCGGCGTCGACCACCACCCGCTCGTCCTGGACGTCGTGGACCGCCCGCAGCCGCCGCAGGTCGGCGACGATGCCGTCGCGGACCTGGGCCCGGCCGAACACCGAGTGCCGGTTCCCCTGGGCGGCGAACCGCCGGCCCCCCGCGGCCGCCCAGCGGACCGTGGCCGCAATGTCCCCGGCCGACGCCGGGAGCAGGACCCCCTCGGGCCCCTGGTGCACGAGCTGCCCGAAGTCCTCGGCCGCGGCCGCGCGCGCCTGCTCGTCGAACCGGACCGCACCGTCCAGGGACGGCGGCGGGCGATCCCGGGAGCCGGGCGCGGCGACAGCGGTCCTCCCGGCGTCCAGCTCCTCCCCCTCCGCGCCGTCGCCCACCTCGCGCTCGTAGCGGTGGGTGGGGACCGGGAACGAGCCGCCGGCCGTCTGCGCCAGGTAGGTGAACGGGCCCCGGTCGCGCCAGCCCATCCTGGCGTAGAACCGCCGCGCCCGGGTGTTGCCGGCCACGACCGCCAGCCAGGCGGTGCGCCGGCCTCCCCGGCCGATCACCGCCTCGGCGTGCCGCAGCAGGCGCTCGGCCACTCCCTGGCCGCGCCAGTCCCGGTCGACGTAGACCTGCTCGACCTCGTCGTCGACGACCACCACGAAGCCGGCCACCACCCCGCCGCCCTCGGCGACCCAGGTCCGGTCGATCCGCTCCAGCGCCCGTGGGTCGAACGACGCCGGGGTCCGCTCGGCGACCAGCGCCGCCGGGACGTGGCCGGCGTGGCCGTCGGCCCATCCCTCGCGCCACACGCGGGCGACCGCCGCCACGTCGGCCACGGTGGCCGGGCGGACGACCACGCCGCCCACGGCGTCGGCGTCGGACGTCCGGGGTCCGGTCATCCGTCCAGTCTGCCGCATGACGGCGCGGGCGGAGACGCCGCCGGGCGGGGGTAACGTCTCCCTGACATGGACCCAGGGTCGTGGCGGCGGACGCTGCAGCGGGTTCCCGCGCCGTTGACGGACGCGGGACTGGCGGCGGCCCTGGCGGTGGCGGTCGCGGTGGCGATCAGGGTGGCGCCCGAGCAGGGCCGCCCACCGGACGCGGCCGCCTACTCGCTCGGGCTCGCCATCGGCATCCTGTCCCTGTTGCGCCGGCGCTGGCCGCTGGCCGTGCTCCTGGCCTCGGCGGCGACGCTGTACCTCTACAACCTGACCGACTACCCGGGCCTGTTCTCGTCGGTGCCGCTGTCGGTCGCCCTGGTCACCGCCTGGGCCGCGGGCCGACGGGGCTGGGCGCTGGCGGCGGTCGCCTGGTTCGGGCTCACGCCGGTGGCCTTCGTGGCCTTCAACGACCTCCCGGGCCAGTTCGCCACCCAGATCCTCTACGGCGCCATCTCGGACCTGGCCCTGCTGGTGGCGCTGCTGCTGCTGGGCGAGGCGATCCGAGGCCGCCGTCTGCTCCAGGCCGAGCAGGAGCGCTCCGAGGGGCTGCTCCTGAACGTGCTGCCGGCCCCGATCGCGGCCCGGCTCAAGCAGGGCGATGAGGTCATCGCCGACCGGTTCCCCGAGGTCACGGTGCTGTTCGCCGACCTCGTGGACTTCACCGCCAGCAGCGACCGGAGCAGCCCGGAACGGGTGGTGCAGGTCCTGGCCGACCTGTTCACGGCCTTTGACCGGCTGGCCGAACGGCTGGGGCTGGAGAAGATCAAGACCATCGGCGACGCCTACATGGTCGTCGGCGGGCTGCCCGAGCCCCGCCCCGACCACGCCCAGGCGGTGGCCGAGATGGCCCTGGCC
>Ga0268243_1000125_pt1 | contig 13658 bp, 18 predicted proteins | sample BulsoiMagMametaG_FD_200254 | JGI IMG/M metagenome (GOLD analysis project Ga0268243, IMG submission 200254) | Bulk soil microbial communities from Mexico - Magueyal (Ma) metaG (v2) (version 2) | ecosystem: Environmental > Terrestrial > Soil > Agricultural land | place: Mexico: Magueyal...
GCGATCCGCGGCTTCCTGTGCCAGCCGGTCGTATTCCGGGTACAGTTTCAGAGGCTCGACTGCAACGCCCTTGGCCCGCGCGGACTGCTCGGCTTCTTCGGCCGCCTGTATCTCCCTCTTTGTTGCACGAAGATTGCCTTCCAGAACTTCGTCGGCGGCCCTGTAGTCGTCTATGGTTTTCTCGGCTTCGTAGAGCTTCTGCATAGACTCTGCGAGGAGGTCGCGCCCGCGCTCCAGACGCTCGCGCGCCCAGATGGGGTCGGAGGTGAGCCGGGAACCAGCGTCATTGAACTCCTGGGCGAACCCGGTAGTCTTGGCGTCCGAGATCCTCGTCTCTACCCACTCCTCCGTTCGCTGATCCAACAACGGACGCTGGGCCTCTAGGTAGCTTGAGACGAGCCGCTCCTTCTCGTCGAACTCGTCCAGGTGGACGGTGAGGTCGGCGAACTCTTGCTCTGCTCTCTGACGTTCTTCTTCCATGCGCCGTTTGTTGGCGCGCCGGTTCCTGAACAACAGGAGAGCTCCTGCCACCGCTGCTAGAAGGAGGAGTAGACTGCCTCCCCAAAGACCGCCCGTGCCAGCATCAGGATCGTTTTGCGTGTTCTGCGCCGCAGGCTCACCCTGAATCTCTTGTGCTCCGGTCACGAGCCCAGCGGCGAAGTCCCCCTCCCGAAAGTACGGGACCATTGTATTGTATGCGTCCTGCGGGAAGTTGTACGTCGTACCCCAGCCATCGTTTGTGGCAACCACGACAACCCCGGCATCTTGCGGGACTTGGGCCTCGGTGGCCTCCCTGGTCAGTAGTTCCTGCCGCGCCTCCTGGCCTTCCATACCCTTGTTCGGTACCAGGAAGGCGTAGAGCGGCTTTCCTGTCTCCTCTTGCGCCGAGTCGAAGGCCTGCTGTACACGCTGCTCTTCGGGGCCGCTGAGTGCCCCGGCCTCGTCGTACACCGTATCCGAGCCTTGGGCCGCTGCGAGGGCGGGGTAGAAAACGAAAGCCACAACGACCGCAACTCCATACAGAGGAGCCGCCATTCTTCTCAGCACACCGATCAACTCACGAAAGATTATACCCCTGCGATTAGCGTCGAAGCCTTGGGGCTAGCTTCCGCGTGACGGCCGCCCTGGCTGCAGCTTACCCGCGAAGAGACCGATGGCAAGCCGAAGGGGGGGTAGGTGGCTAGTTGGCCTCCTCAGACGAAAGCTCGTCGTTCTGCAAACTGTGCTCCTCGGCCTCCAGACCTTCGAGAGCCTCCGCGACCAGGGGTGGAGGGGGTTCCCCTTCCAGGTGCCCGATTTGGACGAGTTGCCTAGCCACCTCCTCGGCTGGCATCTCTTTGAGCCGTGGGTTCTCATCGAGCCCCTCCCTGAGTGCTCTAAGGATCTGGTCGAAACCAGGCTGGTCCTTCTCGGGCATACTCCCTGGCGTGTAGCCGCTGGTCATCTCGCTCCTCTTGAAGGCTTCATGACATCCGTCATTCTAACCGCTTGGTGTCGACTTTGGTCAGCATCTAGAGGATGCGATCTCGTCTACCTCGACCACAAAGTTCATCGGTCACCCCCTTTCCGCCCTTCGGATCACGAGCAGGGCGCGACCACAGGCCTGTTCACGGCCGAGCTTGGCAGTGGGAGAATCGTAATCTGATAATAGAGACATCTACCGCTCATCACTCCCGGCGCCTTCTGGCTTATAATCACACGGCAACCGGCAGCATCGCAAAGGAGGACCTTCGTTGTCCAGGGTGCTACTTTTCAGCACGTCCACGTGTTCCTGGTGTCGCAGGGCGAAACGCTATTTCAAACAGCGCGGGGTTCCCTTCAAGGAAATCAATATAGAACGCGACGCGGACGCTGCGCGGGATATAGTGCGCAAGACGGGGCAGACGGGCGTGCCTGTGATCAAGATCGGCAGCCGCTGGATCGTGGGCTTCGACAAGGAGCAGATAGACAAAGAGCTCGCCCGGAAGGCTTCCTAAGACCCGGGCAGTTCACACAGCCCAGATAGATACAAGGCACCCAGCACCTCCTGCGAGTATCCTCCAAGTGCTGGGGAGGCGCCAGCGACGGCCCTTGTCGCAGCCGTATTCATGTCGGCCCGAGGATAGGAGGTTACGCGTCATACTCGCGCGCGGGCACCTTGAGGGAAACGCATACGTCCCGCGCGTTTCCGACGAGACATGACGGGGATGACAGGGTAAGGTAGTCGAAATGCTAAAGACCTACCGTTCGCTGCTCCGTATACCGCACGCCCGCGCCTTCGTCCTAGCAGGCTTCGTGGCAAGGCTTTCTATATCCATGCGGGCCTTGGGTGCCGTGCTGATGGTTTCCGAACTCACCGGCTCTTACGGGCTGGCCGGAGCAGTCGCCGCGGCGGCTCTGCTGGGCGAGGCGGTGGCCGCTCCCCGGCTGGGTCGGTTGGTGGACCGCTACGGGCAGCGGCGGGCGCTGCTCATATCCCTCGCGGTGCACTCTGCAGGGACGCTCGCCCTCGTGATTTCGGCTCAGCTCTCGGCGCCAAACTGGATGCTGTTGGCTACCGCAACACTATCTGGGGCGGCGGCGCTGCAGGTGGGGTCGCTAGTGCGGGCCCGGTGGTCGGCTCTCGTGGGAGGCTCACCCGCTCTGGAGACGGCGTTCGCGCTGGAGTCTACCCTCGATGAACTCATCTTCGTGCTGGGACCAGTCCTAGTCACCGCCCTGGCACTCGGGGTTGCCCCCGGAGCGGGGTTGCTCGGTGCACTCGTCCTTACTATCGTTGGTTCGATTGCGCTGGCGCTCCAACGCCGTACGGAACCACCGCCCGCCGGTGTGCGTGACCGGTCGGAGAGATCGGCCATGGGTATACCGGGGCTGCGGGTACTGGTCGCGACCTTCGTCGCCGCGGGAGCGATCTTCGGGACCTTGGACGTGGCGATGGTCGCGTTCGCCGGTCAGGTCGGCGCTTCCGCCTCGGCCGGTCCGCTGCTCGCGCTTGTCGCCCTGGGCAGCCTCTTGGCGGGCCTAGGCTACGGCGCGCGCGACTGGCGATGGCCGCTAGACAAGCGCTTTTTGGCCTCGGTGGTCGTACTTTGGGGTGGCACAGTTCCGCTCGTTCTTGTACCCAGTGTCGCGCTCATGGCGCCCGCTGCCACCTTCGCTGGCGTGGCCATAGCGCCCACGCTCATCGCGGGCTTCACCCTGGTCCAGAAGCTGGTGGCTTCAGGAGCGCTCACGGAAGGACTGAATTGGACCATCACGGCGCTTGGCGTGGGGGCGGCCGTCGGGGCGTGGATGGCGGGACTCATCGCCGATAGTGCCGGGGGCGAAACCGCCTTTTTGGTTGCGGTGGTCGCGGGAGGCGCCGCCGTAATCGTGGCCGCGCGCGGACGGGGCAGACTGCGACCCTGCTGCGACAAGCGCAAGGAGCCGATACAGAATTCCTAGCAGGGGCCTACGGGGGTAGGTCTACCGCCTTCAAGTGGGCCCACGCAAGGCCACTAACAGGGGCGTATCCTAGGTCAAAGCGACCAGAGATCCTCCGTGCGGTGGCGGGTTGATCGCGGCAGTTAGAGGGCAAAACCACCCCCGCAAAGCCATCCTGGCGCTTGGGCCTTTAGCGCCTTAGCCGCACAAGAGAAGCTAGCGCCCGCAGATCTGCAAAACGTCGAGTGGGCAGCTATATCTGTTCAACTACCCCAGCGCTTGCTCAGGACATCGCGGATCAAGCGGGATGCCGCAATGGTGGCCAGGACCGAAAACGTGCCTTGCACAAGGGCTTCCTTCACATCATCTTCGGATCCGCGCTCCTCGGGCTCGTCCAAAAACATACCTGCGAGCTTGGTCGCCGTGTACGCCGCCAGCGCGGTTGATAGGATCAAGACAATCCGCTTCTGCATCTCCTCGCTCAAGCGCTCGCCTCCTCCGTTACTCGAGCTGCCTGTGAATTGCCACTCTATTGTAGCCCGGCGAGGACTATATCAAGATGGTGCGTCAAGCACGGCGCAGCGGCAGGCTATGCACCCCGAGATCGGGGCGAGCTAGGGTTACTGTCCTCGGCGGTTGGTGAAGAACCTGTATGCGATGAAGGTGATCAGTACCACGAGCACGATCGGCCCGAGCAGAGTGGTGAATAGCAGCGCGAACAGAATCCTCAATATTCGGAACGACCCGAAGCCTCTACCAAAACCTCGTCTGCCAAAGCCCATCCTACTAATTTTCAGCAGAGGCTCGTCCGGCAGGGCGCTCACGAGCGACGAGATGCCATACAAAGTCCATTCGTGGTGCCCTGCCGCGATCGCGTGTATGTTAGCCATAAAGCTGTGTTCACTTCGGTGCCCGCGCCCTTATCCTCCGGCGTTATACCAGGGCACGGACTGCGGGGTCACCAAATACGTCAGCAAAGGTGCGGTTTCGACCTGCGAGCTTCGGGTAATGATGCCCACGAGCCAACAGATCGCTTCACCCGACACCGCTTGAGGAGCCACTTTCATCATCGTTCCTAGGCTACGCGGGGACGCAGGAGGAGTGGTGTCACGAGCCAAGGAGACGTATGGTATTACGCTCAGAGCGTTTGCCTTAGAGGATCTGAGAGAAGTAAGGATGGCGAGGACCTTCAGCGTGGACACCAAGGTCGCTCCCTCTTCGCTGCTGGCGAGGGCAAGGAGGGCGGCGAGGGAGAACGGCGCTACCCTCGTCGGCGACGAGAGGTCGGGGCGCTTCTCCCACGAGTCGCTCAAAGGCGAGTACCGCATGGTGGGACAAACGGTGGTGGTCACCATAACGGAGAAGCACTGGCTGTTGCCTTGGCCCGTGGTGGAGGTACGCTTGAGGCAGCTCTTGAGCTCGGCGTAGGGAAGCGGGGTCTGACCACTGTAAACTCCCACGGCCAAGGTGGTCGTACCCGAGGGAGAATCGTGCGCGAGAACGTTTTGAGAGAGATGGCTAGCCGGGCCGTGATGGATCCGAACTTCCTGCGGCAGGCGAGGCAGAACCTCGAGAGCCCCATACCAACTTTTCCCATACTCATTCTGCTTTCTCGACCGTCGTCCGCTCGCAGCATACGACAATGATCTTAAGAACCACTATCGATTCGGGATTCTGCGATAGTCTTAGGGGGATGGTAGTTTGGGGCAGATTCTAAGATCATGCCACACCCATGACACGCCTCGTCTCCCTCTGAGTGTCGAGGCGAAGGTATGAGAGGAGACGCTTTGGAGCGGGAGCTTACGATTGGTCTGGCGAATGAGCTGAACATCGCTCCTCTGGGTGTCGGTGCCTGGGCTTGGGGTACGACCAGGCTCTGGGGATATGGCAAGGAGTACAACCGTAGCGACGTAGGGAGGGCCTTCCGGGCGAGCATGGCTGAGGGCGTAACCCTTTTTGACACGGCGGAGATGTACGGAAGCGGCGCTTCGGAGAGGATCATCGGCGAGATGTTGCGCGAGGGTGCTTTCGAGGGGACGCCTGTAATAGCCACCAAGTTCGCCCCCCTCCCGTACCGCTTGAGCGCCAGATCCCTTCTGAAGGCGGTAGACAAGAGTCTGGAGCGACTCGGGATAGAGACCATAGACCTCTACCAGATCCACTTCCCGAATCCGATCTTCAAGATAAACGGTCTTATGGATGCCCTCGCGGAGACGGTCAAGGCCGGCAAGGTCCGCCGGGTAGGCGTAAGCAACTACGGTGCAGACCAGATGAAGCGGGCGCACGACCGGCTCGCCTCTCACGGGGTGTCGCTCGCCTCAAACCAGGTAGAGTACAGCCTGCTGCAGCGAGCACCGGAGACGAACGGGGTGCTCGAAGCGTGCCGGGATCTGGGAGTGACCCTCATCGCCTACAGCCCCATCGCTAAAGGCCTCCTTACCGGCAAGTATGGCCCTGGTGGCGATAGGCCATCGGGTCTCGTGCGGCGTATAGGGAGAGCCTTCGGCGCGCAGAACCTCAAGAAGATCGAGCCGGTGCTAAACATCCTGCGCGAGATAGGTGAGGCCCACAACAAACAGCCCGCCCAGGTGGCCCTGAACTGGCTGATCACGCAGAGGAGCACCTTCCCCATCCCAGGGGCCAAGAACGAGCTCCAGGCGCGTCAAAATGCAGGCGCTTTAGGGTGGGGGATGATCGGCGAAGAGGCCGAGAAGCTGCAGCTGGCAACGCTCGGCTGGCGCTAGAGGCTCATAACGGTATGGAAGTGCCTTCACGGCACTTCGAGCCCGTCTTCACGGACCTTCGGATGATAGCTCAGCGAGCTGCATAGCAAAAGGATAGCGAACGTAGACTAAGCAAGCCCGCTCCTAGCGCTCCATTGGTGTGTCTGCTGGTGTGCGTTCCTCTCCCCTACGCTTCGGCCAGAGCGCCGAGGAGTTGGCGGCAGGCTGGACCTCTCGCGCTCCGACCCTAAAGGCGGATGGCAGCAAGTGGCCGGAGCCCCTTTAGGTGGACCTTGGTCCTACTGCAATAGCCAAAGAGTGGACCCTTAGCCTCCGCCGAGTGCCAGCTACTACCTCACTGCAAAGCCTCGTACACGACGACTTGCCCGCTGGCGAACTCCGGGGTCGGCCGAAGAAGCTCACTGAGATTCTGCACCACCCACTCTGCAGCCTTCCTGTTGCTCTCTTCAGCGCTTTGTTGGTCCTCAAAGACGCTCACCGAAACAATATCCTGCTCCCTCTCGCTGGGGACTAGGATGAAGTAAGAGACAAACCCCCGCATGTCCCTTATGAGGGGTACGAAGTCTTCCTGCACCCGACGAATCGCCTCATCGATCGAGGGAGGGTCCGCCTGATAATAGCGTATAGCCGCAAACATATTTGGTGCTCCTTTCTACCTCGCTTCCCTAGTGGGTCATCTTTCCCACCGTGTCCGCATGATCGCACCCGACAAAACGCGGCGCGAACTGCGGAGAACACCTACGCACGCACTCTAGTGAATAGAGGGTCCGCCTCTTAGGCTTCCTTGCCCATGGCAGACCGCTTCGATGTTGTTGCCATCCGGATCGAGGATAAAGGTCCCAAAGTAGATCTAATGGTACTCGGGGCGAAGACCGGGACGACCGTTGTCGCACCCGACTGCCGCTATGGCCGCCTCGTGGAAAGCTCCCACTGTCGCACGGTCGTCGGAGACCTCACCTCCCACGGCCTCTCGGACCGAACCGATACCTATCGGATCAAGTATCCCTCTAGCGACCTCCTCGGCGAACCTGCGAGAACCCTGCACGCGAAGTTCGCAAATGCCCCTTCACGGCCGCGCAGGGGAAGTGTGGGTGGGAGCGGTTGTCGCGGCCACCCGAAAGGATCCGGGAGAACGTCGCTGCTCAGTTGCAAGGTTTCGACGGCTACAAAGCCCGGCCTATTAGCGGGGCATAAAAGCTAACAGCAGTTGCTGAGTTCATCGGCTCGGACAGATGACCTAGCGATGTCTCCGTTCTCGTCGTCTACCCGGTAGATGACTTCGACCCCCGTCGGGCCGTTACCGATCACCACTACCGCTTCTATGCTATCCCTTCCTTGGTGGAGCTCCTTGGCGCGAAGTATCGCCTCGTCCCGGTCAGCGGCCCATCCTGCATAGTGCCTTTCGTGCGTAGCGGAACCGTCCGAAGAATGGGTTTCTTTGTAGATACTGTAAACGCTCACGTTACTCCTATGGTTGGGTTGTGGCCAACAGTTCCTTCGGGGTCGCTGCCAATGAGGCGAGACTGGAAAGGAACATTTGCTACAACTATGATAAATGCTGGAGAGGTGGACGTCAAGTGACCCAGACGCTGTGAGGGAGCACCAGACGAATCCTCTCACGATACTGCGCGAGGGAGGCGCCAGTGGGGCGAACTACTACCGCCTTCAGGTGGGCCCACGTAAGCTGGGACAACGCCTAGCCTATTCTTCCGAGCGGTGATCGGACTCGAAGGTGAGGTGCAGATGTGAACCGTGCCCTTGCCCCGTGAGGTTAGCCAGGCGTTCGCTGTGCCTGAGGTCGCGGAAGTCCTCGGACACTGTGTTATTCAAGGACGAGAGATCGCCTCGCCCGAGACCCTCCTCGTAGAGTCGGCGCGTCTTCTCCTGGTTCTCTCGGGCGATATCCTCCCAAAGCCTGTGCAGCGCCTGTTGATGCGCTCCGCGCAGCAGCAGGAGAGCCAGCACCGCGAAGAGGGCGGCCTCGGGCAGGTTGATCCCGCCGCTCGGCCAGCCAAGCAACAGCACCGTGTCTCCAGAGAGGTAGAAGTCCTCTCCGGGGAGGGTTTCGTAGGCGAAAACAAGCGGCTGGCCGCAGGCCCCGAGACCGAGTAGCAGAGCACCCCGAGTCGCCACTTGCCCCCGCTGAAGATGCCGCTCAGTGCCAACAGCAGCGTAGCTGCGGGTCCGAGCCACATGGAGGCATGGAGCAACAGGAAAGGGATGGAGGGCAGCCCGACGGAGGCCGGCAGCTGCCCCGGCATCCCAAGCGCCGAATAGAGGACGAAGGAGGCGGCAAGCCTCACGAGGAGCAGGACGCACCCCGCCATGGCCGCCCACGACCTCCTCCCGAGCAGACGGTAGGTCCCGAGGAGGGTGAGCGTGGCCAGAAGGTCGCCCGAGGGAGGGGCCCACGAGGCGAGCCACGGGGGTGGGTATCGGCCCGGAGGACGCGCTAAGCGCGCTTTCCCAGGCTAACCAAGAAAGGGTCCCAGCCAAGGCCGCGGTATTTCCGACCAGGGCCGCGATCGCCGCCCAGGTCAAGGGCTCCCGCAGCAGTGCCAAGTAGGACGGCCGAACCGTTGTGCCGGGGGTGATCGAGGCTCCCACGCTCTCAGTTTATGCCAGCAGCGGGAGTGGTGTACCTCCCTTGGGTTGTTCGCCTGCTTGAAGGGATGATCCTCCAGAGTTCGCGTGCGAGGTCTCGCACAATTCGGTTTCAGTAAGGTAGAGGACGCCCAGCGACACCGTTGGAACCGAGATCAGACCACAACACGTGAGGAGCGTGGGTGAAGAATCGCCCGGATGAAGGCCGCGCCTCAGGGAAACATTACTCGATGCCCGTACCCTCAGAGCAGACCCTCAGTGGCGCTCCAGCGACACCCCTAGATCCTTCCCGCCGTTCGTACCGAGCACTGCACGAAACGCTACGCAAGACGTTATCCCAACTTGCGTGGACCCACCTGAAGGCTGTAGTACTTCGTCCCCCTCCGCGCAGTCGAAGGCGCTAGCAATAGACGCCAGCGTGGGAGACATCACCGGCGCCATTGCCGCACAACCCGGCGGGCATCTGCCTCCGGTATGATTGAGTTTGATGGAACCGTCCCCCGCCTTCTTGATGCCTGTCGCGCTCGTTGACCTCGGGTGTTTTTCTCGGGAGGAAGCGTGCAACTGACCGGGCGTGCGGTGTTGGGTACGCTGGTATTGTTGGCGGCACTGGGAGCTATGGGTGCCGCCGTAGTGGCCTGTTCCACGGACCGCTCAAAGCAACCGCCGGAGTCACGGAGGGCCGTGACCGCGGACCCTTCGGGCTCTTCGGAGTTCCTGAAGGCAGTGACGCCCAAAGGGATTCTGGAGCACGAACGCAGATTCCAGGCCATCGCCGAAGCCCACGGCAACACTCGGGCAGCGGGAACGCCCGGCTACCGCGAGTCGCGGGAGTACGTTGCGAAGAGGCTCCGGAGAGCAGGCTACAGCGTGAGGGTGCAGTCCTTCAAGTTCCCTTTCTTCCGGGTACTAGCGCCCCTTAAGATGGCAAGAGTCTCTCCAGACCCGCACACTTACGAGCTAAGGGAGGACTTCGCACCCATGCGGTACTCGGGCAGCGGCGACGTGACTGCGGAACTGCAGCCGGTGGATATCTCACCCTCACCGGGCGGTGAGCCAGGCCCCTCCACCAGCGGATGTGAGGAGCCGGACTTCACGGGCTTCGACGAGGGCGACATCGCCTTTCTTCAGCGCGGCACCTGCAGCTTCGAAGAAAAGGCCAAGAACGCCGAGGGTGCGGGCGCCTCGGCCGCCCTTATCTTTAACAGGGGAGAGGAGAACAAAACCCAGACAATCCGGGGCACCTTGGGAAAACCAGGCGTGACGATCCCCGTCTTAGGCACGAGCTTCGCGGTCGGCGAGGATCTGGTTCGGATGACGCACGGCAGGGACGTGACCGTCCGTATCTTCGCCTCGACAGTCTCTGAGACGCGCGAGGCGAGCAACGTCATAGCCGACACCGAGGAGGGCCGCGAGGACCAGACGGTCGTTGTGGGGGCCCACCTCGACTCTGTGCCAGAGGGTCCAGGCATCAACGACAACGGCTCAGGCTCCGCCACCGTCCTGGAGATCGCCGAGGAGATGTCCGAGCTGGGCGTCGAACCGCGAAACCGCGTGCGCTTCGCCTTTTGGGGCGCCGAGGAGCTGGGCCTGTTCGGCTCGAAATACTACGTGGCCCGACTCGACGAGCGTCAACTCGGCGACCTCGCCGTCTATCTCAACTTCGACATGATTGCCTCGCCGAACTACATCCGCTACATTTACGGCTCCGGCAAGGTGAGGGAGGTCTTCGAGAACTTCTTCGCCACTCGGGACTTGAAGGTGATGACCGTGAACCTGAAGGGACGTTCCGACCACGGCCCGTTCGCCGCCGAGGGCATCCCCGTAGGCGGCCTCTTCAGTGGCGCCGAAGGCAGGAAGACGGGGGAGCAGGCCGAGGTCTACGGAGGTGAAGCGGGCGTCGCCTACGATGGATGCTACCACGAGGCCTGCGATGACGTAGGCAACCTCAGTACGAAGGCCCTGGAGCAGTTGTCCGACGGCGCGGCGTATGCCACGTACATGTTCGCGCGGGAGGAACGCCGGTAGCAATCCGTTCCCGCCGGCACCTCCCCCCGCACGGTCGAGAAGCTGCCCAAGAGACGTGCTGAAGAGTCTCATAGACAGGTATACGCTGTGCCTCAATGGCGTAGGATGTACTGGCAAAACGAGAGCCATAAGGAAAGGTGGCACACTACTATGGAGAGCGAGCTTAGCGGCAACCAGCACCAGCTCCTTAGAGTGTTCGACCAGTTGGCCGGAGGCAGCCCTACAACTGACGTTACGGCTAGCGCCGCGGCCCAAGAAGCAGGTTTCGATCCCGGCTCCCGTGAGTTTGAGGCGGCGCTAGGATACCTGGTGGACGTGGGCTACCTGGCGCGCACAGGAGAGGAAGCGTTCAGGATTACGGTGGAAGGCATAAACGAGGTGCAGCGGCGACCGCAGCTCTAGGTTGGAGCCTTAGCACATTAGTGTCGTAGCGCTCCCGCCGCGTCTACTTTGCCTTCGCCACCTCGCGGGCCTTTCGTGCTACTCCCGCGCGGCTAGAGCGTGACTTCCATTACCGACTCGCCTTGTGGTCCGATCACTGCACGGAACGCTGCGCAAGGCGTTGTCACATCTAGCGGGACGCAGGATAGGGGCTGCGGTGCGTGGGGAGTGCTGCAAGAGATCCCCTACATACGCGCCGCTGATGGCTAGATCATAGTGAACAGGGAAATGGGCGTCGACTGAAACAGAGTGGGTGGCGACAACGGTGCCACCGGCGCCTGCCCCGCCTCATGCTTCCGGCGGTCCTTGGCACACTCGGCGGCGCATCTCTTCGGACGGCCAAGACTCGCTCCCCGTCCACCCGAAGCGCCAGGGGTCGATGCTCTCTATCCACCAGGTGACGCCAGCCTCCCGGTAGGCCGCCAGCAGGCGAGCAGCCTTCTTCGGATCCTCCCCTGGCGTCTCCCCGGCTACCACCAACTCGAAAGGATCGCTCCCCGCGCGGTGGTCAGTGACGTAGCGCGCTACCTCCCGCGCGTCCTCTGGCGTCATTGGCACTATGCGTCCGTTCTCGACCTTCATCGGGAACGCCCCGTCCCAGCGCGTGGCACGGCGGAAGGGGGCCTTTATCGGCCAAGTGCCGCCCACCCAGATGGGGATGCGGGGGCGCTGCAGCGGAGGAGGGTAGAAGATGGCCCGCCATTCCTGCTCGAGGGGATCGCCTGCGACCCTGTAGTGTTCTCCACGGTGGCCGAACGGTTCGCCGCTCCACAGGCCCGTGAGCACCTCGAGCCCCTCGTCGAGCATGGCCCCGCGCACCCGCGTGTCCGCCTCCTCGCCCAGGTAGTTCCACTCGTAGGGCATCGCGCCGATGCCGACGCCCAGGATCAATCGTCCGCCGGAGAGGTGGTCCAGGGAGGCGGTCTCCCTCGCCAGCTTCGCGGGACGACGCCTGGGCAGCGGCGTGACCATCGGACCCAGCCATATGCGGCTCGTGCTAAGGGCGACTGTGGTCAGCGCAACCCAAGGGTCGACTACCGGCACAGGGCCCTGGGAGAAGGCGAGTAGGTGGTCCCATAAGAAGAACCCGTCCCAGCCGGCCTCCTCGGCTTCTAGGGCCAACTCAGCGATCGCCCTAGCATCCACCCCACCCCCGAAGTTAGGAACGCTTACACCGTAACGCACACTAGCCTCCTCACGAATCGTTCCGTCACGTTTCGGTAGCCGCGTGGCTGCAAGCATACCGCCGGGGTCGCGCGGCCAACAGGGGCAAATATGCTGGCGTCATCGAATACTGCGGTCTGCTCCCGCTGGGTGCCGTAGGTCCGGTACCGGCGCTTCTAGTACTTCGCCTCCTCCTATCGCTGCGCCGTACCAGCAAGCACCTGGTCCCTGTACTCCGCGTAGGTTGTGGGGAGGCCGCTCAGGTGCATGGCCCGCCCCAGGGCCAACGCCACCCCGTAGTGAGAGGTGCGCTCACCCTCCGTCACGGGTCCGAACACGACCTCGTGCGCCCGCTCGCCGTAGTCGATCAGGATGATGTGCGGACAGCGAGTATAACTGAGGGCGGTGATCGCGGTCGACAAGAGGTGGACCTCCACTTCCTAAAGTTCTGGTGCGCTGGCTGAGCACAGGGAGAGGGTGGCGCCGCTTCCACACTACAGGCCACTTAGCGACCCCGGCGGCGTCTCGCTCGCGCATGACCGGAGAGAACCGCCGCTAAGATCTGCGGTCAGCTGCTGGCGCCAATAATGAGGCTCGCATACTCTTCAGCGCAGGATGCGAAGGATTTTGCCGTGGCTCGCCATCGTCGTGGTACTGGCCGGCACTGCATTAGTACTCCGCATCCAAGGACGCCTGTGGTGGTGTTCTTGCCACTACCTGCTCTTGTGGTCCGGGGATCCCTGGAGTTCGGACAACTCCCAGCACCTGTTGGACCCTTACAGCTTCACGCACGTTCTCCACGGCTTCCTGTTGTGTGGATTGCTCGCGCTTATCGCTCCACGGCTGTCAGCCGTTTGGCAGCTGTGGCTCGCTGTTTCGATCGAGGCGGTGTGGGAAGTAATCGAGAACTCGGAGTTCGTCATTCGGCGATACCGCGAACAGACCGCCGCGCTTGGCTACCACGGCGACACGGTAGTAAACTCGCTTGGCGACATCCTCGTCTGCGGAGTCGGTTTCGTGCTGGCCCACCGTCTCGGGTTCCGACGCACTTTCGCGCTGTTTGTACTGACGGAGGTCTTTTTGGCTTTCTGGATCAGGGACAACTTAACCTTGAACGTCTTGATGCTTATCCACCCGATAGAGGCGGTCAAAGAATGGCAGGCAGCAGGCCACTAGCAGTGGTTGCGAGGCGCTAATTACGTCTCACGCCCAGCAGCCCGAGAGTACACCAGCCTGCTTATCAGGTGCTGCGATCGCCGCCGTCTTGTGTGGACA
>Ga0268243_1000126_pt1 | contig 13641 bp, 12 predicted proteins | sample BulsoiMagMametaG_FD_200254 | JGI IMG/M metagenome (GOLD analysis project Ga0268243, IMG submission 200254) | Bulk soil microbial communities from Mexico - Magueyal (Ma) metaG (v2) (version 2) | ecosystem: Environmental > Terrestrial > Soil > Agricultural land | place: Mexico: Magueyal...
GAGACCGCCGCCAACGGCGGGCCCGGCCGCGGGGGCGCCCGCGCCCGAGGTGCCGCATGACCACCGCCGCCAGCACCGGCACCGTCGGCACCCGCCGCGTCGCCAGGAGCCCGATGCGGCCGCTGCGCGACGCCCTCGCCGTCGCCGGCCGCAACCTGATCGCCTACCGCCGCGTACCCCAGCTGGTGGTCTTCTCCACCATCCAGCCGGTGATCTTCGTGCTGCTGTTCCGCTACGTCTTCGGCGGCGCGGTCAGGTCGATCCCCGGCGTGCCCTACGTCGACTACCTGATCCCGGGCATCTTCGTGCAGACCACTGTGTTCGGTGCCATCGGCAGCGCGGTGGGGCTGGCGACCGACATGAAGAGCGGCCTGCTGGAGCGGTTCCGGTCGCTGCCGATGGCCCGCTCGGCCGTGCTGACCGGCAGGACCCTCGCCGACCTGGCCCGCAACGTCTTCGTCACGGCGCTCATGGCCCTCGTCGGCTTCGCGGTCGGCTTCCGGGTGCACACCGGCGCGCTGGCCTTCTTCGTCGCCATGGGCCTGGTGCTGCTGTTCGGGTACGCGCTCTCGTGGGTGTTCGCCACCGTGGGGCTGGCGGTCGGCGACCCCGAGACGGCGCAGGCGGCCGCGTTCCCGGTGCTGGCCCCGCTGGTGTTCGCCTCGTCGGTGTTCGTCCCGGTCGACTCGATGCCGGGCTGGCTGCAGCCGTTCGCCGAGCACCAGCCCGTGTCGGTGACCGCCGCGGCCGTCCGGGCGCTGGTGATCGGCGGGCCCACCACCTCCTACGTGCTGCAGTCGGTGGCCTGGTGCGCGGCCATCCTGCTGGTCTTCGGGCCGATCGCGGTCCAGCGCTACCGCCGCGCGGTGTGACCGCCTGATCCACCGGATGCTCGGGCCGGACAGGGGCTATGCTTCCGGCCATGGAGGTGTACGACTCGCTCCTCGAGGTGGTCGGCGGCACCCCGCTGATCCGGCTGTCGCGGCTCGGCCGCGGCCTGGCCCCGACCCTGCTGGCCAAGGTCGAGTACCTGAACCCCGGCGGCTCGGTCAAGGACCGGATCGGCCTGGCCATGGTCGAGCGGGCCGAGCGCTCCGGCCAGCTCAAGCCGGGGGGCACGATCGTCGAGCCGACCAGCGGCAACACCGGCGCCGGGCTGGCCATCGTCGCCGCCCTCAAGGGCTACCGGTGCGTGTTCGTGATGCCCGACAAGATGAGCCAGGAGAAGATCGCCCTGCTCCGGGGCTACGGGGCCGAGGTCGTCATCGCCCCGACGGCGGTCCCGCCCGACTCGCCCGAGTCCTACTACTCGGTGGCCAACCGGCTCACCGCCGAGATCCCCGGGGCCGTGCAGCCGAACCAGTACGCCAACGCGGCCAACCCCGAGGCCCACTACCGCAGCACCGGCCCCGAGCTGTGGGACCAGACCGACGGGGCGATCGACGTGTTCGTGGCCGGGATCGGCACCGGCGGCACCATCAGCGGGGCCGGCCGCTACCTCAAGGAGCGCAAGCCCGGGCTGGTGGTGGTCGGGGCCGACCCCGAGGGGTCCATCTACACCTCCGACGACGTCCACCCCTACCTGATCGAGGGGGTGGGCGAGGACTTCTGGCCCGAGACCTTCGACCGCTCGGTGGTCGACCGCTACGTGACCGTGTCCGACCGGGACGCGTTCCTGATGACCCGCCGCCTGGCCCGCGAGGAGGGGCTGCTGGTCGGCGGGTCGTGCGGGCTGGCCATGGTCGCGGGTGTCGAGGTGGCCAAGGAGTACGGCCGCGACACCACCATCGTGGTCCTGCTGCCCGACGGCGGCCGCGGCTACCTGTCCAAGGTCTACAACGACGACTGGATGCGCGACCATGGCTTCCTGCCCCGCCGGGGCGCCGCCACCGTGGTCGACGTGCTCGGCGGCAAGGCCCACCACGACACCCCGCCCCTGGTCACGGTCGCCTCCCACGAGCGGGTCAAGGAGGCCATCGACCGCCTCCACACCTACTCGGTGAGCCAGCTCCCGGTCGTCCACGGCGAGGACCCGGCCGACCTCTCCAGCGTCGTCGGCTCCATCCAGGAGGGCACCCTCCTGGAGCGCCTGTTCCGCAAGCCCGAGGTCCTCGACGCCCAGGTCGTCGACGTCATGGACCCCCCGTTCCCGATCATCGAGCAGCACGAGCAGGCCGAGGCCGCCTTCGAGCTCCTCTCCAAGGGCCGCTCCACCGCCGTCCTGGTCACCGACCACGGCCGCGCCGTCGGCGTCATGACCCGCTCCGACCTCCTCGACCACCTGGCGACCAGGCGGATGGCATGAGCTTCCAGGAGATGGACTTCGAGACCCGGGCCGTGCACGTGGGGTCGGAACCGGACCCGGCGACCGGGGCGGTGATCGCGCCGATCTACCAGACCTCGACCTTCGCCCAGGCGGCGGTGGGGGACCACAAGGGGTACGAGTACGCCCGCACCGGGAACCCGACCCGGGCCAACCTGGAGGCGTGCCTGGCCTCGCTGGAGGGGGTGGGGCCGGACGGGCCGGGGGGTGGGCTGTGCTTCGCCTCGGGGATGGCCGCGACCACCACCGTGCTCCAGACCCTGGCCCCCGGGGACCACCTGGTGCTGTCGGCCGACGTGTACGGGGGGACCTACCGGGTGGCGGCGCGGCTGTTCGAGGGCTGGGGGCTGCGGCTCAGCGTGGTCGACATGACCAGCCTGGACCAGCTCAAGCAGGCCATCCGGGACGAGACCCGGCTGGTCTGGGTGGAGACGCCGACCAACCCGCTGCTCGGGGTGGTCGACATCGCCGGGGCGGCCGAGCTGGCCCACGGCGCCGGGGCGCTGTGCGCCGTCGACAACACCTTCGCCACCCCGTTCCTGCAGCGGCCCCTGGAGCTGGGGGCCGACCTGGTGGTCCACTCCTCGACCAAGTACCTGGGGGGCCACTCCGACGTGGTCGGCGGGGCCCTGGTCACCAACCTGCCCGAGCTGCACGAGCGGGCCCGGTTCCTGCAGAACGCCGCCGGGGCCGTGCCCGGGCCGATGGACTGCTGGCTGACCCTGCGCGGGGTCAAGACCCTGGCCCTGCGGATGCGGGCCCACTGCCACAACGCCATGCGGGTGGCCGCCTTCCTGGCCGCCCGGCCCGAGGTCGCCGAGGTCCGCTACCCCGGCCTCCCCGACGACCCCGGACACGAGCTGGCCGGCGTCCAGATGACCGCCTTCGGGGGCATGGTCGCCTTCCGCCCGGCCGGCGGGGTCGAGGCGGCCAGGCGCATCGTCGCCGCCACCGAGGTGTTCACCCTGGCCGAGAGCCTGGGCGGGGTGGAGAGCCTGATCGAGCTGCCCGGCGAGATGACCCACGCCAGCGTGGCCGGCACCGACGCCGAGGTCCCGGCCGACCTGGTCCGCCTCTCGGTCGGTATCGAGCACCCCGACGACCTGGTCGCCGACCTGGCCCGGGCGCTCGAGCGGGCGTGACCCGGCCGCAGGGCCCGGCGGTCGTCGTCCGGGAGGCCACCCCGGCCGACGTCGACGCCGTCGTGGGCATCCTGGTCGACGTGGCCGGGGAGGGCCGCTGGATCGGCACCGAGGCCCCGGTGGACGTCGAGCGCCGCCGCCGGCGGATGGCCGAGGACGTCGCCGCCGACGACGCCATCGTCCTGGTCGCCGAGGCCGGGGGCGAACCGGTGGGCCAGCTCGGGCTGCGCCTGGCCCCCTACGGGGTGGCCGACCTGGGCATGGCCGTGGCCGCCGGCTGGCGGGGCCGCGGGGTCGGCACGGCCCTGCTGGCCGAGGCCGTGGAGCGGGCCCGCAAGGCCGGGGCCCACAAGCTCGCCCTCCAGGTCTGGCCCCACAACGCCGCCGCCCTGGCCCTCTACGAGCGCTTCGGGTTCCGCCGCGAGGGCTACCTGACCAGGCACTACCGGCGCCGGTCGGGCGAGCTGTGGGACGCCATCGTCATGGGCCTGCCGCTGGACTGACGGCACGGGTAAGCTCGCCGCCTCATGGAGCCCAAGCCGCCGACCAAGCCGACCCTGGACGGGCTGGAGCGCAAGTGGGCCGACCGGTGGGCGCGCAGCGGCGTCTACCGCTTCGACCGCTCCCGTCCCCGGCCCGAGGTGTTCTCGATCGACACCCCGCCGCCAACGGTCAGCGGCCCCCTGCACCTCGGCCACGCGTTCTCCTACACCCAGACCGACGTGGTCGCCCGGTTCCAGCGCATGCGGGGCCGGGCGGTGTTCTACCCGATGGGCTGGGACGACAACGGCCTGCCGACCGAGCGCCGGGTCCAGCAGCACTTCGGGGTCCGCTGCGACCCCTCGCTGCCCTACCGGCCGGCCTTCGAGCCGCCCTCCTGGCCCTCCCGGCAGCCGATCGCCGTCTCCCGGCCCAACTTCGTCGAGCTCTGCAGCCAGCTCACCATGGAGGACGAGCAGGCCTTCGAGGCCACCTTCCGGCGCCTGGGGCTGTCGGTCGACTGGTCGCTGACCTACGCCACCATCGGCGAGCGGGCCCGGCGGGCGTCCCAGCGGGCGTTCCTGCGCCTGCTGGCCAAGGGCCTGGCCTACCAGGCCGACGCCCCCACCCTGTGGGAGGTCGGCTTCCACACCGCCGTGGCCCAGGCCGAGCTGGAGGACCGCGAGGTCGAGGGAGTCTCCTACCGGCTGCGGTTCGCCGCCGGCCGGGGGACGGTCGAGGTCGACACCACCCGGCCCGAGCTGCTGGCGGCCTGCGTGGCCCTGGTCGTCCACCCCGACGACGGCCGCCACGCCGACCTGGTGGGCACGACCGCGCGGACCCCGCTGTACGGAGCCGAGGTGCCGGTGCTGGCCCACCGCCTGGCCGACCCCGGCAAGGGGACGGGCGTGGCCATGCTCTGCACCTTCGGCGACCCGACCGACCTGGTGTGGTGGCGCGACCTGGGCCTGCCGGTGCGGCCGGTGCTCGACCCCGACGGCAGCATCCGCCCGCTCACCTGGGGGTCGCCGGGGTTCGAGTCGGCCGACCCGGCGGCCGCCCAGCGGGCCTCGGACCAGCTGGCCGGCCTGCCCGTGGCCCGGGCCCGGGAGCGGGCGGCGGGCCTGCTCCGCCAGGCCGGCGCCCTGGCCGCCCCCCCGGCCCGGGTCACCCAGACGGTGAAGTTCTACGAGCACGGCAGCCAGCCGGTGGAGATCCTGACCAGCCGCCAGTGGTTCGTGCGCACCGTCGAGCTCAAGGACGCCCTGCTGGCCCGGGGCGGCGAGCTGGCCTGGCATCCCGACTGGATGCGCAGCCGCTTCCGGAACTGGGTCGAGGGGCTGGCCGCCGACTGGTGCATCAGCCGCCAGCGCTTCTTCGGGGTGCCGTTCCCGCTCTGGTACCGGGTCGGCCCCGACGGCGGCCTCGACTACGACCAGCCGCTGGTGCCCGGGGAGGACCGGCTGCCGGTCGACCCCTCCACCGACGTGCCCGAGGGCTTCTCCCAGGACGACCGGGGCCGGCCGGGCGGGTTCGCCGGCGCTCCCGACGTCATGGACACCTGGGCGACCTCGGCCATCACCCCCGAGATCGCCGGCGGCTGGGTCGACGACCCCGACCTGTTCGAGCGGGTGTTCCCGATGGACCTGCGGCCCCAGGGGCACGACATCATCCGCACCTGGCTGTTCTACTCGCTGGCCCGGGCGCACGTGGAGCACGGCACGGTCCCGTGGGGGCACGCGGTCATCGCCGGCTGGGTGGTCGACCCCAACCGGCGCAAGCTGGCCAAGTCACGGGGCAACGCCCTCACCCCGGTCGACGCCCTGGAGCGCTTCGGCGCCGACGCCCTGCGCCACTGGGCGGCCAGCAAGCGGGCCGGGGTCGACACCACCCTGGACGAGGGCCAGCTGCGGGTCGGCCGCCGCCTGGCCACCAAGCTGCTCCACGCCTCCCGGTTCGTGCTCGCCCTGGACGGGCGGGCCGGCGCCGGGGCCGAGATCACCGGGGCCCTGGACCGGGCCATGCTGGCCGCCCTGGCCGGGGTGGTCGAGGAGGCCACGGCCGGCTTCGAGGGCTACGAGCCGGCCCGGGCCCTTGAGGCGGCCGAGGGCTGCTTCTGGACCTTCTGCGACCACTACCTGGAGCTGGTCAAGGGCCGGGCCTACGGCGAGGCCGGCCCGGCCGGCCAGGCCTCGGCCGTCGCCACCCTGCGCCTGTCCCTGGACACCCTGGTCCGGCTGTTCGCCCCCGTCCTCCCGTTCGTCGCCGAGGAGGTCTGGTCCTGGTGGCGCGACGACTCGGTCCACCTCAGCCCCTGGCCCGATGGCGGGCCGCTGCGAGCCGCCACCGGGGTCGAGCAGCCGAGCCCCCTGGCCCTCGAGGCCGCCACCGCCGTCCTGACCGAGATCCGCCGGGCCAAGACCACCGCCCGCCGCTCCCTGCGGGCGCCGGTCCACCGGGTCGAGGTCGCCGACCGCCCCGACCGCCTGGCCGCCCTGGCCGGGGCGGCGGACGACCTGTGCCGCGCCGGCACCGTCATCGACCTGGCCCTGCTGGACCCGGCCGAGGAGTTGACGGTCGGGATCCGGCTGGACAGGGACTAGCCTCAGTCGTCCGGGCTCGGGGGGCGGCCCCGGAGCCGCTTGGTGGCCGAACGGCGGCGCTTGCTCTCGACCCGCCGGGCCGCCGACGCCGCCGTGGGGCGGGTGGGGCGGCGGGGGCGGGGGATGGCCAGGGCGACGGACAGGAGCTCGGCGAACCGCTCCATGGCCGCCCGGCGGTTGGCCAGCTGGCTGCGCTGGGCCTGGGCGACGACCCGGAGGACCCCGTTGCTGTCGAGTCGAGGGCCGAGGCGGCGCAGGGCCCGCTCCCGGGCCTCGGCGGGGAGGGACGGGGAGTTGGCCACGTCGAAGCGGAGCTCGACCCGCGAGTCGGTGGTGTTGACCCCCTGACCGCCGGGACCCGAGGACCGGCTGGCCCGGAACTCGAGCTCGGCCACGGGCACGGCGACCTCCGGTGTGATGCGGATCACCTCGCTCATATTCGCCTCGAACCCCCAGAAACGCCAAATCACCTCTCGACGTCGAGATCTGCATACAGTACAAACGGAGCTTCGTCACATGGGCGGCTGTTCCCATTCTCGCAAGGCACCACCGGTCCGGTCGCCTGTGCAGCTCCCGACAAGGGGGAGGAGCAGATGCGCGCACGATCGCTCGCGGTCATGGTGACCGCACTGGTGCTGGTGCTGGCGGCGCCGGCCCTGGCCGGCCCGCGTGAGGAGGCCCAGGCCCGCCGCAAGGCCATGGCCGGGCAGACCGCCCGGGCGGCCGTCATCGCCAGCGGCGAGACCAAGGAGAACCTCGAGCAGGTCATCGTCAACCACCTCGGCAACCCCGACCAGGGCCAGGTCCTGATCCAGACCTGGGTCGAGCCCGACTGGACCAACTTCGAGGCCGTCGACATCCAGGGCGCCGTCCAGGCGGTCAAGATCCGCCGGGCCGGGGCCGGGTTCGCCAAGCGGATCGCCATCCGGGTCGAGCTCTACGACAACGACACCGACGGGCCGCACTTCCACGCCAGCTCCTCCACGGTCAACACCGGCGACGTCAACGGCACCGCCTACGTCCAGACCCCGGAGGCGGGCAACCTGACCGACCCCAGCCGGCCGTGCCTGTGGTTCTCGGTCGCCTACTACACCATCCGCTGGGACGACGACACCCTGACCTCGGGCCGGGTGCTGGTGGCCCAGGGCGACTGGGTCAACCCGATCTGCACGGTCACCCCGGCCTCGGACCTCCGCCTCCGCTAGCCGACGACCGGGCTCGGGCGCGTCACCCCTCCCGGTGGCGCGCCCACTCCGGCATCGGGCCCTCGGACAGGTAGTTGGCCGTGTTGACGAGGGCGACGTGGGAGTACGCCTGGGGGAAGTTGCCCAGCTGGCGGCCGCTGGCCGGCGCGAACTCCTCGGCCAGCAGGCCGACGTCGTTGCGCAGGGTGAGCAGCCGCTCGAAGATGGCCAAGGCCTCGTCCCGCCGGCCCATCAGGGCCAGGTTGTCGGCCAGCCAGAAGGTGCAGGCCAGGAACGTCCCCTCGCCGGGCGGGAGCCCGTCCACGTGCTCGGTGCCCTCGGGCGGGTAGCGGTGGACCAGCCCGTCCGACATCAGCTCGCGCTGGATGGCGGCCACCGTCCCCTTGACCCGCGGGTCGTCGGCGGGCAGGAACCCGACCAGGGGGATCAGCAGCAGGCTGGCATCCAGGTGGTTGGCCCCGTAGAACTGCACGAAGCTGTCGCGCTCGCTGTCGAAGCCCTCGCGGCAGACCTCCTGGTGGAGCTCCCGGCGCACCCCCCGCCAGCGGTCCACCGGCCCGTCGTGGCGCAGCAGCTCGACCGCCTTGATGGCCCGGTCCAGGGCCACCCAGGCCATCACCTTGGAGTGGGTGAAGTGGCGGCGCGGCCCGCGGATCTCCCAGATGCCCTCGTCGGGCTCGCGCCAGTTCGACTCGAGGAACTCGAGCAGGGCCCGCTGGAGGTCCCACACGGCCTCGTCGCTCTCCAGGCCGATGTGGCGGCCCAGGTGCAGGGTGTCCATGACCTCGCCGTAGACGTCGAGCTGGAACTGGTGCACGGCCGCGTTGCCGATCCGCACCGGCCGCGACCCCTCGTACCCGCTCAGCCAGTCCAGCTCCTGCTCGGTGACGCGGCGTTCGCCGCCAACGCCGTAGAGGATCTGCATCTGCTGGGGCTGGCCGGCCACGGCCCGCAGCAGCCATTCCCGCCAGGCCTTGGCCTCGTCGGCCAGCCCGGCCAGCATCAGCGCCGACAGGGTGAAGGTGGCGTCGCGCAGCCAGCAGTAGCGGTAGTCCCAGTTGCGGACCCCGCCGAGCTGCTCGGGCAGTGAGGTGGTCGGGGAGGCGACGATCCCGCCGGTGGGGGCGTAGGTGAGCGCCTTGAGGGTGAGCAGGGAGCGGATCACCGCGTCCTGCCAGCTGCCCTGGTAGTCGATCCCGCTGGCCCACTCGCCCCACCAGCCCTCGGTGTCGCCCAGGGCCCGGATCGGGTCGATGCGGCGGGGGGCCGGCCGGTGGGAGGCGTGCCAGGTGAGCATGAACGGGACCCGCTCGCCCTCGGCCACGGTGAAGTCGGCCAGGGTGGTCCAGTTCTCGCCCCGCACCGGCACCGGGGTGCGCAGCCAGACCGAGTCGGGCCCGGCCACGGCGTGCAGGGCCCCGTCGACGTGGCGCACCCAGGGGACGATCGAGCCGTAGTCGAAGCGGATGGTCAGCTCCATGCGCATGCGCACCCGGCCCTCGACCCCCTCGACGATCCGGGCCACGTCCGGGTCCGACTGGCGCGGGGGCATGCAGTCGACCACCCGGACCACGCCCTCGTCGGTGCGGTGCTCGGTCTCCAGGACCAGGGTGTCGCCCTGGTAGCGGCGGCGGACCTCCTTCACCGGCCCGGCCGGGGCGAGCAGCCAGCGGCCGTTGGACCGGTCGCCGAGCAGGGCCGCGAAGCAGGCCGGGGAGTCGAAGCGGGGCAGGCACAGCCAGTCGATCGACCCGTGCCGGCTCACCAGCGCGGCGGTGTGGGTGTCGCCGATGAGGGCGTAGTCCTCGATGGGTGCGGCCATGGGACGAAGCTACACTGAGCGCCGCCGTGGCCGCCGACCCGAGTCCCGAACCCGCCGCGCCGTCGGCGCTGGCGCCCCTGGCCCGGCCGGTGTTCCGGGCCCTGTGGACCGCCGCCCTGGTGTCCAACGTCGGCTACTGGATGCAGAGCGTCGGAGCGGTCTGGCAGGTCGGCAGCGAGGGCGGCTCGGCCGCCCAGGTGGCCCTGGTCCAGACGGCCGTGAGCCTGCCGGTGGTGCTGCTGGCCCTGCCCGCCGGGGCGGCCGCCGACGTGTTCGACCGGCGCCGGCTGCTGCTGGCCACCCAGACCTGGATGCTGCTGTCGGCGGCCGCCCTGGGCGTGGCCACCGTGCTCGGGGTGGCCAGCCCGGTGGTCGTGCTCGCCCTGACCTTCCTGCTCGGGCTGGGCAACGCCGCCAACGCCCCGGCCTGGCAGGCCACCATCCCCGAGCTGGTCGGGGGCCGGCTGCTGGCCCCGGCGGTGGCCCTGAACTCGGCCGGGTTCAACATCGGCCGGGCGGTCGGCCCGGCCCTTGGCGGCCTGGTGGTGGCGGCCGCCGGCCCGGCGGCGGTGTTCGGGCTCAACGCCCTGTCGTTCCTGGGCGTGCTGGCCGTGCTGTGGCGCTGGCGGCGCCGCCCCCAGGACGAGCTGGGGGCCGGCGAGCGGGTCCTTGGGGCGATCGGGGCCGGGGTCCGCTACGTGCGCTTCGCCCCGCCCCTGCGGGCCGTGCTGGTGCGCACGGCCCTGTTCATCCTGCCCGCCAGCGCCCTGTGGGCCCTGCTGCCGGTGGTGGCCAGGGGCCGCCTGGGCATGGACGCCACCGGGTTCGGGCTGCTGCTGGGGGCGCTGGGGATCGGGTCGGTCCTGGGGGCGGTGCTGCTGCCCCGGATGCGCCGGGCCATCCCCATCGACGCCCGGGTGGTCGCCGGCACCTGCCTGTTCGCCCTGGCCACGGTGGCCCTGGCCGTGCTCGGCTCGGCGCTGCTGGTCTGGCTGGCCATGGTCGCGGCCGGGCTGGCCTGGCTGGCCATTCTGACCTCGCTGAACGTGGCCACCCAGACGGCCGTGCCCCGGTGGGTCCGGGCCCGCGCCCTGGCCGTGTACCTGCTGGTGTTCCAGGGCGGGCTGGCCACCGGCAGCGCCCTGTGGGGCGTGGCCGCCGGCCGCCTGGGGGAGCGGGCGGCCCTGCTGGCGGCCGCGGCCTGTTTCGGCCTGGGGGTGCTGGCCGCCCTCCGCTGGCGCCTCCAGGGGATCGGCGCCCTCGACCTGACCCCGTCGGTCCGGCCCGAGCCGGTGACCGTCATCGACCCCGAGCCCGACGACGGCCCGGTGCTGGTGCTGGTCCGCTACCGGGTCGACCCGGACCGGGCCGAGGAGTTCGCCGCCGCCATGCGGGCCATGCGCCGGGTCCGCCGGCGTGACGGCGCCTACCGCTGGGGCCTGTTCGAGGACGTGGCCGACCCGGGCTGCTTCGTGGAGACCTACGTGGTCCGCTCCTGGGCCGAGCACCTGCGCCAGCACGAGCGCTTCACCGCCGAGGACCTGGCCGTCCGCGACCGTGTCCGGTCCTTCCACATCGAGCAGGACCCGCCGGCCGTGTCCCACTTCATCCACCCCGACGCCGCCACCACCCAGCGCCGCTGGGTCCGCTGGACCCGCCGCCGCGGCGAACCGGTCCAGGCCGACGACTAGCGGCCGCCGACGGTCTCCCGGGCGACGTCCTGGAGGCGGCGGCGGGTGGAGCGGGCCCGGTGGCGCAGCAGCTCGAAGGCGGCCTGCTGGTCGAGCCCCCGGCGTTCCATCAGGACGCCCTTGGCCTGCTCGATCAGGCTGCGGCTGTCGAGGGCGTGCTGGAGCTGGGTGGCCGCCCGGCCGCTGACGTGGGCCTGCACGGCCGAGCGGAGCAGGGAGGCGACCACCCGGGTGTAGGCCTGGATGGCCTCGACCTCGCTGTCGTCCCACGTCCGCGGGTGGGCGGCGTAGACGTTGAGGGTGCCCATGGGGCCGTCGCGCAGATCGATGGGGACCCCGAGGACGGCCCGGACCCCGTGCTCGGCGGCCAGCGGGCCGACCGACGGCCAGCGCGGGTCGGCGGCCAGGTCGTCGGCCAGCACGGGAGCGCCCTTGAGGAAGGCGTCGACGCACGGCCCCTCGCCGAACTGCTCCTGGAGGGCCTCGAGCATGCCGCCGGGCTCGTCGGAGGCGGTGGTCGAGCGCAGCACCGCGTCCGCGTCGACCAGCATGAGCCCGGCGCCGTCGACGGTGAACAGCCCGGCGGTCTCGGCCACGGCCAGCTTCAGGGCGGCGTCCAGCCCGGTGTCGACGGGGTCGACACCTTCCAGGCGGGCCATGCTCTTGGCCAGGGCGTCAGAATCGATGGGCATGGGCAGTAATTGTACGGGCAGACCTCAAGGGCGCCTGAGTCCAGGCACCCTTGAGGCACGTGAGGGCGGGGTCTGGGCCCTCCCCGGGGGCGTTGCCAGCCGGACCGGTTCCAAACCGCTGGTCGCCGGGATGTCGGCGGGCCGGAGCCTACAGGTCGACAAGCTGGCAGCGCATGCGCTCGATGGCCCGGCGCAGGAGCCGCGAGACGTGCATCTGGGAGATCTGCATCCGGGCCGCGATCTCATCCTGGGTCAGCTCCTCGACATAGCGCAGCAGGATGATCCGGCGCTCCCGCTCGGGCAGCCGCCCGATCAGCTCGGGCAGGACCAGCAGGTCCTCCAGCTCCTCGCGGTGGCGCCGGTCGACCACGAAGTCGCCGAGCACGGCGTCGCCGTCCTCGCCGGCCGGCTGGTCGAGGGACGGGGCCGAGCGGGTCTGGGCGACCTCGATCGCCTCCAGGACCTCCTCCTCGCTCGTCCCCAGGTGCTCGGCCAGCTCGGGCACGGTGGGGGAGTGGCCGAGCTGCTGGGGCAGCTCGTCGATGGCCTTGCAGAGGCGCAGGGCCAGGTCCTTGGTGCCGCGGGGCACCCGCAGCCGCCAGCTGGCGTCGCGCAGGTGGCGCTTGAGCTCGCCGACCACGGTGGCCACGGCGTAGGGGATGAACGGGTTGGCCCGCTCCGGCTGGTAGCGGTCGACCGCCTTGACCAGCCCCAGGCGAGCCACCTGGCGCAGGTCCTCGAGCGGCACCGCCCGGTTGCTGCGGTAGCGCTCGGCCAGCCGGTCGGCCAGGCCAAGGTAGGCCAGGATGATGCGCTCGCGCAGGACCGGGTCACGGCTCTGCGCATAGTCACGGAACCACTGCTCGACGCGCTGGACGGCGACCTCGTCCTCCGGGCGGACCTCGAACGCGCCAGGGTCAGGGGGCGCTCCGGTTCCCGAGGGATCGAACGGGTCGACGCCAAGGTCGACAACCGCGGACGACATGGCGACCTCCACGAGGTGCGGTCGGCCCGCGGGGACAGGGCGGGACCTGTCATTGCCTGCCAACCCTAGCATGTCCCCGCCCACAGGCGGATAAACCCGCTAGCCGGGTGGGTTCGTACAATTCGACCGGATCAGCTGGCCGACCACCAGGCCCAGCGGCGCGGGGTCACGGCCACCACCGGGCCCGGGGGACGGGCGTCGCGGTAGGGGACGTAGCGCCCGGCCAGGGCGTCAAGGGCGGCCTCGGCGGCCGCCCCTTCGAGGACGGCCGCATCCCCCCGGAGCTCGACCCACCACAGGGCCGTCCAGTCCTCGTCGTAGTGGTCGGCCAGCATGGCCACCCGCGGGTCGGCGGCCAGGTCGCGCTCGCGGCGCAGCGGCCCGGGCCGCTTGGGCTTGACCCGGTCCACGGCCCACACCGCCGTGCCGTCATGCCAGGCGAAGGTCACCGGCACCAGGCGCGGCCCCTCGGCCGAGAGGGTGGCCAGCCGGGCCACCCTCTCGGCCGCGAACCGGGCCAGGACCGCCGCCGGCGGCCCCTCGGGCCCGGCCCGCCCGCTGCTCCCCGCCGACATCAGCCCTTGGCCAGGTACTCGTCGAGCTGGTCCATGGACTCGGCGGCCCCGCTCTCCATCCCGGAGGCGAGCATGCCGTCGCGGTCGGCGACCGACTGGAACACCGAGCTGTCGGTCATGAGG
>Ga0268243_1000128_pt1 | contig 13563 bp, 14 predicted proteins | sample BulsoiMagMametaG_FD_200254 | JGI IMG/M metagenome (GOLD analysis project Ga0268243, IMG submission 200254) | Bulk soil microbial communities from Mexico - Magueyal (Ma) metaG (v2) (version 2) | ecosystem: Environmental > Terrestrial > Soil > Agricultural land | place: Mexico: Magueyal...
GGCTGACGGTTGAGGACGGAGCGGCGCAGCGCGGCTACCACGGTGTCGTCGTCCCGGTCCGTCGTGGGGCTGAGCGGTGCGTGCTCAAGCTCACCTGGCCGGCCGAGCGCACCGTTGACGAGGCACGGGCGTTGGCGGCCTGGAGGGGACGCGGCGCCGTGCTCCTACTGGAAGCAGACCCAGCGGTCGGGGCGCTGCTACTGGAGCGGCTGGACCCAACCCGGACCCTGGACAGCCTGGACCTCCGGGCCGCCGCCCAGGTCGCGGGCCGACTGCTGCGACGCCTGGCCATCCCCGCGCCGGACGGGGTCCGCCCCCTGCGAGCGGTGGCCGATGCCATCGCAGCCTCGCTGCCGGGGCGACAGGCGCGCATCGGCCGCCCGGTGCCCGAGGGCTGGCTTGCCACCGCCGGCGGCTTGGCCCACGAGCTGGGCGCCAGCGCCGGGGATCGGCTGGTCCACGCCGACCTGCACTATGGCAACGTCTTGGCCGGCCATCGGGAACCCTGGTTGGCCATCGACCCCAAGCCGGTCGCCGGCGACCCCGAGCACGCCGTTCCCGAGCTGCTGTGGACACGGGTGGACGAGCTGGAGGACGCCGCCGCGATCCGGCGCTTGCTGGCGGTCCTGGCCGGCAGTGGTGAGCTGGACGTCGAGACGGCGCGTGGCTGGGCGATCGTGCGCTGTGTGGACTACTGGCTGTGGGGGCTTGAGAACGGCTTGACCGAAGACCCCAAGCGCTGCCGTCGCATCCTTGCCGCCCTCGCCTGACGCAGCGCGCGGTACCCCTGCGATACCACCCTGCGTGGCAACCAGGACAGGCTGAGATTGCCGCCGGAGGCGGCGTAGGCCGAAGGCCGACCCGAAGGCGCGGACGCGCCGTTGCATCAATCGCGCGAGGCGCACCATACGGTACGGCCGCTCCACTCCCCTGAGGGGGCCATACTCGGAATCGATGATGGAGAGGCGTGGTCCGGGATCGGACACAGGAGGAAGGTCGTGCCGGACGACCGCAAGATGCGGCTCCTGGAGCTGTACGAGGCGCGCGGGGATCCCGATACCTTTGCCGAGGCGAAGCGGCTGTACGAGCAGGCGCTGGCCGGGGCGGAGGCGTCGGATCCCGAGACGCTGATCGGGTACGGCTACCTGCTGGAATGCCATGGACGCTACGCGCTGCGGCAGGCTGTGGCGCAGTACCAGCGCGCGATCACGCTGGACCCCGACGCGGATAAGCCCCATTACCAGCACATCTGGGCCCAGGCCGCGCTGCGCGAGACCGAACCGGCGATCGCGCTCTACTCCGAGCGGCTGGCCCGGTCGCCGACCGACGTGCGGGAGCACCGCTTCCTGGCCAATGCCTACCTGGCCGCCCGCGACTACCAGGAGGCGGCCAGAGTGGTCGACGCTGGCCTGGCGCTGGCCCCCGACGACCCCATGCTGCTGGACCTCAGGGGCGACGCGCGGGCCGCGACCGGGGACCCGGACGGGGCGCTGGCCGACTGGCGCCGCGCGGTCGAGGTCGACGCGGACAACCTTAGCCCGGTCTACAGCAGCGCGTTGCTGCTCGAGCGTCTGGGACGGCTCGAGGAGGCCGCGGCCGCGTGGCAGTCCGTCATCGCCTGGTGCGACGCCCACCAGGCCCCGCTGACGGCCGAGTGGCCAAGACAGGAGCTGGCGCGGCTGCGGGCAAAGGGCCGAGACGATTGAGCCATTCGACGCGTGCACTGGCTGGCCTGGCCGGTGCCCGCACCTACTCCAGGCACCGCTCACCGTGCAAGGAATGATTCGGGGCAACATCGACGAGAACTTTCCCCACCCAACAATGGCAGCAATGGCGATTCTGTGCCAGCGACCGTGCCAGAGTAAGAGCCACACCTCCCACTACGATCACCGATCCAGCCTTAGGTTGGCGGCTGGCGGATCGCGGCGCGGGTCTGGCCTTTGTGCACTCCCCGTAGCCCGACCGGCGCGAGCATCCTGCTCAGGCAACACCGTTCGCCTCCGAGGTCGCCGGGTGGATGTCGAGCACAGGGCCTGGCGAGGGCGCCAGCGCAGCCGAGCCTTGCTTCTGGGTCAGGCGTCCTTTGCGTGCTCATGCCTGCTCCTGGTCGGGGAATCGCCGCAGCCAGTAGTCCCGGTCCCATGGCGTCGGCTCCGGGGGTTGTTCGACCGTGACGACCGGTGTCAGGAAGACGTGGGCGGCGCGCGGGATCACCGCCGTCACGCGCCCACGGAGCTCGCCCAGGAGCTGACGCAGGCGCAGCCCGGAGATGGCGTCCAGCGGTTGGATCTCGGCGGTGACCAAAAGCTGGTGCGGGCCCAGGTAGACACTTGCCACCGGGCCGACGGCGGCCACCTCTGGGTCGGCGACCAGCAGGTCGCGGATGCGGTCCAGGACCACCGGGGACTCCGAGCGGTTGGTCAACAGGGCGCGGTTTCGTGCCGCTAGCCGCAGCCCGATGACCGCCAGCAGCAGGCCGATCACGATCCCGGCAACCGCATCGGGCGCCGGGGAGCCGAGGAGCTGGTGCAAGCCGAGCCCGGTGAGGGCGATCGCGTTGCCGAGCAGCGCCGCCGCGTCCTCGTAGAAGACGGCCGTGACCGCGGTGTCGGTGGTGGAACGCAGGTGCTGCCGGAACCGGACGCCGCGCGCGGTCGCCTCCCGGCGGAGCTGGCGCACCGAGGCGAGCCAGGAGGTGCCGTCGAGCAGGCAGCCGAGGCCGAGCACGGCAACGCCCACAAGGCCTGCTTGGATTCCGCTGGGGTGGAGCAGACGCTGGATGCCTTCCCAGATCGAGAGGACGCCGCCGACGACAAAGATGCTGAGGGCCGCCAGCAGTGACCAGTAGAAGAGCTCGGCGCCGTATCCGAAGGGGTGGCTGGTGTCGGGTCGCCGCCGGCTGCCGCGCAGGCCCTTGAGCAGCAGCAGCTGGTTGCCGGTGTCGGCAAGTGAGTGCAGGGTCTCGGCGAACAGCCCGGCCGAGCCGGTCAGCGCGGCCGCGACCGCCTTGGCGACCGACATCGCGAGGTCAGTACTGATGGCGATCGCGACGGTCCCCAGGCTCTCGGTACCCCCCGTTGGGGCGTGGTGTCGCCGGATCGCCACGCGGTTGGGGCCGGTGGTGGCCTTCAACACCGCGATGGCCCACCGCAACCAGGCCAGGGCGCCCGCCGAGGGGGCAGGCGGCGGCAGGTCCGGAAGGTCTGACGTTCGAGCTGGCGGCGATGGCTGCGGCATCAGGCTCTCCTGACTGACGGTCGGCGCGGGCGATCGCCGTGCCGTGGACCGCATCCGCCAGCCGGCTGATGTTGCGCCTGGCAGGGCCGGATCGGATCCCGGAGGCTGACCCGGGTTGTGTGGCTCAGCTGCTCCTGCCAGCGCATCTCGGTATAGGGCCGAGGGCCCGCCTGCCTTCTTGAAGGTGGCCCTCGGCCGCTGCACCGTAGGAGCCGGCTGGGGATCGAGCCTCATGGCTGGGCGAAGAACGACCGGATCTCCGGAGCGACGATCTCGGGCTTGCCACGTCGATTGATCGGGCTGACGTCGGCCGAGCCGCCGTGGTCCAGGCCGGAAAACCTCACGCGCCGGTTGTGTGGGAGGGTCCGGGCGAGGGCGTCGTAGGCGGGCTTGATGAAGGCCGGCCGCTTCATGTCGCCGCCGAGCAGGAGCACGTCGGCGGCCACCTCGGCGAACGTTCCGATGGTGCCGGCCGTCTCGGCGAGCAGCAGCCCCTCATAGCGCAGGGTCGGGGCGAGCTGGCGGATGGTGACAGCGTCGCCGCTGGCCTTCCTCTCCTCGCTCTCCATGGACTTGTTGGTGAGGGCCACTGCCAGCGGTCGCGGCATGAGCTTGAAGACCGGAGGGGCCAGGTCCAGCCCGCGGACGCTGGTGATCACCGCGGCCGCAACCTTGCCCTGGGCCATCTCCCGGTCGAAGCGGCTCACCCACCCGGTGTACCGGGTCGCGTCCATCAGCAGGCCCGGCTCATAGGCGGCGATCTTGCGGATGGCCGGCTGGATGCGTGCCGCCTCCAGGACGATCAACCCGCCGGTGCTGACCCCGAAGACCTTCTGGGCGCCGGATTCGGTCAGGACGGCCTGCAGGTCCTCGACCTCAGTGCGCATGCTGTGGTCGGGGCGGTGGGGACCGGACAGGCCGCGGCCACGCCGGTCGGGCAGGTAGACGGTGAAGGCGTCGGCCAGCGCCGACGCGAGCTGGGTGTGGCTGCGGGCCGACTCGCTGCTGCCGTGCAGCAGCACCACCGCCGGGCCCCGGCCGACCCGCAGGTAGCCGATGCGGGTGCCGTCCCTGGAGACGACCGAGCCGGCGGCCATCTCGGTGGTCGTGATGGTCATGACATCCTCCTTGTGTCGGTTCGGCCTCCAGGGCCGAACTGGCTTCCCGGCTTGGAACAGTGCGGTCGGGGTTCCTCCCGTTGTCGCTTCGTCCTTGCTCGCGATCACGCTAGGGACGGGCGGGGAGTGGGGCATCACTCCAAGGTGCGCATTCGGGGTGGACTCCTCGGGGTCGGTCGACGTCCGGGATCGCACCGACGTGCTATCGAGGGGAGCGGCGGGCCATGGCGGCCAATTGGAAGGCGCGCAGCACCAGCCGCCACCGTCGATGCGTCGGCAGAAGCGTCTGCCGAGACGACCGGTGGCGCGCCAGCATGAGCACGGTCGGGTGAGGCCCCCGAACGGGCGTTGCCTACGGGATCAGACCGAGGTCGCGGGCGCGGACGACGGCCTGGGTGCGGTTGCTGGCGCCGAGCTTGCCCAGGATGTGGCTGACGTGCTTCTTAACCGTGTCCAGGGCCACGAACAATTCGTCGGCGATCTGCCGGTTCGCTCTGCCGGCGGCCAAGAGCTCCAGGACCTCGAGCTCGCGGGCGCTGAGCGGCTCGATGAGCCCTGGCACCGGCCTCGCAGCGCCCCGCCTCGCCGTCGGGATCGGCTTCGATTCCTGATTGATCGCGTCCACGAGCTGGCGTAGGTAGCCGGGCGGCACGGCGGCGGCCAGCGCCGGAGCGGTGCTTCTGACCGCGGTGAGCTTGCCGAGCAGGTCCGCCACCGGGGCTCCCTCGTCGACGAACACGCGCACATAGCCCTCCGGGCATCCCAGTGTGAGTGCCTCGGCCAGGGCGTCCAGCGCTTCGGCCTCCTCGCCGCAGGCTGCCAGGGCCAGGGCCTGCAGGACCCGTACCTCGATGCGGCTGCCCACGCGGCCTTGCGCCGACGCCAGCTGGTGCAGCCCCTCCAGCAACGGCAGCGCTTGATCGGGGGTCTGCTCGGCAATCAGAAGTCGGGCCAGGATCAGGGACTCGCGCTCGTGGGCGTAGCTGGGCTCGCCTCCGGCGGTGAGGCCGCGCTCGGCGGCCCAGCCGGCGACCGCGGCGAGCTGGTCCTGGGCGAGCAGCAGCCGCGCCCGCTGCACCGCGACCGGGAAGATCAGGTCGGTGACCAGCTCCTGGCTGGGCAGGACCCGTTCGGCCTCCTGGATGGCCTCTAGGGCGCCGGCCGGATCGCCTCGCGCCTGACGGATCCAGGCGAGGGCTGCCAGGCTGGTGACCTGCCACTGGGCGTAGCCGAGCTGCCGGCACAGCTCGACGCCTTCGCTGGCGTGGTCCAGGGCCGCCTCCAGCTCGTCCTGCTCACGCAAGATCTCGGCAAGGCCCACGTGCGCCACGCCCCAGGCTGGTAGGGCCGGCGGGCCGGCCGCAACGGCACGCTCGAGGCCTTGTCGGCAGGTCGCCAGCGCGGCGCCCAGCCGGCCCTGGGCGTGCTGGGCCTGGCTGCGGGTGTAGCAGGCGCGCAGGGCGTTGTAGGGCTCCCCGGCCGTCCACCGGTCGGCGGCGACGTCGGCCAGCGCCTGTTCGGCGTCGCCGGCCCGGCCCTGCAGCAGCATCGCCACTGCCAGGTTCCAGCCGACGAGATACCGCAGCAGCCGGTCGTCCTCAGCGATCTGCGGCAAGGCTCGCTGGGCGAATGCGATGGTGCGGTGGGCGTCACCGTGCTGGCGGGCGAGTTCGGCGTGCAGGATCGCCAGCATCGCGGGGACGTTGGCGTGCCCGCTGGCCGGGGCGCCGGTCGATCGCTCGCTGGCGGCATAGGCATCTTCGGCGTGGGCGAGCAGGGGTTCCACCTCGTCGACGCGGCCGCCGATGAGTGCCCAGATGGCTCGGGCCAGGCTCAGCCGCGGCCGGGCATGGACCAGCTCGGCGGGCAGCGCCGCCAGCCAGCGGTCCACCGTGGCGCCCTCGCCGCGTTGGAAGCGCTCCTGGGTGTGCTGCTCGACCAGCCGGGCGGCCCAGTCGACCTCCCCGGCGGCCAAAGCGTGGCGCACGGCCTCATCGACCAGCCCGTGGGTCTCCAACCAGGCGGCCGCATTGCGGTGGAGCGCTGGCAGCCGGTCGGGATGTGTCTGATGCAGGCGGGCGCGCAGCAGGTCGGCGAACAGCCGGTGGTAGCGCCACCAGCGGCGTTCCTCGTCCAGCGGGACCAGGAACAGGTTGGCCCGCTCGACCTGCTCCAGCCGCTGCTGGCTGTCGGTCTCGGCGGTGACGGCATTGCACAGCGGTCCAGAGAGCTGGTCAAGGATCGACGTCTCCAGCAGGAACCGCACCAGCTGGTCGGGCTGCCGGGCGAGGACCTCCTCGGTTAGGTAGTCCAGGACGAAGCGGTGGCTCCCCGAGAAGCTGGTCACGAACCCGGCCGGGTCGGACCGGCCCTGCAGCGACAACACCGCCAGCTGGAGTCCCGCGACCCAGCCCTCGGTGCGGGTCGACAGCGCCGCCAGGCTGGCGGTGGGCAGGTCCAGTCCTGCGCCGTCCCGCAGCAGGGCGGCGGCCTCGTCGAAGGTGAAGCGCAGGTCGCGCTCGCGCAGTTCGACGAGCTGCCCGCGGACCCGCAGCCGGGCCAGCGGCAACGGCGGGTCGACCCGGCTGGCCACCACCACCTGCAACTGCGCCGGCAGGCGATCGAGCAGAAACCCAAGGCTGTGCTGGACCGGCGGCGCCTCGATGACGTGGTAGTCGTCCAGGACCAGCACGCGCCGGTCAGCCAACCCGGCCAGCCCGTTGATGAGCGCGGTGACCACCGCCTCCAGCGAGGCCGCCTGTGGCCCCAGCAGGGGGGCGACCCAGTCGCCGAGCCCGGTGCCGGCTCCGTCCAGCGCGGCCACGACATACCGCCAGAACCGGATCGGGTCGTTGTCGCCGCCATCCAGCGACAGCCAGGCGACCGGTTGCTGGCTGCGCCGAGCCCAGTCGCCCAGCAGGGTCGTCTTGCCGAACCCGGCCGGGGTGCAGACCAGCACGAGCTCCCGTCCCGCCCCCTCGGCCAGGCGCTCCAGCAGCCGCGGCCGCGGCAGGAACCCGGGCCGGGGCCGGGGAACATGCAGCTTGGTGGCCAGCAGGCCATCCCGCCCGACTCCGGCGGCCGGGGCAGTCTCAGTCTGGCCGGCTCGGCCCATCGGGGACCCGCATGCTCGTGCCCGTCTACGACAACTGGCTCTTTGGCATTGTAGGTCTTGGCCGATGGTCAACGGGCGACAACGGGGCTGCGACCAAACCGGCTGGTCGCCGTCAGACCGGCGGCATGCGTTGGACCGCGATCAGGGTCAGGCCCAGGTCGCGGACCTTGGCGAGCACGCCATGCAGGGCGGCCTGGTCGGCGACCGGCCCGGCGATGAGCGTCTGGCCGAGTTGGTCGTCGCTGTTCACCTGCAGCCCGTCGAACCAGGCCGACCAGCCGGCATCCAGCACACCGGCCACCCTGATCTCATAGCGTGCCGGCGGCTGCATGCCGTTCACCTCCTCCTGGCCCCGAGCCACTCCGACGGCCGTCTGTGACCGCGACGCTATCGAAGGGGACGGGCGGCGCCATCACCCAGAGGTGCTGTTCGGCAGCGGGATTCCAGCCGCCGGCGCACGCCGGACCGATCCACCAAGGTGCTATCCCGACCCATCGGCATGACGGCGAGGATGCCACCGGCAATGGGCGCCTCCGGGTGCCGGCTTGCCGCCAGCTCAACCTCGGACGAGGAGCCGGTCCATGCCCGACCTCTGGGATACCAACCCACACGGCGCCTTCAGCACCCCGATGAGCGGCCCGACCCGGCCCCCAGCGACCACGACGACCCACCCAGGAGATCAGGCCCAAGGATGACCGCGGCATACTCCGGCTGCCCGCCTACGTCCTGATCGCGCTGGGGATCGCGGTGGTGGCGATCACGGTCGCGATCGTGGCCGTGCTGGTCGGGTTCGACTAGCGGCGGCGACAACCGACCACCACCCGAACGCTCGACCCAACCACCCGGCGGCATCGCATCACGGGTCGGGGAAAGGAGTGAACTGGTGGCTGGGACGCCTGAGTAGGGCGCCGGGAAGAACGCGGGAGGTGAGCTGGTTGGCGGCCAACGCGGCCAAGAACGCGGTCACCGGCATGGGATGCAGCTCCTGGAGGGCGGCCCGTGCCTCCAGCAGGGCCACCGGCCAGTCGTCGGGTTGGCCTTGGGTCACCCAGTACAGCTCATCGCCGTTGTCGGTGCGGCCCAGCGGCAGCACACCGCCTTCCTCCGGGAAGGGCGGCCACGCCAGCCGATCCGGGAACCGGGCCCGGGTCTGGCGGTAGCCGGCCAGGACCCGGTCCCTCTCGACCAGCAGGTTGCCGTCCGGTCCCTGGGTGAAGGGGTTGAACAGGTACAGGAAGTCATCCACCTTGCCCGAGCCGTACAGCTCGGTGAAGGCCTTGAAGTCGCTCGGCAGCCCCGTTCCCAGGGCCGCCTCGACCGCCGGCCAGCCGTCGGGCCGGCCCGGCTCCAGGGCCTCGGCCGGTGGTGGCAGCAGCCGCCGCAGCCGTTCCAGCATGACCTGCTCCTCTCGGCTCAAAAGTGGCTGGTCAGGCGGCCGACTGCTTGACCGGGGCCTGGGGGGTGTTGGCGATGGTGACCTGGAGGCGAAAGCCCCGGTCGCCGCTGGCGGTGATCTGGATCGCGCTCGGCGCCCCCCGGGAGCTGGGGTTGGGGTAGATCGGTCGCACCCGGTAGCGGACGATCTCGCCGGCCCGGACGGCCTCGGCCACCGTGGTCTCGTAGTCGCGCATCACCGGGGTGTTGGCTCGGGTCTGATAGAGCGCGACCAGGTTGGCGGGCAGCTCCCCGGTGCCGCCGAGCTGGCGGCCGAGCAGGTGGGCGCGGGCCCGGTTGCGGGCCGGGAGCTGGTCCAGGCCGGGTGGCCGGATGTCGGGGTCGGCGGCGGAGCCGAGCTGGTCGTGGGCGGCGGCGGCGACCATGGCCGGGGTGATGGTGGCCCTGATGCCGCTGCGCTGCCCGCTGGCCGGGTCGATGTGGCCGTAGTCGACCGTGCCGCCCAGGCGGGCGATGGCGGCGCGGTTGTCGGCCGGGCGGTTGGCCTCCGGGGCGGGTCGGGTCGGCCTGGGCGGGGTCGGGAGGACGCCCCGCTGAAGGAGCAGGTAACCGACCCCGGCGATCAGCACCACCACCAGCAGGGAGCTCAGCGACCCCGAACGGCGGGAGGTCCTGCGGCGTGAACTGCTACGGCGGCGGGTTGGCATCGGCTCCAGCGGGTCCGGTCAGGCGATCCTGGGGCGGGTCAGCTACCACGTTCGCCGCTGCCGGCATCTCCATGCAAACCGTGAGACGCCATGAATCCCTGGCCGCTGAGGACTCCTAATTGGAGGATCTGGTCTGCTTTCGGTAGATGCTTCGTCGGTCCGGACAGCTTCGAAGGGATACAGACGGGATCGTCTGGATGATCAACGGGATGATCAAGGGCCTCGTCTTGAGGAGCTGTCTCAGGTGGGCGGCCTGGTTCGTCCTTGGGACCTCGGAAGCCGAGCCCTAGATCGATGAAGTGGGATGCGCTGGCGCGGACGCCGCATGGCCGGCGCGGTGATCGGCGGCGTTGCCTGCGACCCAGACGCCGGCAACGCCGGTGCGCCCCACCGGATCGTGGACCACCCAGCCATGCTCATCCACCTCACAGCCCAGCCCGGTGAGCAGCTCAGCGTTCGGCACGAAGCGGGGGCGCACGAACACCGCCGTGCGAGGGATCAAGGTGCCGCTGGCAGGGGTAGTGCAGCAGGTCCCGTCCCCACCGCCCTCGGACCCCGGGAATGTCTGGCAATTCGTCGCGCAGCCCGGCGGCCACCAGGATCCGACGGGCCCGCAGCAGGACTAGTGCCGCGCTCAGGCCGGCAGGGCCGCCACCCACCACCACGACGTCGTATTCCTGCATACCCCTCGGCCTCACGCTATCTCCACGACGACCTTCGCCCTGGCCCGGCCTTGTTCCAGGTAGGCGATCGCCCCGGGGATCTCGGCAAACCGATAGCGCCGGTCGACCCGCGGGCGCACCTTGCCCGCCTCGATCAGCACCGAGAGCAGCTCCAGGTCCTCGCTGGTCACGTGGGCCTGGACCTGGGCGACGTCCTTGCCACCGCGCAGCGAGACGGCCAGCAGCCTGGGCACGCTGGTGAACCCGGTGACGGCGGCCTTGCCACTCTCGGCCAGCGTCCGTCGGAGGTCGGGCACCGACCGGTTCCCGACCGTGTCCAGGATCAGGTCGTAGCGCCGCCCGTCACGCGCGAAGTCGGTGGTGGTGTAGTCGATGACGTGGTCGGCTCCGAGCGAGCGGACCAAGTCGAGGTTGGCGGTGCTGGTCACGGCCGTCACCTCGGCCCCGTAGGCCTTGGCGATCTGGACCGCGAAGCTGCCAACGCCGCCCGTTGCCCCGTTGATCAGGACCTCCTGTCCGGCCTGGAGCTCCCCATGGCGGCGGAGGCCCTGGAGGGCGGTGACCGCCGCCATCGGGACCGCGGCCGCCTCCTCGAACGACAGGTTGGCCGGCTTCGGCGACACGACGTCCACGGACACCGCAACGTATTCGGCGAAGCCGCCGTAGCCGTGGTCCAGAAGGTTGGCATAGACCTCGTCGCCCGCCTTGAAGCGAGTCGCCTTGCCGCCGACCGCCTCCACCCGCCCGGCGATGTCGACGCCCAGGATTTTGTGCTTCGGCCGCAGCAGCCCCAGGGTGGCGCGCGAGAACAGGGGCTTGCCGCGCAGCATATGCCAGTCGGCGGCATTGACCGACGCTCCCAGCACCTTTACTAGGATCTCGTCGGCGCCCGGGGCCGGCGTGTCGACCTCGGCCATCCGGAGTGTCTCCGGCGGCCCGTACCGCTCGTAGACGAAGGCCTTCATGCCCGATCCTTTCCAGATCCTGGGTTCTTCATGGTCAGGGGTCGCGGCGGTACAGGGTGACGATCCCGACGGCCAGGGCCCCGACAGCCCAGGCGCCGAGCAGCAGGACCGCCACCTCGGGGCCGTAGCGCTCGCCGGCGCCGCCGACCAGTACCGTCGTCAGCCCGGCCGGGAGGTAGTCCATGACGGTCGCGATGATCTCATTGGACACCAATGCACCCAGGATCGGCGGGGCGAACAGGACCGCGACCGCGGTGGTGATGGTGCCAGCGGCGCTGCGCAGGGCCGCGCCCAGGCCGACCACCAGCAGGCTCGTGTGGGTGAGGGCAGCCGCCGACCGAGCACTGACGGCACCGATGCCGTCGGCGACGACACGGCTAGGGGGTTGGGACCGCGTGAGGTGTCGGAACCACTCGGCGATCGGCCTGGAGGCGCTCGACCCCAGATGCTTTGAAGCCCTTGACCACGAGGTAGATGCCGAGCGACAGCTCCCAGACGAATTCCGGGGCCGCCGCGAGGGCCTTCAGCGCGGAGTCTGGCTCGATGACACCGAACAGCACCGCGATCCCCCGGCGCAGAGGACGGGACCGGCGATGAGTCCCAGCAGGGCCATGCCCCGCGGCACTAGGCCGGACCGGTACATCAGCCAGCCGAGGATGAGCCCGTTCCCGACGCCGACGATGAAGCCCGGCCCGAGCAGGAACGTCCAGTCATGGACGGCGACGAGAGACTTGCCGGCGGTCACGAACGAGCCCGGATCGCCGCCGGCAGCTCCCGCGAAGTCCTGCCGCAGGGTCACGACGGCAAGGAGGCTGACGATACCGATGGCGATGAAGGTGCACTCGACGAGACGAGCGGTGACAACGCCAGGGTGACCAGCAGGGGCGCAAGGAACAGCAGGCTGGTGCTGATGTACGCCAACGTATACAGCGAGATGAAAGTCCATCCGACCCGGTCTGCCACGGCCGACTCACGCTCGAGCCCAGCCTCCGCTGCGGTCCGGTCGTCCAGCCCGTCCCGGCCGGCGGTGGCAGGCAGATGCCGGCGGGCGCTTGGGGTGTTACCCCCGGAACCGGGAACATAGGACATCGAGCTCTCCCAAGGCGGTATGGAGCCAGAAGCCTTACCGCGCTACATCGCGGTCAACCCTGCGGCATCCTCCGGGCGACCAGCGACGGCATGTGGCTGCGTTCACATCGTTGCCCGATGCGTGTGGCAAGGCGGTCAATCCGGCTGGGCCCTGGGGCGACAATCATGTGGCTTAGAGCTGGGCGTTCGTGCTCGACCCGGTCGATGCGGCCACAGCCCGGCTGCCGGTCCGGATGCGGGTCAGATACCAGCCTGCGGCCAAGTGGGCATTCGGCTTGGACTGGTGGATATGGTCCTGGTCCTCGTTGAGAGCCGCGCTGCTGGGCTCGGCGTCGGAGTCAAGCGGAGTGCCTGAGGCTCAGGAAGAATGAGCGACCTCGGCGTGGGCGACGGGCTGGCGCATGCTGGCCGGCTGTCAGACGGCGGCGCGGAACCGCAACCGAGCCTCGCCGGCCAGGGCGGCGACCCGCTCGGGCCCCAGCTCTGCCGGGAGCTCGCAGAGCATGCTCGGCAGGCGCCGGGCCGCCATGACCGGCACGCCGTCGGTGACCACCCTTCCCCATGGGACCTGGGTTCCGTGGACGGCCATGACCGGCACCACGACCACGTCGGGGCAGCCGCCCGGACGGATCCAGCCCGAGGCGGCTCAGCAAGTGTCTCGTGTGGGCTGGCAGCCAGGCTTGCTGGGCCGCGGCTCAGGTCTCCAGCCGTGACTCCTCGAGGTCGAACTCGCGCAGGATCCGGTTCATCGTCTCGTCCGGAGCTTGCCGTCACGATCGTCAATCCATGGCACCCGTCTCAGCGGCTCCCTGGCCGTCGCCGGCTGCACCATGCTGGCCGGCGGAGACGAGGCGGTGTGGGCGCGGGCCATCTTCCGCTTCGCCGATGCCGACGGCGGGTAGAGTGGGCGCCATGGCAACCGCAGCAGTGACCGCCGACGGGCGTGCGCGCGTCCTGGCCGACGGCAACGAGATCCCGCTGCTCGCGCTCGGGGTCTGGCAGGTCCCCGAGGGGCCCGAGTGCGAGAACGCGGTGCGCTGGGCGCTCGAGCTCGGCTACCGGCACATCGACACCGCCCAGGCCTACGGCAACGAGGCGAGCGTCGGGCGGGCGCTGCGCGACAGCGGCGTACCCCGCGACGAGGTCTTCATCACCACCAAGTTCTATCCCAACCGTAAGGACCCAGAGGCCGAGGTCCAGCGCAGCCTGGAGCGCCTCGGCCTCGACCACGTCGACCTCTACATCATCCACTGG
>Ga0268243_1000129_pt1 | contig 13197 bp, 8 predicted proteins | sample BulsoiMagMametaG_FD_200254 | JGI IMG/M metagenome (GOLD analysis project Ga0268243, IMG submission 200254) | Bulk soil microbial communities from Mexico - Magueyal (Ma) metaG (v2) (version 2) | ecosystem: Environmental > Terrestrial > Soil > Agricultural land | place: Mexico: Magueyal, Guanajuato...
GGGTGCTCGGCGGCCTCCTCGACCGTCTCGGGGTCGTCCGGCCAGCCGGGGGTCAGGGCCACATAGCCGTTGTCCTCGAACAGCTTCGCCCAGCGGTCCCAGCTGCTGGGCAGCAGCCACAGGCCGTGCACGAACACCACCGGGGGGCGGCCGGTCTGATTGGCGCGCTGGCACTGCTCCAGCTCGTACTCGGTGATCGTCATATCGCTCGGGGAGGCGCTCGAGTCGGCGGTGGTCATGTCAGTTCCTCTCTCGCGAATGTGCCTGATTCGGTGCTGACTGCTGCTCCGTTGGGGGATCACGCGTGCTCACGGGTCAGCCTCTGAATTCACATACCAGGCGACAACATCAACCGCGGAACGCGGATCCCAGCCTTGCTGCCAACCCGCGCTCCGGCCCGCGTTCCAGCCGGCTTCCCACGCCGCCTGGACTGCTCGGGCCTGGTCGGCCTCCTGAAGGCCGGCGGGAGTCGGCGCTGGAGGGGGCGTCATGGGCGGCATCACGGCGCGTCGCCTCGCGACGTTCTGAGCTATTCGGGCGAGCGTGAAGCTGTCCAGCCCCTCCGGGTCCATGATGGCCTCCTCGCTCTATGGAGTGAGGGTCCCGCAGCCGGAATGCACTCGCATCCGCCAAGTCGCTAGTCGCTGGTCGCCAGTCGCGACCCCACAGCCCTCGCCAACCCCGCGCCTGGGCCGGGTTCACCACACCAGAGGCGAGGTCGGCTAAGCCGGGCTGAGGCGGCTGGCCGGAACGCGGCCGAGCTGGTTACGCGAGGTGACCTCGAGCTTGGCGAAGACCTTGCCCAGGTGGTACTGCACCGTCCGCGGACTGATGAACAGTTGGGCACCGATTTCGGGGTTGGAGAGGCCGTCCCGGGCAAGATGGGCGATCTGCGCCTCCTGGGTGGTCAGCACGACGCGCATATCCCGGTTGCGCTTGCGGGCGGTCTCTCCAGTGGCCTGCAACTCGCGGCGGGCGCGTTCGGCGAACCCCTCAGCCCCGATGCGGCTGAAGGTGCCGTGGGCGGCCCGAAGCTGCTCGCGTGCGTCCACGCGCCGGTTCTCGCGACGCAACCATTCGCCGTACACCAGCTGGGCCCGGGCCAGGTGCGGGGCGAAGCGGCCGCGGGCCAGCCGCTCGACCGCCTCCTGGTAGAGGCGCTCGGCGGAGGGGCCGTCGGTCAGCAGCGCCCGGGAGCGGGCCTCGAGACCGAGGGCAAACTCGGTGCCACTTGGTCCTGTCCGCTCGCTGAGGCGCTCCAGCGCCGTAGCTGCGGAGGCTGGTCTGCTGCTCCGCACGGCCGCCTCGATGAGCTCGACCAGCGTCAAGGCGTGCAGCGACAGCTCATCTTGGGCGCACGCCCGCTGCGCCGCGGCGAGCGCCTCGTCATAGCGCCCGAGGCCGTTGCAGAGCACCGCGTTGGCGCCCTCGATCAGGCTCAACGCCATCCCCTGGCCTCTGGCGGTCGCATCCTGGCGGCCCACGTCGATCAACTCCAGCGCTTCGGCCTCCTTGCCGCGCCACGCGGCCAGCATCGGCCAAGTCTGAATCAGGGGCGCGGTGTGGGTCGCCTGCGTGACTGCGGAGGCCTCCTCCATCAGCGCCGACGCTTTGGTGTACTCACCAGCGAGCATGTACACGCCGGCGCGGAAGCTCGCCGCCATGGGAAGAACGCTGAGCGCGCCCGTCTCGCGCGCTCGGCGCACGCCGATGGTGGCCAGCTCGTCCCAGATCTCAGGTTCCCAGAGATCGGCGGCGATGCGGCACGCCAACCAGAGCCAACGGGTGTTGGCCGGATTATCCCGATCGTTTTGTCGGAAGGCGTCGAGCGCCTTCCGCAGCGGAGGCACGGCTGCCGCGTAACCTTGCGTGACCCGCGTCACCAAGCCGTTCAGGAGCAGGTCGACCGCCGCCTGTGCCTGCGCCGCCGGGGGTGCGGCGTGGACCACCTGCAGCACGTCGCTCCCATTGACGCCGCGGCCGGCGAACATCGCTGCCGCCAGCGCTTCGAGGCCCGTCTCGCGGGCCAGCTCCGGGTCGAGCGGGACCAGACGCTTGGCGGCCTTGAGCAGCAGTGTCGCTGCGTCGCTGCCGCGCCTGCAGGCGAACGTGATCTGCACGCGCAGCCGCTGCAACCGCGCACGCTGCAGCTCGTCGAGCTGGGTGAGCTCCGCGGTCGCTACCAGCGCGTGCGCCGCTTCGGGGGCGCCGGCCTCCAGCTTGGCCTGGGCGGCGGCGAGCGCTCGCGTTCCTCGGCGTCCCGAGTCGGGCGTCAACTCCGCTGCTCGCTCCAGGAACGCGGCCATGGCGGCAACGCCGCCGCGACGCCGCGCCCGGTGGGCCAAGCCTTCCAACTCGCCGGCCACCGCCTCGTCGAGGCCGGCCGCCGCCTGGGCACGATGCCAGGCTCGCCGATCGGGATCCGCCTCGGGATCGGTTGCCTCGGCCAGCGCGCGATGGACCTCCCGCCGGTCGTACGGCGCCGCCGCCCAAAGGACCGCCGAGCGCACCAGGGGATGCCGGAACCGGACACGGCCGCCGAGCTCGATCAGCCCGGCGGCCTCGGCTGGTGCGACCGCGTCGGGACCGACGCCGAGTCGCTCGGCCGCGCGCCAGAGCAGGGTGACGTCGCCGACCGGCTCGGCTGCCGCCGTGAGCAGCAGCCGTTGGGAATTCGGCGGGAGCGACCGCACCCGCCGCAAGAAGCTCTGCTGGATGCGGTCGGCCAGCGGCTGTGTGTCAGGGAGCGCGAACCCTCCGGCAAGCTGCGCCGGCGTCAAGCCGCGAGGGAGCTCCAGCAACGCCAGGGGGTTCCCCCGTGACTCCGCGATGATCCGCTCGCGGACCTGCTCGTCCAGCGGCCCCCGGATCCCAGTGGCCAGCAACCGGCGCGCAACATCGTCGGCGACCCCGTCGATGACCAGCTCGGGCAGCCCGCTGAGCGCCTGGATGGGCTCGCGGGTCACGAACACGATCGCCACTGGCTCCGCCAGCAGCCGGCGCGCGGCGAACGCCAGCGCAACGGCTGACGCCTCGTCCAGCCACTGGCCATCGTCGACCGCACAGAGCAATGGTCGCTCCTCGGCGACCTCCGACAGCAGGCTGAGCGCCGCCAGCCCAACCAGGAGGCGATCCGGAGCTTCCCCGTCGCTCAGCCCAAACGCCACACGCAGCGCAGCTTGCTGTGGACCGGGCAGGCGCCTGAGCCGATCAAGCACCGGCGCACAGAGCTGGTGCAGGGCGGCGAACGCGAGTCCCGTCTCCGACTCGACGCCGACAGCCCGCAGGACGTGAAGGTCGGGGGCCGACCCGATCGCGTCGTCCAACAGCGCCGTCTTGCCCACGCCCGGCTCCCCGCGCAGCACCAGGACGTGGCCCTCACTCCTGCGTACCGCCTGGAGCAGACGGCCGAGTGTCGCGCGCTCGACGGCGCGTCCCATCAGGGTCTTTTGGCTGGCCATCGGCCCGACACCGACGTTACACCGGCGACCCCGCGCTGCATCTGCCGCTCACACTCTTGCGGGCGCGTCGAGCCCGAGCTGTTGGACCGCGACCTGGATCATCTGGTTGGTGAACCCCCATTCGTTGTCGTACCAGCTCATCACCTTGACTAGGTTGCCACCGACCACCCGGGTCAGGTCCAGCTGAACGATCGAGGCGCGGGGGTCCTTGACGATGTCGGCCGAGACCAGCGGCTCCTCGGCCACGCCGAGGACGCCCTGGTAGCGGTCGGTCGACGCCTCCTGGCGCAGCACGTCGTTGACCTCCTCGACCGAGGTGTCCCGCGCCAGGACGAAGACGACGTCCGAGATGGACCCGACAACCACCGGGCCGCGGACCGAGATACCGTCGAAGCGACCCTCCATGGCCGGCAGGGCCTTGGCGGTAGCCGTGGCCGCCCCGGTGCTGGAGGGGACGAAGTTCTGGGCGGCGGCGCGGCCGCGACGCAGATCCTTGGCACCACCCGGGCTGTCGACCAGGGCCTGGGTCGCGGTGTAGGCGTGCACGGTCGTCAACAGGGCCTTCTCGACGCCGAAGTGCCGGTCCAGGATCTCCACCAGCGGGGTGATGTTGTTGGTGGTGCAGCTGGCACAGGAGATGATCTGGGTCTCGCCGTCGGGGCGGTTGACGCCGTGGACGATCGTCGGCACCTCCGGGCTCTTGGTCGGGCCGGACAGCACCACCCAGCGGGCGCCGGCCCGCACGTGCTTCTCGGCGTCCTCGCGCCCGGTGAACCGGCCGGTGCACTCCAGCACCAGGTCGACCTCGAGGTCGGCCCACGGGAGCCGCTCCGGGTCCCGCTCGCTCAAATACACCAGCGGCCTGCCGTCGATCACCAGCTTGCCGTCGACCGCCTCGACCCGCCGCTCGTAGCGCCCGTACACAGTGTCGTACTTGAGCAGGTACACCATGTTGTCGAGCGAGCCGATCTCGTTCACGGCCACCAGCTCGAGCTCTGGCTGCTCGACGGCCAGCTTGAGGGCCGCCCGACCGATCCGGCCGAGCCCGTTGATCGCAACCTTGTTCGGCATCTGTGCCTCCTTCGCGGTTCAGGCCGAGGTTCGTTCGCCGCCGACCAGGTCTCGCTCGGCGGCGAACTCGGCGGCGAACGTGGTGTCGCTGGTGAGGCGGAGGACCTTGAACTGGCCGTCGGCGCGCTGGCCGCCTTCCACCATGCGGCGGCGATACCGGTCGAACTCGCCAGAGCGTACGACCCGGATGACGGGGGCGCCGTAGCGCAGTGACACTCGCTTGCGCTGATACTCGAGGTTGTGGTCCCTCAACGCCGCGTCAACCCGGTCGACGAGAATCGAGCCGTCGTGGTCGGTGACCGAGTCGTGGAACTCGACAAGGAAGACGAGCCGCGGAATTGTTGCGTCCACCATCTCGGCGACGGCCGCGATGAAATGGTAGCGGCCACGCAAGCTGCCGAGCGCCTCGTCGACGGCGGCGATGACCTGGACCTCGGACAGTTTCTCACCCGCGATTGACACCACTCCCTTGCCCTTTTGGATGAACCGGATGAGCGGGGTCTGCTGGTACATGCCGACGACCTCAACGATGTCGTTCATGTCGTAGCGGTACAGCCCCGAGGCGTTGGTGACGTAGACGAAATAGCGCTGGCCGACCTCCAGCCGCTCGATAGGCAGCAGGTCCCGGCCCTGCGGCTGGGTGTCGTCGGCGGGAGAGAACTCGAGCACGTTGGTTCCCACGGCGACCACCCCAGCGTCGCCCTCGTCACTGAGGGGAACCGAGCCGCGCAGCTCGGTCGCGTAGTAGCCCAGGTCCCTGACCGGCGGTCGCTGAGGGAAGTAAGTCCCGAAGTTAACCAGATAGCTCCCGACCGTCCCACCCTTCCAGCACCCGATCGCGGCCAGCCTCGGCCAGGCCAACCCCGGCCGCAGGACACCGTCGCCAGCCGCGACCGCCCGTTCCAGACGCCGTGCGCGCTCGCGATCCGGCCGCAGTTGCAGCGACGCCCGCAACTGGGCCGGCACTTCGAAGTCGGGCGACAGCGTGCCGTCCCTGACGTCGCGGATGATCGCCTCGGCGTGAGCGGCCAGCCGCTCGGCCAACAGCACGATCGTGGCCGGGGTGACCGTTGCGATGGCGCTGATGTCTTGGCCGGCGGCCAGCCGCAGCAGCGTGTAGTACCTGGCCTCGTAGTCCTTAACGGAGAACACCGCATACGGCGCGGTGTACATCGACTGGATCGGCTTGGGCATCGTACGGTAAGCGTGGCCGGACTCGGCCCCGCAGGGGACACCGCTTGGGGCATACGACTCAACCTCGGGACTCACCACACTGAGGATCCTGCCAGCGACGATGCCGGGGTGATCCAGATACAGGGCGGCCAGCCACAACCAGGTGAGGCGCGCCTTGCTCCGGCGGCTCTCGCGAGTCATTGGAATGTACTTGCGCGCCCCAGTCGTCCCGCTCGTGGTCGTGAATAGCACAGGTGGATGCTTGGTGAGCTGGTTGGGCTGCCCGGCCATCGCCGCCTTGATGTACGGCTCGAGGTCCTCATAGCTGGCGATCGGCACCCGTTCCTGGAACTGACGGAACGTGCTGAGAGCTCCGAAACGGTGGCGCCGGCCGTATGCACTATCGGCGTTGGTCCCCAGGATCTCGCGCAGCAGCCGATGCTGTGACCGGATGGGGTCGCCGCTGACACCGTCGAACCCTTTCACCGCGCCCGGGCCCGTCGCCCGGAGCAGCACACTTCCCATCAACGACATCTGTCGACCCTTTTATCCAGCCACCACAGCCTGATCGCCTACAACCTCCAACCGCGTCAAACATCTAGCTCCACGACGGCGGTCGGCGGGGTGCCGGGCGGGGGCTTGCGCCAGCTCTTCTTGCGCTGCCAGATCAGGTAGGTGACGGCCCCGAGGGGAATCTCCAGCCCGTAGGTGAGCAGGCGGAACAGCAAGGTGGCGGCCACCGCCTGAGGCCGGATCACGCCCCCACCGGCCAGTGCCAGGCCGGTGATGTAGGTCAGCTCGACGACCCCGATCCCGCCTGGGGTCAGGCCTGACAGCAGCCGGCCGAGCGAGAAGACGGCCAGGATCTCGGCCCAGCTCACCTGTGCTGGGGTGATCCCGAGCATCCGGATGGCGGCCAGGAAGACCAGGTAGAGCCCGAGATGGCTCACGACGGTGGCTGTGGTGAGCGCGGGCCAGCGGCGGGCGACCAGGTCGTTGGAGCGGCGCCGAAAGCGGACCGCCGCCTTTCCCCAGCCCGCCACGGCCGGCTTGTGGACGAGCCGCCGGAGCCACGACACGGCCCTGCCGAGGGTCTCGCCGAGCCATCGAGCGTAGGCCTTGCGCCACATCAGCAGCCCGAACCCGGCCACCGCAGCGGCCAGCACGGCCAGCCCGATGAGGGCCGGGACCAGCAGCGACGGTTGCTTGCTGCCGGTCGCGGCGAGCAGGGCAACGGCAGCGAGCGGCATGGCGAGCTTGGCGAACACATCCCAGATGCCGTCGAGCAACTCGGCCAGGGTGATCTCGGCGAGGGAGAACCCCCAGGAGCGCAGCATCGCATAGGACAATCCCACAGCAGCCACGCCGCCAGCGGGCACAGTGTAGGTGACCGAGATGGTGGTCTGATAGCGAACCGCTGCCTGCCAGAAGCCGAGGCCGGGTAGGGCGGCCATGGCCCGGGGCCAGTAGGTGACCAAGTTGAACAGGGCCACGATCGCCAGCAGGGCGACTTGGGTCCAGGTGAGCTGCTTCACGACTGCCCAGGCCGAGCCGTAGCTGGCGATCTTGGGCACCGCGAAGGCGAAGACGCCAACGACCACCGCAGCCGAGACGACCGCCTGGAGGGTGTGGATGGTCTGCTTGCGGTGCTGTCGGCGAGCCGAGTTGGTGGCGTTGAGTGAGCCTACCCGGCTCGTCGCATCCAATCCTGGATTGCGACGAAGCGACTTGCCAAGCGACCGTCCAATGCCCGCTGGTGGCTGGCTGACGTCGGGACGCGGATCGCCGGGTTGGTCGTCGCGCCGCAGCGCCCACGAGATGACCTCTTGGCTTGGGCGCCGCCCGGGAAGCCGACGGTCGGGTCGCTGTGCCACCTGCTGCACCATCTCGGTCACCTCCGGCTGCTGTAGCTGCGTGATGGCACAGTCCTCCAAGGGGTTGCACAGCGGTTGCGCGGCTGTGTAACGCCATCCCCCGTGGCGGCTGCGGTGCTGTGCGGCCACACAATCCAGGCGCTCGGTGCGGCATGTCCAACGCTACAATCCCGGCAGAGCGAGCAGCCGCATGGGCATGGGGGCGTGAATGGCTGGTGCCACGCAGCCGGCATCCCCGTCGCTGCGGGTCACCCTGGCGGGCGGCCTCGCTATCTTCGTCGCTGGCGATCCCCGCCCCGCGGCGCTTCCCGCGGGCAAGGCTGTGACGCTCCTTGCGTTGCTGCTGGCGCGACGTGGCCACCTGGTGCCCACCGACACGATCGTGGAGGCGCTGTGGGGCGAGTCACCACCGGCCAGGGCAGAGCAGAATGTCGCGTCGCTGGTGAGCCGGCTGCGTCGGATCGTTGGCCGCAACCGCATCGTCGGCTCTGGGCGTGGGTACCTCTGGCCCGGCGATCCCGACTGCCGGGTGGACCTTGACGAGGCCGCCCGGCTGCTCGAGGTTGCCGAAGCTGACCTTGCCGCCGGTGATGCGTCGCTTGCTTCGGTGGCCGCCGGTCGCGCGCTGGAGCTGGTCGGCAGTGGGGAGGTCCTCGCCGACCAGCCCCAGGCTGCTTGGGTCGATGACGCCCGCCGGGATGGCGGCCGGTTGTTGCGCCGGGCTCGGGAGTGTGCCTGGACCGCGGCGCTGGCGCTCGGCGAGCCTCAGCGAGGCCTGGACTTGGCACAGGCTGCGGTGGTCGACGACCCCCTTGATGAGGCGGCCCAGCGGGCGCTGATGCTGGCCCAGCAGTTGGCTGGCGCGCCGGGCGCGGCGCTGGCGACCTTCGAGCGCCTCCGCGAGCGGTTGGCCGAGGAACTAGGCGCTGACCCAGCTGCCGAGACGGCCCAGTTGCACCTGGCGATCCTGCGCGGCGAGCCGGTCTCAGTTGCTCAGGAACGACCAGCCGGCTCCCGCCAGCTAGGCGGTGGCCTGGTTGGCCGACGGAAGGAATTCGACATCTTGCGGTCGGCTTGGGCGGCGGCCGCTACCGGCCGCGCCGAACTGGTGCTCGTGGCCGGGGCCGCTGGGGCCGGCAAGAGCCGGCTGGTCACAGAGTTGGCCGGTCTGGTGGAATCGACCGGCGGGATGGTCGCCCCTGCCCGCTGCTACGAAGCTGAACGTTCCCTCTTCGCGCAGCCGCTCCTCGAGGCGATCAGATCCTGCATTGCCGGACTGCCCCCCGAGTTGGTGCGTCAGCTCGCCGACGGCTGGAACGGCACCCTGGTGGAGCTCATGCCCTGGCTCGCCCGGCTGCTCGAGCCGGTCGAGTACCGACGTGCTGGCCCCGAGCTTGAGCATCATCGCTCGCTGGAGGCGATCGCCGTCCTGCTGGACCGCCTGGCGGGACGCCAGCCGTTGCTCCTGTGGCTGGAAGATCTGCAGCATGCCAGCGCGTCGACAGTCGAGGCTGTCCATTTCCTCGCCCGGCGGTTGCCAACGACCCGTCTCGTGCTGGTGGCAACTGTCACCAGCGACAGCGGCGCCGAGGCACTCTCGGCACTGGGCGAGGTCAGCCGCACGATCGAGCTCGGCCCGCTGTCGGCCTCGGAGGTGGCCGAGCTGGCCGCGAGGATGGGCTTGGCGGGTCGGGCCGCCGACGTGTTCGAGTCTACTGGCGGGCACGCCGCATTCGTGGTGGAGACGCTGCGGCTGCTTAGCGACCCCGGCGGTGGCCTTGAGGCCTCCATCCCCGAGTCGCTGCAGGCGGCCGTCCAGACGCGAATCCGGCAGGTCGGTCCAGAGGTCGAGGAGCTGTTGCGGGTTGCGGCCGTCGCCGGACGCACCTTCGACCTCGACCTGCTGGCCAGCCTAGGTCAGATCGACGCCGAACTGGCCGGCAGGCTGGCCGAGCGTGCCCTGCTCGCCCGGCTGCTCGCCATCAGCGGTACAAGCTTCACGTTCACCAGCGGCCTGCTCCGGGAAGTGCTGTACGAGACCACACCGGCACCGGTGCGCAAGAGCCGCCACCGGCGGGCGGCGGTGCTCCTTGCCGGAGCTCCCGAAGCCGTCGCCGGCCACCATGCCGCAGCGGGTGATTGGGCCGCGGCCGCCTCGGCCTGGTCGCAGGCGGCCGAGCAAGCCATGCTGGCGTTCGCCCTACGGGACGCCGAGCGCCTGTTCGGCCAGGCGCTCGCTGCCGCGACCGCAGACGGCCAGCAGAAGCCGGTCGCGGAGCTCCGGCTGCGGCGAGGTGAGGTTCGCGAGGAGCTGGCCGACTACGACGGCGCCCGCGATGACCATGTCGCCGCCCTGGAGCTGGCCCGAGCGCTCGGGGACGCTCGCCTGGAGGCCAGGGCGATGGAGCGGCTTGGATGGACCGCCTACTATGCCCGTGACACCGATACCGCATCAGAACTTGCCACCCGCGCGAGCGAGCTGGCCGAGGAGGCGGCCGCCGCCCCGGCCGCCTCACCGAGCTCCCTGGTCCTGGCGGGCCGCCTGCGCCATTGGGACGGCGACTTCGAGGGTGCCTCGACCGCCTACCAGGAGGCGCTGGCTGCCGACCCCGACCCGGCAACCGCTGCGACAGCCCTGGGCTTTCTCGGCGCGCTGCTGGAGCACAATGACCGCTTCGACGACGCCCGCCGCGTCCTCGGCCAGGCGATCACAGCATGCCAGCGGAGCGGTGCCCTTCGCCCGCTGCTCCTGAGCATGTTCTTCTCCGGCCTGGCCAGGGCGAACCTGGGTGACCTGGGTGGTGCGCTCCGCACCTTGGAACGGATGCAGCGGCTGCTGGACGAGTATGGCCTCACCTACTACCGGGCCGGGGTTGACACGACCTTGGCGTGGGTCTGGCGCGAGCTTGGTGAGCTTGATCGTGCCCGTGATCTGGCCGAGCGAGCCCTGGAGGGGGCCCGGTCGGGTAGCGGCATGCTCGAGCTGGAGCAATCGTTGCACGCTCAGCTCGCTCTGGCGGATTCCTGCCTGCTGGACGGCAACCTGTCGCGGGCGGCAGACCTGGTCGAGGCGGCCGTCCCGCTGCTAGAGCAGCGGCTGCCCTTTCACGCCCGGGCCGAGCTGCGGCAGGCCGAGATCGCTGCTCGATTGGAGCCGGCCCGCGCCGAGCTCCTCCTTGATTTGGCGCGCCGCCGGGAATCACCCAAGTACCAGGCCCTGGCGCTGGCCCGCCTGGGCCAGCGCGAAGAGGCCGTTCGCGTCGCCCTGCCGACCAGGTCCGACCTGCTGCTGGCCGAGGTGGCATCGCCCGCGCAGGCGCAGGCGGCGCTCGACCGAATCATCCTCACAATCCCGGTGGAGCTGCGGTCCGGTTTCGCCAACAGCGGCCGCCTCGCCAGGCAACTTGTGGCACGGGCGTAACGCAAGCCTGGGCACGGCCGGCCATGGCGCTGTGCAACCACCATGCAAGAAGCCCGCGCCAGGATTCACCCTGACCGGACGTGCAGGCACGGCAACGGCCGTGGTCGAGCAGGGAGGCACAGATGTACCTGATCCGTGAGCGGTTCTTCCGGTCGGATGATGATTCCAACATCACCGACGACCAGGGCCAGCCTGTGCTCCAGGTGGACGCCAAGGCGTTGAACCTGCGCAACCGGCTGGTTCTCCGCGGCCCCGAGGGCAAGGAGGTTGCCCGAGTCCTTCGCAAGCTGGCTGCGCACCGGCCTACCTACGAAGTCTCGGTCGACGGCCAGGAGGCCACCGAGATCGGCAAGCACCTCGTCACGCCATTTGGTGACCGCTTCACGATCGGTCTTCCTGGCCCGGACGACCTGGAGGTTCGCGGCAACCTGGTTGACCACGAGTTCACCATCCGCCGAGGCGACCAGACGGTGGCGACCGTCTTCAAGCGTTGGCTCAGCATGCGCGACACCTATGAGCTAGATGTCGCTCCCGGCCAAGACGACGTGCTGATGCTGGCCAGCGTCCTGGCGTTGGATCTGGCCGAGGACCAGGAGCGTAAGCAGCGGTGACGACGCTAGGCGACACGGGCCCCGCTGATCCGGATGTGGCGGTGGCCTGGCTGCTCAGCTGCTACGGAAGCCACCGCTGGCGGGCCACCTGTCAGCCGCCCGCCAGCACTCCCAAGCGGACCCGACCCTATCGGCCCCAAACCAAGAGCCAGGCAGATATGTCTCTACGCGCAGGCCATCTCACAATCCTGAAGGGGAGCAGAATGAGCCCTAAGCGACCCCCCTTACATTCGCCGGCGGGCGACTCGGCAACCCTCCAGGAGGCCGTGGTGACTCAACCACAGCCTGCCTACACGCCGACCTCACATGTGCTGGCCCAGATCGAGGCGGACGTGGCCGCGACTCCACCGCAGCAGCTGACCTGTGTCATCTCCGCCGACCTGCGGGCCGGGGACCGCCAGGCGCTGCTGGAGCTGTTCGAGCGCAGCAGCCCCGAGACCCGTCGCGAGCGCTTCCATGGCTCTCTGTCGGTCTTCCCGCAGGGCTACCTAGATGACATCCTGACCGGGGCCCATGGCCAGCTGGCCCTGGTCGCCCGCGACACTTGCCATCCACAGAATTATGGCAAGGTGTTCGGGCTGGCCTCCGCCGCGCCAGTCGGGCCTAGCACCGCCGAGTTCGCCGTCTGGGTCGATGACGCCTGGCAGGGCCACGGGGTTGGCACGCTGCTGGTCCGGGCGATTCTCAATCTGCTCGCCCAGCAGGGCATCAGCACCGCGGTCGGGATCATGGAGTCAGGCAATGGCGCGATCCGCCGGCTGGTAGGCCGGGTCGCGCCGCAGGCGACCACCCGGTTCGAGGATGGCATGGTCGTGGTCAGCGTGCCGTTGGCCGAGTGGGCCGCCACCTTCGGCGCCGCGTCCTGATCGGTGCCGTCACGCCGGGGGCACGGACCAGCGGCCGGCGCGGTGGCGGGCAGGGCGTCCGCCAGCGCTTGTTGCGCTGCCAGATCACGGAGATGACCCGCCCAGAGATCTCCAGTCCTAGGTGAGCAGGTAGACAGCAGCGTCATGGCCACCGCCCGCGCGTGGACCACGCTGCCGACGGCCAACGCCAGCCCGACGATGTAGGTCGTTGCCGCCGCCGGGTGGACGTTGCCTCTTTCGGTCCGGGGCACCGTGGGGGAACATCGTCCGGGAGCGTCGCCGGGTGTCGGCGGCTGCAGTCGGCTCCACTGCAGCGGGCGCTCCATAGGGTGCGTCGTCTGCTGGGAGGCCAGCCTATGTACCTGATCCGCGAGCGGTTCTTCCGGCTGGGTGAGGACTCCGAGATCATCGACGAGCAGGGCCGGGCCGCCTTCCAGGTGGACGGCAAGGTGCTGACCCTGCGCGACCGGCTGATCATCCGCGACCCCGGGGGGCGGGAGGTCGCCCAGGTGCACCGCAAGCTGGCCGCCTTGCGGCCCACCTACAAGGTCACGATCGGCGGCGAGGAGGCCGCCGAGGTCCGCAAGCGGCTGTTCACCCCGTTCGGGGACCGGTTCACCATCGACGTCCCCGGGCCCGACGACCTGGAGATGGCCGGCGACCTGCTCGACCACGAGTTCAGCATCCGACGCGGCGACCAGACGGTGGCGACCGTGTCCA
>Ga0268243_1000130_pt1 | contig 13050 bp, 13 predicted proteins | sample BulsoiMagMametaG_FD_200254 | JGI IMG/M metagenome (GOLD analysis project Ga0268243, IMG submission 200254) | Bulk soil microbial communities from Mexico - Magueyal (Ma) metaG (v2) (version 2) | ecosystem: Environmental > Terrestrial > Soil > Agricultural land | place: Mexico: Magueyal...
CCTGGCCTACTTCGGCGGCTACACCCAGCGGGAGGTGGCGGCCCTGGTCGGGGTGCCGCTGGGCACGGTCAAGACGAGGATGGCGGCCGGCATGCGCAAGCTGAAGGAGGCGTTGCAGGACGCCGGTCGCGAGGAGCAGCACCCGTGGACACGCCAATGAGCCACAGCGAGTTCGAGGAGCTGGCGGCCGGGTACGTGCTGGGGGCGCTGGAGCCGGACGACGAGCACGTCTTCCAGCAGCACCTGGGCGGCTGCCCGGTCTGCGAGGCCAACGTGCGCGAGCTGGAGACGGTGGCCGGCGAGCTGGCCTACGCCGCGCCCTCGGTCGACCCCCCGGACACCCTGTGGGCCGGGATCCGGCGCCAGGTCCGGCCCGAGGCGGCCCGCCGCCCGGCCATCCCGGCCGTGCCCGCGGCCGCGGCCGGGGGGCCCCGGCTGCGCCTGCTGCCGGCGCTGGCCACCGCGGCCGCCGTCCTGCTGCTGGTGGTGCTGTCGCTGTGGAACCTGAACCTCCGCGACCAGAACGCCGCCTACCGCGCCCGGGTGGCCGCCCTGGAGCAGGCGGCCCAGCTGGCCAACGACCCCACCGCCTCCCTGGTGCGGCTGGACGACGGCGCCGGGGCGGCGGGGGCGCAGGCGACGGTGATCGCCTCCACCCGCCAGGACCGGGGCGTGCTGCTGGTCCAGAACCTGCCGCCGCTGCAGCGCAACCGCGTGTACGAGCTGTGGGGGGTCCCCGGCGGCGACATCGCCAAGGCCGAGAAGGCACTGGTGTTCGTGCCCCTGCGGCGCCAGGGCCCCCAGGCGCTGGAGTTCCAGGTGCCGATCCAGCCGGGCACGGTGTTCGCGGTCACCGAGGAGCCCGGCCCGGACGGGAGCGCCAAGCCGACCTCGGAGCCGCTGCTGGTCGGCGCCCCACGCACCGCCTGATGCGGTCCCACGAAGTGATAGTCCGAATCGGCTACGTTGGGCATAGTCATACCGAGGGGTTCATCGTCGGTATGGTGGCATGCAGACTGCTGTCTGTATGAGAATCGCCACACCTGCGTGACCGGTTGTGTCCGCAAGCAGTTGGCCACCCACCGGAGGGGACGACGAGCGTATGACCCAGGGCCAGACGACGGCGCCTTCGCTGCTCGGGCTCGAGGAGGACGGCCGTGATCTCTTCGGGCTGGCCGCCCACAAGCTGAACACGCCCCTGGCCTGCATCCGTGGGTTCGTCTCCACGCTGCTGCAGCGGGGGGAGCAGCTCGACACCGATACGGTCCAGCAGTTCCTGTCCCTCGTGCTCACCCAGACCGACCGGCTCCAGGGCCTGGTCAGGGACTTCCTGCTGCTGGCCCGGGTCAACGGCGGGATCGAGGCCCTGGCCCGGCCCTTCCGGCCCCGCGACGTGCTGCTCAACCTGATCGACGACCTGGGCACCGAGGGGGTCAGGGTGCGCTTCGCCGGCGACGTCGACACCGAGGTGGTCGGTGACGCCGAGCTGGTCAAGCTGGCCCTCCGCCCCCTGGTGGAGAACGGCCTCACCTACGGTCCCCGCCTCGGCATGGTCACGGTCACGGTCGACGCCGGACCCGAGGGCACCAGCTGGGAGGTCCACGACGGCGGCTCGCGGCTCACCAACGAGCGCATCAGCCAGCTGTTCCGCCCCTTCACCCGGTCCGACGAGCCGGTGGAGCGGCGCGGCTCCGGGGCGGGGCTGGGCCTCACCCTGGCCAAGGCCTACGCCCAGGTCCTCGGCGGCCAGGTCGGCGGGCGGGCCGACGAACAGGGTACGGTCTTCTGGGTCAAGGTCCCGGCCCCGGCCGCCGAGGGGGCATAGGTGAGCGAAGCGAACAACGAGGAGAACGGCACACCGACCAAGGTCCTTGTGGTCGACGACCACTCGGTGACCAGGCACGGTGTGGTCCTGCTGTGCACGGCCGCCGAGGGGGTCGAGGTGATCGGCGAGGCCTCCGACGGCAACGAGGCCATCCAGCGGGTCACCGAGCTGCTCCCCGACGTCGTGCTGATGGACGTCGACATGCCGCGCCGCGACGGCATCAGCGCGACCAAGCAGATCCGCCAGGACCACCCCTCGGTCGGGGTGGTGGTGCTGACCGTGCACGAGGACCAGGAGACGATCTTCGAGGCCATCAAGGCCGGCGCCTCCGGCTACCTGCCCAAGTCGGCCACCCTGGACGACATCCGCTCGGCGGTCAAGGCGGTGGCCGCCGGCGGCTCGTTCCTCGACCCGGTCCAGGCGCGCAAGCTGCTGCACCAGTTCAACCGCTACGCCGACGAGACCAAGGCCGCGGCCGACATCTACTACCTGCTCACCGGGCGGGAGCGGGAGATCCTGGCCCTGCTGGCCGAGGGCCTGACCTCGCGCCAGATCGCCAGCCAGCTGGTCATCTCCGAGCGGACGGTCAACACCCACATCGGCAACATCTACCGCAAGCTCCACGTCAACAACCGGGTGGACGCGGTGCGGGAGGCCATGCGGATCCGGCTGGTCGAGCCGCCTAGGTAGTCGTCACCACGCAGCCTGTCCAAAATTCCCGCGTTGCCGAGCATCTGCGCAGTTTTAGGTATCTGCGCTCAACAGATCGGCGAATGGGGGTCGCGGACCCCAGGCCGTAGCATCCACGGCTGAATGCTGTTCAGCTTCTGCAGCCGATCTGGGAGCTTCGGTGCCGGCTCACGTGCTCGTCCTCGACGCCGCTGAAGGGATCGGGCCCTGGGCACGGGATGCCCTGGCCCATGCCGGGCTTGCCTGCGCCCTGGTCAAGGAGAACGTCGAGGCCCTGCGGAGCGTCGACGCCCAGTGGCCGGCCCTGGTGGTCGTGCCCCTGGACGAGGTCGAGCGCTGGGCGCCGGTCCTTGGCCGCCTGGGCGACGGGCCGACCACCGTCCCGGTCCTGGGCATGGCCAGCCGGGACACCTCGGTCGACGTCACCCCGGCCCTGGCCCTCGGCGTCACCGACCTGCTCACCTACCCCTGCAACGGCGACGACCTGGTCGACCGGGTCACCTCGTCGATGCGGGGGCGGCGCTCGGGCCGCGGCGCCGACCGGGCCGAGCCCGCCTCGCCCCTGGCCCAGCTCCGCACCGTCACCGAGGCCGCCGAGGAGGCGCTGCTGCGCACCGAGACGGCCGCGGCCAGGGTCAGCCGGACCGAGGAGCGCGAGCACCTGCGCCAGGCCCGGGACTCGCTGTCGCACTCGCTGCAGGTGATCCTGGGCACGATGATCGGCAGCGCCGAGGCCGCCGGATCGGGGCGCGAGGGCCACTCGCGCCGGGTCGCCTCCATCACCCGGGAGCTGGCCGAGTCCCTCGGCTGGCCGCCCCCGCGGGTCAGGGGGATGGAGCTGGCCGGCCTGTTCCTGGACATCGGCATGCTGGCCCTGCCGGCCGACCTGCTGGCCCCCCGGGGCCCGCTCGAGCCGGACGCGGCCGAGCTGATGCGCGGCCACGCCGACATCTCCGGTGACATCCTCGAGCCCCTGGCCAGGGTCGGCCTGCCGGTGGCGGCCGTCCGGGCCCACCACGAGCGGCTCGACGGCTCCGGCTACCCACGGGGCCTGCGCGGCCGCCAGGTGCCCTTCGGCGCCCAGATCCTGGGCGTGGTCGACACCTGGGCCGCCCTGACCAGGCCCCGGCCCCACCGCCCGGCCTTGTCCGAGCGCGACGCCCTGGCCGTGCTGCGCCAGGAGGCCGGCCTCGGCCGGCTGTCCGGCAAGCTGGTCGACGCCCTGGAGCCGCTGGTGCTCTCCGCCCGCCCCGGCCGGCCCCCGGTCACCGGGCGGCTCGAGGAGGGCGGGGCCGCCCGCCAGCCGGACGGGGAGTCCGAGGACCCCGACGACCCGTCGTCACCGGGGGAGCGGCGCCTGACCGTGGTCGTCACCCGGCCAGCCCTCTCGCTCTAGCTGAGGGTGAGGATGCAACCAGCCGGCTGGCGGGAACGCGGGGTGACCTCGGTCGAGTACGCCCTCATGGCCGCGATCATCGTGCTGCTGCTCATCGCCGGCGTCGCCGCCCTCTATGACGCCGTCCAGGCGCGCTTCGACCGCGACGCCGACTGCGCCGCCCAGGCGTACGAGAACGTGGGCTGTTGAGTGGACAGCAACGGGTGGGTACTTCTACGCAGGGTCGATCTGCACCAGACCCGATGGGCATGGGACCCCTTGGGCGACTAGGTTCCCCTGCAATGCGTTGGCGAGGCACGCCCGCAATTGGACGGGTTTTCCCCGACTGCCGAGGCCAACGTTTGCAGAAGCGGGACATGTCGTTGGGCCGCCGCGCCGCCGGTGGCCCCTGCGGGGGGAAGGGAGGTGCAGACGAATGCTCCTGCTGAGCACGACGGTCAACTACATCCGCACCAGGGTTGCGGATCTGCGGGCGCGTGAAGACGGTGTCACCGCGGTCGAGTACGCGCTCATGGTTGCGATCATCGCCTTGCTCATGGTGGCTGGGTTCTTCCTCCTGTTCGAGAACGTGTCCACCGCATTCACCGACACGGGTTCCTGTGTCACCAACGTGACCAACGCAGCCTCGGGCTGCTAGCAGGTTTGTCATGCCGGCGGGGCAGGCCCTCAGAGCCCCCCGCCGGCATGGCTTCCAACCATGTCCAGAAGCACTGACCTGTAGGGGAACCTAAGGGGGCCGGTCCTCGTGCTGACGTACCTATCCGCGACGCTTACGTATCTGCGAACCCGCCTCGGCGGAGAGCGGGTTCGTGAAGCAGGCGTCACCGCGGTCGAGTACGCGCTCATGGTCGCGATCATCGCCTTGCTGCTGGTTGGGGGCTTCTACGCGCTCTTCAACGCGGTCCAGAGCAAATACACCGATGTCGGCAACTGCGTCGCCACCGAGCCAGCGCCCGAGGACTGCTCCCCTGGAGGAGCGCCTCCGGCGACGCCTTGATCCGAGGCGCGATGGCTCGCCGGGACCAGGAGGGTGCCGCCGCGGTCGAGTTCGCGCTGCTGCTCCCACTGCTGGTCCTGTTGCTGTTCGGCATGATCGAGTTCGGCCTCGCCTTCAACACCCGGATCCAGGCCACCAACGCCGCCCGCGAGGCCGCCCGGCGGGCGGTCGTCGGCATCGACAACTGGAGCGACCTCGGTGGCGGCCTCTCGTTCTGGCAGGTCGTCAGGCAGGACGCCGGGGTCGGCTCGATCAGCGACTGTGTCCTCAACACCGACGACATCTTGGGGGGGACCCTCACCGTCTCCTTCGACTACCCGCTGAATCTACGAATCCCGTTCATGCCCAACCCGCCGTCGTGGCAGACGGGCAAGGCGTCGGCGTCCATGCGGATCGAACAACTCTCCACCCCCGGAGGCCCGGGCGGCTGCTAGGAACGAGGCACCGGTATGCACAGCAGAGTGCTGGCCATCCTGATCGCGGTCGTGCTCGCCCTGGTGGCGACCGCGGCCATGGTCGTCTACGTCAACGGCGCCGACCGCCGGGCGATCAGCGGCCAGCAGCCGGTGTACGTCCTGCGGGCCAAGCGGCCAATCCCGGCCGGTACCAGCGGTGAGGACGCCGAGAACCGCGACATGATCGAGCGGGTGCCGGTGCCCAGATCCAGCCTGGTCGACGGAACCGTCCGCGCGCCTGGCCAACTGGACCAGAGGTACGCGGAGGTCGACATCGCCAAGGGCGAGCAGCTCCTGCTGGAGCGTTGGGTGGGCGCCGAGGACGTCGGCGGCCGGCGCCTGCTCCAGATCAAGGAGGGCCACCAGGCGGTGTCGATCGGGGTCGACCTGGTCCGGCAGGTGGCGGGGTTCGTCACTCCGGGTGACCGGGTGGGCGTGGTGGTCACCATGCCGCTCGGCGAGGGTGGTGACAGGACCCAGTACGTGCTGCGGGACGCCCAGGTCCTGGCGGTCGCGGCGACCGCACTCACCCGTAGCTCCGCGCAGGGTACCAACGGCCGCGTCAACCAGGGGAAGGGCAGCCAGACGCTGACCGCCGTCACGCTGTCGGTCGACGACCGGGACGTCAAGAAGGTGATCTTCGCGGCCGAGAAGGGCTCCATCTACCTGACGTTGCTGCCCCCGACCGCCGACGAGGCGGCGCAGAAGGGCCCCGCGGTGGGCGAGGGCGACGTCTTCGCGGGGCCGTGATGGCGGTTCTCATCGTCGAACCGCATGACGGCTACGCCACCTGGCTGGCCAGCAACGCCCTGTCGGGACTGACCAACCGGGTGGTGCGGGCGGCCGATCCCGACGAGGCCATGGCCGCGGTGGCCGCCGAGGGGCGCGACGTGCTGGCGGCCGTCTTCGGGCCCAGCCTCAGCGACCGCGACGCGCTCGCCCTGGCCGGTGCGCTCCAGCAGGGTGCTCCGGACGTCTCGGTGCTGCTGATCCGCCGGCAGGAGTCGGGTGAGCTGATCCGCCAGGCCCTGCGGGTCGGGGTCAAGGACGTCCTGTCGTCGGCCAGCGACGAGACCGCCGTCCGGACCGCCGCGGCCCGGGCGATCGAGATCGCCCGGACGCTCAGGGGCCGCCTCGGCGGGGGAGCCCCCACCGACGCCGAGGGCAGGTCCCCGGGCCGGATCACCACCGTGTTCAGCTCCAAGGGGGGCTGCGGCAAGACGTTCCTGTCGACCAACCTGGCCGTCGCCCTGAGCCGCGGCGGGGCCGAGGTCGCCCTGGTCGACCTCGACCTCCACTTCGGCGACGTGGCCATCATGCTGCACCTGTTCCCCTCGCACACCATCTACGACGCCGCCGAGAACCCCGCCCTGGACGCGCTGTCGCTGAAGTCGTTCCTGACCCGCCACGACTCCGGCATCTGGACGCTGGTGGCGCCGACCGAGCCGACCGTCGCCGACAGCATCAACCCCGGGTCGATCGGCAACATCCTCAAGCTGCTGCGCACCGCCTTCGACTACGTGGTGATCGACACCCCGCCGGCGTTCTCGGAGCCGGTGCTGGCCGCCTTCGACGAGTCGGACTTGCTGGTCATGCTGGCCACCCTGGACGTGCCCAGCATCAAGAACCTCCGGCTGACCCTGCAGACCATGGAGCTGCTGCACTTCCCCAAGAACCGCATCCGGGTGGTGGTCAACCGGGCCGACTCCAAGGTCGGCCTGCGCCTGCCCGACGTGGAGAAGCTGCTCAGCTCGCCGGTCGACGCCACCATCCCCTCGTCACGGTCGGTCCCGCTGTCGGTCAACAAGGGCAGCCCGATCATGCTCGAGGAGCCCAAGGGGCCGGTCGCCGACGCCATCCGCCGGGTCGCCGCCCAGCTCACCGACGCACAGCCTGGCCGGTCCAAGCAGAAGCAGCGCCGGTCGCTGTTCGCCCGATCCTAGGAGCCGCCGATGTCCTCGCTCCACGAGCGGCTGGCCCGGGCCAGGACCGCCGGGGTGCTGCCCCAGAGCGCACCCCGTGAGACCGACCAGCGCCAGCTGCACCGGTCGCGGCCCGACCCCCTGGCCGAGCTGCGCCAGAAGGTCCACCGGGCCCTGGTCGAGGCCCTGGGGCCACGGCTGTACGACTCCGAGATGTCCGCCGAGCAGCTCCACGACAAGGTCCGCGACATGCTCCAGCGGGCCCTCGAGGAGGAGGAGACCCCGCTCACCCGCCAGGAGCGCCAGCGGCTGGTCACCGAGATCGCCGACGACGTCCTCGGCTTCGGGCCGATCGAGCCGATGCTGCGCGACCCGACCGTGACCGAGATCATGGTCAACGCGCCCGACGTGATCTACGTGGAGCGGGAGGGCCGCATCTACCCGGCCGAGGGCCGCTTCGTGGACGAGACCCACCTGCGCCGGGTGATCGACAAGATGGTCGGCCTGGTCGGGCGGCGGATCGACGAGAGCTCGCCGTACGTCGACGCCCGGCTGCCCGACGGCTCCCGGATCAACGCGGTGATCGCGCCCCTGTGCGTCAACGGCGGCCCCTACCTGACCGTGCGGAAGTTCTCGCCCGACCCGTTCCAGGCCGACGACCTGGTCACCTTCGGCACCATGTCGGCCAAGGTGGCCAAGTTCCTCTCCCGGGCGGTCGCCGGCCGGCTGAACATCCTGGTCTCGGGCGGGGCCGGCGCCGGCAAGACGACCACCCTCAACGTCCTCTCCTCCTGGCTGCCGGTCGCCGAGCGCATCGTCACCATCGAGGACGCCGCCGAGCTGCAGCTGCGCCAGCCCCACTGGCTGCGACTGGAGTACCGGCCGCCCAACATCGAGGGCCGGGGCGAGGTCACCATCCGCGACCTGGTCCGCAACGCCCTGCGGATGCGGCCCGACCGGATCGTGGTCGGCGAGGTCCGGGGCGGCGAGGCCCTGGACATGCTCCAGGCCATGAACACCGGCCACGACGGCTCGCTCACCACCGTCCACGCCAACTCGCCCCGCGACGTGCTGTCGCGGCTGGAGACGATGGTGCTGATGGCCGGGGTCGACATCCCCATGCGGGCCATCCGGGAGCAGATCGCCTCGGCCATCAACCTGATCGTGCACCAGTCGCGGCTCAAGGACGGCACCCGCCGGCTCACCCACGTGACCGAGATCGTCGGCATGGAGGGCGACGTCATCACCCTCCAGGACATCTTCGTGTTCGACTACCGGGCCGGCATCGACGAGAACGGCCGCTTCCGCGGCATCATCCAGCCCACCGGCCTCCGCCCCCGGTTCCTGGAGCGGCTCAGCGACCACGGCGTCCACTTCGAGCCCGAGCTGTTCCTGCACGAGAGCGGCTCGGTCCCCCTGGCGATGCGTCGATGAGCCGACGAGTCGCCAAGGCGGGCGCCCTGGTGGCGCTCACGCTGCTGGGTTCGCTGCTGTTGGGTGGGGTCGCTCTGGCCCAGCAGGAGGAGAAGAAGCCGCTGGAGGTGACCTACCAGGAGCAGGACGCCAGCCCAGGGCGGCTCAAGGTGACCGTGGCCATGTCCGGGACCGCCTGGGGCAGGGGTCAGCAGCTCGGCAGGGACAGCTTCAGCGCGACGATGAACGGGCGACCGGTCACCATCGCCGGCGCGACCCCCCTCGGGGCGCAGCAGGGCAAGCCCCGGACGCTGTCCGTGATCCTGGCCGTCGACACCAGCGGCAGCATGCGGACCAACAACAACATCGACCGGGCCCGTGACGCGGCCGCCCGCTTCGCCCAGGAGCTGCCGGCCGACACCCGGCTCGGGGTGATCTCGTTCGGGACCCGGACCAAGCTCGAGCTCGGCCTGACCTCGAACAGGAACCGGGTGCTGAGCGTGATCGACGGCCTCCAGGCGGAGACCTCGGGTGGCACCGCCCTCTACGACGCCGTGGTCCGGGGGTCCCGGCTGCTTGCCGGCCAGCCCGGGCAGCACAACCTGGTGGTGCTCTCCGACGGCAGGCACGAGGGCACCAGCACCACCCTCCGCCAGGCCATCGATGCGGCCAAGGGCGGCAGGGTGACCATCAGGTCCGTCGCCCTCGAGGCCGGGTTCCTGGACGCCAAGGACAAGGAAGCGCTGCGGACCCTGGCCACCGCGACCGGCGGCCGGACCGTGTCGGCACTGGCCGAGAACCTGGGGAACGTGCTCCAGGACGTCGGGACCGAGCTGGCCTCCCAGTTCGTCGTCGAGCTGGTGCTCCCCGCCGGCCTCGGGAGCCGCGTCGACTTCCGGCTCCAGGTGCGAGCCAACGGAGCGGTGGGCACGTACGAGAAGGACGACTTCGCGCTCGAGGGGTCGGCGAGCCCGCCCGCGACCACCCGGCCGAGGCCGTCCGAGCTGCCGCCGGTGCCCGGGCTCTCCCGGCTGGAGAGCCCGCAGGGGCGCTATGTCATGGCGATCGCCGGGTTCGCGACCGTGCTGCTGGCCTGTCTGCTGCTGTTCGGGCCCGGGTCGCGGAGTGGGAGGCCCTACCGGGCGTTGCGGCAGCGGTTGTCGCCGTACTCGCTGACCCCGGCGATCGCCGACGACCATCCGCGGCTGACGGCCTTCGGCTCCAGCGAGTGGGCCGGGCGGGCCACCGCCATGGCCGAGACCCTGGTCCGGCGGGGCAACCTGGAGGAGGCGTTCCTCGACCGGCTGGAGTCGGCCGGGCTCAACATGCGGGTGGCCGAGTTCGTGCTCATCTCGCTCGGGTCGGCGTTCATCCCGCCGCTGCTGGCCCTGATCGTCACCCGGAACCTGCTCATCGCCGGGATCGTGGTCCTGCTGGGCACGGTCGCCCCGTTCCTGTACCTGTCGGTCAGGGCGTCGCGGCGCCAGGCCAAGTTCGAGGAGCAGCTCCCGAGCACCTTGCAGCTGCTGGCCGGCGCCCTGCAGGCCGGGCACAGCCTCCAGCAGGCGGTGGACACGGTCGTCCACGAGGCCGGCGACCCGATCGCCGGCGAGTTCCAGCGGGTGCTGACCGAGGCCCGGCTCGGTCGGCCGCTCGAGGAGGCGTTCGAGGCCATGGCCAGGCGGACCAACAGCGTGGACTTCACCTGGACGGTCATGGCCATCCGGCTGCAGCGCCAGGTCGGCGGCAACCTGGCCGAGGTCCTCAACACCGTCTCCCAGACCATCCGCGACCGCTACACGCTGAAACGGCAGGTGAAGGCGCTCTCGGCCGAGGGCCGGCTGTCCAGCCTGATCCTCTCGGTCCTGCCGGTGCTGATGTTCCTGGCCCTGCTCATCTTCAACCCGCTGTTCCTGCGGCCGCTGTTCACCACCAGCCTGGGCATCATGTTGATGGGCGGGGCGGCCGTGCTGATGATCTTCGGCGTGTTCTGGCTGAAGAAGATCACCGAGATCAAGGTCTGAATCGACATGTCGACCTCGCTCCTGCTCGTCGGCGCCATCGCCATGTTCCTGGCCGTGTTCGCCATCGCCTACTCGGTCCAGACGATCGTGGCCGAGCGCCGCCAGGCCTACCGGACCCTGCAGGCCATCCGTGCGGTCGAGGTCCGGCCGACCGACCTGCGCAACCGCGAGCTGGCCCGGCCGGCCCGTGAGCGGCTCCTCAAGCCGTTCTACGGCGCCGCCCTCGGCCTCACGCGCCGCTTCACCCCGGCCGGGGCCAGGGAGGCCATCCGGCGCAAGCTGGTCATGGCCGGCAGCCCGTTCGGCTGGGACCCGGACCGGGTGCTGGTCGCCAAGGTGGCCTGCCTGTGCGGCGGGGTCCTCCTCGGCCTGCTCTTCCTGGCCCTGTTCAGCTTCGCCTGGCCGCTGCGCGTCCTCGGGTTCCTGGCCATCGCCCTGCTCGGCTACTCGCTGCCGAACATCGTGCTGACCAACGCCGTCCAGCGCCGCCAGAACGACCTCCGGTCGGCCCTGGCCGACTCGATCGACCTGCTCACCATCTGCGTCGAGGCCGGTCTGGGCTTCGACGCCGCCCTTGCCCACGTCTCCAAGAACACCAGCGGCCCCCTGGCCGACGAGTTCTACCGGACCCTCCAGGAGGTCCAGCTGGGCCGGAGCCGCAACGAGGCCATGCGCAACCTGGCCGACCGCTCCAACGTCCCTGAGCTGCGCGCCTTCGTGCTGGCCATGGTCCAGGCCGACATCTTCGGGGTTTCCGTGGCCAACGTGCTGCGTATCCAGGCGAAGGACATGCGGGTCAAACGCCGTCAGCTGGCCGAGGAACGGGCGATGAAGGTTCCCATCAAGGTCCTGTTCCCCGTACTCTTCTGTATCTTCCCAGCGCTGTTCGTTGTGATCCTGGGCCCGGCCATCATGCGCATCGCCGACGTCTTCGCCAAGTAGGAAGCAGCCAGATGTCCCGCCACGTGGTGCTCCTCCGTCGTGACCCCTCGCTGGGTCTCGCGCTCCGAGCGCTGCTCCACGGCACCGGCCGGGTCACCGAGCTCCAGAACATCCAGGCCTGGTCGGCCATGCCCCCCGAGAGCATCGACGCGGTCGTCATCGACCTGCCCCCCTCCCGCCGCAAGCAGGCCATCGACCTGGTCAGGTCGCGGTTCGAGGGCCGCCTGGTGCTGGTCCTCGACCCCCACGACGACCCGGGGGCGGTCCCGACCAACCACCCGTACTCGACCGTCCAGCGGCCGTTCGAGATCGTCGAGCTGTGGCACCTGGTCACCACCGACCCGAGCGGCGCTGGGCGGGCCCGGTCGCGGGCGGCCGAGCCGGGAGGTCAGGTCGGTCCCCCTGTCCCGGACGACCTGGAGGGTTTGGGTGGCCCTGAGGGCCCGAAGACGGTGGAGATGGGACGACCGACGGTCGCCCCAGGCACGGCAGCGGCGGCCAACGGGACGGCTCCGGTTCCGGAGGGCAGCGGGGAGCCGGCCGGGAGCGTGCCGGAGGGCGGTGAGCCGCCGGCCGCGAGGAGGGCGGAGGCTTCGGGTGCCCCGGCGGGGTCGGGCGCGCCACCGGAGCCGGGTGGGCCGGAGGGGGAGGGGCCGGGTCGTGCGGGGGCCGACGCCTCGAGCTGGAAGTGGCGGGGCCGCCGGTACGGACCGGCGACCGCCATCCCCGCCGAGCCGGCCGGGGGCGAGCAGCCGGGTGGGGCGCCGCGGGAGTCGCGCACCGGGGCGCCGGGACCGGCCGGTGGGACCCCCGCTCGTGGCGGCTCGGCCACCGGCCCGGGGTCCGGCCCAGCGGACCGGCCCGCGGCCCCGCCGGGATCGGACGAGGCAGCCCTGCGTCAGTCGGAGAGCCGCCGTTGGGGCGCGCTCCCGCGCCGTTCGGCCGAGGGCCAGCCCGCGCCGCCACCACACGAACCCGGTCGCTCCCGCGGGCCCGGCGCCGGTGCCTCCGAGGCAGCCGTTCCGCCCGCCACCCGGCCGGCCGCCGCGGCGGGTGGGCCGGAGCCGTCCCGGGCGGGCTCGGGCGCGCCGGATCCGGAATCGGCGTCGTCCGGGTCGGCGGGCCGGTCGGCGGCCAAGCGGCGGGTCACCCGGCCGACGCGCCCACCGGCGGGGAGCACGGTGCCCCGGCGACCGACCGCTCCTCCGGGTGGCGGACCTGCCGACACCTCCGCGCAACCGGGCATCACCGGTCCGGTCGCGTCCCGCCCGCCCTCGGTGAGCGGCCCCGCGTCCGACCGGCGGGCGTCGGCGACATCTCCCACGCGTCCATCGGGCGCCGGGCCGGAGGGGCCGACGGCGGCGTCCGGGACCGGAGAGCCCGAGG
>Ga0268243_1000131_pt1 | contig 12941 bp, 12 predicted proteins | sample BulsoiMagMametaG_FD_200254 | JGI IMG/M metagenome (GOLD analysis project Ga0268243, IMG submission 200254) | Bulk soil microbial communities from Mexico - Magueyal (Ma) metaG (v2) (version 2) | ecosystem: Environmental > Terrestrial > Soil > Agricultural land | place: Mexico: Magueyal...
TCGCAGATAGAAACATTCGTGACTTTTTGTGGTATGGTGGGGTTGCGGGCGATGGTCTTAGGTCGGTTGGGGCGGACGGAGAACTCCCGATCCAGGAGCGTGTGCTCTATCCTGCCCAACGCTCGCCATTTACGGGCCGGGGCTCCAACCTTGTTGGCCGCGTTGTACTGACTCATCCTCCTACAACGCGGTGGGCATCCCTCTTCTGGAGCACCTGGCCCCATCGGGGTGGGGCTATACAGACTTTCACGCCAGCGTGAACTTCGCCTTTTGGGCATTCTCAGAAGTTCGCCAAGAATAATGCTCTGAATGGCAGAAAATTCATCGGGAATTCATCGCCTCTTGCTAGCGTGGGCGCGTTGTACGACTTAAGGCGGGGCTGACGAGTCTCGCCCTCGCTAGAAAGAGGGGTTTCAAATGTTGTTCGCAATGACCCGGCTACGGGGGTTGGGTGCCATAGTCATCGGGTCTGCACTCGCTGTCTTGCTCGCCCTTGTTGCCTTTTCGTCCGACGCGCAGGCGAATCATTCGTGGGGGAACTACCACTGGGCGCGCACGAACAACAACCTGTTCAACCTGCCCCTGGGCGACAACGTGACGTTGGCCTGGGATAGTTATCTAGGAACCACCGCTACCGACTGGAGTACCTCAAGCGTGCTGGACACGACGATCGTCGCCGGTAAAACCAGCCGAAGCAACTGCCGTCCTACTAGTGGGCGGGTGGAGGTCTGCAACTATAGGTATGGCTCCAACGGCTGGCTCGGCGTAGCACAGATCTGGGTCAACGGTAGCCACATTGTGCAGGGCACTACCAAGGTCAACGACACGTATTTCAAAACCGCAAAGTACAACACGCCCGCCTGGAGAAACCTGGTGATGTGTCAGGAGGTCGGCCATACCTTCGGCCTCGACCATCAGGACGAGATCTTCAACAACACCAATCTCGGGACGTGCATGGACTACACCAACGACCCGAGCGGGCTTGCCGGCACGAACGGCACCCTCTCTAACGAGCACCCCAATGCGCATGACTACGATCAGCTAGCGACTATCTACACACACCTCGACACTAAAACCACCGTCGGCTCCACGAGCGCAGCGAGCACGATGCCCCCAGCGGCGAATCAGGGGAATCTCAACAGTCGTGCCGAGTGGGGCCGCAAGATCCACGAGTCCCCCAATGGGCAGCTCGAGCTCTACGAGCGTGACTTTGGCGGGGGCAAGAGGATGTTCACGTTCGTGATCCTAGCGTAATGATCCTAGCGTAATCTCTGGCAGGGCCGGGGCTCTAAGCAGCCTTGGCCCTTCTTTCTGCCCTTATTCACCGGAGTGCGTGGAATAAGAATTCTTGGAAGCTCATATCCAGGATCCTGCATAGCCTCACCCCGCTACCCATGAAAACACCCGTCTCCAGGCACCCTGCATAGCCCCGCCCCGATGCCCCTTGTAACACCGTTGGATAGATATGCCCGATCATGGATGTCCTTTCTACAAACTAATGTGTGCACTTCGGAGAGAGAACACCCTACGCCCCGTCCCTAATGCTCCAGGTAGCGGGATGGGGCTATGCTGATCTTCTAAGAACTCTGATAAGGCGAAGTTCTAAGAATTTCCCTTCCACGCACTCGGTTGAGGACCTCTCTCCCGTGCTCGAAGAGGAGAGGTTTGAAGAAGGAAGTCGAGCCTATTGTACCTGCAAATGGAGCCTTTATTCGCCCTGTGTCTCTGCGGGGTAGCCCGACCCTCCAGACGTGATTGCAGTCTCTTAGGATGGATCCTCGTGCCTCCGGTGGGGTGCATATCATTAGAGATCTCTTGGGAATGCCGGCTAGCCCTGCGGTGGGCGCAACGATCGCCTTGCAGCTGATCTCTGTGCTCGTCAATCTCTACGGAGGTTAACGCATCTAGAGAGAAGCGTGACGATTGATGGCTACACCAAAGTTAGCTCCCTGTGATCTGCCTTGATCCTGATGATTAGGGTGTTAGTCAAATTATCAGTGCTTGCCGATCCCCACCTGCAAGAATACTCCAAGGGGAGGGAGAAGTATCGCGATAATGATACGTAGCAGATCCATCGTAGACCTCTTTCTGTTGCTCGCTCTCTACCTGATACGCTGCCCACCTCTACTAGTTGCAGGCACCGAGAGTACCCCGCAACGCCGCGCCTAAGACACTAGCCTACGCGCGAAACACCCACATCTTGGGGTTATTTGCGAGATGTATGATACATAACGTGTTTCATGTATGGATCTGAACGAACTGCTAGGCTGAAGGGGACGCCTAGCGGGTCTTCATGTAGTAATTGTGTAACTGGTGGAAGGAGTCCAGGCATGAGGGAGACAAACGTAGAGAAAGCCAGGGCTAGAGAAAGGAACCTGCGCTGGATGGAGGCGCTGTGGGAGGGCACGAGCACGTCAGCCAAGGAGGAGGACCAGAAAGAAGAGGTACTTGCGGTGTTTCGTGACCTGGCGCGGGAGTCTAGGAACGAGAGAGAAGTTCGCGAGTACGTACCCTGGCAACCGCTGTGGTAGCAGCAAGCGTTGGGCCCCCTGGATGACTTACTGTTGACGGTCGCGCTGCTCCGCCGCGCGGCCTGAAGGCAGGCCGCATCTCCTATACTATGCCCTCAAAGAAAAACTAGACTTCTGTAGGGTACCTACCGAGAGCGAAGAGAGGCCGAAATGGCGCAGCCGATCGATCTCTATTACTGGCCGACCCCCAACGGCTGGAAGATTACGATCTTTCTGGAAGAAGCAGGGCTTCCTTACAACCTTGTGCCTGTGGACATAACGTCAGGCGACCAGTACGAGTCGGAGTTCCTAAAGATAAGCCCGAACAACAAGATACCTGCCATCGTAGACCCGGAGGGTCCCGACGTAGAGCCCATATCACTCTCCGAGTCGGGGGCCATCCTGATCTACCTCGCCGACAAGACGGGTGATTTCCTACCCGAAGCTCCACGCGACAGGTACGTGGTGCTGCAGTGGTTGATGTTCCAGATGGGACACGTTGGACCGATGCTCGGCCAGGCGCACCACTTCAGGGGCTACGCCCCCGAGAAGATCCCATACGCAATCGAGCGCTACACAGACGAGTCCGCCAGGCTCTACGGGGTCATGGACCGAAGGCTCTCCGAGGCCGAGTATTTCGCCGGCAAGGAGTACACGCTCGCTGACATGGCGATCTACCCCTGGCTCGTCTCGCACGAGAGGCAGGGCCAGGATCTGGGAGACTACCCTGACCTCAAACGCTGGTACGATGCCATTGAGTCGCGCCCCGCCGTCAGCCGCGCGCTGGAGGTCGGCAAGGAGCTACGCCGCTCGCTGGACGAGATTGACGACGATGCCCGCCGGACGCTCTTCGGAGGCGGCCCGAAGAGGAGCTAGAACCGCTCTAGTGCTCACGCACTGCGGTGCGATATCCGACGGCGAGCAGGGGCGCTCCCCAGATGATCGCGGAGACGGCGGCCAGGCAAAGCCCGGGAACGAGGAAAGGCGCGCCGAAGCCGAACGAAGAGGCTAGCAGACCGCCGGCCGCCGGTCCGACGGCGTTGCCTGCTGAGGTGGCCGTCGCTGCGATCCCGAACGCCTCGCCCTGGCGTCTGGGGTGTACGGCGCCGCGGATCGCGAGGTTGGCGACGGGGACGGCGATCCCGACGAACAGCCCTGTTACCAGGCGCAGGGTCCACAGCAGGGCGATGGAGTCGACCTCGGCCTGCGGCAGCGCCGAGATACCTGCCAGCAGAAGGGTCCAGATGATGACCTTCCGCGTCCCGAACCTCGCCGCGAGCTTTCCTCCGATGACGGAGCCGAGCGAGGCGGCCAGAGCGCCGGTCGCGATGATCCAACCAGCCAGTGTCGCGACCCGAACTGGCTCGTCCATCAAGGTCGAGAGGAAACCCGGCAGCGCGGGCGCTGCGCTCATGATCGCGACCTGCACCACGAAGAGCGCCAGGAGAGTCGGCGCGAGCCGTCTGCGTGGCAGCGGACCTTCGGCCTCGATGGACTCCTCGCTCTCCGCCTCCTCTTCCGCGGGCCGCTCTTCCTTGACCCAGACGGAGATCAAAACGGCAGACACCGCCAGGAGGGCCGCAGTGACCCCGAAAGAGGCCCTGATGCCAACGAGGTCGGCGAATGTTCCACCGAAGAACGGTCCGGCAGCAGCGGCGACGAAGATGACCATCTGCAGGGTACCCAACCTCTCCCCCGCCCTCTGTGGCGGGGCCGTCGCCGATACGAGGACGGTCGCCGCAGCGACCGTACCTGTCAGGCATCCCTGCAAGGTCTTGAGGCCCAGCAACTGCCACGGGCTTCCCACGAGCCCCATCAACCCGACGACGACAGAGCCAGCGATCGTCGCCCTGAGTAACATAGGCTTGAGTCCGACGCGGTCGCCCAGCCTGCCCCACAGCGGTGCGACGAGAGCCATAGTCACGGCGGTCGAGCTGTTGATCACCCCCGCCCACGCCGCCGCACTACCTGCGTCCTCGACGCCGAGCGCCTGGACGTAGATCGGGATGAAAGGCAAAACGAACGTGAACCCCATCGTCGCAGCGAGCTGCGAGACGAGCAGCACGACGAAAGATATCCTTCCATCAACCCGCAGTGACCTCATTCGCCGCCCCCTTCCGCAAAGCAGCTGGCGCCTGGGACGGCGAGATCTTCTCCTGCAGATGTGCCTCTGTGCCTGGCCGCCAAAAAGAGCGACCCTACAACCCTATGTAGCGTAACTCTCCTTCCCGGATGCTCCGGGGCTCGTGAGTCGCGGCGAACGCCGCCAGACGATCGCGGCCCTACAGACCGTGCAAGTAAGGAAGACCGCCGGTGTTCTCAAACCAGCGCCCAATGTCCTCCCGACCACGCCCGAAAACTCTTACTCCGGATATGCGTCTCTCAAAACCTTCGCTACTGAGTGTAGCAAACTCCCCACCGCAAATCCGACCTTGTAACGATCACATTCGACGTTCCGGTGAAAGTGATCACCTTCCGAGCGATGGTATCCGTGGCTGCTTACCTCTCTACTAAAATGGGCCGAAAGGGCAGCAAGCTAACGGAAGTCGCTCCCGTCGCGATGCGGAGTACACCAGGTATACTGCTGGTTATCGTGAGGAGACCGGGAGGAGGCTTCCGTGGACTTTACGGGCACCTGGGACGTCGTATCGAGCCCGGACTTCGACGACGAGTATTTGAGGCTGGGTGGAGCGCCGTACGTCACGTTTCGTCAGAACGGCGATTTCGTGAAGGGCGAGTACGAGATCGGGGTCATGTGCGGGACGATAAACGGCGGCGCACACAGCGACTTCATAGACTTCGATTTCGGGGGCAACGACGAGATGGAAGAAGCCTTCGGCGAAGGCCAGGCCACGCTGGAAGGGGAACGTCTGATCTTCGAGCTCTGGCAGTATCACGGCGACGAGTGGACTTTTATATGTGAGCGGCGGAGGTAGAAGCTCTCTACTCCATCCCGTCGAGTAGCTTCATGAAGTTCCGTTTACGCTTGTACTCCAGGCGGAGCAGCTCCACATACTCCTCGAACTCTGCCTCACGACCCAGGTGACACATCAGTGTATGCACCTTCAGTAACAGCTCGTAAGCCTTCCTGTAGGCTTTATTGTCGGTCTGGTTTACGAGAGGTTCGATCCTCTCCTGATAGATGGTGAGAGCGTCTTCGGGATGACCTTCCTCCCGCCGGGCGGCGAGATCGAGCCACAGCCTATCGGAGCAACCGCCCTCTTTCGCTTGGCGCCAGGCCTCCTCGACGTTCCCCTCCCACAGCAATATCTCCACCAACCTCGAATGATCTACCGGAAACGACAAGTAGGAGCCTTTCGACTCTTCCTTCTTTCTGACGATGTCCTTGCGCAAAAAGTCCAGCGCCTTGGTGCGCCAGCGCTCCCACGTCCCGGCCCTGTCGGCGTGAGCCTTCAATTCCTCGTAGCCGTCAAGGCGGGGCTCCTCGGCGAATCCCGTCCAGATGAGGTCCATCGCCTCCTCATGGCGGCCTCTGTCATGGTATTCGTCGGCCAGGAAGCGACGGAGGTCCGGGTGTCCCCCGCCGGCGAAGACCCATGCTCCTTCCTCGGCCCATTCCAGGGCCTTTTCGTCATCGCCCGCCTGCTTGCAGATACGCGCGATTTCCAGGTACGCGCCCGAGTTGGAGAGATCCTTGCTCTTGACGGCCACCAGGGCTTCCACGTCGCCCGAGCGATACGCCAGTGTCTGCATGATATCGGCGAGGCGCTCCCGCTTGCCGTAGTAGCGTGGCCTGTTCTCCGGGTCGGGTCCCAGCGCGGGGACATCAGCCCACTCCTTCTCGGCGAGCCTCCGGTATTCGGCGAGACCCCTCTCTCCCAGCACGTCGGCGTAGGTATTCACCGCGTCGAAGAACGTACCGTAATCGCCGCCCAGCTCCCACTCGAAGAGCCGCTTTGCCAACACCTCCGGGTCCGGCTTCGCCTGTTTGCAGGCTTCGTGGTGGAGATCTTCCAGGATGCCGTAAATTGTGTCGTCCACAGCGTAATCCATGATGTCTTTGATCTTTGCGAGGGCGTACTCTGACAACTCGACCACCTCCGTCGCGAATCCCTCTTCGAGCAGATCCGCAATGGCCCCGATGACGTTCTGGATGCCCCTGATGTGATCACGCGGCGAGACCGGATACTCGTGGGAGTCCACGGCGTCGTCTACGGCCCGGCGGAAGGCTGCCAGGTCCAGGCCGCCCATGCGTGAGGCCCGCAACAGGAGCCGCTCCCGCAGCCCCTCGTCCTCCATGGCCTGCTCCATGACGATGCGAACCAGAAGATCTTTGTCCTGATCCTCCAGATACGTCCGCACGTCGTCCATCGTGGCCGAACCTCCCGGCGCGTCCTCCGAATTGTCGCCCTCTAGCCACGCCAGCCCGGCGGCCACGCAGTGTTTGCAGAACTCCCCGTCTAGCCCGAGTGGGCAGTCGCAGGAGTAGGCTAGGCCATCTTCGGCCCACAACCTCACGCGGTAATCCTCGGTCCCCGCGACCTTCGCCACGATGACCCCTCCGTGCTCCACGAGGTCGTACACGTGTCCGCCTTGATAATAGCCCTCGCCGCGCTCGAAGTATGTCTCCCCCGCCAGCTCGAGCATCACCTCACGAGTCAGGTTCTCTACGAGATCAGAGACCATTCGACCTCACCTGCCATTCGTCGACAACCACATCCCTAGTAAGTCGCGGGAGAAGTTTACAACGGCAGTGACTAACAACCGTAGCCCGCGATCCCGCGGCCAAAGTTGCGAAAGTGGGTATGGGGAGAACGTGGCATCGGGATTATGCTCGATAGCGTCCGTAGGGTTTCGGAGAGCGGAAAGGAATGGCGATCGGAGATCAAAGTAGGGCGCTGAATCAAGTGTTCACGGTCGGGCATTCCAACCATTCGGCTGAAAAATTCGCCGGACTTTTGAGGAGACATGGGATCGAGGCTGTGGTGGACACCCGTTCGCGTCCGTACTCTAGGCATGCGCCGCACTTCAACGCCCAGTTTCTGGAAGAGATCCTGTCGAAGGGCGGCATGGGATACCTATTCCTCGGCGGAAAGCTGGGCGGAAGGCCCAAAGAGGAAATGTTCTACGATACGGAGGGCCGGGTAGACTACGCGCTAGTCGGAAGATCGCGGCCGTTCCTCGATGGTATAAGTAGGTTGGAGCAGGAGGTTCGGACCCGCGTGGTCGCCCTGATGTGTAGCGAAGAAGATCCTACGCACTGCCATCGCAGGTTGCTCGTCGGTAGGGCGCTGGAAGAGCTAGGGTTTACGCTGCGGCACATCAGGGGCGACGGTAGCATACATATAGAGGGCGAGATGGACGGAGGCCAACCGGTTCTGTTCCCGGGAACGGAGGTGAGCCCACGGAAGTCTATACGATCGGTTTCACGAAGAAGACGGCGCCCGCGTTCTTCGGGACGCTAAGGGATGCCGGCATCGAGCGTCTCCTCGACGTGCGGCTCAACAACGCGTCCCGGCTCGCCGGGTTCGCCCGTCGGGCCGATCTACCGTTCTTCCTGAAGGAACTGTGCGGCGCCGAGTACCTCCACGAACGTCTGCTCGTCCCTACCCGCGAGCTCCTCGACGCCTACAGGAACGACGGGGGATGGCCGGAATACGAGAGGGCATTCCTCGAACTCCTGCGGGAGCGCCGGGTCGAGGAGATGCTGGACAGAAACCTCTTCGACGTGCCTACGGTACTGCTTTGCAGCGAGGCTGGGCCGGAGCATTGCCACCGGCGCCTGGTCTTGGAGTACCTGGACCGGGAATGGGGTGGCATCCAGGCCGTCCACCTGTAGGGGGCACGTGCGGATACTCGTAAATCACCTGACACGGATGCAGCCGGGCTACTTTTGCGTGGCCGGCGTGGACGTGAACTCCCTGAGTCACATCCGCCCTGTCCTCCGGCGCGGCAGGCTCACCACCGATCTCCTCCGTCCCTACGGCGGTCCCTTCGACCTCGGGTCCGTTGTGTATCTCGGAGCGACAACCCCCTCCGGCCATCCCCCTGAGACCGAAGACTACCGCTTTGAACCGACGAGGGCGAGGTGGCTCTTGGACGACAGCCCGGAAGACTACTGGGACGCTCTTGAGGGGGTGGCACGGGAGAGCCTCGCGGAGATCTTCGGGCCCGCGCTCGAGCTGTGGGACGAAAGCGGCACGGTAGACGTTGGGAAAGGCCGCGCCTCACTGGGCTGCCTGAAGCCGGAGAGACAACCGTGGCTGTACGTTGACCACAGGGGCACGGTCAGGCTGGTCCTCGACTACCTGATGCCCTCCGTGGACTTGTCGGTGAACGACCTGCGACTGTACGAAAGGGACGGACGAACGCCCCGTCGGGATCTAGTCACCAGCGTGGAAAAGCGCCTCAAGTCAGGTGTCGAGGCGATCCTGAGCGTCGGCCTGACCCGACCCTGGCAGAAGAGGGGCGACACCGCTGAGAGACACTGGTTGCAGGTCAACAACATCCACCTCGAAGACGACCCGCTGTGGCAACTGAGAGCACGCTAGTACTGCAAGCCCTTAGACGCAGGCCCTAGCTCACTTCGCAGATGAAGAGGGGTGGGATGTGCATGTAAGTCGTGCTTGGGTTCGGGCCAACGATGTCCTTGGCCATCTGGAGCGCATCGGCCACGGTGTCGGCCCGTCCGAGTCCCATACGCTTCGTGTTCTCCGGTTCGCCGCCGACGAGTATGGCGCCGCCGAGATGGTCGAGGGCGTGGGCTGCCCAGTAGAGGACCGTGAAAGGGTGCGCGCCGTGGTAGGCGTAGGAGTTTCGGTAGAGGGTACGGTACCAGGGGTCGTTGGCGTACTTCTCCTCGTAGCGGTGGTGGATCTCGTGGACGTCGTTCGTCTCGGGGAAGACCTCGTTCCACAGGTCGACGTAACTCGGGTGGTGGAGCTTGTTGAAGTTGGCCGGCATGGGGTGGGTGCCGATCAGGACTCCTCCCTCGCGCACGAGTGGCTTGCCCTTGTAGAGGTTGAAGAGGTAGCCGAGCAGCATGTTGAAGACCAGGATCGGGTTCATGATGGAGTTGACGTTATAGGGTCCGAGGTACGGGATGCCTAACAGGAGCACGTCCGACTGGCCCTCGGCGGGGACGACCATCTGCCTGTAGTTGTCCTTCAGGGTCTCGGCGTGGACTGGCTCGGTAGCGCCTGCCTGTACGCTGGTCACCCGGTGCGGAGCGTTTATGGAGTGAGAGATGCGCCTGGCGGCTTCCAGCGGCATCGTCTGCGTTGCTCCGTGGGTGGCGAGGAAGTTGGTTTTGGTGAGCATGCTCCACTGGTGCTCAGGTTTCGCCATAAAATCGAAGGCGGCGGGGTAGGTCTGGTTGTTCAAGGTGCTCTCTATATGGAAGACCTTGACTTGCTCGTCGAAGATCCTGCCCATCCGATTTATCGAGGCGTGCATGGCGGATTTCGGTGGATCCATCAGGGAGCGGGCGTTGGCCAGCGTCTTCGGGGTGTGGTGATGGCGGATGGAAGAGTAGGGGGCTAGGCCTGTATGCACGGACTTGTGGCCCCCATCCATGGGGATGAAGTTCACGTTCACGTAGACGAGCAGGTCGCTCTCGGCGACGCGGCGGCTGACGCTAACCTCTTCGCCCTGGTCCGTCTCGCCTATGATTACGTTCCCGTCAAGGTCCTCGGCATCGTAATTATAGAGCCGCTCCGGGTAGTAGCGGGCCATGATCTTGGCCCCCAGGCAATGCTTGAGCTCGGCTTCTGTCATCCTGCGGTGGAGACCTAGGGCTGCGATCAGGTGTATATCCTCTACACCTCTGGCGGCGGCCTTCTCAAGCACCTTTTCGATGACCTGCTGACGAATGTCAGGCTTGCGCATCGGTGGCAGCGGTATCGAGAGGTCGTCGAAGGCGATGGTCAGCTTCATGCCAGGTGAGAGGAGCTCGTGCAATGGCTCCATACCCATCGGTTCGAGTAACGCTCTCTCTATGGCTACGCCAGGCTCGGCGAGCGGTTCCACAGGTCCTGGAGGGTAGATCACACGCGTCCCCTCGGGCAGCTTCTCGTAGTGGAACCTGTCACCCGCGTAGAACCACATTGGGGAGCTGTTCTTCTCCAGGATGGTCGTGATGCCGGGTCTGGTCATTTTGTGCTCCATTCGATCGTCTTAGCATTTCGGCTAGTCAGCACGCTTCGGCCTTTCAGCACTTCAGCTTCTCAGATCTCGCGGCCGGAGACGCCTCTCGATGAGTAGATGTTCCTCTGGCATTCTCTCAAGCGCACGAGCGTCTCGCCACAGTCAGCTGACTGCTGAGGAGCCGCCTGGCTTCTACTGTCGAAGCCGTTCAGCCCACGGCGGGCTCGTGCTCCGGACAGTCAACGCGGAGATCCGCACCACCGAGTGGTACGTCAAGAAGCCCGCAGTGATGCGGCGACGGCTCACCGGGATGGATGTCCTGAAGGAAGAAGCTGCAGGTCACGCACATTCTGGCGACGGTTATGAGACCGGACCGCTGCAAAGAACCTATCAATCCTATCAAGAAGCGCATTACGGCCTCTCTCTCCTGGGGCGAGAAACGCTCCAGGTGCTCTCTCACAGGATCCGCCCACTCAGATAGAGTAGTCGCCAGCTTCTCTCCGTCCGGGGTCAGCCGCAGGGTCACGACACGCCGGTCTTCGGGCCATTGCTCCCGCTTAACCAACCCCTTGGTCTCCAGCGACGCGACGGCGTCACTGACGGTGGCCCGAGTGAGATCGAACTCCGTGGCGAGCCGGCTGACCCGCCTGAGTTCCACGTTATGGTAGAGCAAGTAGATCAAGAACTGGGTCTGCGTGGGGCTGAGATCTCGCTCCCACGCTTCATCCCGGAGCCGTACGCGAAAGACCTGCGAGAGCCTTTCAAGCGCAGCGACGATCTTGGCGTCCACATCGTCATGCTGCGCGGAGAGATCGAAGACCGACCCCAACCTAGAAGTCCCCGTTCTTCACGTACGGATAGCTCCACAACGTCACCTGAAGGACCACGGACTTGAACCATGCCTGGTGCATCTTCTCTACTTCCTCCGCGCTATGTCCTTTCTTGGCCAGGAACGGCTTTATAGTAGCCGTGATCGGGTAGATGAACGCGACCATGTAACGCAGCCCGATGTGATCCGGCGTCTGGTAAGCTCCATCGGTCTGGTTCTTCTTGTCTGTGGTGTGGCGCAACGCTATCTCTTGCTGGTAGTCGAGCCACTCCTGGTCGTACGGACGCCTGCAAGTGTCGAGTATCCACTGCCCGAACCGCCCGCGTACCCGCCCGAGATACTCCATATCCGGCTGGCCCTCCGCATCTGAGAAGTAGCGGATCAGGTGCTGATGGTCCCCGACAAAGCCGTACCACACGTCGAGCACGTCCTCGACCTGGTCCTCGAGCACATCCCCCGCCATCCGCAAATGCTCCTCGTCCTCCTCGCCAAACAACACCGTCTGCTTCAGCAGTTCCAGATCTTCAATCCCCAGCGCCGACCGGGCCACGCTCCGCGTCCCGAACTCGTACCCCGCTATCTCTCCTCGTCCCTCAGCCATCTCGACTCCCTCCTAGACGCCAGTACCCGATCCCAAGTATGTTAGGAGTCCTAACATACTAAAGTGATGCAAGATATGTGTCAAGACCTGGCGTGTCGGGGTAAGCAGACCAGATGTTTCGGGCGCGCTGTTGGGGTTAGGTTGGATCAACTCTTGTGGTCGAAGACGACCTTTACCTGCCCTTCCCTACCCGCCGACCGGGCTGCGGCGATGGCCTCCCTGTAGTCCTCCAGCCGGAAGTGAGGGCCTATGAGTGTCTCTAACCCTATCTCCGGGGCGATGCTGAGTGCGAGTTGGAAGCTGCTCGTCTGTTTTCCATCGTGCTCCTCGACGCTATATGCGTAGCTTCCGGCGAGACGGACTTCTTTGTACCAGAGGGGGGTCAGATCCAAAGTGCTCTTCGCGCCTGGCATGCCGACGAGCGTAACCTCTCCGCCAGGTCGAGACAGGCGGAGCGCGTCCTCCGTGGTGCCTGGCGCGCCGACGCACTCGAAGACCTTGCCGGCTCCGCCCATGACGACAGGCTTGCCGAGCTCTGGCTTGTAGGAGGCTGTGCCCAGCATCTCGGGGAGTTTCGTGTAGGTCTCTTGGGGGTGGACTACCTCGGTCGCCCCAAGACGAATCGCCTCGTTCCTCTGTCGCTCGTGCTTGGCGACGCAGATGATGCTGCCTGCGTCGGTAAGGTGTCTTAGGGCCGCGACGGCAAGGAGGCCGACGCTGCCGGCCCCGATGACCAGGGTGGTGTCGCCGGGGGTGGGGGCGGCCCCGAGTGCGGCGTGGACGGCGCAGGCGAGGGGCTCGATGGCGACGGCGGCTTCGTCGGATACTGCGTCTGGTACGCGGTGGAGCTGCGAGGGGTGGGCGACGAGCGTGCCCTGTGACCAGCCACCGCCGG
>Ga0268243_1000132_pt1 | contig 12889 bp, 10 predicted proteins | sample BulsoiMagMametaG_FD_200254 | JGI IMG/M metagenome (GOLD analysis project Ga0268243, IMG submission 200254) | Bulk soil microbial communities from Mexico - Magueyal (Ma) metaG (v2) (version 2) | ecosystem: Environmental > Terrestrial > Soil > Agricultural land | place: Mexico: Magueyal...
CTGGCCGGCGTGCCGGCCGCACGCCGCCGCGAGCGCGCCCGGGCGCTGCTGGCGGCGACCGGCCTCCAGGCCGCGGGCGGCCGGCCGGTCCGTGCGCTGTCCGGTGGCGAGCAGCAGCGGCTGGCCGTCGCCGTGGCGGTCGCCAACGAGCCGCCGCTGCTGCTGGCCGACGAGCCCACCAGCCAGCTCGACCGGGCCAACGTCGCCCGGGTGCTGGAGCTGCTGCGGGTCCTGCGGGACCAGACCGGCACCACGGTCGTCATGGTCACCCATGACCCCGAGGCGGCCGGGGCGATGGACCGGACCGTGCGCATCCAGGGCGGCCGGGTGGGCGCGGAGGGCCGCGATGGCCTGGAGTACGCGGTGGTCGGCCCGACCGGGCTGGTGCAGCTGCCCGCCGACGCCCTGGAGGTGCTGCCCCCCGGAGCCCGGGCGCTGGTCGAGGTCGGGGACGGACCCGTCCTGCTGCACCCGGTCGAGCCGCCCGACAACCGGCCGCGAGCCGGCCAGGCGTGAGGGCATACGGGAAGCCCCGCCAGGTCGTCCCCGGCCGGCGGCGGTCCGGACCTACCGTGCGGCGTCCTGTCGGACCGACCACCGCCCCGGCCACGGCCACGCCGGTCAGCGGCCGGGGTCGGTCGGGTCGAGGTCGCCGGTCAGGTAGTGGTCGAACACCGGGGCCAGGGCGGCGACGAGCTCGGCGTGGGACGCCGTGGCCAGCGGCGTCAGCCCGACCACGTGGCGGGCCATGGCCAGGCCGACGATCTGGGAGGCGACCAGGCCGGCGCGGAGCTCCGGCCGGTCCCGGCCCACCCGGGAGGCGAGGGGGAGCAGCATCCGGCGGGCCACCAGCTCCCGGATGGTCGCGGCGGCCTCCTCCTCGGACGCCGCCGCCCGGATGAGGCCGGTGACCGTCCGGCGCCCCTCGGGGCTGTCGAGGACGGCGAGGATGAACTCGGCCACCCGCCGCCCGACCCCCTGGCTCCCGGCCGCCAGGAGGTCGTCGAAGGCGACCTCGGGGTCGAAGGGAAGCTCGACCACCGAGGCGAACAGCTCCTGCTTGGACCCGAAGAAGTGCAGCACCAGCCGGGGGTCGACCCCGGCCTCGGTGGCGATGGTGCGCAGCGACGCCCGCCGGTAGCCGACCTCGCCGAACTGGCGGCGGGCCGCCGCCACGATCGCCTCCCGGGTGCCGCTCCCGGCCGGACGCCGCCCGCGGCCGCCTGTCGCCAAACCAACCTCCGCCGTTGACAATTCCTCGACCGTAGAATACCATTTCATCGGTCGTAGAAATACTGTTGTGGACCGGAGGTGCCCGATGGCGCACATGTCGTCTTCCATGTCGGCCGGGCGGACCCGCGCCGTGCTGGCCGTCGTGGCCCTCGCCCTCATGGCCGTGGTCTCGGCGGTCAGCGGGCTCAACGTGGCCCTGCCCAGCCTGGCCAGGGACACCGGGGCCAGCCAGACCGAGCTCACCTGGATCGTCGACGCCTACACCATCGTCTTCGCCGGGCTGCTGCTGCTCGCCGGCGCCCTCGGGGACCGCTACGGGCGCAAGGGCGTGCTGCTCGTCGGCCTGGTCGTCTTCGGGGCGGCGGCCGCCGCCGGGCTGGTCACCACCGATCCCATGCAGCTCATCGTCGTCCGGGCGTTCATGGGCATGGGCGCGGCCGCGATCATGCCGACCACCCTGTCGGTCATCACCACCTCCTTCCCCGAAGCCGAGCGGCCGCGGGCCATCGGCGTGTGGGTCGGCGTGGCCGGCGGCGGCGCCGTCATCGGGTTGTTCGGCACCGGGATCCTGCTGGAGCTGTTCGACTGGAACTCCTTCTTCGCGCTCAACGTCGTCCTGTCGCTGCTGGCCGCGGCCGGGACGCTGGCCCTGGTGCCCCGGTCGGCCGACGAGCACCCGCCGCGGCTGGACCTGGCCGGCGCGGCCCTGTCGCTGGTCGCGGTGGCCGGGGTCGTGTTCGGGATCATCGAGGGGCCGGAGCGCGGCTGGACCGACGCCCTGACAATGGGCGCGCTCGCCGCCGGGGTCGTGGCCGGCGCGGCCTTCGTGGCCTGGGAGCTGCGCGCCGCCCAGCCCATGCTCGACCCGCGGCTGTTCCGCGTGCGCGGGTTCAGCGCCGGGTCGCTGACCATCACCGCGCAGTTCTTCGCCGCCTTCGGGTTCCTGTTCATCGCGTTGCAGTACCTGCAGTTCGTCGTCGGCTACTCGCCGCTGCGGGCCGCGGTGGCCCTGCTGCCGCTGCCGTTCGTGCTGATCCCGCTGGCCCGCCGGGCCCCGCTGATCGCCCAGCGCGTCGGCTTCCGCCGTCTCGGCCCGCTCGGGCTGCTCCTGATGGCCGGCGGCTTCGGGGTCATCTCCCAGGTCGGCGTCGAGCTGACCTACTGGCTGTTCGCCTCCGGCCTGGTCCTGTTCGCCGCCGGGATGGCCCTCGCCGGCACCCCGGCGACCACGGCCATCACCGCCTCGCTGCCGCCCGGCAAGCAGGGCGTGGCCTCGGCCGTCAACGACACCGCCCGCGAGCTCGGCAGCGCCCTGGGCATCGCCATCCTCGGCAGCGTCCTCAACCAGCAGTACCGCGACGCCATGGCCGGGGCCGTCAAGGGCCTGCCGGCCACGGTCGCCGAGGGAGCCCAGCGCTCCATCGCCTTCACCCAGTCCTCCGCCCTTGCCCAGCTCGGCGAGGCCGGGGACCGGCTGGTGGCGGCCGCCCGGCAGGGGTTCGTCGACGGCATCAGCGGGGCCGTGCTCACCGCCGCCGTCGTGCTCGTCCTGGCGGCGATCGCCGTCGCCGTCCGGGCCCCGCGACCCACCCCCGGCCAGCCGGCATCGGACACCCGGCCCACCGAGCCGTCGGCGCAGGCCCGCTAGCCCTCCCGGCCTAGGCCGCGGAAATGAGGTACCGGCCCGGGCCCGGGTACCTCGTCTTCCCGATGTGGGGGGTGGGGTCTTAGCCCGATGCTCGTCCTCGGAGCACACGACGACGTCGAGGAGGACGAGATGTACCTGGTGTCGACCGACGAGCTGGCCGCCCAGCACGTCGCCGAGCTGCGCCGGCAGGCGGAGCGGCAGCGCCTGATCCGGGAGCTGGGGACCGGCCGGGGTCGGGCCGGGCGGTGGCGCCGCCGCGCCGCCCGGGCCTGGTGGGGCTTCGGGCAGGCGCGGCCGGCCCGGGTGTGAGCCGGCCGGGGGCCGGATCTGGGATGATCGGGGGCGTGGCCCGGCGAGTCTCCTGTCCGGTGGTGGTCGGCCGCGGCGCCGAGGCCGCTCAGCTCAGGGCGGCCCTGGAACGGGCGGCCGGCGGCCAGCCCGCCATCGTGGTGGTGGCGGGCGAGGCCGGCGTCGGCAAGACCCGGCTGGTCCACGACCTGGTCTGCCGGGTTGGCGAGGTCGGGGCGGTCGCCCTGACCGGCGGCTGCCTGGACGTCGGCGACGGCGTCCTGGCCTACGCCCCGCTGGTGGAGGCATTGCGGCCGCTGGTCGGCCTGCTGGACCCGGCCGAGCTGGAGCGGGTGCTTGGCGGGGCCGGCGGTGAGCTGGCCCGGCTGGTGCCCGAGCTCGGCCCGCCGGCCGGGGTCGGAGGACGGCCGGCCGAGGCCCCCCTGGCCCCCACGCGGCTGTTCGAGCTGCTGCTCGGGGTCCTGCACCGGCTGGCCGAGCGCGGCCCGGTGCTGCTGGTGGTCGAGGACCTGCACTGGGCCGACCAGTCGACCCGCGACCTGCTCGGGTTCCTGGTCCGGAACCTGCGCGGCGGGGTCGCCCTGGTGCTGACCTACCGCAGCGACGAGCTGCACCGCCGCCACCCGCTGCGCCCGTTCCTGGCCGAGCTGGACCGCAGCGGCCGGGCCGAGCGCCTGGAGCTGGACCGCCTGGGGCGCCGCGACCTGGCCGAGCTGCTGGCCGGGATCCTGGAGGAGCCGGCCCCGCCGGCCCTGGTCGGCGAGGTCCTGGCCCGCTCCGAGGGCAACCCGTTCTTCGCCGAGGAGCTGCTGGCCGCCCACCTGGACGGCAGCCGGCTGCCGCTGGCCCTGCGGGACCTGGTGCTGGCCCGGGTCGAGGCCCTGTCCGAGCCGACCCAGCGGGTGCTGGAGGTGGCGGCGGTGGCCGGCACCCGGGTCGACCACGAGCTGCTGGCCGCGGTGGTCGGCCAGGACGCCGAGCAGCTGGTGTGGCTGCTCCGCGAGGCCGTGACCCGCCACGTCCTCGGGGTCGACGAGGCCAGCGGCGCCTACGTGTTCCGCCACGCGCTCGTCCAGGAGGCCGTCTACGACGACCTGCTGCCGGTGCAGCGGGGGCCCCTGCATGCCGCCTACGCCCGGGCCCTGGAGCGGCGCATCGCCCAGCGCGGCCACGCCCCCGGGGCCGGCGGCGCCACCGCCGTCGAGCAGGGCCAGCTCGCCTACCACTGGTACGCCGCCCACGACCTCGGCCAGGCGCTGCTGGCCAGCGTCAAGGCCGGGCAGGCGGCGGAGGCGGCCTCGGCCCTGGCCGAGGCCCTCGGGCACTACGAGCGCGCCCTCTCCCTCTGGGACCAGGTGCCCGAGGCGGCCGCCGCCAGCCCCCTGGACCGCGGCACCCTCCTGCACCGGGCCGCCGAGACGGCCAACCTGGCCGGCTACGACGACCGTGCCATCGGCCTGGGCCGCCTGGCCCTCGACCGGGTCGACCCGGCCGCCGAGCCGCTGCGGGCCGGGGCGCTGCTGGAACGGCTGGCCCGCTACCACTGGACGGCCGCCGACACTCCCCGGGCGATGGCCGCCGTGGAGCAGGCGGTGGCCATCATCCCGCGCGACCCGCCCTCGGAGGAGCTGGCCCGGGCGCTGGCCGCCCACGCCCAGCTCCTGATGCTCCTGGGCCGCCATGCGGAGGCGCGGGTCCGGGGCGAGGAGGCGGTGGCCGTGGCCCGGCAGGTCGGCGCCCGGGCGGTGGAGGGTCACGCCCTCACGACCCTCGGCACCTGCCTCGGCATCCTCGGCCACATCGAGGCGGGCATCGCCGATCTGGAGCAGGGCCTGCGCATCGCCAGGGAGCTGACCGCCGTCGACGACCTGGGCCGGGGCCACGCCAACCTGGCCACCGTCCTCGACCACGCCGGCCGCTCCGCCGAGGCCGCCGAGATCTTCCTCGCCGGGGCCGAGGCGGTGCGCCAGCACGGCGCGCTCGGCCGCTACGGCCCCACCCACCTCCCCGACGCGGCCCTGGCCCTGCTCGGCCTGGGGCGCCGGGTGGAGGCCGAGCGGCTGCTGGACCAGGTCTTCGACCTCGATCTCCGCTCGCCCGGGCTGCGGGGCCGGGCGCTGACCGTCCGGGGGACGCTGCGGCTGCGGACCGGCGACCTGGCCGGGGCCGAGGCCGATCTGCGGCAGGTCCTGGACGAGGCCCCGGGGCCGCTGGACCCGCAGAACGCCGCCCCGGTGTTCGGCGGCCTGGCCGAGGCCGCCCTCTGGGACGGCCGCCTGGCCGACGCCCGCGCCGCCGCCGCCGAGGGGCTCGAGTTCCTGGCCGCCGCCGAGGAGCCGTACTGGATGAGCGAGCTGGGCCGCACCGCCCTGAGGGTCGAGGCGGCCGTGGCCGAGCAGGCCCGCGCCCGCCACGCCGACGCCGACGAGCGGGCCGCTCGCGAGCTGGCCGGCGACCTGCTCGACCGCCTCCACGCGGTGACCGGGGCGCCCGGCGTGTCGCCGACCCCGACCGTGGCCGCCAACCAGCGGACCGCCGAGGCCGAGTGGTCCCGGGCCGCCGGCCCCAGCGATCCCGAGCGGTGGGCGGGGGCCGCCTCGGCCTGGGAGGCGCTCGGCTACCCCTGGCAGGCCGGCTACGCCCGCTGGCGGCAGGCCGAGGCCCTGCTGGCCCAGGGCGCGCCCCGCCAGGACGCGGCCGCCGCCCTGGCCCGGGCCTGGGCCCTGGCCGACCGGCTCGGCGCCCGCCGGCTGAGCGCCGAGGTCGAGTCGCTGGCCCGCCGGGCTCGGATCGAGCTGCCCGACACGGCCGGCGGGGGAGCGCAGGAGGCGCCGGCGCCGGAGGAGCCGGCGGTCACCGACGAGCTCGGGCTGACCCCGCGGGAGCTCGAGGTGCTGGCCCTGGTCGCCGACGGGCGCACCAACCGCCAGATCGCCCAGGCCCTGTTCATCAGCAACAAGACGGCCAGCGTGCACGTGTCCAACATCCTGGCCAAGCTCGGGGTGACCAACCGGGGCGAGGCCGCCGCCGTCGCCCACCGCCTCCACCTCACCGGCTGAGCCGGCCGGCCGGGCCGACCAGCCCCGCCTCCCTGACCCTCAGGCTGCGCCGCCAGCTCCCGGCGGGATGGTCACCCGGGCGGCCCGGCGGGCGCCGTCCAGGGCGAGCAGGGCCTGGGTCAGGGTGGGCCCATGGAGCTCGCGCTCGCCCCGCGACCACATCAGCTCCAGCGCCTCCAGCAGCGCCCGGGCCTCGGTGGCCAGCGACTGGGCGGCCCGCAGGGCGGTGTAGGCATGGCCCGAGCCGCGGGCCGGGTTGATCCGGCCCAGCAGGTCGACCACGGCCAGGTAGTGGTCGACGAGCGAGCACTCGGCGTCGGTCAGGGCCGGCATCCGCGGCCGGTCCGGGGTCCGCGGGCGTTCCGGGAGCACGGCCTCAGCCGGCCGCGGCCGGGTGCAGCTCGGGCGCGACCCGGCGGCCGGTCAGGATCTCGTCGACCAGCCCGTACTCCAGGGCCTGGTCGGCCGAGAGGATGAAGTCGCGGTCGGTGTCACGGGCGATCTTGTCCACCGGCTGGCCGGTGTGCTCGGCCAGGATCCGGTCGACCAGGGCCCGCTGGCGCAGGATCTCCCGGGCCTGGATGTCGATGTCGACCGACTGGCCCTGGGCGCCGCCGTGGGGCTGGTGGAGGAGCACGGTCGAGTGGGGGAGGGCGTAGCGCTTGCCGGGGGCGCCGGCGGCCAGGATGACCGCGGCCGCCGAGGCCGCCCAGCCCAGGCAGGTGGTGGCGACGTCGCAGCGGATGTAGCGCATGGTGTCGTAGATGCCGAGCAGGGCCGTGACCGACCCCCCGGGGGAGTTGATGTAGAGCTGGATGTCCTTGTCGGGGTCCTCGCTCTCCAGGTGGATGAGCTGGGCCATGATCAGGTTGGCGCTGGCGTCGTCGACCGGGGTCCCGAGGAACACGATCCGGCCGCTCAGCAGGCGCGAGTAGAGGTCGAAGGACCGCTCGCCCCGGCTGGTCTGCTCGACGACGACGGGCACGAGGTTCGACATGCTGCCTCCAGCGGGTGCGGCCCGACCGGGAACACCGGTCCGTAGGTGCCAACGTGCCACAGCCGGGGGCTGGCCGGGCCGGGTTCCGCTGAGGGCCGAGTGGCGGCCGCTCAGCTGTGGTGGAGGTCGCTGCCGGCCAGGGTGACGGCCGCCTCCACGGTGGCCCGCAGCCGCTCCGCGCCGCAGCCCTTGGGCAGGTAGGCGACCGCGCCGGCGGCGAACGCCTGGCGCTTGAGGTCGGGGCTGTCGAAGGCGCTGAACACCACGATGGCCGCCGACGGGGCGACCTCGCGCAGCAGCCGGGTCGCGTCCAGGCCGTTCATCACCGGCAGGGACAGGTCCATGAGGACCACGTCGGGCTCCAGCTCGGCGGCCAGGGAGGTGGCGTCGGCGCCGTCGCCCACGGCCCCGACGACCTCGAACCCGGACAGCTCGAGCATCCCGACCAGCGCTTCCCGGAGCATCTGGTGGTCGTCGACCACCAGGATCCGCACCCGCCGCATGACAGCCCCCCTCGAGATCGGTCCGCGGAATCCTAAGGGATCCGCGTGTTCCGCTCCAAACGGAGAAATCAACGAAACGGCGCGGGCGGCCCGTTCGGCCATGACCTGGGGGCCGGGCTACGGGCGATCACGTAGCCGGGTACGGCGTCGGCTGGGGGACAGGGCCCGCCCGGGCCTGGGAGCATCGCAAGCGAACCAACCCCGGCAGCGGTGCCGAGCGGTGGGACCAGGAGGAGGACGGCATGGCCCGAGCACGAGCACCAAGGAGGGCGGTCGTCGTGCTGGGCGCGGTCGCGCTCGCCGTCGCGATGGTCGCCGGGCTCGCCCCGGCGTCGGGGGCGGCGACCCAGCCGGCCTGCCGGGTCAAGAACCCGATCCAGGACACCTGGTTCGCGACCTCGACCGGGGCCGCCCTGACCCGGGCGATCGCCGCCGCCAACCCGGGCGACCGGCTGAACGTGTTCGGCCGCTGCCGGGGCAGCTTCTCGATCGACAAGGACCTCAAGCTCTTCGGCAGCACCAACCGCCTGGCCCCGACCGTGCTCGACGGGGCCGGCGTCGCCGGGGTGCTGTTCGTCAACGAGCGGGTCACGGTGAGCCTGACCAGGCTGACCATCACCGGCGGCAACGCCACCGTGCGGGTCGGGGGCGGGATCCAGAACGGTGGCCTGCTGACCCTCAACCGCACCACGGTCACCGGCAACCGGGCGGCCAGCGACGGCGGCGGCATCTACAACTACGGGACCCTGACCCTGAACAGCAGCCGGCTCACCGGCAACGTGTCCGGGGGCGGCGGGGGCGGGCTGTTCAGCGAGGGCCAGGCCACCCTCAACTACTCGGCCGTCACCGGGAACACGGCCGCCTTCGGCGGCGGCATCCTCAGCGTCAACACCCTGGTCCTGAACCACACCACGGTCCGCGGCAACGTCCCCGACGACTGCTCCTGCTGACCGGCCCGGGCCCGTGACCGGGTTGTGACCTTGCCCGGCCGGGCCCCGTCCCGGCCGGGCCCCTGGTCCCGGGCGCCGGCCGGCCGGCCCCTGGGACCGGCCCTGGCCTGCGGCGCCGGACGTTCCGGGCCATCGAACGGCCTGGTCGGCGGCCCGGTCCGGTGCCCTGGTCGCACTATGTAGGTCTCTCGATGGGCGGCCTCCGACCCCCTGACGACAATCCCGGCAACCTGGGCAGCTTGGCCGGGCGGGGGGAGGGTCATGTCGCGGTTGTGGTCGCCCGCGGGCGGCGTGCCCGATCGGCCGCCGCCGTTCGGGGTCTGGGTCGGCGACGCGGTCGCGGCGGCCCGCCCGGTCGCGGCCGCCCGCCCGGTCGCGGCCGCTCCGGCGGCCCCGGTGGCGGCTCCCGCCCCGGTGGCCCGGCCGGCCCCGGTCGCCGTCCCGCCCCGGGTCCGGTGGCGCCGGTCGGTGGCGTTCCTCCTGGTCGCCGCGACCCTGGCCACGACCGTGGTCGCGGCGTCGGTGGTGGCCGTGGTCGACCGCCTGGGGGCGGCCACCCCGCCGCGGCCCCGCCCGTTGGCGGCGCCCTCGCTGACCAGCCTGAACGCGGCCATCGCCCGCGGCGAGGTGTTCCTCGGCGGGCTCTACAAGCCGCTCGGCCGGGCCGGGGCGGTCCAGTCCGAGCACTACGGGCTGCCGATCCGGGTCCGCTTCGGCGAGCAGGGGCCGTGGGTCCTGCTCGGCCAGGGCGACGGCAGCCCGTGCCCGCCCGGCAGCTGCCCGTCGGTGACCCGGATCCGCACCCTGGCGACCACCTTCGACACCGAGGCCTACGAGCTCACCTTCGCCACCCCGGCCCGCCCCGACGGGCTGCGGCTGCGGGCCGAGGTCGACTGGGACGCCGGCGGCGGCCGCTACGAGGTCCGGGTCGGCGTGCTGGGCTTCGACGACCGCTCGGCCCCGGCCGAGGTCTGGCTGGACGACGTCCGTCTCGGCACCTTCCAGCCCGGCCCGGCGGCCGCCGGGCAGCCGGCCCTGGCCCGCCGCTTCCCGGCCGGCGACGTGCGCCACCTGCGCAGCCTCCGCTACACGATCCGCCACGCCACCCAGCTGGCCTGGATGCACGCGGTCAGCCGCGACGACCGCGCCCGCTCGACCGCCCTGGCCGGGTTCATGCTGGCCGCCGGGTTCGTGCCCGGGCGAGATCTCAGAGCGGCCATCTTCGGCCGCGGCCGCGACACCCCCACCGACTTCGGCTACCGCCACGAGCCGTTCCTGGACGCCTACGGCGACTGCCGGCTGGACCCGCCGGCCACCCCCCGGGCCTACCCCTACCGGTCCAAGGCGTGCCTGGCCGACGTGCGGCCGTACCTGCTGGCGGCCCGCCACGACACCCTGCTGCCGGCCATCGAGGCCCTCCAGGCCCTGAACCGCGGCCAGTCGCCCGACAGCCGTTACCGGGACCAGAGCTCGCTCCTGCCCATGGCCACCACCTCGGCCAGCCGGACCGCCGACGCCCTGGAACGGCGCTTCGACCGGCTCGGGTTCGGCATCCCGCGCTGCACCCCCTGGGCCTGCGACCGCGAGCGGGCCAGCGCCCTGCGGACCTTCGCCTTCGGCATGCTCGAGACCACCCTCGGCTACCGCGGCGGCGACCTCGCCCGCCGCCCCTATGCCGACGCCGTGGCCAACCTGGCCCTCAGCGTCCAGGTCGGCGACGACGGGGTGCTCCGGGCCGCCGACCGGGCCCTGTACCGCCCGGCCCTGCGGGGCGGGTTCCTCTCCTACTGGGACCGCGAGCGCCGCTACCTGCGGCCGAGCGGCATCGCCCAGTCGGTGGCCGACCGCTTCAACATGCCCCCCGAGTACCTGGGGGTGCGCCCCACCGACAGCGAGACCGGCTTCGACGCCTACGCCTTCCTGGTCCTGTACCGCTGCGCCCGCTACCAGGTGGGCTGCAAGCTGATCGGGGCCAGCCCCTAGGAGGGCTCCAGCCGGGGGGTGCCGGGCGGCAGGGGGCCGGGCGGGGAGGCCTGGGCACGGCGCAGGGGCACGTGGACCATCGGGACCCGGCTGTCGATCCAGTCCAGGTCCGGGTCGGCGCCCCGGCCGGCCGCGTCGGTTCCCGCCCCCGGCTCGTCGGGGACGTTCACCAGCAGCTGGCGCGGCAGCAGGACCAGGGCGGTGACCCCCCCGTACCAGGAGTGGCGGAGCTGGACCCTGATGCCGTGCCTGGAGGCGAGCTGGGTGACCACGAAGAAGCCGAGCATCCTGGCCAGGGCGAAGTCGATGTCGGGCGGCTTGGCCAGGCGCTGGTTCACCTTGACCAGCTGCTCGTCGGTCATGCCGAGCCCCTGGTCCTCGATCTCCAGCAGGTAGCCGGCGGGCAGCGGCTGGCCGGCGACCAGCGCCTTGGTGCCGGGGGCGGAGAAGGTGACGGCGTTCTCGATCAGCTCGGCCAGCAGGTGCATCACGTCGGCGGCGGCGTGCCCGGCGAGCTGGATCTGGTCGAGGGAGAGGACCTCGACCCGGGTGTGCTCCTTGACCTCCTCGACCGACGCCAGCACGACGTCGCGCAGGTCGATCGGCCCGCGCCAGCGCCGGGCCGGCTCCGAGCCGGACAGGATGATCAGGTTCTCGGCGTTGCGCCGCATCCGGGTGGCCAGGTGGTCGAGCTCGCCCAGCCCGGCCCGCACGTCGGCGTCGGAGCCCCTGCGCTCGAGCTCGTCGATCACCTCGAGCTGGCGCTCGATCAGGCTCTGGCTGCGCCGGGCCAGGTTGAGGAACATGTCGCCGACGCTGCGGCGCAGGGCGGCCTCGCGCCCGGCGACCCGGACCGCGACGCGGTGGACCGCGTTGAACGCCTCGGCCAGGTGGCCGATCTCGTCCCGGGAGCGGACCTCGATCGGCGGTGCCGACTCGGCCTCGAGGTCGACCGGCTCGCCCTCCTGGAGCCGCTGGACGACCCCGGGCAGGCGGCGCCCGGCCGTCTCCTCGGCCGCGGCCTCGAGCCGGCGCATGGGCCGGAGCAGGGAGCGGGCGGTGACCAGGACCAGCACCACGGCCAGGATCAGGGCGGCCGCCAGGAGCAGGCTGTACATCAGGGCCCGGCGGTCGGCGCCCTCCCGGACGGCGGTGGCGGTGGCGATCACGTCGGTGCTGAGGCGCTGCTCGACCGCGCGCATCCGGTCGAGCTTGACGGTCATGGCCCCGGACCAGGCCTGGGGGTCGCCGTCGAGGTGGGGAGCGTCGGTGCTCGCACGGAGCAGGGCCTGGCGGACGAGCTCGTCGACCCGGTCGACCTCGGGCCCGGAGACCTGCTCCTCGCGGAACTCGTGCTGGGCCTCGGTGGCGTTGGCGTCGAACTGGGCGGTGTAGATGACCTCGGCGGCGACCAGGGCCGAGAGCCTGGTCTGCTCGTTGCCCTTGAAGTGGCCGACCGTGTAGACGTTCTGGAGCAGGCTGCGCTGGGCGTCGGCGAAGTCCTTGGCCCGGGAGATGGCCACCGAGGCCGCAACCCCCTTGAGCAGCTCCTCGTTGTCGGAGCGGGGGGCGATCTCGCCGTTGATGTCGAGCAGGTCGCTGATGGTGTCGGTGTACTGCTCCAGCGCCTTGTCCGGGCTGTCGAGGGCGCCATGGCCCTGCTGGGTGGCCGCCTCCCGCTCCTCCTCGCCCTCCTCCTCGTGCAGCTCGATGCCCGGGTCGACCTCCAGCTCCTCGCGGTCGATGGTGGCCCGGTCGATGGTCTGGCGCTGCTCGGGGAGGCGGCCCAGCTCGTTCAGGCCGTAGTCGATCTTCTCGGTCAGGATCCGGTCGTCGGCGCTGAGGTCCCGCGCCCTGGCCCGGTAGGCGCCGGCCACCCGGTCGACGATCTGGCGCTGCCTCACCAGCTGCGGCCCCCACTGCCTGCGGTCGGCGGCGATGTAGCTGGCCGAGAGGCTGCGCTCGGCCTGGAGCTGGTGGATGAGGGGCGCGAGCCCGGCGGCCAGGCGGGCGAAGGCGGTGCTGCGGGCCGCCCGGTCGCTCTCGGCCTGGTTGTGACGGATCCCGACAAGCGCGAGCACGGCCAGCACCAGCAGCGGCCCCAGCAGGGCGACGAGGAGCTTGGTGCGGATCGGCCAGTTCTGCATGGGCGACCAACCTTACGTACGACGGGAGAGGAAGGCGCCCGAACGCTATCGTCTGTGTCA